>JAABUT010000920.1_pt1 | contig 39125 bp, 31 predicted proteins | sample 5559281 | NCBI WGS metagenome assembly JAABUT01 (sample SAMN10711880, study PRJNA513359) | rock metagenome | isolation source: Antarctica rocks | place: Antarctica: Victoria Land, Ricker Hills nord | collected 2016-01-04 | reverse complement strand
TAGTATCAAGCGACCTGTGCCGCCATTGCGCGGAGGTCAACCGCCGGGCGTGCGCCATAGGCCTCTATCGCCGCCGCCGCAGCGAGGCTGCCCAGCCAGCCACATGCCGCCAGCGGGCGCCCGGCGGCGTGGGCCGCGAGGAACCCGGCGGCGTAGGCGTCGCCGGCGCCGGTGGTGTCCAGCACCTGGGCCGGGGCGGCGGCAACCTCTACCCGCTCGGCGCCGCGCAGCACCAGGCTGCCGTCGGCGCCGCGGGTCAGCACTGCCAGGTCCACGTCCTGCCCGGCGCGCGCTGCCGCGTCTTCCCAGGCGTTCTCCTCATAGAGGCTGCACAGCTCGGCCTCGTTGGCGAACAGGATGTCCACTGAGCCGGCGACCAGGGCGCGGAAGGCGGCGCGGTGCCGGTCCACGCAGAAGGCGTCGGACAGCGACAGCGCCACCAGCCGGCCGGCGGCGTGCGCGACCTCTGCCGCGCGCTGGAACGCCGCCTTCGCCGCCGGCGGGTCGAACAGGTAGCCTTCGAGGTAGGTGACGGCGCTGTCGGCGACGGCGGCCTCGTCCAGGTCGCCGGGGCCGAAGGTGACGCAGGCGCCGAGGAAGGTGCTCATGGTCCGCTGGCCGTCCGGGGTGACGGCGATCAGGCAGCGGGCGGTGGGCGCGCCGCCGTCCAGCGCCGGGGTGGGGAAATGCACTCCGGCCGCGGTGATGTCGTGGCGGAACACGCTGCCCAGCGTGTCGTTGGCGACCTTGCCGAGGTAGGCCACGCGCGCGCCCAGGCCGGCGGCGACGGCGCAGGTGTTGGCCGCCGAGCCGCCGCTGCTTTCCTGGCCCGGCGGCATCGCGGCATACAGGGCCTCCGCCTGTTCGGCCGAGATCAGCGCCATGCCGCCCTTGCGCAGGTCGTGCCGGGACAGGAAGGCCTCGCCGGTGGGTGCGACCACGTCCACGATGGCGTTGCCGATGCCCAGGATGTCGAAACGGGGCTGGTTCTGGGGCATTAGGGGTCCTGACGGGGCTGGGGGTGTGCGGAGCGGCGGCTGCGCCTAACATCCGTCCTCATCCACGGCAACCCAGGAGGCCAGATGTTCCAACCGCTGCTGCGCGCTGCGGCGCAGCTCGACGACCCAGTGTTCTTGGGCGTGGTGCTGCGCAGCCTGGCGCTGTCGCTGCTGCTGTTCCTGGCGATCCTGGCGGGTGTGGTGTGGGGGGTGCAGGAGCTGGTGACGGCGCCGGGCTGGCCGGTTTGGCTGGCGTGGCTGGCGGCGATCCTGGGCGGGGCCGGGACGGCGTTCCTGTCGGTCTATCTGTTCGTGCCTGCCGCGCTGCTGGTGGCGACGCTGTATATGGACCGCATCGCCGACGCGGTGGACCAGCGCTTCTATCCGGAACTCCCACGGCCGCGGGGTGCGCCGCTGACGGTGCAGGCCTGGGACGGCGCGGTGCTGGGGTTGCAGGTGCTTGGGCTGCAGGTGGTGGCGCTGGTGCTGCTGGTGCTGCTGCCGGGGGTCGGGCTGGTGCTGGGCTGGATCATCACGGGATGGGCAATCGGGCGCGGCCTGTTTGTCGGAGTCGCCATGCGGCGGATGACCCGGCGGGAGGCGCTGGCGTTGTATGATTCGCGCCGGCTGACCGTGCTGGTGCAGGGGGCGGCGCTGGCGGCGGCCAGCATCGTGCCGCTGCTGAACCTGTTCGTGCCGGTGCTGGGCACGGCGGCGATGGTGCATGTGCTGAACCGGCGCAATGAGGGCTGGGCGGCGCGGCTGCGGTAGGTGCTCCCGGGCCGGTGTTTGCGGGTTGTTGCGCGGCGTCACGTCATGTTAGGGGCAACGCTTCCGACCGCAACTCCCGCCGCCCCGGCGACGGGCGAGCATCCCTGGAGGGGGGTCCCGTTGTTCAAGCGCCGCAAACCCGACCAAGCTCCCGACGACGCGCCTGCCCAGCCCGGGGACGGCGACGCCCCGCTTCACGCCCTGTCCGGCGCCTTTCCTGTTCCGCCCGCCCCATCGAGTCCGCCCGCCGATAAGGGCGTCGGCGTTCCCCCCTACCGTCCCGCTGCGCCGAAGGAGGCTCCCGTCATGGGCCGCACACCGTTCCCCACTCCCAATTTGCCGCCGGTTCCGACCCCGCCCGGACCGGCCCCGCTGCCGGGGGTGGCCGGCCCGCAGCCCCGCCCCGGCGTCCCGCCCAACCGCGGACGCGAGCCGGCCGAGCGCCGGACGCTGGTCGTGGGCCGTGGCATCTCGCTGCAGGGCACCGTCACCGACGCGGAGCGCCTGGTGGTCGAAGGCACGGTCGAGGCGAGCATGATCCAGGCGACGGAGCTGAGCATTGCCCAGGGCGGCGTCTTCAAGGGCGAGGTCGAGGTCGAGGACGCGGAGATCGCCGGCGTCATTGACGGCACGCTGACCGCTCGCGGCAACCTGGTCGTGCGCACCACGGGCAAGGTGCTGGGCACCGCGCGCTGCCGCCGCCTGCAGGTGGAGGACGGCGGCCAGATCACCGGGCGGATCGAGATGATCCAGGAGGGCGCCCAGCCCACGCCGCGCGCTGCCGAGCCGGCGCCGATGCCTGCCGCCGCGCCGGGTGCGGCGGGCTAGCAAACAGACGGCATCCCGGCCTACTCTGCCTGGGAAATCAACAGCCGGGGAGAGCGTCATGCCGATCACGCGCCGCATCATAGGGTCCAGCATCGGGGCCGCGCTGGCGGCCTCGGCACTGCCACGACTGGCCGGGGCGGCGCAACCGCCCGCTACGGGCCAGGCGCCGGGCTTCTTCCGCTATCACGTCGGCGACATGCAGGTGACGGCCATCAACGACGGCCTAGCCTACCGCGGGGTGGACGGCTTCGTGCCGAACGCGCCGCCGGGCGCCTTGCAGCAGGCGATGGCGGACCTGTTCATGCCAAGCGATCGCTTCCCGATCAGCTTCACGACGCTCGTGGTCAACACTGGCGGCAAGCTGGTGCTGCTGGACACCGGGAACGGCGACCTGGGCGCACCCACCACCGGCACCTGGATGGGCAACTTCCGGGCGGCTGGGTTCGACCCGGCGGCGGTGGACACCATCGTGTTCAGCCACTTCCACGGCGACCACATCAACGGCTTCCGCCTGAAGGACGGCACCGCGGTGTTCCCGAAGGCCGAGATCATGGTGCCGGCAGCGGAGTGGGACTTCTGGACCAGCGACGACAAGCGGGCGTCGGCGCCGGACGGGATCAAGCCGACCTTCGACAACGTGCGCCGGGTGTTCAGCCCGGTGGCCGGTCAGGTCACGCGCTATGAGTGGGACAAGGAGGTGGCACCGGGCATCACCTCGATCCAGGCGGCCGGGCACACGCCGGGGCACACCTGTTTTGCCATCACGTCCGGCGCGGGGCGGCTGCTGGTGCTCTCGGACACGACCAACAACCCGCAGGTCTTCGCGCGCCATCCCGAGTGGTCCGCGGTGTTCGACCAGGACGCTGCGATGGCCCGCGCCACCCGGCGCCGGATGCTGGACATGGCTGCGACAGAGCGGATGCAGGTCTCGTTCTACCATGCGCCGTTCCCGGCCACAGGGCACATCATGCGAGAGGGGGACGGCTACGCCCTGGTGCCGCTGATGTGGACGCCCGCGACCTGAGATGACGGGCTTTACCCGGCGGGACTGCCTGTGCTGCGGCCTAGCTGAGCTGGCCATGGCAGCGTGGCGGGGCGGGTGCGGCGGAGGCTGCGCCGGTGCCATCACCGGGGCTGATCTCGGACCTGGTGGCGGCCAACCACATCCTGTTCGACCAGGGGGTGGTGGACGGGTTCGGGCATGTCAGCGTCCGGCATGACAAGCAGGCCGACCAGTATTTGCTGTCGCGCAGCATGGCTCCGGCGCTGGTGCAGGCAGCGGACATCATGGAGTTCGAGTTGGACAGCACGCCGGTCGCGGCGGGCGGGCGGGCGCCTTACCTGGAGCGGTTCATCCATGGCGCGATCTACCGGGCGCGTCCGGACGTGATGGCGGTGGTGCACAGCCACTCCGCGGGGATCATCCCGTTCGGGGTGGCGGGCGGCGCGGCGCTGCGTCCGGTGTTCCACCTGGCGGGGTTCCTGGGGCCGGAGACGCCGGTGTTCGAGATCAGGGACGTGGCCGGGCCGGCGACGGACCTGCTGGTGCGGTCGGATGCGCTCGGGGAGGCGCTGGCGCGGAGCTTGGGCGGGCATTCGGTGGTGCTGATGCGGGGGCACGGGTCCACCACGGTGGGCGCGGACGTGCGGCAAACGGTGTTCCGGGCGGTCTATGCCGAGGTGAATGCGCGGCTGCAATCCGACGCGCAGCGGTTGGGGCCGGTGACATTCCTGACGACCGAGGAGGCGGCGGCGGCGGCGCAGACCGGCAACGGGCTGGTCGGGCGGGCATGGGAGCTGTGGCGGATGCGGTCGCCCTAGGCCGGCGTGGACCAGTCCAGAGATCTGATATCAAACGCAAATATTTTGACCTGCGCCGCACTGCCAGCAACCGTCGTTGCGAGGCGCGCAGCGCCGCGACAATACAGGGCCGTCCGCACGGTCCTTGCCGCTACTGGATTGCCACGCCGCAAGGACGGCTCGCAATGACGAGGATCGTCACGGATTAGAACTTTTGGCGCCCGGTATGACGGAGCGGTTTGCCGAACCTATGTGCGCCCTCGCACGACCGTGATCCGTATCTTGCGCGATACCACGGGTGGGTTGAACGGTCTGTGCTCGGCATCCCCCAGCACGAGTTGCAGCGTGTGCGTGCCGGTCGGAAGCTCCAGTTCGGTTTCAGTCTGGCCGCGGCCGAAGTGGATGTGCCTGTTGTCCGCGGGGATGGGCTGTTCGGGGTCGAGAGGGTCGTTCACGTCCATGAGCAGATGATGGTGGCCGGAGTTCGGCGTGGTGTCGCCAGCGTGGGTGACGCCCATGTTCCGCAAGCCGAACCGGCAATGGAACCCGCCCTGTATGCGCTGTCCGTCCTTTGGCGAGATGATGTAAAGATAGGCGTCCCCAGGAGCCGGCGTTGCCGCGGCAGCCACTCCGGACATGGGCGCGGCAAGCAGGGCGGCAGCCTGCAGCACCGTCCTGCGGCTGACCGGCTTGGATGTTTTCTTCAAGGCCGCGTCATCTCCTGGTTGCGTCCGATCACTTGGACTGGGCAAGACGGAGGCCGTGCGTGGGATAGCGGATGGAGGCGTCATAGGATTGCCGGCTGGCAGGGCGAATTGCGCTGGCGTCTTCCATCCACGACCCGCCGCGCAGCACCCGTTCGCGGCAGTTTGGGGTGTCCCACACGGAGCCATCACGTGGCGCGCCCTGGTAGGTGCGGTGCCAGCAGTCGGCGACCCATTCGGCCACCCCGCCGCCCATGGCGAGAAGTCCGAAGGCATTCGGCGGATAGGCGTCAACCCGCGGCGGGTATTGCAGGCTGACCGGCCCGGCACATCCCTTGCAGCTTACCTTGTCCGGCACGACCGCGTTGCCCCAGGTGTAGCGTGTCTCCGTTCCTGCCCGGGCGGCGTATTCCCACTCCGCCTCGGTGGGGAGCCGGTAGGGCTGCTTGGTCACGCCGGACAGCCAGGCGGCGTAGGCCCTGGCGTCATCCCAGCTTACGTTGGTGATGGGCTCGTCGGGCTTGCCCTTGGACACGGCCGGGCAGGCGTTCGCATCCACGCATTGCTGCCACTCTCGCACCGTTGCCGCATGGGTTGCGAGCAGGAAGGGTGCAACCGTCACGGCGTGGGCTGGCCGCTCCGCCGGGTCGTTGGTGCTGCCCATGCGGAAGGAGCCGCCGGGAAGCTCGACCATGCTTGGGGCGGCGACGGCGGCAGGCGATGTTGCGGCACCGGCGGGTGCGGACTTCGGCACGGACTCGACGCCGGCTGTGGCCTGGGTCGGCGGCGTGGCGGTGGGCACCTGCGGCAGCCCGTCAGAACCGGCCGGCGGCGTGAGGACTGGAACAAGCGGTGCGGCGGCCTGGTCCGTTTGCGTTGGGACGGCAGTGCCCGATCCCGTGGGAACCGCGGGCAGCGTCGCCGTGCTGCTACCGGGCGCCGGCGTCACCGGACCCGGCACCGGCGGAAGGGCGGCGACGTCAGGCTTCGGAACGGCCGCGGTGCCGGGGGTTGCGGGCGGCTGGGCGCCAGGGGCTGCGCCTGCCTGGGATTGCGGGGGGGCCGAGGCTGGCTGATGTGCAGGCTCAGCCGTGTTGGTCCAGAACTTCTGGCTGAACAGCAGGGTGGCGGCGACGACGCCGATTGCGCCCACCATGCTGATCCATGCCAGCGGGCGGGCACGGCGGCGGGCGGGGGGCATGGCCGTTGCGCGGAGGCCTGCAGCCGGCGTTCCCGCACGGGGCATCTCCGCACGGGGCGAAGCCGGGATGGGCGCGCCAGGCTCGGCGATCAGTGATGCCGCCTTGGTTTCCCGCATCGTGGCGTAAACCAGCAGCGAGCAGAAGATCAGCGCGGTGATGTAGATGAAGAACCAGCTTTCGTGCCCCTGGTTCTTGAACCACAACGCCACAACGGGCGCGGAGCCGCCAAACACCGACGCCGCCACCGCATAGGGCAGCCCCACGCCGAGGGCGCGAACCCCTGCGGGGAACAGCTCCGCCTTCACCACCGCGTTGATGGAGGTGTAGCCGGACACGATGGCCAGCCCGGTCATCAGCAGCAGGGTGACGGTCAGCACGTCCCGTGTCGCCGCCATCTTCGTCATGATGAAGTAGGTGCACAGCGTCCCCATCAGGCCGAACCACAGCAGCACGGGCTTGCGGCCGATGTGATCGGACAGGGCGCCCAGCACCGGCTGCAGCGCTGCGAAGAAGAACAGGGTGCCGAACGACACCAGGGTCGCGTCCTCACGCGACAGATGCACGGTGTTGACCAGGAAGGTCGGCATGTAGGTGCTGAAGGTGTAGAATGCCGCGGTGCCGCCCATCGTCAGGCCGAACACCAGCAGCAGCTCGCGCGGGTGGCGGAACACTTCGCGGAGCGGGCTTTCCGTGCGGGTGCGGGCGGCGCGGGCGAAGTCCTCGGTTTCGAGCATGTTGCGGCGGAGATACAGGCCATAGACCGCCAGCAGCGCGCCGATGACGAAGGGCACGCGCCAGCCCCAGGACTCCAGTTGGGCGCCGGTCAGCCGCTGCTGCATGACGATCAGCAGCAACGAGGCCAGCACCTGGCCGCCGATCAGCGTGACATACTGGAACGAGGTGTAGAACCCGCGGCGGCGGCTGAGTGAGATTTCTGACAGGTAGGTGGCAGAGGCCGCATACTCGCCGCCCAGGGACAGCCCCTGGATCAGCCGGGCCACGAGCAGCAGCACCGGCGCCGCGACGCCGATCTGGCCGTAGGTCGGGATTACGGCGATCATCAGCGACGCCGCGCACATCAGCATCACCGACAGGGTCAGCGCGGCGCGGCGGCCGTGCGTGTCGGCATAGTATCCCAGCAGGATGCCGCCGACCGGGCGGATCAGGAAGGCGATGGCGTAGATGCCGTAGATGTCCAGGAACTGCACCGTGGGGTCGGTGCTGCCGCTGAACTGCTTGGCGAAGTAGATCGAGAACGAGTTGTAGATGTAGAAGTCGTACCACTCGATCAGGTTGCCGACGGAGCCGCTGAAGATGCTCCGCAGGCGCCGGGCGACGACGCCCGCGCCCTCCTCACCGGCAGCGCCGGCAACCTGCTGGTCCACGAACTACCTCATTTTAAGCTGTTATGGACTGGTAGCCCGCAATTCCCGCGAGATCAACGATTTGGCTGACGGATGCGCCCATCGGTATGATCTGCGCCGGGTGAGTCAGGCCGAGCAGAACAGGGCCGATCGTGCTGGTTTCGCCTAGGCGCGGGGCGAGGCGCGAGGCGATGTGGGCGGCGTGCAGGCCGGGCATCACCAGCAGGTTCGCGTTCCCGGTTAGGCGGCAGAACGGATAGAGTGCGCGGATCGCCGGGTCCAATGCGACCTCCGGGCTCATGTCGCCGTCGTATTCGAAGTCCACGCCGCGGCGGTCCAAGATCGCCACGGCCTCACGGATGCCCTGCACCGTGCTGTGCATCGGGTTGCCGAAGGTCGAGTGCGAGAGGAGCGCCACCCGCGGTTCGTGGCCGAGGTGCCGGGCCGCCGCCGCCGCGCCGACGGCGATGTCGGCCAGTTGCTGCGCCGTCGGGCGTTCATGGATCAGGGTGTCGGCGATCATGATCGCGCCGTGCTGGCCGAGCAGCAGGGTGAGGCCGAAGCTGACCTTGCCGGGGATGGGGTCCATGACGTGGCCGATGTCGTCCAGGCACACCGCCGCGGACCGGGTCAGGCCGGTCAGCATCGCGTCGGCGTCGCCGGCGGCGACCATGCAGGCGGCGAAGATGTTGCGGTCCTGGTTCACCATGCGCTGGCAGTCCCGCTCCAGCATCCCCTCACGCTGCTTCCGGGCATACAGGAACTGGGTATATTCCGCATTCTTGTGGGACAGGCGGGCGTTGTGGATCTCGATCCCGTCCAGCGAGCCCAGGCCCAGCCCGGCCAGCGTCGTGCGCACCCGGTCCTCCCGCCCGACCAGCACCGGGGTGCCGTAGCCGGCGTTGCGGAAGGCGACGGCGGCGCGGACGACCTTTTCCTCCTCGCCTTCGGCGAAGACCACCCGGCGGGGGCTGGCGCGCACCTGCTCCATGATCGCGTCAAGCGCGTTGGCGGTGGGGTCGAGGCGGCCCGACAGCACGCGGGAGTATTTCCGCAGGTCGGCCATCGGCTTCTTGGCGACGCCGCTTTCCATGGCGGCGCGCGCCACCGCCGGCGGGATGCGGCTGATGAGACGGGGGTCGAAGGCGTTGGGGATGATGTATTCCGGGCCGAAGTTCAGCCGCTTGCCGCCGGCGGAGGCGTTGTGGACCTCGTCGGGGACGTCCTCGCGCGCCAGGGCGGCCAGGGCCTCGGCGGCGGCGACCTTCATCGCGTCGTTGATCGTGCTGGCGCGCACATCCAGCGCGCCGCGGAAGATGTAGGGGAAGCCCAGCACGTTATTGACTTGGTTCGGGTAGTCGCTGCGGCCGGTCGCGATGATGGCGTGGGGGCTTACGGCGCGCGCCTCCTCCGGGGTGATCTCCGGGTCGGGGTTGGCCATCGCGAAGATGATCGGCTTGTCCGCCATGCTGCGTACCATGTCCTGGGTCAGCGCGCCGCGGACGGATAGGCCGAAGAACACGTCGGCCCCGGCCACGGCGTCGGCCAGCGTGCGGGCGTCGGTGGCGACGGCGTGGCCGGACTTCCACTGGTTCATGCCGGCGGTGCGGCCCTGATAGACCACGCCCTTGGTGTCGCACAGGATGACGTGCTCGGGCCGCATGCCCATCGCCTTCAGCAGCTCGACACAGGCGATGGCGGCGGCGCCGGCGCCGTTCACCACCAGCTTGGTGTCGGCCAGGGTCCGTCCTGTGAGGTGGCAGGCGTTGATCAGGCCCGCCGCCGCGACGATGGCGGTGCCGTGCTGGTCGTCGTGGAACACCGGGATGTCCATCAGTTCACGCAGCCGCTGCTCGATGACGAAGCACTCGGGCGCCTTGATGTCCTCCAGGTTGATGCCGCCGAAGCCGGTGCCGAGGTAGCGGACGCAGTTCACGAACTCGTCCACGTTCTCGGTGCTGATCTCCAGGTCTATGCCGTCCAGGTCGGCGAAGCGCTTGAACAGCGCGACCTTGCCCTCCATCACCGGCTTGCTGGCGAGCGCGCCGAGGTTGCCCAGGCCGAGCACGGCGGTGCCGTTGCTGACGACGGCGACCATGTTGCCCTTGGTGGTGTAGTCGTAGGCGAGCGCCGGGTCGCGCTGGATGTGCAGGCAGGGTTCGGCCACGCCCGGCGAGTAGGCCATGCTGAGGTCGCGCGCCGTGACGAGCGGCTTGCTGATGCGGGTTTCCAGCTTGCCGGGACGGCCGGACGAGTGGAGCGCCAGCGCCTCCTCGGCTGATACGCGGGAGGTGCGGGGCTGACCCTCGCTTGGGGTGCTCGTGCTCGGGGTGATGGTGCCGTCGGCCATGGTGGGCGTTTCCTGTGTTTCTCGGTTGCGTCCTGCATACGCCAGGGGCGCAGACGGCGTAACCCAGCCGCTTCGCAGTTGCGGCATGACGCGATACTGTGCCTCGATGGACCTTCCCAGCGCAGGCGCATCCCCGCCTTCCGCCCCTGCTGCCGAGGGCGCGTCCCCGGCCATCGCGCAGTGGTTCGCGCTCAAGGCTGAGAACCCTGACGCGCTGCTGTTCCTGCGGATGGGGGATTTCTATGAGTTGTTCTTCGCCGACGCGGAGGCGGCAGCCGGGGCATTGGACATCGCGCTGACCAAGCGCGGGGAGCACAACGGGGTCGCGATCCCGATGTGCGGCGTGCCGGTGCATGCCGCCGACGCCTACCTGTCGCGGCTGATCCGCCGGGGATTCCGCGTGGCGGTCGCCGAGCAGATGGAGCCGGCGAAGGGGCGGACCGGCAAGGGTCCGCTCCGGCGCGCGGTGATACGGCTGGTGACGCCGGGGACGCTGACGGAGGATAGCCTACTGGAGCCGCACCGGCCCAACCTGCTGCTCGCGCTGGCCCGCGTCGGCCCGGCGCTGGGCGCGGCGTGGCTGGACGTGTCCACCGGGCTGTTCGAGACGGAGGCGCTGGCGCCCGCCGGGCTGCCCGCCCTGCTGGGCCGGCTGGAACCGGCGGAGATCCTGGCGCCGGATTACCTGCCGCTGGGGGACTGGTCCAACCGCCGCGGCCCTGACACCCCTGCGCCTGCGCCGGCCGCCGCTTCACGCCAGGTCGCTGCGGCGTTCGGCGCGGCCAGCCTGGACGCCTTTGGCAGCTTTTCCGAGGCGGAGGCGGTCGCGGCTGCGGTTGCGGTGGCCTATGTGCAGGCTGCCGGGGCCGGGACGATGCCGCGGCTGTCGCGGCCGCAGCCGGCGGGGCTGGCTGGGCAGATGATGCTGGACGCCGCCACCCGCGCCAGCCTGGAGATCACCCGCGCCCGGGATGGCGGCACGGCACATACCCTGCTGTCTGCGGTCAGCCGGACGCTGACGGCGCCGGGCGCACGGCTGTTGGCGGCCTGGCTGGGCGGGCCGCTGCTGGACCCTGCCGCCATTGCACGCCGGCAGGACGGCTGGTGCTGGCTGCTGACCCAGGACGCGGCATTGGCGGGGCTTCGCACGGCGCTGCGCGGCGTGCCGGACCTGGCGCGTGCGCTGGGCCGCTTGTCCTCTGGCCGCGGCGCGCCGCGTGACATGACCGCCATCGCAATCGGCCTGTCCAGCGCGCGGGAGGCAGCGGCGGCGCTGGACGGCGCACCTTGGGGCCTGGCGGCGCTGCGGGTGGACCCGGCGGTGGCGGACCTGCTCGGCCGCGCGCTGGCCGCCGCGCCGCCAGCACGACTGGAGGATGGCGGGGTGATCGCCCCCGGCTTCGACGGGGAGCTGGACGCGCAGCGGGCGCTGCGGGACGACAGCCGCCGGGTGGTGTCGGGCCTGACGCTGGACCTGGCGCAGCGGTATGGCGTGGCTTCGCTCAAGATCAGGCACCACCAGCAGTTGGGCTACGTGATCGAGGCGCCGGCCGCCGCCGTCGAGAAGCTGCGGGCGCATCCGGAGCTGACGATGCGCCAGGCGATGACCAACGGCGCGCGGTTCGTGAACGCGGAGCTGGCCGACCTGGACCAGCGCATCAGCCGGGCCGCCGATGCCGCGGCGGCGCGGGAGCGGCTGGTGTGGGACAGCGTGGTTGGAACGGTGCTGTCCCATGCCGACGCCTTGGCGGCCTGCGCTTCAGCGCTCGCGCGCCTGGACGTGCTGCAATCCTGCGCGCGGCTGGCCGAGGGCGGGCGATGGTGCCGCCCGCATGTGACGGACGATGACGCATTCTGCATCCGCGCGGGCCGCCATCCCGTCGTGGAAGGCGCGCTGGATGGAACCACCGCATTTATTCCGAACGACTGCGACCTGTCGCCGGGCCGCCGGGTGCTGCTGCTGACCGGCCCGAACATGGCGGGGAAGAGCACCTACCTGAGGCAGAACGCGCTGATCGCCATACTCGCCCAGGCCGGGCTGCCGGTGCCGGCGGAGTCTGCCGAGACCGGCGTCGTGGACCAGGTGTTCAGCCGGGTGGGCGGGGCGGACGACCTGGCGCGCGGACGCAGCACCTTCATGGTGGAGATGACGGAGACCGCCGCGATCCTGCACGGGGCCGGGCCACGCTCCCTGGTGATCGTGGACGAGATCGGGCGCGGCACCAGCACCCTCGACGGACTGGCCATCGCCTGGGCGGTATTGGAGGCGCTGCACGGCCTAGTACGTTGCCGTACGGTGTTTGCAACCCACTTTCATGAATTGGCGGGGCTGGCCGAGCAATTGCCCCGCCTGCGCCCGCACACCATGCGGGTCAAGGAGTGGAGGGGCGGGGTCGTGTTCCTGCATGAGGTGGCGGAGGGTGCTGCGGGGCGAAGCTGGGGCGTACACGTTGCGCAACTGGCCGGGGTGCCGCCGGCCACGGTCAAGCGCGCTGCCGCCCTGCTGGCGCACTTGGAGCGCAGCGGCCACGGGATGCCGCCGCCGCTGCCCCTGTTCGCCGCAGCGCCGCAGCCGGAGGTCATTGCCCCCCTGGCAGGCGCACCGGACACCGTGCCTCCGGCAGGCGCAGTGGCGGACGAGGTACGCGATGCCCTATTGACCGCCGACCCCGACCGGCTCAGCCCGCGGGAGGCGTTGGAATTGATATATCACTTGAAGGCACTCGCGGCTGTCATGCCGCCACAACCCGGATTAGCGTCGCCGTAATGCTCAGCCCCCAGCCCCTGCCCGACCAGCCCGACGACGCCATGGCCATCCTGGCGTCGTCGCTGGGCGCCCTGTCCGATAACGGGCAGCCTCCCCCGCGCGATGCGGTGCTCGGGGTATTCCGGCGTTACCTGACCCGGCTGCAGCACCATGTGCAGCAGGGGTTCGAGGAGGGCGGCATGAGCGGCCTGCAGGCCGGCCGCCTGCTGGGGCGCCTGACGGACGGCGTCATCCTGTCGCTGTATAACTATGCCCGCGCCCATGTCGCCGACGTCGAGGCCGCGACGGCGCAGGAGCCGATGGCGGTTGCCGCCACCGGCGGCTACGGCCGGGGCGTGCTGGCGCCGTTCAGCGACATAGACCTGCTGTTCATCACTGCCGACACGCCGGGGCCGCGCAGCTTCGCCGCCGTCGAGTTCATGCTTTATTTCTTGTGGGACCTCGGCCTTAAGGTCGGTCACGCGACCCGCTCGATCAACGAGTGCATCGCCGAGGCCGGGCGGGACCTGACGGTGCGGACCAGCATGATTGACGCCCGGCTGCTGGCCGGCGACCCCGCGCTGTTCGGGCTGTTCGAGAACCGCTTCCTGCAGTTCTGCAACGAGGCCGGCGGCAGCAGCTTCATTGCCGGCAAGCAGGCCGAGCGCGACGTGCGCCATCACCGCTATGGCGAAACGCCGTTCCTGGTCGAGCCCAACATCAAGGAAGGCCGCGGCGGCCTGCGTGACTTGCAGACGCTGTACTGGATGAGCCGCTACGTGTTCGGGACGCAGGTGATGGGGGAGCTGGTCGGTCCGGAGTCGCCTGGCGGCGGCATCCTGACCGACGGGGAGGCCAAGCACACCCGCCGATCCTGGGAGTTCCTGTGGACCGTGCGCTTCCACCTGCACTACGTTGCCGGACGTGCGGAGGACCGGCTGACGTTCGATCTGCAGCCCGTCGTCGGCGCCCGGATGGGCTACACACGGCATGGCCGCCAGGATGGGGTCGAGCGCTTCATGCGCCACTATTTCCTGACGGCGCGCGAGATCACCCGCATCACCGCGGTGCTGGAGCCGGCCATCGTGCGGGCTGCCCTTGGCCCTCCTGCCCTGGGCGGGGACGCCGGAGATGCGGCGCTGCGCGACGAGGGCTTCATGCTGGCGGACGGCAAGCTGCTGTGTATGCCGGGCAATGACTTCGGGCGGTTCCCGCTGGCGATCCTCCGGATCCTGCAGGTCGCACGGGAGCGCGGGCTGGAGCTGCATCCCCTGGCGATACGTGCCCTGATCCGGCACGAGCGCGGCGGCGTCCTGCTGCGCGGCGACCCGGCGGCCGGCGAGATGTTCCTTGACCTGCTCAGCGGACGCGACGGCGAGCACGGCCGGGCTGACGGCGCCCGCTGGATCGGGCTGCTGAACGAGACGGGGTTCTTGGGCCGCTACATCCCGGACTGGGCGCGCATCGTCGGCCAGATGCAGTTCGACACCTACCACGTGTTCACGGTGGACGAGCACACCATCGAGGCGATACGCGTGCTGAATGCGCTGGAGCGCGGGGAGCTGGCCGAAATCGCGCCGCTCGCGTCCGGCCTGGTCGAGGACCTGCAATCCCGGCGGGCGCTGTATGCCGCGACCCTGCTGCACGACATCGCCAAGGGCCGGGGCGGCGACCATTCCGAGCTGGGCGCGGAGCTTGCGGGCAGCATCGGCCCGATCATCGGGCTGTCCACCGAGGAGACGGAAACCGTGAGCTGGCTGGTGCTGCACCACCTGCTGCTCAGCCAGACCGCCTTCAAGCGGGACATAGACGACCCCAAGACGATCATGGACCTGGCCGACGCCATCCAGTCGCCGGAACGGCTCAAGCTGCTGCTGGTGCTGACGGTGGCCGACATGCGCGCGGTCAGCGCCAAGGTATGGAACGGCTGGAAGGCGACCCTGCTGCGTGAGCTGTATTCCCGGGTGGCCGACGTGCTGGCCGGCGGCTTGGCCAGCACGGAACGGGACGTGCGCGTGGCGCGGGCCAAGGAAGTGGTGGCCGAGCAACTGGCGGATTGGACGGAGGCCGACCGGAACTTCTTCCTCGGGCTGGGCTATCCCGGCTACTGGCTCAGCTTCGACCCGGAGACCCACATCCGTCATGCGCGGCTGATCCGGGACGCCGAGGCGCGTCATGCTCCGTTGACGGTGGATACCCAGCCGCTGCCGTCCCGCGCGGTGACGGAGGTGACGGTCTATACCGCCGACCACGCCGGGCTGTTCAGCCGGATCGCCGGGGCGCTGGCGGTGGCGGGCGCGAGCATCGTGGATGCACGCATCCATACGCTGACCAACGGCAGCGCGCTGGACACGTTCTGGATCCAGGACACTGCCGGGGGCGCGTTCGAGGCGCCGCACCGGCTGGCGCGGCTGCATGTGCTGATTGACCAGGCGCTGTCCGGGCGGCTGGGGCTGGCGGGGGAGATCAGCCGGGCGTCGCGCAGCGTGCTCGGCAGCCGGATGCGGGCGATTCATGTGCCGCCGCGGGTTGTCGTGGACAACCGCGCCAGCCACACGCACACCGTGCTGGAGGTCAACGGGCGTGACCGCCCGGGGCTGCTGCATGACGTGACGGCGGCGATCAGCGAGCAGGGGCTGCAGATCGCGTCCGCGCACGTCACCACCTACGGCGTGCGGGCGGTGGACGTGTTCTATGTCAAGGACGTGTTCGGCCTGAAGGTGGAGAACGAGCGGAAGCTGGCCGCGCTGCGCCAGGCGCTGCTGGCGGCGCTGCAGACGCCGGAGGAGGGTGCTCCAGAGCCGGCGCCCAGCGCTCGGCGCCGGCGGGCTGCCGCATAGGGAACTGCCGGTTTCCGCCGATGACAAGGGATGGGAAGCGCGAGTTTAGTGAAAGTTGACAAGCAGCACGGGAAGCCGATCCGGTTTTTGTGCGTTGCTTCGTCATGACGTTCCACTTTGCGCCTGACTCCGGCCTGCGCCAGCAGTTGCCCGACCATCCATCCGACGCCCGGAGCCGCGGCCAAGCGCATAGGCTGCTGAGGCTGCTGCCGTTGCTGTTGCCGGTGGGATGGATGGCTTGGCGGCATGGCGGGCGGCTGCGGCAGGCGTTGAACCAGTCGGCCTGTGCGCTGCATGAAGCCGAGGATCGGTTCCATACACTGTTGAACCAGGCGCCGGTCGGGATCTGCCAGACCAGCTTGTCGGGATGCTTCCTGGTGGCGAACCATCAGTATTGCTCCCTGCTCGGCCGGGAGATGGACACGCTCCGAACCATGCGGATGCATGATCTGACCCACTTGGAGGACCGTGACCGGCACCGGGCCGGCCATGCGCGGATGCTTGCGACCGGGGAGCCGTTCGTGATCGAGAAGCGCCTGGTCCGGCCGGACGACAGCGACGTGTGGGTAATCAGCCACATGAGCGTGACGCACGATGCGCAGGGGCGTCCACAGCACATTATCGCCGCCGTTCAGGACATCAGTCACCGCCGTGCTGCGGAGGCGGCGCTGCATGCGCTGAATGCGACGCTGGAGCAGCGGGTGGCGGATGCGGTGGCGGAGCGTATCCGAGTCGAGGAGAGCCTGCGCCAGTCGCAGCGGATGGAGGCGCTGGGACAGTTGGCCGGCGGAGTCGCGCACGATTTCAACAACGTCCTGCAAGCCATTGCAGGCGGCGCGCGGTTGATCCAGCGGCGTCCGGACAACCCGGATTCGGTGCGCCGCCTGGCCGGGCTGGTGGTGGATGCGGCCGACCGCGGCGCATCGGTCACCCGCCGGCTGCTCAGCTTCGCCCGGCGCGGGTCGTTGCAGCCGGGACCGGTAGATGCGTCGCCGCTGCTGGAGGACCTGCGTGAGATGCTGGCCCGCACCCTTGGGTCGGGCATCACGGTCCAGGCCAGTGCCGAGGCGGAGTTGCCGCCGATAATGGCCGACAAGGGCGGTCTGGAAACGGTGCTGGTCAACCTGGCCACGAACGCACGTGACGCGATGCTGGACGAGGCCGGGCTGCCGGGCGCGGGGCCGAACCGGGTCAGCCTGCGTGCCGCCCGGGACGACGATGCCCCGGGACTGCCGCCGGGCCGCTACGTCCGGCTGGAGGTGGCGGATACCGGTCCGGGCATGGATGGCGACACGTTGGCCCATGCGGCCGAGCCGTTTTTCACCACCAAGCCGCGCGGCCGTGGCACCGGGCTGGGCCTGTCCGTGGCGCGCGGCTTCGCGGAACAGTCGGGTGGTCTGCTCACCATACAGAGCGTTTCCGGCGAGGGCACGACCGTGCGGGTCTGGCTTCCGGCCATCGCTGCTGCGGCGGCACCGGCCCGGCTGGATGTGCGGCCAGTGGTCGTGCTGGTGGACGACGATGCGGAGGTGCGGGACATCCTGGCGGATACCCTGTCGTCCCAAGGCTGCCGGGTGTCAGGCTATGCCGATGCTGCCTCGGCGCTGGCGCGCATCGCCGATGATGCGCCCGACTTGCTGATCAGCGACCTGTCCATGCCGGGCACGGACGGCATGACGCTGATCCGCCAGGCACGGCTGCTGCGGCCGGGCCTGGCGGCAATCCTGCTGACCGGACATTCCGGCCCGGAGCTGGAGACGGCCGTTGGGAAGATGGCCGGCGGCCGGGTGATCCTGGTGCAGAAGCCAGTGCAGAGTGCCGCGCTGGCTGCGGAGATCAGGAGGCTGTTGCCGGATGGGGTTCGCCTCACCGCTTGACTTCGCCTGACTACTCGGAACAAAATAAGAACATCCGGACTCGCCCACGCAGGGCAGCCCACCTTAGGCGGGAGAAGTTCTTATTATGTACTCGAACACGGCGCAATGGGTGCGGCTGGACTCGGTCCACCTGCTTCAGGCGGATAAAACGGTTCACTTCGTCGCGAGGGCGCGGGCGGTGGCGCGAGCCGCAGGGGTTACGGCGGCGGCTTTGGGCTTTGCTGGGGTGATGTGGCTGCTATTGGCCGGGCCTGGCTTCCTGGATGGGCGAAGCAGCACGGCGGACCACCCGGCGCAGTATGTCGCTGCGCGGGGTGCAGGACGGTAGCTTAGGCTTCGCGGTAGTTCAGCAGGATCGCGCCGACCAGCACGAAGCAAACGGGCCAGACCCAGCCGGCCCAGCGCCGCACCGGGCCGTCGGCCCGCAGTTCGAGCCAGCGCGACCAGCCCGCGGCGATGCCGGCCAGGGCTAGCGGCGTGTGGGACAGCTCGATCAGCAGTTGGTCCTTGACGTTGGCGATGGCGTGGCTGTGTGTCAGCAGCAATGCCCCGCCTAGCGCGGTCAGCAGCGGGAACACCAGCGCCGCCCGTAGGTCGCGCAGCCGCCCGGTGCGGACGCCCCATTCGAACAGGGCGAAGGCAACGATCAGCAGCACGAACACGCGGTGCTGCAGCACCTCTACGTCGCGCAGGCTTTCCCAGAAGCCGATCTCGCCGAGCGGCCAAACCTCCGGGTCGCTGCGCAGGAACAGGAACACGGCCAGGCCAAGCAGGGCCAGCGGCCAGTGTCTTGCCCAGCGCACCCCGGCGCGGTTCAGGAGCCCGAGCACGCCGATCAGCGTCACGAACATGCCGGACCAGTGGTGGTTGTATTCGCTCCAGGCGACGTCGGCGGCGTTGCGCACCGGCAGGTCGCCAGAGCCGGGCACGAATGCCGGGGGCGGGGCAGCCTGCTTCTGCGCTGCCTCAGTGTCTAGTTGCGCCTGCAGTGCCGGCAGGGCGAGCTTGTCATGGTCTGGGGAGGCTAGGCTCGGCAGCTCCGGCGTGTTGCGCTCGGCGATCTCTGCCCAGACGACCCGGTCCTGCCTGAGGTCCACCGCGGGCGGCACCGAGGTCAGCGATGCCGCGGCGAAGAAGATGCTGCAGCCGATGCCGATCTCCACCTCGGCGAAACGCCGCATACGCAAGACGGAGGTGCCGGGGTCGCGCCGCAGCCGCTCGACGACCAAGAAGTTGCCGAGGCCCAGCAGCAGCAGCGCGCCGAACATCGCCGCCTTGGCGGTGACCATCACGCCGTAGGCGGTGCCATAGACGCCGCTCCAGGCGCCGACATACAGCAGGCTGAAGACGGTCGCCGACGCGAGGATGCAGCCGACGCCGACCATGCTCATGCGGCTGAACCGGGCGCCGACCCGGCGGAATGCGGCGCCGTCGTGCAGCCGGCCCAGCGCCATCAGGAAGCACGGGATGCCGCCGATCCAGATGGCGGCGCCCAGGATGTGCAGGGCGCTGGCCGCGAACAGCAGGCTCCCGTCCTGGAGGCGGGCGACGGAGTGGGTCGTGAGCGTCGCCGCCACGACCGTTACCGCGACCAGCCCCAACAAGGGGGCGGCCGGCACCGGGCGGCGGGCGAACATGCATGCGGCCAGGGCCAGGGCCGCCGCCATCTTCACCAGGCCGGCCACGGCGAAGTTTGCGCCGATCACCCCTTGCAGCGGCAGGCCGAGGGTGTCCATCAGCACGGCGGACTGCATGGCGACGGTCAGGGCCTCGCACACGACCAGCGCCAGGGCGCTCCAGCCGGCAATGACGGCGGTGCGGCGCGACAGGCCGGCGCCGTCGGGGAGCGACGCCTGGAACGGCCGGGCCAGGAACAACAGGAACAGCACCCCGCCCAGCGCCATGCTCTGCGCGACGATGGTGACGCCGTGCAGGACGATGGACAGGTAGCCGAACAGGTCAACGAGGAGGCTCAAGCTAGGGCGCCTTCACCTGGAACGGCACGTCGCCGCGGGTGATGTGCCCGTCCACCGCCAGCACCTGCCAGCGCAGCACGTAGTCGCCGGGCTGGAGGTTCACCTGCGCCTCCAGCACGTCATCGGCGCCGGCGGTCGCCACGCGCAGCACCTGCTCCCCGCCGCCGGTCCGCAGCGCCAGGCGGGAGCGTCCGTGGTCCACGCGGCTATTGAACCGCAGGACGATGTTCGCCGTCCCTGGCGCAGCGGTTCCGCGCGCGGCAGGCTGGCTGTCGAGCAGGATGGCGTGGGCAAGGGCGGTGCTGGGCAGCAGCAGGACGGGCATGAGCAGGAGCGGCAATGGGAGGAAGCGCAAGCGAAGGTCCTCGAAAGGGGCGCGGGCATCTAGCGCGCAGCCGCCGGGCTGTCCATGATCGCGCCCGCATGAGCAGACCCCCGCCCGGCGCCCGCGCCGATTATCGCAGCTTCGTCCCTGTCACCACCCGCTGGGGGGATAACGACGTGTTCGGCCACGTGAATAATGCCGTTTACTACGGCTACATAGATACCGCCGTCACCACGCTGATGCTGCGCGCCGGCGTGCTGAACTGGACGGGATCGCCGCACATCGTGATGGTCGCCGAGGGCGGATGCCGTTTTCATTCCGAGGTGGGCTTTCCCGGCCAGGTCCAGGCCGGGGTGCGAATCGCGCGGCTGGGCGGCAGCTCGATCCGGCATGAGGTCGGGATGTTCCGGGGCGATGAGGAGATGGCCTCGGCCGAGGGGTTCATCGTCCATGTCTGCGTGGACAGCGCCACACGGCGTCCGGCGCCGCTGCCGGACGAGTGGCGCCGCGCACTGCAACCGCTTGTGATCGAGGGATAAGGTATGGATATGGGTTTGCAGGGGCGCACCGCCCTGGTTTGCGCGGCCAGCAAGGGCCTGGGTCGGGCCTGCGCGATGGCGCTGGCGCGTGAGGGGGTGGCGGTCACCATCACCGCGCGCACGCCGGGTCCGCTGCATCAGGCAGCGGCGGAAATACAGGCCGCCACCGGCGTGGAGGTTACGGCGGTTGCGGGGGACATCACGACGGAGGAGGGCCGGGCCGCGGCGCTCGTTGCCTGCCCAGCGCCGGACATCCTGGTGAACAACGCCGGCGGGCCGCCGCCCGGGGATTTCCGGAACTGGGAACGGGATGACTGGATCAAGGCGCTGGATGCCAACATGCTGACGCCCATCGCGCTGATCCGGGCCGTGGTGGATGGGATGACCGCGCGCCGGTTCGGGCGGATCGTGAACATTACCAGCGCCAGCGTGAAGTCGCCGATCGCGACGCTGGGAATGAGCAACGGGGCGCGGGCGGGGCTGACGGGCTTCGTGGCCGGGCTGGCGCGGCAGGTGGCGCAGCACAACGTGACGATCAACAACCTGCTGCCCGGTCCCTTTTTGACAGACCGGCTGCGCACCACCACGGAGGCTCTGGCGGCGAAGTCCGGGCGTACGGTGGAGGAGGAGATCGCGGTGCGCGCCAAGCAGTCCCCGGCCAACCGGGTCGGCGACCCGGCGGAGTTCGGCGACGCCTGCGTGTTCCTGTGCGCCGCGCAGAGCGGGTTCATCGTCGGGCAGAACCTGCTGCTGGATGGCGGGGCGTTCAATGCGACGATGGGTTGAGACTGACTCCCCCTTTGTTTTCGCGAGGGGACGGAGAGACGGGAGCGACAGGAACCGATGCTCGGTTTGTTTCGGAGTCTTCTGACAGGGGGCCGCCTTCTCCCTCTCCCTCCGGGAGAGGGTCGGGGTGAGCTAGGCAACCGGCGTGGACTCGTTCCTGGGCCGACCCAGGCTCATTCTGGCTGGAGTTGGCTTCTGCGGCCTTCCTCACCCCGACCCTCTCCCGGAGGGAGAGGGAGCAGGCAAGCCTTCCTGCTACTCCTCCTTGGTGCAGTAGTCTCCCTTCCCGCCCAAGCTCAGAAGTCCGAGGACACGCTTCGCATTGCCTGGCGCGATGCGGTTCCGGACGTGGATCCCTATCGCAACACCCTGCGCACCGGCCTGGTCCTGGCGCATCATGCCTGGGACACCCTGATCTACCGCGATCCCGAGACCTTGCAGCTCAAGCCGCTGCTTGCGACCACCTGGCGCTACCTGGACCCCTTGACCCTGGAGTTCGAGCTGCGGCCGGGTGTCACGTTCCATGACGGCAGCCCGTTCACGGCCGACGATGTCGTCTATACCGTGCAGGCCGTCCTGCAGGAGGCTGTGGCGGTGCCCAGCAACTACGGCTTCCTCGCCGGGGCGGAGCGGGTGGATGACCTGCATGTGCGGATCAAGCTGAAGCAGGTATTCCCTGCCGCGTTGGAATACCTGGCGATGGTGCTGCCGGTTCTGCCGCGCGCCTACCGGGAACGGGTCGGCACCGGCTTCTCGACCGCGCCGGTGGGCACCGGACCCTACCAGATCACGAAGGTGGATGGGACCAGCGCGATCACCCTGGAACGCAACGACGCCTACTTCGACGGCCCCAAGGGCAAGCCGGCGATACGCCGGCTGCAAATTGCCGAGGTGGCGGACAGCGCCGCGGAGCTGGCGGCGCTGGTGGACGGGCGCGCCGACTGGATCTGGCAGTTCGGGCCGGAGCAGTTGGACGCCCTGTCGCGCACGCCGGGGCTGCAGACGCTGCGGCAGGAAAGCATGCGGTTCAGCTACATGCTGATGGACGCCGCCGGGCGCACCGGCCCCAGCCCGCTGCAGCAGCAGAAGGTGCGCCAGGCGATCATGCGCGCGGTGGACCGGACGGCGATGGCGCGAGGGTTCATGCCCGGCGGGTCCCGCGTGCTGGATGCGCCGTGCTTCCCGACCCAGTTCGGCTGCGACCAGGGCGTTGCGGCCAAGTATGAGTATGACCCGGCCAAGGCCCGCGCGCTGCTGGCGGAAGCCGGCTATCCCGACGGCTTCGACACCGAGGTGGTCGGCTACCTGCTGCCGCCGTGGCAGGAGGCCGTGCGCGGCTTCCTGGCCGCGGTAGGCATACGCGCCACGGTGCAGAACTTGCAGGCCGGCGCGGCGCTGGCGAGCAGCATGGCCGGGCACAGCCCGCTCGACCTGGGGAGCTGGGGCAGCTACTCGATCAACGACGCCTCGGCGTCGCTGCCGGTGTTCCTGACATTCGGGGAGCAGGACTACGCCAGGGACCCCGAGGTGCGGGACCTGCTGCTGCGGGGCGGCAGCAGCACGGACCCGGACGCACGGCGCGGTGCCTACGCGACCGCGATCAGGCGGTTGACGGAGCAGGCCTACATCATGCCGCTGTTCACCTACGTCACGACCTATGCCACGGCGAAGGGCCTGAACTTCAAGCCGTCCGCGGACGAGCTGCCGCGGTTCTTCCTGTCGAGCTGGCGGTAGCGTCTGCCTCATAGGCGCAAACTTATGGCGGATGGCACATGTTCCGGCTGCTTCGCGCTGTCATTGCGGGGTTTGCAGCACCGTGGAAATTCAAGAATCTCAGGCGCGATGCCTTGTTTTGGCGGCTCCTGGATTGCCACGCCGCAAGCGGCCCGCAATGACGAACGGCGGCAATGCAGGCGACCGCTGGTTTAAGTTAGCGTTTATGAGCGTTCGCCCCTGGGCGGGGTGCTGGTGCGGGTACGAATACCAAATCCGCCCAAGTCTCAGTTCTCGCGGGCACCCTCACCGGATCATGCGCACGCGCATGATCCGGTGAGGCATCGCGTCAGTATGCGTAGTAGGGCCGGGGCTGGACGACGTACGGCGCGGGCTGCACGAGGTAGGGGGCGGGCTGCACGACGACGGGCTGGGCGAATACCGCCTGCCGCTGCACCTGGTTGCCCTTGGAGGATTGGCAGGCGACGTAGGCGTTGTCGTACTGACCCTGGATGCCATACTGCGCGTTGCCCGAGCCGGACGCGCCGACGCCGGTGCCAAGCAGCGCGCCGCTGCCGGCGCCGATGCCTGCGCCGCGCCCGCCGCCGATCGCGGCACCTAGTCCCGCGCCCAGCACCGTACCCAGCACGGCGCCGCCGATGGCCCGGTTGTTGGCGCGCTCCGATTGGCCCTGCACGGCAGACGACGCATAGCCGCGGCATACCGCGTCATCTTGGGCGTAGGTCTCGAACGACTTGCCGCGCCCGGGCAGCACCTGCACGGACGGCCCCTGCGGCACTTCCGCGCAACCTTGCAGCAACAGGCCACCAGCAACGGCCACACAGACGACATGGAGTCTCATGCTTCGCTCTCGTTTCAATTGCAGATCCGATCCTATGCCGGGCTAGATAGTTTTGGAAGCGGCATGGGGAGGTTGCCCCCTGCCGCATTTGCCCCGCGGCCCAACCGGGCTAAGTGATAACTACTCCAAATTCCGGAATACCCCATGCACATAGATGGCAAGACAGTGCTCGTGACCGGCGGCGGATCGGGCCTGGGCGCCGCGACCGCGCGCTTGCTGGCGGGCGCCGGGGCGAAGGTCGTGATCGCGGACGTGGCGGATGCCGCCGCCCTGGCCGGGGAGCTGGGCGGCGCCTATTTGCGGACGGACGTGACCAGCGAGGCGGATGGGCAGGCTGCCGTGGACCTTGCCAGGTCCCGCTTCGGGGCGCTGCATGGCCTGGTGAACTGCGCTGGGGTCGTCATCGGCGAACGGGTGCTGGGCCGGGACGGGCCGCATCGGCTCGATAGCTTTGCCCGTGTGGTCGGGATCAACCTCATTGGCACGTTCAACATGATCCGGCTTGCCGCCGCGGCGATGCGCGGCAACGCGGGGGACAGCGAAGGAGAGCGCGGGGTGGTGGTCAACACCGCCTCAATCGCGGCGTATGACGGGCAGATCGGCCAGGCCGCCTATGCCGCCAGCAAGGGAGGGATCGTCGGCATGACCCTGCCGCTGGCGCGCGACCTGGCGCGGGACGGCATCCGGGTGATGACGGTGGCGCCGGGGCTGTTCGGCACGCCAATGATGCTGGGGCTGCCGGCCGAGGTGCAGGACAGCCTGGGCCGCTCCGTCCCCTTCCCGCCGCGGCTGGGCCGGCCGGAGGAGTTCGCGGCGCTGGTGCGGCATATCCTGGAGAGCACGATGCTGAATGGGGAGGTCATACGCCTGGACGGCGCGGTGCGCCTGGCGCCGCGGTGACGGCGCGCACGCTTTTTCAGACCGAGGATCTGCTTGTCCGTTACGTCCCGGCTGACGATGCGGGCCGGCACGTCGTTACCTTCGACTGCTACCACGATGACCGCACCCTCGCCCGGCCCGGATTTGGGGAAGACTACTTCGCCCGGCACGGCATCGCCGCCACGCATCTGCTGAGCCGCGACAACGACTGGTTCCAGTATCCCGAACTGCCGGACGCCCTAGCCGCCATGCGCGCTGCCGTATCCGGCGGCGGGCCGGTGCTGGCGTATGGGTCCAGCATGGGGGCCTATGCCGCGGTGCGTTTTGCCGACGCGGCGGGCGCCACGGCGGCGCTGGCGCTGTCGCCGCAATACTCGATTGACCCGGCCAGGGCGCCGTTCGAGCGCCGGTGGGGCCAGGACCGGCGGCGGCTGCGCCCGTTGCCGGCGCTGGACGGGCCGATCCGGTCGCGCATCCGGCCGGTCGTTGCCTATGATCCCCAGGGCATGGACCGGCCCCATGCCGACCGCATCGCCCTGGACACGCCGATCCAGCGGCTGCGGCTGCCGTTCGCCGGGCACCCCGTTGGCAGTTACTTGCAGGAGGCCGGGCTGCTGCACGGGCTGGTGATGGGGACGCTGGACGGCACGCTGGACGTGGCTGCGGTGGAGCAGGCGGCCCGTGCGGCCCGCCGCGGGCTGGCGATCTATCACGGGGTGCTGGCCGAGCGTCAGCCGCAGTCACGGCCGCGCTGGGCGGTGGCGCTGGCGCAACGGGCGGTGGCTCTGGATCCCGGACGGCCGGAGGGGCACCACGCCCTGGCGCTGCGGCTGTCCGCCGCCGGCCGCCATGCGGAGGCGTTGGCAGTGCATCGGCAGGTGGCGGTGCTGGAGCGTCATCCCGGCTACCTGATGGATTACTGCATCGCGCTAACCCGCGCCGGCGATATTGCCGGTGCTTTGGCGGTGGCGCACGAGATCAGGACGGCGTGGCCGCATCACGCCGGCATCCACAATACGATTGCGGAGCTGCTGCGCGCGCGGCGCGACCTGCCGGGTGCGCTGCGGTATGCCGAGCAGGCGTTGGGGCTGGACCCGGCGAGCAAGCATTACCAGCGGACCGTGGCGGTGCTGCGGGCCAAGCTGCGTCCGCTGGCGCCGCACTTGGCGGCACATGCGCTGATGTTGAAGGCACGGAAGGCGTTAGCGCGGCGCTAACCGCCGCGCTCTATTTCTTCTATTATCGGCCGAATGCGTTTGAACAGGGCTTCGCGCAACAGTAGATCTATACCTTGACCTTGCGATCTATCAGGATGAAACTCCATCATAAGTGCCGATTTCAACTTGGCAAAACGGGTGTCTTGTGCTGTTACACTGCCATTATACCCTTGTTGATAGCGCGACTCTGCAGCAAGTGCCCTGGCCTTCCATTCTTCACGCTGAGCGATTATAGTGCGACCGGATTCCAGCAATCTATCCACACGCGCTTGAAGTTCTGCTATCTGCCGAGAGAGACTATCTATATCTCGTGTGTAAACAGGCGATCCGTCATGTTCACGTCTCGACTGATTTTTTTGTTTTTCCGATGAGGGAGAAAGTATTTTTTGCCAGCCAAGATCGTCAGGCGGCCCTAACATTTTCCGCGCTTCTAGATCGCTGAGAGCTGCCCGGGCAAATCTCATACCAACCATGAGCTTTTCAGCAATTTCTAATGCGCGAACTCGGCCATGCTCTTTTGCGTATTCTAGCGCTACGGCCTGCGTACTATCCAGTTGCATTGTATCCGCCCCAACTCACCTAGGAAGCAAATACCTAAACCTGGTCGTAGTCCACTAGCACGCGCCCGGTCGTGGGATGCGCCTGGCAGGTCAGGACGTAGCCGGCCTGGGTTTCCCACGGCTCCAGCCCATAGTTCACATCCATGCGGACGGCGCCCTCCGACACCCGGGCGCGGCAGGTGCTGCACATGCCGCCGCGGCAGGAGTAGGGCAGGTCCAGCCCGGCGCGCAGGGCTGCGTCCAGCACGGTCTCGCCGTCCTCCATCGGCACCTCGGTCCGGATGCCGTCGGACACGACGGTGGCCACTGCGAAGGGGCGCGCACCGGGCGCGGGGGCTGTCCGGGGGCGGGATGTGGCCGGGGCGCCGGTGGTGAACAGCTCGCTGTGGATGCGCTCCGACGGCAGGCCGGCGTCCGCCAGCGCCGCCGACACCTCGGCGACCATCGCCGCCGGCCCGCAGAGGAAGGCGTGGTCAATGCGCGGCGCGTCGAGCAGGCCACGCAGCAGGGTCCGCACCCGCGGCCCGTCCAGACGGCCTGACAGCACCGGCACGTCCTGCTGCTCCCGGGATAGGACGTGGACGACGGTGAGGCGGCCCATGAAGCGGTCCTTCAGCTCCTCCAGGGCCTCGCGGAAGATGATGCCACCGGTGGCGCGGCTGCCGTAGAGCAGCACGAAGCGGCTGCCGGGTTCGCGCGACAGCACGGAGCGCAGGATGGACAGCACCGGGGTGATGCCGGAGCCGGCGGCGATGCCCAGGTAGGTGCGTGATGCCGCCGGGTCGAGTGTGATGGTGAAGCGGCCTTGGGGCGGCATGGCCTCGATCAGGTGGCCCGGCTGCAGCGCCGCGTGTGCCCAGGCGGAGAATTGGCCATCCGGCACGAGCTTGATCGCCACACGGATCTCGCCGTCGTCCAGGCCGGAGCAGATGGAGTAGGACCGGCGCAGCTCCTCCCCGTCTAGGGTGGTCCGCAGGGTCAGGTACTGGCCGGGCTGGTAGGCGAAGCTGGGGCGGAGGTGGTCGGGTGCGACTAGGGCGACGCTGACGGTATCCGCGGTTTCCTGCCGCACGTCGGCGATGCGGAGGGTGTGGAAGCGGTTCATGGCGGTGATGGGAGTAGGCGCGGGGTGCGGCGGGCGAAGGCGGCTTGCTCCCTCTGCCTCCGGGAGAGGGTTGAGGTGAGGGAAACCGCAGGCGCAAAGCCTGGATTGGCTTGGACGATTAGCCGCGCATGCTCATGGCCGGATGATTGGTGCTGCGTGGCTTCCCTCACCCCGACCCTCTCCCGGAGGGAGAGGGAGAAACAAGCCGCTTGCCTGCTGTAGAACCGGTTTCGCCGGAGCATCAGTGGCACTTGAAGTAGTCGAACGGCTCGCGGCAGGCGAGGCAGCGCCATAGGGCCTTGCAGGAGGTGGAGCCGAACTCCGCCACGACCTCGGTATGGTCCGAGCCACAGCGGGGGCAGACGACCGTGTCCACGCCAAACAGGGCGCGGCGGCCGCTGCCGGGCACGGGCGGGGCGATGCCATAGTCCAGCAGCTTGCGCCGGCCGTCTTGCGTCATCCAGTCGGTGGTCCAGGCCGGGGACAGCACGGTGCGGACCCGGCCGGGGATGCCGGCGCGGGATAGGGCCAGCTCGACCTCCATCGCGATGACGCCCATGGCGGCGCAGCCGGAGTAGGTCGGGGTGATCAGGACTTCCACGCCATCGGCGGTACCGGCTACGTCGCGCAGGATACCGAGGTCGGCGATGGTCAGCACTGGCAGCTCGGGGTCCGTGACCTCCGCGGCGGCGGCCCAGGCGCGGTCGCGCAGGCTGGTCACCAGGTCGCGCCGGGGTGGGTGCGCTGGAGGTGCTGCATCTCGGCCAGCATGGGGCCGAGGTGCTCGGTGTGGCGGCCCTGGCGTCCGCCCTTGTGCATCCAGGCGCCTGTGGGGCGGGACAGGGTGGCCTGGTCAAGTATGGCGGCGACGGTGGCGTCGTAGGCCGGGCGCAGGGTTTCCGGGTCAACCGCCACGCCGTCGGCGACCAGCGCCGGGTCGGGAGCCGTGAACATCTCGCCGGTGTAGGGCCAGAGGCGGTCCACGGCGGCCTGAGCGCGGCGGGCGCTTTCGTCGGTGCCGTCGCCGAGGCGGATCATCCACTCCGAGGCATGGCGCAGGTGGTAGGCTACCTCCTTCTCCGCCTTGGCGGCGATGGCGGCGAGGGTGGGGTCGGCGCTGGCGCACATCGCGCGCCACCAGGGGTCCATGAAGGCGGCATAGAGGAACTGCCGGGCGATGGTCTGGGCGAAGTCGCCGTTCGGCTGCTCCAGCAGCAGCAGGTTGCGGTATTGCGGGGCGTCGCGCAGGTAGGCCAGGTGGTCCTCGCCGTGGCCGGCGCCTTCGGTCTCGCCGGCGTAGGCGTAGAGGCTGCGCGCCTGGCCCAGGAGGTCGAGGCCCATGTTGGCGAGGGCCACATCCTCTTCCAGCGAGGGGGCGCGGCCGCACCATTCGGATAGGCGATGGCCCAGCACCAGGGCGTCGTCGGCCCGTTGCAGGGTGTATAGGACAAGGGGGGTTTCCAGGACCTGGATGGAGGTTGTCACCTCCCGGCCTTCCTTCGGGGTGGGGTGAGGGAAAGCGCACGCGCCGCTTCTTGGCTGTTCCTGGCCCCGTTTGGTCCGGCATAGCCAGGCGAGGCACTTGCGGCCTTTCCCTCACCCCAACCCTCTCCCGGAGGGAAAGGGGGCAGGAAGCGGTCCTGCCTTGGGCCGGCTTGATTCCGGGTGTCCATCACATGTGCCCGACTTCGTCCGGGACGTCGTAGAAGGTGGGGTGGCGGTAGATCTTGCTTGCCGTGGGTTCGAACATCATCGCCTTGTCGGCGGGGTCGCTGGCGGTGATGGCGTTGCTGGGGACGACCCAGAGGGACAAGCCCTCGCCGCGGCGGGTGTAAACGTCGCGCGCCGCCTGCAGGGCCATCGTGGCGTCGGCGGCGTGGACTGACCCGGCGTGCTTATGCGCCAGGCCGTTGCGGCTGCGGATGAACACCTCCCACAGCGGGGTTTTACCCTCGGTCATGCCGCCGCCTTCTGGGCACGGACCCGGCGCTTCTCCGCGTGGGCCAGTGCGGCCTCCCGCACCCAGGCGCCGTCCGAGTGCGCCTTGTTCCGGTCTTCTAGCCGCTCCCGGTTGCAGGGGCCGTTGCCGGCCAGCACCTGGCGGAACTCCTCCCAGTCAATCGGGCCGAAGCTGTGCCGGCCCGTCGCCTCGTCCAGCTTCAGGTCGGGGTCGGGGACGGCCAGGTCCAGGTAGGCGGCCTGCGGCGCCATTGCGTCCACGAAGCGCTGGCGCAGCTCGTCGTTGGTGAAGCGCTTGATCTTCCAGGCCATGCTGGTGTCGCTGTGCTGGCTTTGCCCGTCCGGCGGGCCGAACATCATCATTGCCGGCCACCACCAGCGGTCCAGCGCGTCCTGCGCCATCGCCTTCTGCTCCGGGGTGCCCCGGCACAGCGTCAGCATGATCTCGTAGCCCTGGCGCTGGTGGAAGCTTTCTTCCTTGCACACCCGCACCATCGCGCGGGCGTAAGGGCCGTAGCTGCACCGGCACAGCGGGATCTGGTTCATGATCGCAGCGCCGTCCACCAGCCAGCCGATGGCACCGATGTCGGCCCAGGTCAGCGCCGGGTAGTTGAAGATGCTGCTGTACTTGGCCCGGCCGGACAGGAGCTGGTCCTGCAGCTCCTCCCGCGAGACGCCCAGGGTCTCGGCGGCGGAATATAGATACAGCCCGTGCCCGCATTCGTCCTGCACCTTGGCCAGCAGCGCGGCCTTGCGGCGCAGGCTGGGGGCGCGGGTCAGCCAGCGGCCCTCCGGCAACTGGCCGACGATCTCGCTGTGCGCGTGCTGGCTGATCTGGCGGACCAGGGTGCGGCGGTAAGCGTCCGGCATCCAGTCATTGGCCTCGATCCGGTCCTCCGCATCAATGCGGGCCTGGAACTGCGCCATGCGGTCGGCGTCCTCCATGGGACGGGCAACTGGGGCGTCTGTGGTGTTCAGGGCTTGGGTGTACATGCCTCATGCTCCGACCGTGGACGTGCGGAATGTATCACAGAAAACTAGGGACGCAAGTTTTTCTGTAAGATGTCCGGCCGCGGAACCCCCTGCCCCCGCCGGTGTTCACCCCGCATCAACAACAGGTTGGAGATGCATATCATGGACGAGAACCGCTTTGAGGGCGCAGCCCGTAAGGTCGGCGGCAAGGTCGAGGGCGCGCTGGGCGACATGACCGGCGACACCAAGCTCAAGACCGACGGGGCGATGGACAAGGTAGCGGGCAGCGCACAGCGGACCTATGGCCAGGCTGCCGACAAGGTGCGCGACGTTGCGGACAAGGTCGGCGCCGGGGATTTTGGCTCGCAGATGCTGGATCAGATCGAGGAAGCTGGCGACATGCTGGCCGAACAGGTTGACGCGCGCCCCATCACCGCGGTGCTGATCGCTGCCGGGGTGGGCTTCCTGATTGCGTTGGCGACCAAGCCGACGCCGCAGGTTATCTACCGCCGCCGCTGAAGCGTGTTGCTGGGTCCGGTCCCCTTGGTAGGGGGCCGGACCTGTTTTCCGCGGTGTCGAGCCATTGTTCGGACGCGGGCGCTAGGACGGCGTAAAGCCTGGTGCATAGACTGCGGGCCGTGGTGCCGGGCCAGTTTGGCGGCAATAGGCCAGTAGGCAAACGTGGGTCGCGCAAGGTAACCCGCCGGTATTCGTGAATCAGCAATACCCGGGCTGCTATCGCTTCCAAGGGCTGAAGTCCTGCGGCGACTTGGCCCAGGCCGGCAAACAAGTCTACAAAACCCGCATATCCCGCTCCTACCCGCGTCACAGGCCAGGCACGGGCGGCCAGGATGCGCATCGTCTCGGGCGTGCCGCCGCTCAGCAGGGCCGGGATGCCAGGCGGTGGCGTCAACGCTGTATCCAGGGCCGTGAGCACGCCTGGCGCCAGCAGGGCATACCCCGCCTGCTCCAACATCGTCCGTTCCACGCCGGCCTCGGCAAAGGCTAGGCGAAGCTGGCCACCCCAGGGTTGGTCGAGCGGGCCATAGATGCGCGGTCCCGCCTCGGCGGACTCTTGCTCGCCCCGGCGGGACAAGCGGTAGAAGCTGCGGCGGCCGTCGCGTTGCCCGTCCAGCCAGCCGTCTCGCGCCAGGCGGGAGATCGCCGTGCGGACTACGCCGCCGTTCGCGCCTAGGGCTGCCATGAGTTCCAGGAGAGATGCCAAGGCGAGTTCGCCGCCACGTGGGGCGATGGCGTCGCCGTAGATGGTGATGATGACCGATCCGGTGCGGGATGGGGCATCTTGGAGGGCTACCAGCAGGGCGGCGAGTGGCATTCGTTAAAGGTGTAAGCTGCTCCCTCTCCCTTCGGGAGAGGGTTGGGGTGAGGGAGGCCACGTGAAGCCAACCCAGTCCCGACTAGGGCCACTCTGGTCTTCAACGGAACCCATTGTGCTTGTTGCCTTTCCCTCACCCCGACCCTCGCCCGGAAGGAGAGGGAGCCGCAATGGCAAGCTATGGGCGTAGGAAGCCGACAAGGCGTTCGGCTTCTGCGACGATGGGATCAGCGATGGAGGCTGCGCGGACGGCGCCGTTCCGGAGTACGGCATCCACGGCGCCGGGGTCGGCCAGGAGGCGGCGGGTTTCGGCCGCGATTGGGGCCAGGTGCGCCACGACGACCTCCGCCAACGCTTCCTTGAATACGCCGAAGCCCTTGCCGCCATGCTCCCGCAGCACGCCGGCCGCGTCGGTGTCCAGCAGCGCCGCCATGATGCCGACGAGGTTGCGCGCCTCCGGCCGGCCCTCCAGCCCCTCGGGCGCGGACGGCAGCGGCTCGGCGTCGGTGCGGGCGCGGCGTATCTTGAGGGCGATTGCGTCGGCGTCGTCCGTCAGGTTGATACGGCTCTGGTCCGAGGAGTCGGACTTCGACATTTTCTTGGAGCCGTCGCGCAGGCTCATGACCCGCGCTGCGGGGCCGAGGATCAGGGCTTCGACCTGCGGGAAGAACTCCACCTCGTAGTCGTGGTTGAACTTGGCGGCGATGTCGTTCGCCAGCTCCAGGTGCTGACGCTGGTCGTCGCCCACCGGCACGCGGGTGGCGTGGTAGGCGTGGATGTCGGCGGCCATCAGGTTGGGATAGACGAACAGCCCGGTCGAGACCTGCTCGCGGTCCTTGCCCGCCTTGTCCTTGAACTGGGTCATCCGGTTCAGCCAGCCCATGCGGGCGACACAAGTGAAAATCCAGCCGAGGCGGACGTGGGCGTGGACAGCGGACTGGTTGAACAGGATGTGCGCCGCCGGGTCTATGCCGCAGGCGATCAGGGCCGCCGCCAGCTCCCGCGTGGCGGCGGCCAGGGTGCGCGGGTCCTGCCATGCGGTGATCGCGTGCAGGTCCACGACGCAGTAGAGGCACTCGTGGTCCCGCTGCAGGGCGACCCAGTTGCGTATGGCGCCGAGGTAGTTGCCGAGGGTGGGGACGCCGGATGGCTGGATGCCGGAGAAGATGCGTTGCATGGCCGGGTTCTGTGCGGGCGGGGTGGCGGGGTCAAGGGCTACCGCCCGCGACGCCTCGCCATGCGGAGCAGCTCGCGCCCGTCGAAGGCGCCCAGCATCTGCCCGGCGATCCCGTAGGCCGTCATCCCGCCCGCCACCACCACCGCCAGAGCGCCCCAGCGCAGCCCGGCGACGCTGCCGGCGGCGGCGAATACCGTGTCCTCGCCATACCAGAGGACCGCCGCCATCGCCGCTGCTGCCAATGCCATGCGCGGCAGGCGGCGCCGGACTCGGGCGTCCGGTGCCAACTGGCCGCGGCGCCATAGGATGACGCCCAGCGCGGCGGCGTTGGCGAAGGCGGAGAGGCTGGTCGCCAGCGCCGGGCCGACGTGCTGCAGCGGCACCATGAACAGCAGGTTCAGCACGAGGTTGAGCGCGATGGCCGCCATGCCCACCCGCACCGGCGTCCCGGTGTCGCCGTGGGCGAAGAAGGCCGGGACCAGCACCTTCAGCAGCACGATGGATGGCAGCCCCAACGCGTAGGCCGCCAGGGACTGCGCGCTGAGCCTCGCAGCGGAGGCGTCGAAGGCGCCGCGGCCGAACAGCACCAGCATGATTGGACCTCCGGCGACCGCCAGGGCCAGCGCCGCCGGCAGGGTCAGGACCAGCGTGACCTCCAGCGCCCGGTTCATGGAGGCGACGGCGCCCGCAGTGTCTCCGGACCGGGCCTGGCGGGACAGCAGCGGCAGCAGCGCCGTGCCGACCGCGGTGCCGATGACGCCGAGGGGGAGCTGATAGACACGCTCGGCATAATACAGCAGCGACGCCGCGCCAGCCGGCAGCAGGCTGACGATGATGATGTCCACGGTCTGGTTGAGCTGGGTGACCCCTGCGCCCACCAGCCCCGGCCCCATGCGCCGCAGCAGCACGCGCATCCTCGGCGTGAGGCGCGGCACCGGCACACGCAGGCGCATTCCCGCCCGGCGTACTGCCACCCCCAGCAGCACCAGTTGCAGCACGCCGGCGGCGGTGACACCCCAGGCCAGGGCATGGCCCACCGTCGGCACCAGCGGGGACAGCACCGACATGGAGGCGATGGATACGCCGTTCAGCACCACAGGTGCGGCGGCGGCGGCGGCGAAGCGGTCGAGGCCGTTCAGGACGCCTGACAGCAGTGCTGCCAGGCAGATCAGGAACAGGTATGGGAACATGATCCGCGCCAGGGTTACGGTCAGCTCCATCTTGCCGGGCACCTCGGCGAAGCCTGGGGCCAGCCAGGTCATGAGGTAGGGCATGAGGATGAGGCCGGCGACGGTCAGGGCGGCCAGCCAGAAGGCTAGCACGGCGATGGCCTCCTGCGCGAAGCGCCGGGCTTCGTCCCGGCCCTCGGTGGCTAGGATGCCGGAGAATTCGGGCACGAAGGCGGCGTTGAAGGCGCCTTCGCCGAATAGCCGGCGGAACAGGTTGGGCGCCTTGAAGGCGATGAAGAAGGCGTCGGCTACCGGGCCGGTGCCGAGTAGCGCTGCGATCTGGACGTCGCGCAAGAAGCCCAGGACGCGGCTGACCATGGTCCAGCCGCCGATGGTGAGGATGCCGCGGATCATGTTGGGGCGCTGGCCTTCTCCCTTTTCCTCCGGGAGAGGGTTGGGGTGAGGGAAAGGCCGCAGGGACCGGACCTGGGGTTTGATGGCATGGCTGCGCGCCGCCTGGTTGGGGTTTGGCGCTTGCTGTTTCCCTCACCCCGACCCTCTCCCGGGGGGCTACGGCATTCACACATCTTGTTCCGGTAAGCCCAGCAATTTGTGCATCTACAAGGGAACAGCAAGCAGAACAACGCTCTATGCAATCCGACATCGAGATAATCTCGAAAGTAGTCCGATTTGCAAGTCCTTGTTTTTCTTGTTGGGCGAAGAGATGTGTGAATGCCGTAGCCCGGGGGGAGAGGGGGAAGAGCACGATACCTGATCATTCGTCGCGCCTTGGGCGGGCTAGGAGTTCGGTTATGGCTTCGTTCAGGGTTGTTTGGCCGACCAGCAGGGCGGCCACTGCGGTGCAGATTGGCAGGTCAACGCCTGCGGCACGGGCTAGCAGAGCGGGGGCGGTTGCGACGCCCTCGGTGACGCCGGTGCGTCCGGCCAGGACGCCGGCCAGGGCTTCGCCGCGGCCCAGCGCCAGGCCGAGGGTGTAGTTGCGGCTGGCTCCGCCGGTGCAGGTCAGCAGCAGATCGCCGAGGCCGGACAGGCCTGCAACCGTTTCGGCGCGTCCGCCGCCGGCCGCCACCAAGCGGGACAGCTCGGCCAGGCCGCGGGTGATCAGGGCGGCGCGGGCGTTCTCCCCCAGCCCTGCGCCCATCACGGCGCCGGCCGCGATGGCGACCACGTTCTTCGCCGCCCCGCCCAGCCCGGCGCCCAGCGGGTCGTCGCCGCCGTAGATGCGGAAGGCCGGGCTGGCGAGCAGCCCGGCCAGGCGTGCCCGCAGGTCCGGGACGGCGCAGGCCAGCACGGCGGCGGCAGGCAGGCCGGCTGCTACCTCGTGCGCGAAGTTCGGGCCGGTCAGCACGGCGCCGGGGCAGGATGGGTGCAGCTCGGCCAGGATTTCCAGCGGCAGGCGCCCGGTGCCGGCCTCGATCCCCTTGCAGCAGGCGACCAGCGGCGCCGAGGTCCGCAGCCCGGCGGCGACAGCGCGGAGGTGCTGCACCGGCACGGCCAGCAGGACGGCGTCCGGGCCATCGCCAGGCAAGGCGTCCGGCAACGCGACGGCATCAGGCAGGGAGTGTCCTGGCAGATGCGGGCTGCACCGGGTGGCGCGCAGGGGCGCGGGATCGCGGGCCCACAAGGATACCTGGCAGCCCGCGCGCAGCGCTTGCAAGGCGAGTGCCGTCCCCCAAGCCCCGGCACCGACGACGGCCACCTTGTTCATCCGTCACCCACACCACCGCCGGCGCCGATAGGGCGAGCGCCATCCTTCAGGTTCCCAACGCCGACGACGGTCATCCTATTCATCCGTCACCCACACCACCGCCGGCGCCGATAGGGCGAGCGCCATCCTTCAGGTTCCCAACGCCGACGACGGTCATCCTATTCATCCGTCACCCGCTCCACCGCCGACCCGGCGCCCGCGGCGGTTTCCAACCGGCCCAGCAGCGCTGCCAGCATGTCTGAGGCTGCGGCTTCGAACCCCCAGGGAGGGTTGCGGACCAGCAGGCCGCAGCCGTTCAGGCGGGTGGGGTCGGTCGGCTCGCGCAGCCACAGCTCGGCCGTCACGTAGTCGCGCAGGCCGGACAGGCGCACGCCCTCCAGGAAGGTGGTGACGGGGCTGCGGTGCTTGATGGGATACCAGGCTACCAGCACGGCGGTGCCGAACCGGGTTGAGGCTGTCTGGAGGCCTGCCAGCACACGTTCGAACTCGCCGGGTGCCTCGTAGGGCGGGTCCAGCAGCACCAGCCCGCGCTTCTGCGCTGGCGGCAATAGCGCCCGCAGCGATGCCCAGCCATCGCGCAGGTGGACCGCCACCTGGCGGTCCCCTCGGAACAGGCGGGCTAGGCTGGCATGATCCTCGGGATGCAGCTCGCAGCAGGCGAGGCGGTCATCGGGGCGCAGCAGGGCGCGGATCAGGCGGGGGGAGCCGGGATACAGGCCCAGCCGTTCTACGAGGGCGGCGTAGGGGGCCAGCGGCGGCGGCGGGTCGCCGAGCACGCGGGCGATGCCGTCCCGCCACTCGCCGGTGCGTTCGGCCGGGTCGGCCAGCAGGTCGTACTGGCCGCGGCCGGCATGGGTGTCCAGCACGAAAAATGGCGCGGGCTTGCGGGCCAGCGATGCCAGCATCCAGGCGAGCAGAGCGTGCTTCATGCAGTCGGCGAAGTTGCCGGCGTGGTAGGCGTGGCGGTAGTTCATCGGGGGCGGACAGGACCACGCCTGCTCCCTCTTCCCCCGGGAGAGGGTTGGGGTGAGGGAAACCGGGCAGAGCATACTTGGCCAGGGCGGGGCTTAGTTTGGTCCTGATCTGGACATGCAACTCCTGCGGCCTTTCCCTCACCCCGGCCCTCTCCCGGGGGGAGAGGGAGAAGAGCAGCATGGGTCATTCGGCGGCCTGTTCTGGGGCGGGCATCAGGTCCGCCAGGGGCCAGCGGGGGCGGGGTGCTGTGTCGAGCGGGTCGGTCAGGCCGAGGCGCAGGCGCTCGATGCCGGCCCATGCCACCATGACGGCGTTATCGGTGCAGAGGCGTATGGGGGGGGCTACCATCGGCACCCCTGCCCCGGCCGCGGCGCCCGCCAGTGCCGCCCGCACCGACGTGTTGGCCGCGACGCCGCCGGCCACGACCAGCAGCCGTGCCTCCGGCATCATTACCAGTGCGTGCGCCGCCCGGTCCGCCAGCACGTCGGCGACGGCGCGCTGGAAGCCGGCGGCGATGTCGGCCGCGTCGCGGTCCGAGAGAGGCGAGAGCTTGGCGACGCGCTGGGCCACTGCGGTCTTGAGGCCGGAAAAGCTGAAGTCGCACCCTGCCCGGCCCAGCAGCGGACGTGGGAAGGGCTGGCGGCCCAGGTCGCCGCTTGCCGCCAGCCGCTCCAGCGCGGGACCGCCGGGCCAGGGCAGGCCGAGCAGCTTGCCGACCTTGTCGAACGCCTCCCCGACTGCGTCGTCAATCGTGCCGCCGAGCTTGCGGTAGCGTCCGACTCCGTCCACCGCGACGCACTGGCAGTGGCCGCCGGATAGAAGGAGCAGCAGGTAGGGGAACGGAGCTCCGCCGGGCACCAGGCCGGGCAGGCGGGCGGTGAGCGCGTGGGCCTCCAGGTGGTTTACCGCGACGAACGGGAGGTTTTGGGCCAGTGCCACGCCCTTGCCGAAGCCGGCGCCGACGATCAGGCCGCCGATCAGACCCGGCCCGCAACTGGCCGCGACGCCGCCGAGGTCAGCATATCGGACTCCGGCCTCCGCCATCACCCGCGCCGCCAGCGCCGGCAAGTGGGCAAGGTGCGCGCGGGCAGCGATCTCCGGCACGACGCCGCCGAACGGGGCGTGGTCGGCCTGCTGGCTCAGCACCGCTTCGGCCAGGATGGAGCCATGCGGGTCCAGCACGGCGCATGCAGTCTCGTCACAGGAGGATTCGATCCCAATTACAGGACCGAGACAGTGGCGCACCCCGGATCTGCCGGTCTGCGCATGAGCAGCATGCATGGGTTGGGCTTTCCTTCGCAGGCCCGATCTCATAGGACACCTTGATGCCCGACGCACACCCTGAGCGCGACATACCCGCGCACCTGCTGGCCTCGCCGACCCTGGCGACGCGGATGACGCATCACCTGCGCTCCCTGCCGCTGCGGGTCGGCACCCGCGGGTCGCCGCTGGCGCTGACGCAGACGCGGATTTTCCTGGCGCTGCTGGCGCGGTTCTGCCCGGTGCTGGCGCCGGGCTACCGGGACGAGCAGGTGTTCCAGCAGCACATCATACGCACCACCGGGGACCAGGTTCAGGACCGCGCGCTGGCCGACATCGGCGGCAAGGGGTTGTTCAGCAAGGAAATACACGAGGCCCTGCTGGACGGGCGAATAGACTTTGCCGTGCATAGCCTGAAGGACCTGGAAACCGAGCTGCCGCCCGGCATCGTGCTGGCCTGCACCCTCCGGCGGGAGGATGCGCGGGATGCGCTGATCCTCGGCCCGCAGTGCCTGCCGGTGAAGCCTGGCGATCCCCTGTCGGTGCTGCCGGCGGGCGCGGTGATCGGCACCAACTCGCTGCGGCGTCAGGCGCAGCTGCTGCATGCACGGCCGGATCTGCAGATGGCGCTGATGCGCGGCAACGTGCAGCCGCGGATTGCCAAGGTGATGCGCGGGGACTGCGCTGCGTCCCTGCTGGCGGTGGCCGGGCTGCGCCGCCTGGGGCTGGAGGACGATACGATGATGGCGCTGGACCCCGACGCCATGGTGCCGTCCGCCGGGCAGGGCATCGTCGGAATCACCACGCGCGCGGACGACTATCAGCTGCGCGATCTGCTGGCGGGGATCGAGGACCCGGAGGCTCGCGCCGTGTCCACCGCCGAGCGGTCGCTGCTGGCCCTGCTGGACGGGTCCTGCCGCACGCCGATCGGCGGCCATGCCCGGCTGCTGCCGGCGGTTGATGGCATGAAGCCGGAACTGCACCTGACGGGGCTGGTGGCGCGTGCCGATGGATCTTTCCTGCTCAAGCGCAGCCTGCATGGCGACGCCGCGGACGCCGCGCGGCTGGGAGCGGAGCTGGGCGCCAGCCTGCGGGCGGACAGCCCG
>JAABUT010000919.1_pt1 | contig 39134 bp, 31 predicted proteins | sample 5559281 | NCBI WGS metagenome assembly JAABUT01 (sample SAMN10711880, study PRJNA513359) | rock metagenome | isolation source: Antarctica rocks | place: Antarctica: Victoria Land, Ricker Hills nord | collected 2016-01-04 | reverse complement strand
TCATTTTTGCAATCTAAATTCTCAAACTTTAAAGAACTCTTGTTATCTACGTTATTTAATACAGCAAGATTTACGACAGCAAAATTTATGATAGCAAGATCTACGACAGCAAGATTTATGACAATTTCACTTTTAAATGTTCAATTTTCAATGTTTGCTCATTTTGATTGAGTTACATCACACTTGACTGAGAGAAACAGATTGAAAAAGAATGATCAATTATTATAAAAGATAATGAATCAAAGAAATTTAATGAAATTCATTGCAGTCTTTAAATTAAATGAAGAATTTAAATCATCATCTTTAGCAGTGAAAAAAGAACAACGCAAGATGACTTCTTCTTTGAAGTCAAGTTTTGTTTCAACATGTAAACGTAACTTTGAAATGACTAATTTCAAGAAGAGATCATCATCTAAGAATAAAGTTAAATTGAATGCATTGTCTGAGCAAAAAAGATAAGAAGACATCAATAAAAAGCTCATGTAAATAGTTTTGCAATTCATTTTGCAATCTACTGTTTTCATGAAATTGCTTACGCATTTTTCAAGCAGTTTAGTTAAAGACAGTGACTGAGATCTAAGTCAACAATAAAAGAGTCGAAAACATTTCTTTACATATATATAAATTTCTTTTTAACATGTAAATAAAGATCATTCATACACACACATTTTAAAGTTTCATAATATCATTCTACTAGTACTTATTTCAAATAAGTAAAATGTTTAAACATGTCATCAAGTTTGAATCAACTTGTTAAGTTAATTGAGTTGAGTTGAGAGTCTGACTCAACTCAATTAAATTGAATTAACTTTTCTCAACTTAATTCAACTTTGAAACTTAACTTGAATTGAGTTGAGCAATTCAAACTTGACAACAGATCTAAATAAATCTTTATAGTTGACAACAGTTTCAGTTAATATGCATGTTTGATCTTGATCAAAATCTTGAAGAATTCTAGCATTTTATCATTTAACTTCTTTAATGATCGTGAGATCATTATGTTTCTAGAATTCAAAAACATCATGTCATTTGTTAGAGATCAGCGTAGAGCGAGTCAATATGAGTATCATTTAACTAGAAGATAAATGCTAAGAAAGAAAGATAGCTACAGAAAAGAAGCTGACTACATATATGTGTTTCTCAGTCGACGCTAGACTCAACAGAGACTAGTCAAGATGACGAAGCAAGAATAAATCTGACAAGACTAGAATCATGACATTACTTCTTCTCTTCGACGATTCATGTTCGCATGAATGTATTTTCTGCTCGACTCGATTGATTGCTCAATCATGATTTCACAGACTCAGACTCATTAAATTCTGATTGACTGAATAGTCGAAAGCGCTTCTAGCGCGATTTGTTCAAATATCAAGTATGAAAATCATCAACTATCTTCTGAGTGTTCATAAATTCATCATCATCAGCGTTGTATCAATTGAGATCATTGTCATAATCATTTCATTTGACTCTATACTGAAGTCGTCTTCGATATCGACGAGAATTTAATATATCGTCGATTTTTCATTCATCTTCGTCGTTTATCACTATTGAATCTGAGAGTTCGTTCTTTTGATCAGGCAAGAAATCGTTGACGACAGAGCGAAGCAGATCAGAATGAAATACATCATGAACATGCATAGACTCTGATAATTTCAGTTTATATGAAGAGTCGATGAAATCTAGATTGATGAAAGAATCAAGCATTTTGTCATCTAGCTTCTTGAAAGATCTCGCTGTAACGACGTTTCTTTCATTCAGAAACATCTTTGATTCGATCTTGTAATTGATCTTCTTTCTATGCTTGTTAGCTTGATTCATCATTTGTTCTCGTGTTTTGATCAGAGCTTCACGAGCGAAGATCAATGTCTTGTTCATTTGTTCAGATATATTCTTGACTCGATCGATCTGCAAGCGTTCGCGAATGCTTTCATACTCGATGATGTCAGAGTCGAAGCTCATATGAGAATGAAAGCTCTTGTTCATAAAGAAGAGAGTCAAGAAGATGACTGAGAACAAGACGTTATTGTCGACAAACTCGATCATGAGTAGTCACTTAGATCAGTTGTCTTGCATATATGAACAGAAGAATCGAAGATATCTTTCGACGTTCTGATTGACTCATTTACTTTGATCATTGATCTGAGAATGATAGACTGTAGAGAGTCGAAGATTAATGTCTAGTCTTTTGCAAAGCGACTTTCATAGAATGAAGATAAATTGCGAATCTCGATCAGATACTATGAAGCTTGATAGATCATGAGTTCAATATACTCATTGAATCAGCATTTCAGCTGTCTTTTCGACAGTGATATCTTCATTCTCAGTGATGCAAGAAATATAATGTCTTTCTTTTGACAATCTGCAGATGATCATCAGAATAGCGTTGTACTCGCTTGAATCAGATAGATCGATAATGAAGTTCATTGCTATGTCTTGTCATCGCTGTTCAGATATCGATAGAGATTGAAGCAAGTCGTTTGATTTATTTCTAGATGTCTTTGAACGTTGACAGATATAGCAGTTTTGAATATATCAATCTATCGTTTTTCGCATGAATGATCAATAGTAGTTTCGCTTTATGATCTTCACAGTTCTAAGAATATCAGAATGATCAACTGATGATTGATCGTGTATCTCACGAATCAGATTCATTTGTAGAAGCTCGTTGAACGAGACTCATAGCTGACTATCATGATACAAGATTTCATTCTGAGTTTGACAATTCTTCAATTTGATATCTTCATATTGTGTCTCGTCTCTTGCTATTGCTTCGCGAAGTAGCGTACAATTCTCGTCGATTTCATTAGTCTCAAGAATTTGTTTATAGATTGATTCATTGATGTTCTTCTCTAGATCAGCGATTTTCATTCGATCTGACGTGAGAATTGTAGTTCGCTGATAGCGACATCGTTCATTCTTGAGACTTCTAGAAACTGAATCGACTCGACAAGTCAATGCATCAACTTTGATGTTTTATTTATCTGAGCGATACATGATTTTGAAGTTGAAGTCAATAAGCTTTTGTACTCAGCGCATTTAACGTCTACTTAGCTCTTTATCTTTCATTAATGACGTTAAAGCTTGATGATCAGTAAACATCTTGATGAGTAGCTCAGTCAATTTCAGCTCAGATCATCAATGCTTGAAGACACGAATGATTGCTAGTAGTTTCTTGTCATAGATCTTGTAATTGCACTCAGCGAAACTCAGATTCTTGCTGTAGTAGATCATCGAATGCAATGTTTCTTCGTCGTCATACTGAGAAAGTATGTCGTCGTTGACGTAGTCGAATGAGTTTATTTCAAGAATAGTCTTTCTATTCTGATCAAAATGACGAAGAATAGAAGCTTCAGTCATTCGTTTCTTCATATGATCAAAGATCGTTTGACAAGCTTGATTTCATTCAAATATCATCTCTTTTTGAGTTAGTTGAATCAGAAGACAAACAATCTTCGAAAAGTTCTTTATAAAACGTCGATAGAAATTGCAGAAGTCGACGAAGAACTGCATCTGAGTGAGATTTGTAGAAATAGATCATTCAACTACTGCTTGTACTTTTCTGAGATTCATCTTTAGTTCTTCGATGAATAGCAATAGTCTCAGAAAGAAGATCTTCTGAACATGAAACTTGCATTTGTTTATATTCATCTGAAGATCAGTCTCTCGTAGTCTATGTAGAATTAATCGTACATGTTGCTTATGTTTCTTCAATGTTTTGCTGTAGATGATAATGTCATCTAGATAGATCTGACAAAACTGATGAAGATAGTCAAATAGCACGTCGTTCATATAGTGTTGATAGAAAGTTGAGTCGTTGATTAATTCAAAAGACATCACGTGATATTTGTAGAAGTCAAAAGAGATAATAAAGATAGTCAAATCTTCGCTTTTCGAATGCATGCGTAGTTTGTTGAAGACGACTATTATATTCAATCGAGTCAGGTACTTGCTATCTTGAATGCGAGCGAGAGTTTCGTCTATTAAGAGTAGAGAGTAGCGATTTCGTTTGATTAAAGCATTGAGCTTTCTATAATTGACGCAGAAACGCAGACTATCATCTTTCTTCTCGACGAATAGTATGAGCGAAGCGTATGAGGTCGAGCTGAAAGATATAAAGCTCTTATTCAGATGTTCAATCAGATAATTCTTCATCTTTTGAAGCTTGTAGTCAGACATATGATAGAGACGACTTCGAGAAGACGTTTTCTTGTCGATCAACTCAATTTTATGATCATAGAAGCGATGAGATGATAGTTGATCAATCATCGCTCGATTAAACACGTCTAGATAGTCATGATATTTCGAAGAAAGCTTAGCTTTGACTTCTTTCAGAGTCTCTTCGTGTGAAAGCTCTTGTAGATTTACGTCTTCTGATTTATTTCTAGCTGTTTTTAGAAGTCGATCGATTTTCGTGATGATGATCGCGAAAGTAGTCACATTCGATCGTTTGACTAGTGATCTATATGCTGCAGTCTCTATCATTGCTATGTTCATTGAATCAAAAGACGAAGCGAAGTTGACTGAATTAGATGATTTCGCGATTTTACTGAATGAAGATGACTTCTCGCTGAGTCGAGTGACAACAGAAGAAATAAATCTCTTTAGTATTTGAGTAGAGATTGAACTCTTCTGTTCTATCGCGATTTTCTTGATGACAGAAAGAAGAGTCGAGCTAGCATCAATATGAGTCTTTGAATCAGAAAATTGAAGACGATCGTTTCTCATATCAATTGTTATTTCGATCTTATTCATTCATGTTTTTTCAAGAATCATCTGATGCTGACTCAATCGAGTAATCAGCATAAAGACGAAACGTTTCATATTATCTTGAACAGTCAGATTTGAATAAATCGCATGAGTAATGAGCTTTTTTGCATAATGATCATCGAATTCTCTTATTGACTTGAGCTTGATTAAAGATAACGATTCAATTTGCAAATGATCACAAACATTCTGCGCGATTAATTCATCAATGAATGAATAGTCAGCTGCTTCAATGTCAATCAATGACTTTAATGAGTAACTAATTTCATTGCTAGATAGTATGCATTCAGTAGTCAAAGATTTCGAAGCAAAGAGATTATTTGAGCTGCTCGTTGTTGAAGAAATTAACACATCTTTCATCGCGTCTTTGATGAAAGTTACTAGTTTTTTGTCTCATTCTTCGATTTCTCTGTAAATAATTTCTTCTCTTCTTTCAACATGATGATCTCATTGAGGCGAGAAATAAATGCACGAGATGTCGAAGTACTAGTCTTCAGCTGAGAGCAGTTTTTTGAAAGATGACTCGACACTTTGCAGTTGAAGCAGATGATTGACATTCTTGATCATTCAGATTCGAAGATGAAAAAAGTAATGAGTTGAACATAGCTAGTAGTCGAGACTGATATCGACGAAGAAACAAAACGTTTTTTCAAAGCTGCTATCGATTTGACTGTTCATTACTCGTCACGTAGCTGATAATTGACTTGTTGTTTGTTATTCACATCTTGAAGAAAGATCTTGAGCTTATTCAGCGAGCTAAACTTTATGAGACAAACTGACAACGCGTTCTGAAGATGATTGTTGATTTTGTTCTGAATGTCGTTCATCAGAGTGATATTGTCGTAGTTCAGAAAGCTGAATATTCTAGTGAATTTTGAATAGAAAGAGTTGAAGAGCTTGTTGAGCTGCTTCAGAGCAACGTATTCATGACGACACTTTCAAATCAGATTCTGATCTTCATAAATTTCTTTCAGATGTTTCAGTAGCTCTGATAGTGACTGATAAAGTGAGAGAGCATCAACACGATGCTTTGCATAGATTTGCTGATCAGCATCGTCTTCTAGTCTGAAAATCACATAGACAATACAAATCTTTTCAGTAGAGTAATGATTCGCGTTGACATTGAGCTTGTCAGCTATCTTGATGTTTCATGTCTCTCAAGTAGAATCATCTGTTTCGATGAAGATGAGTGAATTCGAAAGCTTGATGAACTTGTGATGATCATTTTCGTTTTCATATAGAGTAGAAGACTCTCGTTGAAAGTGAGCTTCAAAAGCAAAGCTTCGTTCAACTTTCTGATTGACTCGTTGCTCAGCTGACTGAGTATCTTGACGAGACATAGATCGATCAGTCTGACGTTGTTTCGCTCTGAAGTTCAATCGCTCGCCTTGTAACTGATTGATCTTTTTCTCTAGCTCATCATTCTTATCAAAAGCGACTTCTAGTTGTTTTGCTCTCTTTTTGTGATCTTCTTGTATGAGAAGTCAGTGTTCATTGAGTTGTAGAGTCAAGTCTCGCTGACTTCGAAACTCGTTCAGCATATTGATGACTTCGTCGAGTTGATTGCTGACTCAATGACGCAGTTGTTCTTCGATGTTTATGTTTCATGCGATGACAGCTTTCTCAGCTTCGACTGAAGCATCGATGAGTAGAAGTGAAACTCTTCTACTGATAGTGCTTCTAAGCAGACGAGTTGTTCAAGACTCAACTGACTCGACGTCGCGTGTCATGATGAGAGAAGATAGAAGTTGTTGAGGTAAAAATAGATGAGAGATTGATGTTTTGAATTGATGTTTTTTGATGAGTGAAAATTCAAAGAATCTCTTGTGAATTTCAGATAATAATTGAGTGCTTTATTTAAAGAGTTTCTTGTGAATAGAATGATGAAAATGAATGTAGAATCGAAGAATTTCTTGCAATTTAAAATGATGATGCAAATTTGAAGAATTTCTTGCAAATTTTTCTTACTGAATAGATTGTTTCGTATCGTCTATTCGTTGATAGCAGAGTAGATGATGAGCATTTATCTAATGTTAGAGATCAGCATAAAGCGAGTCAATATGAGTGTCATTTAACTAGAAGATAAATGCTAAGAAAGAAAGATAGCTACAGAAAAGAAGCTGACTACATATATGTGTTTCTCAGTCGACGCTAGACTCAATAGAGACTAGTCAAGATGACGAAGCGAGAATAGATCTGACAAGACTAGAATCGTGACATCATTTATCTTGTAAATCATTTTCTTTTAATGTTTATTAATCTGTTTCTTCATTGTGATTCTGACTCTTGCTAAGACTTGCTTAATTAATGCTAGTGATCATTTCATATGTTTAAATATATTCTTTGCTTTGTCTGCTTCAATTCTAGCTTGAGTGATCTCATATTCAATTGAGTTCAAATCAAAGTTTATATGAAAGTGAAAACTTTTATTTAAAAAGAACATCAACTGTTCAATTAACAACAAAATAGCATTGTTATCAATGAATTCAATCATAAATAATCAGACGTGTTAGAGATCAGCATAGAGCAAGTCATATGAATGTCATTTAACTAATAAATAAATGCTAAGAAAGAAAAGTATTTACAGAAAAGAATTCAATTCTTATATGTATGTTTCTCAGCTTTATGCTAAACTCAATTAAATTGATGTCTTACACATATGATGCAGAGTTTCAATGATATCATCTTTAAATCAGATTTTCGCTGAACTCAATTAGAATGAAATCAGATGAAGATTAAATGAAGAATAAATGAAGACTAGAATTGTAACATTACTTTCTCTTCTTAACTATTCATGTTTGCATGAATGTTGTTTCTTAATGCGCTTTTCTTGAATATTTAATATAAAATTCATTAATCATCTCTTGAATGTTTATAAACTCATCGTCGTCAGCGTTATATCAGTTGAAATCATTGTCATAATTCTTTCATTTGACTCAATATTGAAGTCATCTTTGATATCATCGAAAGTTCAATATATTATTGATTTCTCATTCATCTTCATTGTTTATCACTATTGATCTCAAGAATTCATTCTTTTGATCAGACAGAGAATCATCAACGACAGAACAAAGAAGCTTTGAATGAAATACATCATGTATATGCATAGTCTTTGATAGTTTCAACTTATAAAATGAGTCAACAGACTCAGTGATCTGAAATGAGTTGAGCATCTTGTCATTCAATTTTTTGAAAGATCTCGCTGTAATGATGTTTCATTCATTCAGAAACATCTTTGATTCAATTTCATAATTGATCTTCTTTCTATGTTTATTAGTCTGATTCATCATTTGCTTTCATGTTTTGATCAGAGCTTCGTGAGCGAAAATCAGTGTCTTATTCATGTGATTGAATATATCTTCGACTTGATTAATTTGCAGACGTTCGCGAGTGCTTTCATACTTGATGATGTCGAGATCAAAGCTCATATGAGAGTGAAAGTTCTTGTTCATGAAGAAGAGAATCAAGAAAATGACTGAAAACAAGATGTTATTGTCAAAAAACTTGATCATGAGTAATCACTTGAATCAGTCGTTCTGCATGTATGAACAGAAGAAACAAAGATATCGCTCGACATTCTGATTGACTTATTCGCTTTGATCATTAATCTGAGAGTGATAAATGATGAACAATCAAAGAGAAATGCTCAGTCATTTGCAAAGAAACTTTCAAAGAATGAAGATGAACTGAGAATCTTGATCAAATACAATGAAGCTTGATAAATCATGAGTTCAATATACTCATTGAAGCAACATTTCAGCTGTCTTTTCAACTGTGATATTTTCATCATCAGTAATACAAGAAATATAATGTCTTTCTTTCAACAATTTACAGATGACAGTCAAAATAACGTTGTAGTTGTACAAATCAAATAGATTGATAATGAAGTTCATGACTATGTTCTGTTATCATTGTTCAGATATTAATAAAGATTGAAGCAAGTTATTTGATTTATTTCTAGATGTCTTTGATTGTTGATAAACATAGCAGTTTCAAATATATTGATCTACTGTCTTTTGCATGAATGATCAATAGTAGTTTCATTTGATGATTTTTATCATTTTAAGAATATTGAGATGATCTATTGAGAGTTGATCATGCATCTCATGAATCAGATTTATTTGCAGAAGTTCATTGAATGAGACTCATAACTAACTGTCTTTGTATAAGATTTCATTCTGAACTCGACAATTCTTCAGCTTGATATCTTTGCATTGTGTTTCGTCTCTGATCTTTGCTTCACAAAGTAGAGTACAATTCTCGTTGATTTCATTCACGTCAAGAACTTGTTTATAAATTGACTCGCTGACGTTCTTCTCTAGATCAGCAATCTTTATTCAATTCAACGTCAGAATAGTGATTCATTAATAGTGAACACGTTCATCATTGAAATCTCTGAGCACGAAGTCAGCTTGACAAGTTAATGCATCGATCTTAATATTCTGTTTGTCAGATCAATATATTATCTTGAAGTTGAAGTCAGCTAGCTTCTGAACTTAATGTATCTGATGTTTGCTCAGCTTTTTGTTCTTCATCAATGAGATGAGTGCTTGATGATCAATGAACATCTTAATAGAAATGTTGATCAGCTTTAGTTTAAATCATCAGTGTTCAAAAGCTTGAATTATGATCAGCAGTTTCTTATCATATATCTTATAGTTGCACTCAGCAGAAAACATGTTCTTGCTATAGAAAGCAATTAAATGTAGTACTTCTTCGTCATCATATTAAGAAAGAACTTTGTTGTTTACATAGTTGAATGAGTCAGTTTTCAGAATAGTCTTATGAGTCTGATTAAAGTGACAAAGTATAGAAGTCTCAGTCATACATCTCTTCATGTGATTGAATGCAGTCTGACAAGTCTCATTTCATTCAAATATGATCTTCTTTTGAGTGAGTTAAATCATTGAATGAACAATCTTCGAAAAGTTCTTGATAAAGCGTTGATAGAAGTTGCAGAAGTCAATGAATGATTAAATCTGAGTAGACTGATCACGTCAAGTCAAGTATCTGAGTTTACGTTGAATACTCAACTTAAAAAGTGACGAATCGAGTTGAAATTTTTTTGAAAAAGTGTTGAATTGAGTTGAGAAGTTGAACTTAAGAACTCAGATCAAATTTAAAAGCTTGACTCAACAACTCAACTTAAAAACTCGACTCAACTCAACAAGATATTAGATAAATGTAAATAGTTTAATTAAACAGTCTACATAATTTCTCTTCATGACTTTCTATCATGTTTTTCCGTCATGACTCTCTATCAAAGTCAAATGATCTTCATGTTTTCTTTCTATGTTTCTTTCTATGTTTCTCTCTATGTTTCTCTTTATGTTTCTTTCTATGTTTCTCTTTATGTTTCTCTCTATGTTTCTCTCTATGTTTCTCTCTATGTTTTTCTCTATGTTTCTCTCTATGTTTTTCGTCATGACTTTCTTCATGTTCTTCTTCATGACTCACTATTAAAAGATAATGCAAAAAGATAATGCAAAAGTCAAAAATCGAAAAAATTTCTATATTTAGTTCTCTTGATGTCAAGCTTGAGTTCTTGACGAGTCGAGTTGAGTTGACTCAATTCTCAGTTAAGTCGAGTTGTGTTAATTTAAAAATATGAGCAATTCAACTTAAGTTGAGTTGAAAATGTGAGCAATTCAACTCAATCTTGATTCAAGTTTAAAATGTCAACTCAAAACTCAACTCAATGATCAGTCTAAATCTGAGTGAGATTATTGAGAATAAATCATTTCACTACTGCTTGTATCTTTCGTGAATTCATCTTCAGTTCTTCAATAAATATTAATAGTTTTAGAAAGATGATCTCTTGAATATGAAACTTGCATTTGTTTATGTTCATCTGTAAATCAGCTTCTCGTAGTCTATTCAAGATCAATCATACATGTTGCTTGTGTTTCTTCAAGATCTTGCTGTAGATGATAATGTCATCTAGATAAATCTGACAAAACTGATGAAGATATTTAAACAGCACGTCATTCATATAGTGTTGATAAAACGTTGATTCGTTGATTAATTCAAAGAGCATTACATGATATTTGTATGAATTAAAGAAAGTGATAAAGATAGTCAAATCTTGATTATCTGAGTGCATTCGCAGTTTATTGAACGTGACAATGATGTTCAATTGAGTCAGATATTTGCTTTCTTTTATTTGAGCGAAAGTCTCGTCAATCAATGACAAAGAATAGTGATTTCGTTTAATCAAAGCATTGAGCTTTCTATAATCAACGCAGAAACGCAGACTATCGTCTTTCTTTTCAGCGAACAAGATGAGCGAGACGTATGATGCAAAGCTGAAGAAAATGAATTCTTTGTTTAAATGATCAATCAAACATTTCTTTATCTTCTGAAGCTTGTGATCAAACATTTGATATAGTTTGCTTCGAGAAGACATTTCTTCATCGATCAACTTAATTTTGTGATCATAAGAATGATGAAATGATAGCTGATCAATCATAGCTTGATCGAAGATGTCTAGATAGTCATGATATTCAGAGAAAAGCTTGATCTTAACTTGCTTGAGAATTTCAGCATGAAAAAGCTCATGCAGATTCACTTCTTCAGACTTGTTTTCAACTATAGTTATGAGTCAATCAATTTTTGAGATGATAACAGCAAAGATCTTGACATCTGATCATTTGACTAACATTCTATATGTCGCTGCTTCTATCATTGCTATGTTTATTGAATCTGACGTCAATTTAGAATTGACGCTAAACGAAACTGCTTCAAATAATTTTAACTGTTTGATCAATTTAACGAACTTCTCTTTTAACTGATCGAAAGAGAGTGATTTCTGACTGAGTTGAGAAATAATGAAAGTGAATGATCTTCTCAATATCTGAGTAGAAGTCAAGCTCTTCTGCTTCATGATTATCTTGTTGCTTGTAAGTAGAATAATTGATTTCTGACTAGAAATGAAAATCGAAAATCGAAGAAAATTGATTCACATATCAATTACTAGATTGATTTTGTTCATTCATGTTTTTTCAAGAATCATTTAATGTTAATTTAATCGAGTGATTAACATCAAAGCAGTGTCAATTGTATGATCTTAAACAGTCAGATTAAAATAGATGACATGAGTAATGAGTTTCTTAGCATAATGATTATCAAATTCTCGAATTGACTTCACTTTAATTAAAGTCAGAGACTTGATTTGCAACTGATCACAAACAATCTGCGCGATCACTTCATCAATGAATGAATAGTCAGCAGCTTCGATGTCAATCAATGACTTCAATGAGTAACTAATTTCATTGCTAGAAAGTACATATTCAATAATCAAAGATTCAAAAGCAAAAGAATCATCTGACATGCTCATCATTGAAGAAATTAACACATCTTTCATTGCATTTTTGATGAAAGTCTCTAGTTTTTTGTCTCGCTGTTCTCAAAAGACATTTTCTCATTCTCTTTATTCTTCGAAATGATGATTTCATGTAGACGAGAGATGAAAGCTTGAAAAGTCAAGATGTTGATCTTGTTTTGAAAACAGTTCTTGAATAAATGATCTGAGATCTTGCAGATATAGCAAATGATAGATGATCTAACTGACTCAGAGATAGAAAAGATAATTGACTTGACATATTCAATTATTGAAGTCGTCACTGCTGACAATGAAGTAGCAATGCATTTATCAGATACAATCATGACTTTGATGATGACAATGATGATGACAGTGCAACATTCGTTGCATAGCTGATAGTTGACTCGCTGTTTATTATTCACATTTTGAAGAAAGATTCTTAAGCGAGTGAGCGAAGTAAAGTTTTCTGAACAGACTGATAAAGCATTCTGCAAGTGATTATTGATTTTATTCTGAAGATCGTTCATCAAAGTGCAATTATCATAATCAAGATAGCTGAATAGCTTCATAAAGTTGAAGTAGAAAACATTGAAAGACTTGTCTGCTTATCTCAGAACGTTGTACTTGCAACAACACTTTCAATTTCTATTCAGTTCATTGTATATTTCTTTCAGATGCTCAAATAGCTCGTAGATTGAAATGTAAGAATGCAAAGTGTCATGACAACATTAAGCGAAGATATGCTCAACAGCATCATCTTCTAGTTTAAATATCACATAAACAATGCAGATAATCTCATCAATGAAGTAATTAACATTTGTCTGAAGCTTGTCATCTATCTTGATTCTTCAGTTATTTCATGTTGATTCATCTTCATCAATGAATATAAATGAGTTTGAAAACTTGAAAGACTTGTGATGATCATTATTAAATAGAGTGAATAACTTATGTCAAGTATGATTCTTGATAAATTGACGAGATAAAGATTTCGTAGAAACTCAAGATTCAGTAGACTGATGAGATTGAGACTGATTCATTGAATGCAGTACTTCTTTGAGTTTATTCTTGAGATTTAACATCTTCTCTCAATAGCATTTGTTTATCTCTTCTAAAGTGTTTATGATCATTTGTTTGATTTCTAGTTGATTCAATCTCTTGTCATGTTCAACTTGAACAACAATTCATTGTTTATTGAGTTTCAAAATCATGTCTTGTTAAAATTTAAGCTTGTTCAACATCTTGATGATCTTGTTTGACTGATCATAAGCTCATTGACAAAGCTGTTCTTCTGTCTTGATGTTTCATGAAATATCAATGTTCTTGATGTCAACTGAAGCATTGAAAGAAATGAGAAAAACTTATTTACTAACAATGCTTCTAAGCAGATGAGCTGTTCATGACTCAACTGATTTGAAGTTGCACGTCATTGTAAGAAAGATAAAATAGATTTAATTGAGTGATTGATTTGATAAATTTGAGTAAATTTGTCTGTGTGTTTTTTGATGAAAGTAATTCAAAGAATTTCTTGCAAATTTTCTGAATAAATGAAGTAGATTATTTCATATCATCTACACATCAATAGCAGAATAGTTGATGAGCATTTATCTACTGTTAGAAATCAGCATAAAGTGAGTCATGTGAGTGTCATTTAACTAATAAATAAATGCTAAGAAAGAAAAGTATTTACAGAAAAGAACTTGATTCTTATATGTGTATTTCTCAGCTCTGTGCTAGACTCAATTGAGTTGACATCTTATACATATGATGCAGAGTTTCAATGATATCATCTTTAAATCAGATTCTCGCTAGACTTAATTAAAATGAAATCAGACGAAGACTAAACGAAGAATAAATGAAGATTAAAATCATAACAAGACAAATCAATCATCTTGCATATATGAGCAATAACTTCATAGATATCATTTCACATTTTGTGTTAGAGATCGATCTAGAGCGAGTCATAGAAATGTCATTTAACTAATAAATAAATGCTAAGAAAGAAAAGTATCTACAGAAAAGAATCGAGTTCTTATATGTGTGTTTCTCAGCTCTGTGCTAGGCTCGATTGAGTTGACATCTTACACATATGATGCAGAGACTCAATGACATCATCTCTAGATCAGATTCTCGCTAGACTCGATTAGAATGAAATCAGGCAAAGACTAGTTGAAGAATAAACGAAGACTAGAATCGTGACATTACTTTTCTCTCTTGACTATTCATGTTCGCATGAATGTTGTTTCTTAATGCGTTTTTCTTGAATATTTGATATGAAAGTCATCAATCATCTCTTGAGCGTTCATAAATTCGTCGTCGTCAGCGTTATATCAGTTGAGATCGTTGTCATAGTTCTTTCATTTGACTCGATATTGAAGTCGTCTTCTATAGCGTTGAAAGTTCAGTATATCATCGATTTTTCATTCGTCTTCATCGTTTATCACTATTGATCTCGAAGATTCATTCTTTTGATCAGACAGAGAGTCATCGACGACAGAACGAAGAAGCTCTGAATGAAATACGTCATGTATATGCATAGTCTCTGATAGTTTCAACTTATAAAATGAGTCAACAGACTCAGTGATCTGAAATAAGTCGAGCATCTTGTCATTCAATTTTTTGAAAGATCTCGCTGTAACGATGTTTTGTTCGTTCAAAAACATCTTTGATTCAATCTTGTAATTGATTTTCTTTCTATGCTTATTAGTTTGATTCATCATTTGTTCTCATGTTTTGATCAGAGCTTCACGAGCGAAGGTCAAAGTTTTGTTCATTTGTTCAGATATATTCTTGACTCGATTGATCTGCAAGCGTTCGCGAGTGCTTTCATACTCGATGATGTCAGAGTCGAAGCTCATACAAGAATGAAAGTTCTTGTTCATGAAGAAGAAGATCAAGAAGATGACTGATGACAAGACGTTATTGTCAACAAACTCGATCATGAGTAGTCACTTAGATCAGTCGTTCTGCATATATGAACAGAAGAATTGAAGATAACACTTGACATTCTGATTGACTCGTTCGCTTTGATCATTGATCTGAGAATGATAGACGATGAACAATCAAAGAAAAATGCTCAGTCGTTTGCAAAGAAACTTTCATAGTATAGAGATGAATTGCAAATCTCGATCAGATACTATGAAGCTTGATAGATCATGAGTTCAATATACTCATTGAATCAGCATTTCAGCTGTCTTTTCAGCTGTGATATCTTCATCATTAGTGATGCAAGAAATATAATGTCTTTCTTTTAACAATCTGCAGATGACAGTCAGAATAGCGTTGTAATCGTACGAATCAGATAGATTGATAATGAAGTTCATTGCTATGTCTTGTCATCGCTGCTCAGATATAGATAGAGATTGAAGCAAGTCGTTTGATTTATCTCTTGATGTCTTTGAACGTTGACATACATAGCAGTTTTGAATATATCAATCTATCGTTTTTCGCATAAACAATCAATAGTAGTTTCGTTTGATGATCTTTATCGTTCTAAGAATATCGAGATGATCTATTGAGAGTTGATCGTGCATCTCACAAATCAGATTCATTTGCAGAAGTTCATTGAACGAGATTCATAGCTGACTGTCTTTGTATAAAATTTCATTCTGAACTCGACAATTCTTCAGCTTGATGTCTTTGCATTGTGCTTTGTCTCTTGCTATTGCTTCGCGAAGTAGCGTACAATTCTCGTCGATTTTATTAGTCTCAAGAATCTGTTTATAGATTGATTGATCATTATTCTTCTTTAGATCAGCGATCTTCATTCAATTCAATGTCAAAATAGTAGTTCTTTGATATTGAATGCGTTCATCGTCGAGATCTCTAGGCACGAAGTCAGCTTGACGAGTTAATGCATTGATCTTAATGTTCTGTTTGTCAGATCGATACATTATCTTGAAGTTGAAGTCAGCTAGCTTCTGAACTCAACGCATCTGTCGTCGACTCAACTTCTTATCTTTCATCAATAAGATGAGCGCTTGATGATCGATGAACATCTTGATAGAAATGTTGATCAGCTTCAGTTCGAATCATCAGTATTCAAAAGCTCGAATTATAATCAGCAATTTCTTATCGTATATCTCGTAGTTGCATTCAGCAGAAGACATGTTCTTGCTATAGAAGACAATCGAATGTAAAACATCTTCGTCATCTCATTGAGACAGAACTTCATCGTTGACGTAGTTGAATGAGTCGATTTCAAGAATAGCTTCACAAGTTTGATCAAAGTGACGTAGTATAAAAGTCTCAATCATACGTCTCTTCATATGATCGAAGGCAATCTGACAGACTTCATTTTATTCAAATATGATCTTCTTTTGAATGAGTCGAATCATTGAACGAACAATCTTCGAAAAGTTCTTGATGAAGCATTGATAGAAGTTGCAGAAGTCAATGAAGAACTGCATCTGAGTGAGATTATTGAGTGTAGATCATTTCACTACTGCTTGTATCTTTCGTGAGTTTATCTTCAGTTCTTCGATGAATATCAATAGTTCTAGAAAGATGATCTCTTGAACATGAAACTTGCATTTGTTTATGTTCATCTGTAGATCAGCTTCTCGTAGTCTATTCAAGATCAATCGTACATGTCGCTTGTGTTTCTTCAAGATCTTGCTGTAGATGATAATGTCATCTAGATAGATCTGACAAAACTGATGAAGATATTTGAACAGCACGTCGTTCATATAGTGTTGATAGAACGTCGATTCGTTGATTAATTCAAAGAGCATTACATGATATTTGTATGAATCAAAGAAAGTGATAAAGATAGTCAAATCTTCGCTATCTGAGTGCATTCGCAGTTTATTGAACGCGACAATGATGTTCAATCGAGTCAGATATTTGCTTTCTTGTATTCGAGCGAGAGTCTCGTCGATCAATGACAAAGAATAGCGATCTCGTTTGATCAAAGCATTGAGCTTTCTATAATCAACACAGAAACGCAGACTATCGTCTTTCTTTTTGATGAACAAAATGAGCGAGACGTATGAAGCGAAGCTAGAGAAAATGAACTCTTTGTTCAGATGTTCAATCAGATACTTCTTTATCTTCTGAAGCTTGTGATCAAACATCTGATACAGTCTGCTTCGAGAGAACATTTTCTCGTCGATCAACTCAATCTTGTGATCATAGAAACGATGAGATGATAGCTGATCAATCATTGTTCGATCGAACACGTCTAGATAGTCGTGATATTCAGAGAAGAGCTTGACTTTGACTTGCTTGAGAATCTCGACGTGTGAAAGCTTATGTAGATTCACTTCTTCAGACTTGTTTTCGACTGTAGTTATGAGTCGATCGATTTTCAAGATGATAACAGCAAAGATCTTGACGTCTGATCGTTTGACTAACATTCTATAGACGACTGTCTCTATCATGAATATGTTGATTGAACTGAAAGCTGGTTTCAGACTGAACGTCGATTTAGAATTGACGCTAGACGAAACTGCTTCGAACGATTTTGACTGTTTGATCGATTTAACGAACTTCTCTTTTGACTGATCGAAAGAAAGTGATTTCTGACTGAGTTGAGAGATAGCGAAAGTGAACGATCTTCTCAGTATATGAGTAGAAGTCAAGCTCTTCTGTTTCGTGATTGTTCTATGACTTGAGAGTAGAACAATCAGTTTCTGACTAGAAGTGAAATTCGAAAATCGAAGAGAATCGATTTGCATATTTATTACTAGATCGATTTTGTTCATTCATGTTTTTTCGAGAATCATTTGATGTTGATCTAATCGAGTGATCAACATAAAAGTCGTGTCAATCGTATGATCTTGAACAGTCAGATTCGAATAGATGACATGAGTAATGAGTTTCTTAGCATAATGATCGTCAAATTCTCGAATTGACTTCGCTTTGATCAAAGTCAGAGACTCGATTTGCAACTGATCACAAACAATCTGCGCAATCACTTCATCAATGAACGAATAGTCAGCAGCTTCGATGTCAATCAATGACTTCAATGAGTAACTAATTTTATTGCTAGAAAGTACACATTCGATAGTCAAAGATTCAGAAGCAAAAGAATCATCTGACATGCTCATCGTTGAAGAAATTAACACATCTTTCATCACGTCTTTGATGAAAGTCTTTAGTTTTTTGCCTCGCTATTCTTTGAAAAAGAAGACATTTTCTCATTCTTTTTATTCTTCGAAATGACGATTTCATGTAGACGAAGAGTGAATGCATGAGATGTCGAAATATCAATCTTGTTCTGAGAGCAGTTCTTGAATAAGTGATCTGAAGTCTTGCAGATATAGCAGACGATAGACGATCTGACTGACTCAGAGATAGAAAAGATAGTCGACTTGACATATTTGATTATCGAAGTCATCACTGCTGACAATGAAGTAGCAGCGCATTTATCAGGTACAACAGTGACTTTGACGATGACAGTGCAAAGCTGACTGCGTAGCTGATAGTTGACTCGCTGTTTATTATTCACATCTTGAAGAAAGATTCTTAAGCAGATGAGCGAAGTAAAATTCTCTGAATAGACTGATAGAGCATTCTGCAAGCGATTATTGATTTTATTCTGAAGATCGTTCATCAGAGTGCAATCATCGTAGTCTAGATAGCTGAATAGCTTCATAAAGTCAAAGTAGAAGACATTGAAAGACTTGTCTGTTTGTTTCAGAGCGTTGTACTCGCGACGACACTTTCAATTTCTATTCAGTTCATTGTATATTTCTTTCAGATGCTCAAATAGCTCGTCGATCAAGATGTATGAATGCGAAGCATCATGTCGACATCGAGCGAAGATGTGCTCAGCAGCATCATCTTCTAGTCTAGATATCACATAGACAATACAGATATTCTCATTATCGAAGTGATTGACATTAGTCTGAAGCTTGTCGTCTATCTTGATTCTTCAGCTGTTTCATGTTGACTCATCTTCATCAGTGAATATAGATGAATTCGAAAACTTGAAGAACTTGTGATGATCATTATTGAATAGAGTGAACGACTCACGTCGAGTATGATTCTCGATAGATTGACGAGATAGAGATTTCGTAGACTGACGAGATCGAGACTGATTCGCTGAACGCTGTCTCTTTTTTAGACTCAAGACTTTCTCTCGTAGATCGACGATAGTTTCTTCTTGAGTGTCTATTGTCATTTGATTGTTCTCTAGCTCATCAAGTCTCTTGATGTGATTAACTTGAACATTGATTCATTGCTTGTTGAGTTTCAAAGTCATGTCTCGTTGATCTCTTAGCTCGATCAGCATCTTGATGATCTCGTCTGACTGATCAATAGTTCATTGACGAAGTTGTTGACTTGTGTTGATGTCTCATGAGATAGCGACATTCTGAGATTTCGCTGAAACATCGAAAGAAATAAGAAAAACTCGTCTACTAGCAGTGCTTCTAAGCAGATGAGCTGTTTGTGACTCGACTGATTCAGAGTCGCGTGTCATTGTGAGAAAGATAAGAATAGATTTAATTGTAGTAAGATTGAGTGATTGATTTGATAAATTTGAGTAAATTTGCAGATGTGTTTTGATGAAAGTAATTCGAAGAATCTCTTGCGAATTTTCTGAATAAACGAAGTAGATTATTTCGTATTGTCTACACGTCGATAGCAGAGTAGTTGATGAGCATTTATCTACTGTTAGAGATCGATCTAGAGCGAGTCATAGAGATGTCATTTAACTAATAGATAAATGCTAAGAAAGAAAAGTATCTACAGAAAAGAATCAAGTTCTTATATGTGTGTTTCTCAGCTCTGTGCTAGACTCGATTGAGTTGACGCCTTACACATATGATGCAGAGACTCAATGACATCATCTCTAGATTAGATTCTCGCTAGGCTCAATTAGAATGAAATCAGGCAAAGACTAGTTGAAGAATAGACGAAGACTAGAATCGTGACATTTTGATTCACTCTTTCTGTTTGATCATCAATTTGCAAATAATAGTTTGTAAATAATTTTATCTTAATGTCAAGTTTCAGACATAAAGACTTTCAAACAATTGATATGAATTGTGAATCATGATCAAACATTATTGATCTTGATAATTCATGAGTTCTGAAGATTTATATCAACAGTAGCTTAACTGTTTATTCTGCAAAGATTTCTTCGTCATCTGATCAACACAATATATAATGTTGTTTCTTAGACAATTAATTTATGACTGTCAGAATCGCGTTGTTTTCATCACTTTCTGATAAATCAATAATGAAGTTTAATAATATGTTCTGTCATTACTATTCAAGTATGAGCAATGACTTCAGCAGTTCATTGATTCAATCTTTCAATGCTTTTGATCTACAACAAACGTAACAGTTTTGAATGTAGCGCTTGATCATCATTCTCATCTTCGATCAGCAATATGATCATCTCAGCAAGTTCAATGTTCAATTCATGTCAGAATGATCATTGATCAAAAGATCATATGCTTCTTTTATTAATCAAGTGATCATTGACTGAAAAACTCATAGTTTATCATCTTTTCAGAGTACTTCATTAAGTACTTTGCAATTGTTTAAATCAATATCTTGACAAGTTCTTCTGTTTTGTTTCATGATTATTCAAATATCAAAGCACAGTTGATTCATTTAATTTTCAACTATAATTTGATTTTGAATAGAAATCATCTCTTTAATTGAACTTTTATTAACGTTCAATTCTTGTTTTGAATCTGAGTCAGATCTGAGTAAAATCTGAGTCAGATATTAATCAACTTTCTGATCATTTTCTTGATCAGCTTCTATTGACTGCAGCTTAAATTTGTCTTTCAACAATAACATCTGATGCTGATATAGCTTTTGATCATTATTTGCTTCAACTGACTTGACATCTGACATTCTGATCAGCGCGTCGACTTTCAGATTCTGTTTTTTCAACTGATATATGATCTTGAAGTTATATTCAGATAACTTCTCAGCTCATTTAACTTGTCATTAAATCAGTTCTTTGATGATCATGAAGTACTTTAAATTCAGATGATTGATGAAGATCTTGATTGAAATATTCGTACATTTTAATTTGAAGCATCAATGTTTCAAACAGCAAATAATGATCAGCAATTCTTTGTCATAGATCTCGTAGTTATATTCTGCGAAAATCATGTTCTTACTATAAAAGATCATTGAATGTAGAATGTCTTCATCATTATATTAAGACAATACTTCGTCGTTCACATAGTTCAAAAAGTTCATTTTCAGAATAACTTTTCTGATTAAGTTGAAATGCTTCAGAACAAAAACTGTCATTATCTGTTGCTTTAATTCTTCAAAGATCATCTGACAAATCTCTGTTCATTCAAAAAGATGATCTTTTCAAGTCAGCTTTATCATAAATTGAATGATCTTTGAGAAGTTCTTTATAAATCGTTGATAGAAATTGCAGAAGTTAATGAAGATCTGCATATGAATTAATAATCATAACACTTCTCAGCTTTGAATCACATCTACTTTTCAAGAGTTCATTCATAAATCATTGATGAATATCAGTAGTTTAAGAAATGAGATTTTCTGAATCTTGAATTCACACTTGTCAATGTTTATCTGCAAGTCAACTTCATGAAGCTTGTCTAGCACTTCTTTCATATGAGTTCTATGTTTCTTCAAGATCTTACTGTAAATAAGAATATCATTCAAATATGTTTAACAGAATTTATGCAGACATTCAAACAATACATCATTGATATAATGCTGAAAGAACGCAGATTTATTGATTAATTCAAAAAGCATTATTCTATACTTGTAAATGTCAAAGAAAGTAACAAAAGTAGTTAAATTCTCACTTTCTGAACTCATTCGCAGTTTATTGAACGCAGCAATAATGTTGAGTCAAGTTAAATACTTACTATCTTGAATTCAAGCTAATACTTCATCTATCAAGAGTATTGAATAACGATTTTTTTTAATCAGAGCATTCAGTTTTTGATAGTTTATGCAAAAGCGAAAACTATCATCTTTCTTTTTGACAAATAGTATTGACGAAGTGAAGAGAGCTTTGCTGAGTGTAATAAACTTCTTCTTCAAGTTCTTTTCTAGATACTTCTTGATCTTTTGCAACTTGTAACTCAACATGAAATACAATTAACTTCTAGAAGACTGACTTTCATCTTCTAATTCAATCTTATGATCATATAATCAATGCAAGAACAACTGCGTTATCTTTTCTTTATCAAAAACATTCAGAAAGTTATGATAAACTATTGAAAGTTTCTTCTTCAGTTCATTTAATGACATGACAGAGATTATTTCATTCAGTTTCGCGAAATCTTTGACTGAGCTAAACGCTTTATTGATTTCACTAATGATCAAGAAAAAGATCTTGATCTTCTTATTCTTGACTAAAGTTTGATATACAGCGACTTCAATTATGATAATATTAATGAGTCTCTTTTTCTCAGTTGACTGAAAGAAATGAAGTTGATCAAGATCAACTTGAGTGCTTTGCTTTGTTATGAGAACAGATTCAATGAATCAGACAAATTCAATGAATCTATTCACTGATTTCTGATTCAAGAGTCTCTTCAAGATGATTATTGATGTAACAATTGAGTTCAAGTTCTTTCATTTCATTTTGCAGATCTCATTTGACTCAAATTTGTGAAATGCTGATTGACTGCTTGCTTTTAAAACAACAGATTTCAATGTTCAAATCTTCAATGATGATATTAATCAATCATTTGCAGAATTTATCAAAATTTGATTTCTTTTCAATCAGAAGTTTTTAATGATTATTTTATGTTGATTTAGACAAGTTATTAATAAAAACATCATTTCATTCTTATGTTTTTAAATCATGATCAATGTATACAAAGCATATGTAATTAACTTTTGATCAAATATTTCATCATATAATTGAATCAACTTTGATTTTGACAGCAATATTAACTGAATATCAAAGCATTCACATAGCTTTGACATCAAAGATTCATTGATGAAAGTCATGTTAATGACTTCAGTATCTATCAGAGCAAGAAATCTGAATATATTTTTTAAACTACTCAAGATGACATTAACGATGAACGACTTGAAATTAAATGAATCATCAAACATGCTGATGAAACAGAATATGAATATATCGCTCTCAGTCACTACTTTAATGAAGACAGATTGTTTTTCAAATTCGCAGTGATCTCATGCACTTGAATCATCTTGAAATAATCATATGCTTTATATTTTGACTTCTGTTATGAACATGTCTGAATCGATCAGAGTTCAGATCTAACTTTAATCAATTTGATTAAAGCAAGTCATGATGCTATGACTAGTTTGAACCTAGCGCATCTCTTCAAGTCATTCTCAGCACTTCTTTTCATTGTTCAGCACTTTCTTCATTCATCTCTTTCATCATTCTTTTAGACAAACACATCTGACATATTACATCACATCTGTATCGAGTCTAGCGCAGTCTCAAGCCATTATTTATAGAAGAGCTTGCACTCTTTCTCTTCTGTATTCTTAATGTCTTGTTATAGTTATCTCTAAAGAACAATACATACATATCAGCTCTGAGTCTCTTTGATTGAATGATCTAGACATGATCTCAACATTACATTAAGAATTTCGTTTATCATATGATACAGATACTCATTACTCGTTCAATATACTCGTTCAGACAGATCGAGTCTAAAGAAATTCATTTATCTGATGATCGATGCAATTGAAAGACAGAACAACACTAGAAAATCTATAAAATCAACAGCGAAACTGATTGAATTGCTAGACGACTTACAGCTCATTAAGTACACATCGTTCATTTCAATTAATAGAATCAGCGATAAAGAATCTTTGTTAATTGCTAGAGAATCAAATCGATCAAGAGAATCAATCAACTTTCAAATCAAACAACAAAAACTACTTTATCTTCTATTGTTGAGCATCATTCTTCGCTCGATCTCTTTCTTTTAAAACACTCGTTCAATTCAATCTCTTCTTTCTCTCTCATCATGTCTCGTCTCTTCAAAGAGCATTTCGAAGCTTCATTCTTCATTATCGAAGATAATGACTCATTCGCTGAAATCATAACATCTTCTATGACTATGAAAGCTTTGAAGAAACGAAGCGAAGAGCTGAAAGCTAGACTACAAGCTAGAGAGATTATTTCGTCATCATCAATCTACTTTGAGCATTCTAGATTTCAGAAAATACTCGATTCTTCGTTGTTCACTGATGAAAAGAATTCTATCTAAGAGAACTGATATGAAAAAGTTCAGAACAAGCTGAAAATCAACGTTGATCTCTTTTCAAGTGAACGAGTCAAGCTGAGCTACGTACATTTCAGATTATTCAATAATGCAGCTGAGATCATTCAGTCAAGACGTGAACGTGACTGTTTCAACTCATACAAGATCGTCAATGAGCTTTTGAAAGAGCTAGCTCAGTTGTTCAATGATTCAGATAAAGAAGTCAACTTTCGTAGAAACTACTACAACTTGATTCAAGAACAGAAGAAATTCAGCGAGTTTTATACTCAATTTCAACGACTATTCTTTTATCTAAACTATCAAGAAAAACAGCTGATCATCGATCTAAAGAATAAAATAAACTCTCGACTTCGATTCGCTTAAGTAACTCAATTGATTCAACTCAGTACTCTGAAAGAAATTTATTTCTATCTCATTCGATTGAATAGTGATTAATGAGCTATTCAAGAGATCAAGAATAGAGAAGCAATGATCAAAGCTTGAACAACTAAACAGATCATCTTCGCTGAAGAATCAGTCAAAGCTATTCGTAGAATCATAGAAATGAAGATGACTGATCAGTCAAAATCACGCGACGCTGTTTTGACTAGCGTCAAAGAAAATGACTTACTAATCGAAAACTGCTTTCTTTGTCATAAGTTTGATCATACTTTTAAAGAATGTCTGAATAAATCTTTCAGAATTAACACATTAAATGACGAGTTTGATCATTCTTTGAACTTCAATTCAGAGTCTGATTCAAAAAACTAGTCATCTCTTTCAAAGTCATCAAAGAAATAGAGATCATTTCTTTGTGTAATTAAATCGACGAAATTTCATCTATCGAAGAGAACTACTTCGAAAAGTCATTTCTAGTCGATGTCACTCTATTCTCGCAAGACGAATTCTTCAAGCTACGATCTCTGATAGATAGTGACTTGACGATCTACATCTTGATTCATACAAAGCTAGTTGATTAAATATGTCAGAAGCTCGAAATTCAACTCATATGATTAGCTAAAGAGAAGTTAATAAGAGAATATGATGAAAAGCTGACAAAGAAAATCATTACTCATAAAATTCTACTCAATCTCACAGTTGAAAGTCATAAGAAATTGACTGTTTCAATGTTAATAGCTAATATAGATCATCATAACGTCATATTAGAAAAGCTCTGAATGAATAAAAATGAAATACTACTAGATATGCAAAACGATGTCATCGTTTTTTCAAATCAATTAAAAGCTCTCATTTCTGTTTTTTCAATGTCAGTCAGAGCTTCACACTCAAAATGATCACGATCATCAAATTCTTCTATCAGTTCAGCTCTCAAAGTGCTTCAACGACTCACTTCTACTGCTTCAAAAAAGAACTTTTTTATGTTCAGTGTGAGAACTACATCTTTTCATGCACTGATTAAATGATCAAAGAAGAATTGCATCAAGATTTTCGCTATGTCGATCAAAGATATTGATAGAAAAATAGTCTACAACACTCAATGCAAACTGAACGTTCTAGACGTCGCTTTCATCGATGCATCAGCTCAAAATCTAGAAGACATCAAAGTCAAGCTATCTTCAAAATATCAGAATTTTCTCGACGTGTTTGATCAAGCTCAAGTCAATAAGCTATCATCTCATCGTTCATATGATCATAAGATAAAGCTCACTAATGATGTCACTTCTTCTAGATGTCAAGCTTATTGAATGTCATTCTATAAGCTTCAGAAGATCAAAGAATATCTGAATGAAAATCTGTCAAAGAATTTTATTACTTCTAGCAAGATCTCATATTTCTCACTCGTTCTATTTGCTCTGAAGATCAATGATGATCTTCGCTTTTGCGTCAACTATTGAAAGCTCAATGTCATTATCAAAAGAAATCGCTACTCTCTATCGCTCATAAATGAGATGATTGATGAAATCATTGACTGCAAGTATCTGATTCAACTGAATATAATTTTCGCTTTCAACAAACTTCGTATGCATCTCAATAGTGAGAACTATACAATCTTCATTATCGCTCTAGAAGCATACAAATCAAAGATTCTATCATTTGAATTAACAAATGATTTGATCTCGTTTCAGCAATATATGAATGATGTTCTATGAAACTTTCTAAATGACTTCTGTCAAGCTTATTTAGATGACATTCTCATATACAGCAAGATTCAAAAGAAGCATAAACAACATGTCAAGATGATACTAGATCATCTACAAGACGCTGATCTGCAAATAGATATTCAAAAGTGCGAATTCAACGTAGAAGAAACAGTCTTCTTAAAGATCATAGTATTTGAACAAGATCTTTACATGAATTCTATCAAAGTGAAAGCTATAGTCAATTGAGCTACATCTACTAATCTAAAAGAGATACAAGACTTCGTTGACTTCGTCAATTTCTATTGATGCTTCATCAAGAACTTTTCAAAACTAGTCAAGTCATTCACTCAGTTGACTTGAAAAGACACGTCTTTTGTTTGAAACAAAGTCTGCATTGAAGTCTTTGACAATCTAAAGAAGCAGATCAGCTCGATCTCAGTTCTGCGTCATTTTGATGTCAAACATCAAGCTATTTTGAAAATCGATGCATTCAACTATGTAAAAGACGACATACTATCTCAGTACGATGACGAAAGTGTGCTTCATTCGATAGTCTTTTATAGCAAGAGCATGATTTCAGCTGAATGCAATTATCACATCTATGACAAGAAATTGCTAACTATCATTCGATGCTTTGAACACTGATGATTCAAACTAAAAGATACTGAGCTATCTATTCAGATGTTTACTGATCATCAGACTTTGAAGATCTTTATGAAAAACAAACAGCTAACTCGACGACAAGCGAACTATCTGAATATTCTATTGAAGTTTAACTTTCAGATTATCTTTCGATCAAACAAAATAAACATCAAAGTCGATGCTTTAACTAGAATGTCGATGATCAATAGTTCTGAATCAGTTAAAGAAATAGATGATCATTTTCAGACTATACTGACTTCGAATTGAATAAAGATTTTATTGATTGAGTTCGAAATTGAATCTGAATACGAGACTAATCTCTATCAACGCGTACATCTAGTCAATCAGAAGAATGAATTATGCAATGAGTATTGACAAGCTATGAACAAAGATGAACTGAAGCTTCATGACATGAAGCTAAAGAACTGTCAAATCATTGATAACGTTTTATTCAAAAAGAGTCTACTATGAATGTCAAAACAAATGCATACGAAATTGCTTTGAAAGATTCACGATCAATCATCAATCTTGCACTCTGACATTAAATGAATGATTGATCTAGTTCAACGCTTCTACTATTGATCAGATCATCAAGCAACTATTCAACAATACATTCAAAACTGTCATGTTTGTCAGCGAAGCAAAGCATCTTGAGATGATATGAATGATTTGCTTCAGTCTCTATTGATTTCTCAGCAGCGTTGACAAGATATAGCTATAAACTTCATCATTGAGCTATTTCTATCGAAAAACTATAACGTCATTTGCATGATCATATGTCGTCTCTTCAAAGAACGTCACTATGTTCTCTGTCATTGAGAAGACAATGACATCTCAATTGAAGAAACAGTATGAATCATGCTATGAAACGTCTATTGACTTCATGATCTACTCAGTTCTATTGTTTTGAATAGAGACTCTCAGTTCATATCGATCATGTGACAAAGTCTTTGTAAATGATTGAAGATCAATGTCAATTTATCAACAGTTTATCATTCAGAGATCGATAATCAGTCGAAACAAGCTAATCAAGATGTTAAACGTGAACTTCAAATCTACTGCAATTACATGCAGAATGACTGAGCTAAATGACTTTCAATGATGAAATTCAGTGACAATTTCAATACATTCTTGATTATCTCAATGACTTTTTTCTACTTTAATAAAAACTTTCACTCTTGAATGAGTTTCAATTCAAATACAACTGATTACAAAATGACTCGTCAATGCATTGAGACTAGAAAGATCGATAACATTGTCATTTGAATGAGCAAGCTTCTTATCTTTGATCATCAACAATTGAAAAAGATCAAGCAGATCATTGAAGCTCAGATGAACAAGCATAGACAAGACATCATCTATGAAGTAGATGATCAAGTTTGATTAGTCTTCGAAAACATCAAAATCACTAGATCATGCAAAGATTTGAAAGACAAGCAGCTCAATCTCTATTCAATCACAGTCAAAGTTGAAACCTTCTATCGTCTTCAGCTATCTAGAAGCATGAAGCATATACATTCAATGTTCAGCTCAAAGTATTTACAATCTTCATCAAATGATTCTCTATCAGAACAACATTCTGAGCTCTTTAAATCGATGATCATTGAAGAGAATGAAAAGCACTGAGAAGTAAATGATATATTGAACTTCAGGCGATATAAAGAAAGACTACAATACAAAGTCAAATGAATCAAGATAAATTGTGACGACGAATGATACTATGTTGATAAAGAAAAATTCAATGACTCAAAGAAAGTTCTGAACAAATTTCACAAGCTATACTTAAATAAGTCGCACTAAATTGAAAACACGATGAATTTTTTGCTTTTATTTCTTTTCTATTCATGCAAACATGAATGTTTAAAGAGAAAGAGTAATGTTATGAACATGTTTGAATTAATCAGAGTTCAGATCTAATTCTAATCAATTTGATTAAGACAAGTCATGATGCTATGTCTAGTTTGAATCTAGCGCATCTCTTCAAGTCATTCTCAGCACTTCTTCTCGTTGTTCAGCACTTTCTTCATTCATCTCTTTCATCATTCTTTTAGACAAACACATCTGACATATTACATCACATCTGTATTGAGTCTAGCGCAGTCTCAAGCCATTATTTATAGAAGAGCTTGCACTCTTTCTCTTCTGTATTCTTAATGTCTTGTTATAGCTATCTTTAAAGAACAATACATACATATCAGCTTTGAGCTTCTTTGATTGAATGATCTAGACATGATCTTAACAACTTCTTGCATTTGAAGCAAAGTTCTTTCTTAAACAACTCTTTCTGAATAGAATCAAGATTCAATCTTCTGAATTTCTTTTACACAGAGATTGATGACGTAGATCAAGCAGACGAAGTGCTAGTGACAAAGCAAGCAGCTGAGATTGTTGAGACTTTGATAATTGATTAAACGTTCAATTCAGTCAATCTAACATCAACTTGCATGCAAATGTTAATAAACTTGTTCAAATTCATGATTCATTCATTGAGCATTACTCATTGAAGATCTGAGCTGATCTTATGCTGAAGATCATTTAGTAGAATCTCATTATTGTACTTTAGTTCTGCGCTGAATCTTTGAAATTTCATTCAAAATTCATGAAAGAAGATCTTGTTCTGATACAGCTTTGAATACTGTTGTTGAGTTGTATAATGATGATTGAAATCATCGTACATCTTATCAATGATTAATAGTACTTCTTCAACTTTTAGAAATGAGTTCAAGAAGATATCTTGCATGCAAGAAGCTATGTGCTTGATTGCAGCTTCACTGACTCAACTTTTGATGTAAACAATCTTTAACTCTTTGATAGAAAAGTAATTCTTGTTTATCTTCAGCTTATTTCACATTTGTGATAGTCAATTATCTACATTCTGCAACGAATCTTTAAACAGTGAAGAATTCAATAATTTGATTAATTTCAAGAAATGATCTTCAGAAATTGAAGTGCTTTGTCAACTTAATGCAGTTTCTAAATAATGTATAATCATGTTCTTGTTTCTCATCTTTTTCTGCAGACACGTCTGTGCAGCTTTCAACATGATATTTATCTCGTTGACATCTTCTAACATTTGAATCATGTCATTGTAAGTCTTGATTTCAATGTTGTGCTGTTGACATATGTACTTGATAAAGACAATGATGTTGTCTGCTTCATAAGCACTTATTCAAGCATTCAATTCAATGCTGATGCTGATCTTGATCATTTCATGATCAAAAAACAATGTATTCATGTTCTTTTCTTCTATATCTGATAATGCATTCATGTCTTCTTCTTCTGATGCTGTTCAATTCTGTAATAGAAGTGATTCTCTTTTAACATTTTGAAAGTCATAATGAGCAATGTTTACTGATTTTGATTCTGTGCTTTTAATCATGATATGAGTAGAAAATTACTGATCAAAATTTTGATGTTACTCTATTAAACTTTCTGAGTTCAAGCAACGACTAGTACTTTATCAAACTTTCTGAGTTCAAGTACTGCTGAAATTTCTGATTTCTGATGACGAGCTCAATAAAGAGTTAGTCAAGAGCAACATGTTCATGTTTTTTAATTTTGATTCTATCGAAATTTCTGATTTTGAATCAAGATTCTTTTTTAGAAATTTCTGATTTCTATTAAGCTTTCTGAACTTAAGTTCTGATTTTATTGTTGAAATTTCTGATTTCAACTTCTGATTTGAATTGTGTAACTTGTTTTTATATCATCTACATGTCAGTAGCAAGATTAATGAGCTGTGAACTAATGTTATGAGTTTGCATAAAGCGAATCATATGAATGTATTTTAACTAGAAGTTCAAAGCTGAAGAAGAAAGAAGATGCAACACGTCATGAGTTTTATTCATGAAGACACGCTAGATTGCTAGCGTGTCAACATCAGCTTTATACTAGTTTATGATAGTCTGACATGATTTATGTTAAACTAACTCAAAGTGTATGATTGCAACAAATCTCAGCAAAACTAACATCATTTCTGAAACTGCAGTTAATTTCACATCACTAGTACAGTATCTTGCACTAAGTCTTCAACTACAAAATTGCAAAATCATTTCTCGATCATGAAATCTTGAAATCAAGCTGAGAAACTTGACAATATTTGAGATTTGAAGATTTTTCTATAGAAAGTAAAGAGTTTTTCAAGATTTTAATTATTGAAGAAATTTGCTGATGATTTAACTTACTAACTTGCAAGACTTTCATTTTAGCTGTTTTCTTTATAAATCTTTACTTATAAAACATGATTTGATTTGATTTAATTTGATTTGAATTTATACACTCTTGTGACATTGATTTAGACTCAACTCATGAGAAACTCTATGCTATTTATATCAAGTGAACAAAACTCTTTGAAAGAGAAAATCACTTGTCATTTATACAATAACTTCACGTCATTGAAACAATGATCATGAGACTATGTATCAAGTTTGCATCTATAACTTCTATTCAATGCATGATGCTTAAGTAAACTCTTGATGAGTATCTGTGTTACTTGATTATGATACATCGTTCTTGCTAAATCTGTCGTTGAGTTCAAGTTACTCAACTCAACTCAAGTTGAGTTTCAGATAAACTGATCATCAAGTTAAGTTTCAAATTGACATTTTGAACTCAAACTGAGATCGAGTCAAATTGCTCACATTTTCAACTTAATTTAAGTTGAGTTGCTCATATTTTTAATTTAACGCGACTCAACTTGATTGAGAATTGAATCAATTCAACTCAACTCATCAAGAATTCAAGCTTAATGTCAAGAGAGCTAAATATAGAAATTTTTCCGGTTTTTGACTTTTGCATTATCTTTTTGCATTATCTTTTAATAGAAAGTCATGAAGAAAAACATGAAGAGTGTTTGATAGAGAGTCATGATGAGAAACATGAAGAAAAACATGAAGAAAGTCATGACGAAAAACATAGAGAGAAACATAGAGAAGAACATAGAGAAAAACATAGAGAGAAACATAGAGAGAAACATAGAGAGAAAACATGAAGATTGTTTGACTTTAATAGAGAGTCATGACGAGAAAACATGATAGAAAGTCATGAAGAAAAATCATGTAGACTGTTCGATTAAGCTATTTACATTGTCATGATTCTAGTCTTGTCAGACTCAATCTTCTAGTCTTGTCAGACTTATTCTCACTTCATCATCTTGATTAGTTTCTATTGAGTCTAGCGTTGACTGAGAAACACACATATGTAGTCAGCTTCTTTTCTGTAGCTATCTTTCTTTCTTAGCATTTATCTTCTAGTTAAATGACATTCATATTGACTCGCTCTATGCTGATCTCTAACATTAGATAAATGCTCATCATCTACTACTTTGCTATCAATGAATAAATGATATGAAACAATCTATTCAGTAAGAAAAATTTGCAAGAAATTCTTCAAATTTGCATCATCATTTTAGATTGCAAGAAATTCTTTGATTCTACACTCATTTTCACCAGTCTATTCGCAAGAAATACTTCAAATAAAGCACTCAATTATTATCTGAAATTCACAAGAGATTCTTTGAATTTTCACTTATCAAAAAACATCAATTCAAAACATCAATCTCTCATTTACTCATATCTCAACAACTTCTATCTTCTCTCATCATGACACGCGATGTCAAGTCAGTTGAGTCTTGAACAAATCATCTGCTCAGAAGCATTGTCAATAAAAGAGTTTCACTTCTATTCATTGATGCTTCAGTTGAAGCTGAGAAAGCTGTCATTGCATGAAACATAAACATTGAAGAACAACTGTTTCATTGAGTCAGCAATCAACTTAATGAAGTCATCAATATGCTGAACAAGCTTCGAAGTCAGCATGACTTGACTCTACAACTCAATGAACACTGACTTCTCATACAAGAAGATCATAAAAAGAAAGCAAAACAATTAAAAGTCGCTTTTGATAAGAACGATGAGCTAGAGAAAAAGATTCATCAGCTACAAGATGAGTGATTGAACTTCAGAGTGAAACAACGTCAAGCTGATTAATCTATGTCTCATCAAGAAACTCAGTCAGTCAAGCATTGAGTCAATCAGAAAGAGATCTCATCAATCTCTGAAGTCAATCAACGTCTTTGAAGCTCACAAGAGTCATTCACTCTATTCAATAATGAGAATGATCATCACAAGTTCATCAAGCTTTCGAATTCATTCATTTTCATCGAAACAGATGACTTTATCTGAAAGACATGAAACATCAAAATAGCTGACAAGCTCGATGTCAACGCGAATCATTACTCTACTGAAAAGATTCGTATTGTCTATGTGATTTTCAGACTAGAAGATGATGCTGATCAGCAAATCTATGCAAAGCATCGTGTTGATGCTTTCTCACTCTATCAATCACTATCAGAGCTACTGAAACATCTGAAAGAAATTTACGAAGATCAGAATCTGATTTGAAAGTGTCATTGCAAATACGTCACTCTGAAGCAGCTCAACAAGCTCTTCAGCTTCTTCTATTCAGAATTCACTAAAATATTTAGCTTTCTGAACTACGACGATATCACTCTGATGAATGACATTCAGAATAAAATCAATAATCGTTTTTAAAATGTGTTGTCAGTTTGTCTCATAGAGTTTAGCTCGCTTGATAAGCTCAAGATCTTTCTTCAAGATGTGAATAACAAACAATGAGTCAATTATCAGCTACATGATGAGCAATGAACAGTCAAATTGATAGCAGCTTCGAAAAAACGTTTCGTTTCTTCGTCGACATCAGCATCAGTCTCGACTACTAACTATATTCAACTCGTCACTTTTTTCACTTTCGAATCTGAATGATCAAGAATGTCAATCATCTGCTTCAACTGCAAAGTATTGAATCATCTTTCAAAGAACTGCTCTCAGCTGAAAACTAGTACTTTGACATCTCGTGCATTCATTTCTTGTCTCAATGAGATCATCATGTCAAAAGAAGAGAAGAAATTATTTATGAAGAAATCAAAGAATGAGACAAAAAACTAGTGACTTTCATCAAAGACGTGATGAAAGATGTGTTAATTTCTTCAACAATGAGCAGCTCAAATGATCTCTTTGCTTCGAAATCTTTGACTACTGAATGTGTACTATCTAGCAATGAAATTAGTTACTCATTAAAGTCATTGATTGACATTGAAGCAGCTGACTATTCATTCATTGATGAATTAATCGCGCAGAATGTTTGTGATCATTTGTAAATTGAATCTTTATCTTTAATCAAGCTCAAATCAATAAGAAAATTCAATGATCATTATGCAAAAAAGCTCATTACTCATGCAATTTATTCAAATCTAACTGTTCAAGATCATATGAAACGTTTCGTCTTTATGCTAATCATTCGATTAGATCAACATCAGATGATTCTTGAAAAAACATGAATGAACAAGATTGAGATGACTATTGATATGAGAAATGATCGTCTTCAATTTTCTAGTTTCGAAGCTCATATCAAAGCTTCTATCAAAGCTCATTCAACTGCTCTTTCAAGCAAGAAAATCGCGATAGAACAGAAGAGTTCAACTTCTACTTAAATACTAAAGAAATCTACTTCTTCTGTTGTCACTCGACTCAGCGAGAAGTCATCTTCATTCAATAGAATCGTGAAATCATCTAGTTTAATCAACTTCGCTTCGTCTTTCGATTCAATGAACATAGCAATAATAGAGACTGCAGCATATAAATTACTAGTCAAACGATTGAATGTGACTACTTTCGCGATCATCATCACGAAAATCGATCGACTTCTAAAAACAGCTAGAAATAAATTCGAAGATGTAAATCTACAAGAGCTTTCACATGAAGAGATCTTGAAAGAAGTCAAAGCTAAGCTTTCTTTGAAATATCATGACTATCTAGACGTGTTTGATCGAGCGATGACTGATCAACTATTTTCTCATCATTTCTATGATTATAAAATTGAGTTGATCGACAAGAAAACGTCTTCTTGAAGTTGTCTCTATCATATGTCTGATTACAAGCTTCAAAAGATGAAGAATTACCTGATTGAACATCTGAATAAGAGCTTTATATCTTTTAGCTTGATCTTATACGCTTTGCTCATACTATTCATCGAAAAGAAAGACGATAGTCTGCGTTTCTGCATTAATTATAGAAAGCTCAATGCTTTGATCAAACGAGATCGCTATCTTCTACTCTTAAGAGACGAAACTCTCGCTCGTATTCAAGATAGCAAGTATCTGATTCAATTAAATATAATAGTCATCTTCAACAAACTACACATGCATTCAAAGAGTGAAGATTTGACTATCTTTATTATCTCTTTTGATTTCTACAAATATCACGTGATGCTTTTCAAATTAATCAACGATTCGACTTTCTATCAACACTATATGAACGACGTGCTGTTTAATTATCTACATCAGTTTTGTCAAATTTATCTAGATGACATTATCATCTACAGCAAAACACTGAAGAAACATAAGAAACACGTACGACTAGTTCTACATAAATTACGAGAGATTGATCTACAGATGAATATAAACAAATGCAAGTTTCATGTTCAGAAGATCTTCTTTCTGAAACTATTGCTATTCATTGAAGAACTAAAGATGAATCTCAGAAAAGTATAAGCAGTAGTTGAATAATTTACTTCTACAAATCTCACTCAGATGCAGTTCTTTATTGACTTCTGCAATTTCTATCGTCGCTTTATAAAGAACTTCTCGAAGATTGTTCAATCAATGATTCATCTCACTCAAAAAAGATGATATTTGAATGAGATCAAGCTTGTCAAACGATCTTTGATCATATGAAGAAACGAATGACTGAAGTCTTTATTCTTCGTCATTTTGATCAGAATAGAAAAACTATTCTTGAAACAGACTCGTTCAACTACGTCAATAATGACATACTTTCTCAGTATGATGACGAAAAAACATTGCACTCGATGATCTACTACAGCAAGAATCTAAGTCTCGTTGAGTGCAATTACGAGATTTATGACAAGAAACTACTAGCAATCATTCGTGTCTTCAAGCATTGATGATCTGAGCTGAAATTGACTGAGCTACTCATCAAGATGTTTACTGATCATCAAGCTTTAACGTCATTAATGAAAGATAAAGAGCTAAGTAGACGTTAAATGCGCTGAGTACAAAAGCTTATTGACTTCAACTTCAAAATCATGTATCGCTCAGACAAATAAAACATCAAAGTCAATGCATTGACTCGTTGAGTCAATTCAGTTTCTAGAAGTCTCAAGAATGAACGATGTCGCTATCAGCAAACTACAATTCTTACGTCAAATTGAATGAAAATTGCTGATTTAAAAGAGAAAGAGAACGATGAATCAATTTATTGATTGATTCTAGAAGCTAACAGAATCAACGAGAATTGTATTCTACTTCGTGAAGTCATATTAAAAGATGAAGCTCAATACAAAGATACTAAATTAAGAGATTGTCGAGTTCAGAATGAAATACTATATTGAGATGATCTTCTATGAGTTTTCTTCGATGAGCATCTTCAAATGAAGCTAATTCGGAAAGTTCATGATCAATCTTCTATTAATCATTTCGAAATTCTCAGAACGATGAAGATCATAAGAAGATACTACTATTGATCTTCAATGTGAAAGACAATAGATTGATATATTTGAAACTGCTACATTTATCAGCGATCAAAGTCTTCTCAAGATAAATTCAATGAACTACTACATTTTCTACTCATACTTGAACAGCAATGAAAGAACATAGTCATGAATTTCATCATTGACTTATCTTTTTCGAAAGGCAAAAACATCATACTAACAGTGATATGTAGACTGACAAAGAAACGACACTATATTTCTTGTTCTACTGATGATGAAGAAATCACAGCAGAAAAAACAGCTGAGCTAATGCTTCAGTGAATATATCAAATACATGATTTATTTGATTTCATTGTTTCGAATCAAAGTTCTCAATTTATCTTCATTCTATGAAAGTTTCTTTGCAAAAGACTGAGCATTAATCTTCAATTATTCACTGTTTATCTCTCTCAAATCAACGATTAAAGTAAATGAGTCAATCAGAACATTAAAAGATATCTTTGATTCTTCTGTTTGTACATGCAGAATGACTGAGCTAAGCTACTACTCATGATTGAGTTTATTGACAATAATGCTCTGTTCTCAGTCATTTTCTCGATCTCTTTCTTTCTAAACAAAGACTTTCATTCTTGTATGAGCTTTGAACTCGATGTCAGCGAATATGAAAGTTCTCATGAACGTTTGCAGACGACTAAAGTCAAGAATATATCTGAACATATGAACAAAACACTGAATTTTGCTCGCGAGTCACTAGTCAAAACACAAGAACAAATAATGAAACAAGTCAATAAGCATAGAAAAGAAGTTGATTACAAGATTGAATCAAAGATGTTTCTGAATGAAAGAAACATCATTACAGCAAGATCTTTCAAGAAGCTAGATGACAAAATGCTCAATTCTTTCATTAATTTAAATCTCGTCGACTCTTCATATAAACTGAAATTATCAGAGTCTATGCATGTTCATGATGTATTTCATTCTGATTCGCTTCGCTCTGTCGTCGACGACTTCTTGCCTGATCAAAAGAATGAACTCTGAGATTCAATAATGATAAACGATGAAGACGAATGAAAAATCGACGATATATTGAATTTTCGTCGATATTGAAGACAACTTCAGTATAGAGTCAAATGAAATGATTATGACAATGATCTCAATTGATACAACGCTGATGACGACGAATTTATGAACGCTCAGAAGATAGTTGACGATTTTCATATTTGATATTTAAACAAACTGCGCTAGAAGCACTTTCAACTATTCAGTCAATCAGAATTTAATGAGTCTGAGTCTGTGAAATCATGATTGAGCAATCAATTGAATCGAGCAGAAAATACATTCATGCAAACATGAATTGTTGAAGAAAAGAGATAATGTCACGATTCTAGTCTTGTCAGACTCAGTCTTCTAGCCTTGTCAGATTTATTCTCGCTTCGTCATCTTGACTAGTTTCTATTGAGTCTAGCGTCGACTGAGAAACACACATATGTAGTCAGCTTCTTTTCTGTAGTTATCTTTCTTTCTTAGCATTTATCTTCTAGTTAAATGACACTCATATTGACTCGCTCTATGCTGACTTCTAACATACATCTATCTAATATCTTGTTGAGTCAAATCGAGTTTTCAAATCAGATTATTGAGTCAAGCTTTTTAATTCAATCTGAGTTCTTGAGTTCAACTTCTCAATTCAACTCAACACTTTTTCAAAAAAATTTTAACTTAACTTGACATTTTTCAAGTTGAGTACTTGACTTGAACTCAGATACTTGACTTGAAGTAATCAATCTAGTTTCAGAATTGAGTTGAGTTGAGAGAAATCAATTCAACTCAATCAAGTTGAGTCAAACTTTCAATTTAACTCAATCAACTTAATGAGTTGACTTAAACTCAATGACATGTCTAGACATTTTACTTATTTGAAATAAGTACTAGTAGAATGATATTATGAAACTTTAAAATGTGTGTGTATGAATGATCTTTATTTACATGTTGAAAAGAAATTTATATGTATGTAGAGAAATGTTTTCAACTTTTCTATTGTTGACTCAGATCTCAGTCACTGTCTCTAACTAAACTGCTTGAGAAATGTGCAAGCAATTTCATAAAAACAGTAAATTGTAAAATGAATTGCAAAACTATTTACATGAGCTTTCTATTGATGTCTTCTTGTTTTCTTTGCTCAGACAATGCATTTAATTTAGCTTTACTCTTAAATGATGATTTTTTCTTGAAATTAGTCATTTCAAAGCTACGTTTACATGTTGAAACAAAACTTGACTTCAAAGAAGAAATCATCTTGCGCTGTTCTTTTTTCACTGCTAAAGATGACAACTTAGATTCTTCATTCAATTTAAAGACTGCAATAAATTTCATTAAATTTCTTTGATTTATTATCTTTTATAATAATTGATCATTCTTTTTCAATCTGTTTCTCTCAGTCAAGTGTGATGTAACTCAATCAAAATGAGCAAACACTGAAAATTGAACATTTAAAAGTAAAATTGTCATAAATCTTGCTGTCGTAGATCTTGCTATCATAAATTTTGCTGTCGTAAATCTTGCTGTATTAAATAACGTAGATAACAAGAGTTCTTTAAAGTTTGAGAATTTAGATTGCAAAAATGA
>JAABUT010000462.1_pt1 | contig 39149 bp, 36 predicted proteins | sample 5559281 | NCBI WGS metagenome assembly JAABUT01 (sample SAMN10711880, study PRJNA513359) | rock metagenome | isolation source: Antarctica rocks | place: Antarctica: Victoria Land, Ricker Hills nord | collected 2016-01-04 | reverse complement strand
CTCACGTAATTGGTTGATGAAAATACAGCAGCAACCTGTTTTGCTGATCATTCCGGTTAATTTACGCAAAGCCTGAGACATTAAACGGGCTTGCAATCCCATTTTAGAATCGCCCATTTCGCCTTCAATTTCTGCTTTTGGAACCAATGCGGCAACCGAGTCGATCACGATAATATCAATCGCGCCCGAACGGATTAAATTATCGGCAATTTCCAGGGCCTGCTCGCCATTGTCTGGCTGTGAGATCAGCAGGTTTTCAATATCAACGCCTAATTTTTGTGCATAAAAACGGTCGAAAGCATGCTCTGCATCAATAAATGCTGCAATGCCTCCTTTTTTCTGCGATTCTGCAATGGCATGAATGGCCAAAGTGGTTTTACCGGAAGATTCAGGCCCATAAATTTCAACCACCCGGCCTTTTGGCAAACCGCCAATACCCAGGGCAATATCCAAACCGATTGATCCTGTGGAAATAAATTCAATGGGATCAATAGCGGTATCGCCCAATTTCATTACAGTGCCTTTGCCATAGGATTTTTCCAGTTTATCTAACGTAAGCTGTAATGCTTTTAATTTATCTGTGCTGTTTTTATCTATATTGCTCATTATTTTAGTTTTTCAAAGTTCTAAGGTAAGGTTAATATTGGAATTATGCTAATATTTTTATTATTGAACGATCAAATGATCATAAAAACAAGCATAAAAGACGTAGTAAACATAGTCAACTCAATCTGCAATATCAACTGTATTTGGCATGTTGTGTTTTTTAAGCTGGGCAACAAGCCGGTTAAGCTTTTTGCTTTTCTGAAGTTTTTTGGCTTTTTGAAGCTGTTCCTGTTCTTTTTTCCGCAAAGCTGTTTCTGTGTTCATCTGCTCAAAATATTTACAAAAATGCGTAAGCGGGCAAATTTCGCATTTTGGTGTCCTTGCCACACAAATATACCGGCCATGCAGGATCAGCCAGTGATGTGCAACGCCAAGCAGCTCTTTCGGCAAATGCTTCATCAACTGTATTTCCGTAGCGAGAGGTGTTTTGGCATGGTGGGTAAGCCCAAGCCTGTTGGAAACCCGGAACACATGGGTATCTACTGCAATTGCCGGCTCCTGGTAAACAACCGAAGAAATTACATTTGCTGTTTTTCGGCCAACACCCGGCATTTTTTGCAGATCATCTGTTCCCGAAGGCACAACACCATGAAATTCTTCCACCAATACTTTGGCCATGCCAACTAAATGTTTGGCTTTGTTATTTGGATAGCTGACACTTTTGATATAAGTATAAACTTCATCCGGTGTGGATGCTGCCAAACTTTCAGGCGTTGGAAAACGGTTGAAAAGGGCAGGTGTAACCTGGTTGATCCGCTTATCTGTGCACTGGGCAGAAAGGATCACGGCAACCAGTAATTCAAAAGGCGAGTTGTAATGAAGCTCTGTAACAGGATTGGGCTGTTGGGCAGAAAAATAAGCAACAAAAGCTTTATACCGGTCTGTTTTAAGCATATTGCAAACCTAAATAAATTTCGGCCTTCAAATTTGATCGGGATTAAATTTTTAAATGGAGGGTTACTGTAATTTGTACGGCTATTTTTATGCTTCTTTTATCCCCCAAAAACTTATTTGACGATAGCTGATATTTCGTGTTTCGTTAGAGATAACGATGCTGATACCTGACCGCTTGTTGATAAACACCAATTTTATAGTGCTAAAAGAAGCATTAGGATCAATGTAGGTTATGTTTAGATCCTGAATTCGTCAAAGGATAAACAGGCAATAGTTAACAAAACAATAAAGGCAGCTCATTTGTGAAAACAAGCCGCTTTGTTTAGGGTAGGAAAGTTACTTTTGCAATCTGGAGTAACGTATTATTTTGATGACAGTTTCTTTTTTTGGCGATGTTTGCATCAAAGTTAACTTTGATGCAATTGCTTTATAAAATCGCTGGTCATTGGCATCTAAGTCATCCGGATAATCCAAATCTTCCATCGAAGATTCTTTTTTGCCAACAGGGTTTAAATTGTTTGTAGAGATTTCGGTCATAAGCTTGCTGAAGTTTACTACTGAAGTTTAAATTAGGTTTGTAAGATTAACAGCAATTGAACGAAAACTACATCAATTTAGTATAAAATATCAGTGAAATTTAGATTAATTTTTCAAGAGTAATTCCTTGCTTAACATCATCCTCCGCAGGTTGTTTAAAGCATAACGCATACGCCCTAAAGCAGTGTTGATGCTCACATCGGTAATGTCGGCAATCTGCTTAAAACTCATATCACCGTAATGGCGCATGATCAATACTTCTTTTTGTTCAGAGGGCAGCAAATGGATCAGCTTTTTTAAATCATTATAAGTTTGTTCACGGATCATACGGTCTTCCATGCTTTCATCATAATGGCCCAAAACATCAAAAATATCAAAGCTTTCACCATTGTTTACCAAAGGTGTTCTTTTCTCCCTGCGGAAGTGATCGATCACTAAATTATGGGCAATACGGGCTACCCATGGTAAAAACTTTCCTTCTTCGTTATATTTGCCGGCTTTAAGCGTGTTGATGACTTTGATAAAAGTATCCTGGAAAATATCTTCGGCCAGGTATTCGTCTTTTACCAATAAATAAATTGATGTGTAAATTTTTGATTGGTACCTGCGGATGAGCTCTGTTAAACCCGCTTCGTTACCAGAAATATATAGATGAATCAACTCCTGATCACTCGTCTCTTTAAACTCCATAGACCTGCCTACCTTATTCTTTTTTAGTTAATAAATTTAAAAAAGTAGAGTTTTACCTATAGATTTTTAATAAAGCGGTTTAAACAATTATAATATCAAATAAAAAAAAAATTTTAATATAAAACAAATATTAAATTAAAAATACACATCTGTACGGCCATAGCGGTACTTTTGTTTTTTATTCGCAGTTTTTGCCAATGCTTATTTTACCATAGCTAATTTTTTAAATGAATATAGAAACAGAAACCGACTCCAAACGGAATATCATTATAGCAGGAGCAAGGGTGCATAACCTCAAAAATCTTACAGTGGCTATTCCTAAAAATAAATTAGTCGTGGTTACCGGCATGTCGGGTTCGGGCAAATCTTCACTTGCTTTTGATACGCTTTATGCCGAGGGCCAGCGCCGGTATGTAGAAAGCCTTTCTTCTTACGCAAGACAGTTTTTAGGGCGTATGAACAAGCCGGACGTAGATTATATCCATGGTATTGCACCTGCCATTGCCATTGAGCAAAAGGTCATCACTTCAAACCCGCGCTCTACGGTTGGTACTTCAACTGAGATATACGACTATTTGAAGTTGTTGTTTTCCCGTATCGGGAAAACCATCTCACCAAAATCCGGGCAAATCGTTAAAAAAGATACGGTAACCGATGTGGCCGATTTTGCAGATGTATTGCCAACCGGTACAGCTGTTACGGTTTATTGCCCGCTGCATCCGCATAACAACCGCACGTTAAAAGAAGAACTGGCCGTTTTGCTGCAAAAGGGTTTTCAGCGGGTTTTGTTTGAAGGAAAGATTTCAAGGATAGAACAGATCCTGGAAGATACAGGTATAAAAGATGAGCAGCTAAAGGATGACCACGATGTTTATATTGTGGTTGACCGGGTGATCATGAACCAGGAAGAAGAAACGTTAAGCCGATTGGCCGATTCTGCGCAGACTGCTTTTTTTGAAGGCCGGGGCGATTGCTATCTCCGCTATAAGCCATCAGAAGAAGAACCGGAAAAAGACCGGTTTTTTTGTGACCGTTTTGAACTGGACGGCATTCGTTTTGAAGAACCTTCGCCCAATTTCTTCAGTTTTAACAATCCTTATGGCGCCTGCAAACGCTGCGAAGGTTATGGCAAAACCATTGGAATTGACGAAGACCTTGTAATTCCGGATAAAAGTAAATCCATTTATGATGGCGCCATTGCACCCTGGCGCAGTGATAAAATGAAGGAATGGAACGACGCGCTCGTTAATTCGGCCATTAAATTTGATTTTCCTATCCACCGTTCTTACAGTCAACTTACTGCAAAACAACAGCAATTGGTTTGGGCGGGCAATAAACACTTTCGCGGCCTGGACGCTTATTTTAAAGAACTGGAAGAGCAGACTTACAAAATCCAATATCGCGTAATGCTGTCGCGCTACCGCGGCAAAACAACCTGCCCGGATTGTAAAGGCAGCCGGTTGCGGCACGATGCTTCTTTTGTCAAAGTAAATTCATTGTCCATTACTGATATTGTTTTGATGCCGATGGATCAATGCCTTGCTTTCTTTCAAAATATAAAATTAAACGGGCAGGAAGAGAAAATAGCAAGGCGTTTATTGCTGGAAATCATCAACCGCTTAAAATTTCTGAATGATGTAGGTTTAAGTTATCTCACCTTAAACCGTTTATCAAACACGCTTTCCGGCGGAGAATCGCAGCGCATCAACCTGGCTACTTCTTTGGGCAGCAGTTTGGTGGGTTCTGTTTATGTTTTGGACGAGCCAAGTATCGGTTTGCACCCGCGGGATACGCAACGACTGATCACCGTTCTTAAATCTTTACGGGATGTGGGCAATACCGTTTTAGTGGTAGAGCATGAAGAAGAAATTATGCAGGCTGCGGACCATATCATCGACATTGGGCCGGAAGCCGGAACGCATGGCGGAGAACTGGTTTTTGCCGGAACTTTTAATGAGATTTTATTGGATAAAAACAGCCTGACCGGAAAATATTTGAGTGGGCGGGAGGAAATTCCTGTTCCAACACAACGCAGAACCTGGAATGATTTTATCCTGATAAAAGGAGCACGGGAAAACAACCTAAAAAACATTGATGTAAAATTTCCGCTGGGCATATTAACCGTGGTTGCGGGTGTCTCCGGTTCGGGCAAAACCAGTTTGGTAAAACGGATTTTGTACCCGGCACTGCAAAAAAGCCTGGGTAATTATTCGGGCGAAAAAACCGGCGGTTATGACGGGATTGAAGGTGATATCCCAAAAATAGAACAGGTTGAAATGGTGGACCAAAACCCGATCGGCCGTTCTTCGCGCTCTAATCCGGTTACTTATATCAAAGCCTGGGACGATATCCGCAACCTGTTTGCCGCACAAACCGCAGCAAAAGCAGCAGGACTGAAACCGGCCGCTTTTTCTTTTAATGTGGAAGGCGGTCGCTGCGATGTTTGCCAGGGCGAAGGCGAAGTGAAGATTGAAATGCAGTTTATGGCTGATATTTATCTGCCTTGCGAAGCCTGCGGTGGCAAACGTTTTAAACAACATGTGCTGGATGTAACTTATCAGGATAAAAACGTTGCCGATGTTTTGCAGCTTACAATTGATGAAGCGCAAGAGTTTTTCTCCAAGGAAACCAAGATCCTCAACAAAATAAAACCATTGGTTGAAGTTGGTTTGGGTTACGTACAATTGGGGCAATCGTCCAACACTTTATCCGGAGGTGAGGCGCAACGGATCAAATTGGCTTCTTTCCTGATCAAAGGGAACAACGCCAGTAAAACCATGTTTATTTTTGATGAACCAACAACTGGATTGCATTTCCACGACATCAAAAAACTGCTGAAATCTTTTAATGCATTGCTGGAACAAGGCAATACGATTGTGGTAATCGAGCATAATATGGACGTGATTAAATGTGCCGACTGGGTAATTGACATTGGCCCGGAAGGCGGAGACAAAGGCGGAAATTTGGTTTTTGAAGGTGTGCCTGAAAAATTAGCCAAAGAAAAAAAGTCATATACCGCAAAATTCTTAAAAGAGCGGTTAAAAGCAGTAACAACTTGATTTTTAGAGAGATATTTATTAATACGAAAATAACATGTTTAAACAGCAATTTTTTATTTCCTTTGTAAAAACAACTTTTAACCCTTAAAAACAGCATTATGGCAACAGCAGCTAAATGGGTTTTAGACCCCATGCACTCCGAAGTTCAGTTCAAAATCAAACACCTGGTCATTTCTACCGTAACTGGTTCTTTCAAAAAGTTCGAAGGTACTTGCGAAGTGACAAGTGATGGTTTTGAAAATGCAGAAATTGATTTTTCGTTAGATGTTGACAGTATTGACACTAACCAGGAGCAACGGGACATACATTTAAAATCCCCCGAATTTTTTGATGCGGAAAAATATCCGAAGATCACTTTTAAATCCACATCGTTTACAAAAACTGGTGATAATGAATTTAATTTGAATGGAAATTTAACCATAAAAGAGGTAACTAACCCCGTAACTTTAAAAGTAGAGTTTGGTGGTTCTGCAACAGATTTTTACGGAAACTTAAAAGCTGGGTTTGAAATTACCGGCAAGATCAACCGTAAAGAATTTGGTTTGGTTTGGGATGGCATTACCGAAGCCGGTTCTGTTGTACTTGGTGAAGATGTTAAACTTATTATCAACGCACAGTTTGCCAAATCAGGTATAATTTTCTGTTCCTCATATTTATTGAAAAACCGCTCTCATCAGGCGGTTTTTTATTTTAATTCCAATGCTTCTTTTACCGGGTAAAAATATATGTTTGTTCTTCCGGTATTCTATTGGCTTTCTGTTTTAAAAAACCTGATTACTTTTACGGCATGATCTTTCTTACCTTTTTCCTGGGTATCTTTTGTAATTTTATTGGCTATGTTCCTCCCGGAAACATCAACTTAACGCTGATACAAATTACAGTTAACAGGGGCATGAAACAGGCATTGTATTTTATTGCTGCATTTTCCGTCGTAGAGTTCTTTTTTACCTTATTGATCATGCTTGGGGCCAATTGGCTTTCGCAGCAAATGAAACTGAGTACCATTATAGATTGGGTGATGGTTGTTTTGTTTACCGTTTTGGGTTTTATTACCTGGTACAACCGCAACGAGCAGCCTAGTGAAAATTACTCTGAGAAAGACAGTATCAGATATGGTATTATCCTGGGCATTTTAAACCCGATGCAAATTCCGTTCTGGCTGATAACAGGCACTTATTTAATTACACACGAATGGATAGAAGCAACCGGTTTTGAGCTGATTGTCTTTAGTTTAGGTTCTGCATTGGGTGCGTTTTTGTGCCTTTACATTTATGCAAAATCTGCAAGTTATATTAAAAGCAAGTTTGCCCTCAGCAGTAAGATCATCAATAAAAGTATTGCCATTTTGTTTTGGGGCTTTGCCGCTTATCATATTTTTAAGCAAATTTATCTGGTGTTTTTTAAACATCATTAATTTTAAGTCCTAAATTTCTACAGTTGCTCAATTGCTTTTTTAGCCGGTCATCCATAATTTCCCCTAAATGGCAGTAAATATCTAAACCTTTTAGATGTTAGGCAGGTTTAACCTTCATGAAAAAAACACTAACCTATCTCTTAATTGTTATGGCAGCAGGTTTTGCTTCCTGTAGCAACAATAAAATTGGCAACCAACCAGCCGAAAGCAACGCCATCAAGAACAACGATGCCACCAGCGGCAACAATACGGAACATAAAACAGCCGACAACCCGAACGGCAACACACCTGTAAAATTAGAACAGGTTTTTGCAGATCCTACTTATCAGTTAACCGGTGTGGCTATTTCTGCTAAAGGAAGGTTATTTACTGATTATCCGCTTTGGTCTGCTACTTATAAGTATGCTTTAGTCGAAGTAATGCCCGGCAATAAAGTGAAACCATATCCTGACGAAGCCATGAACAGTTGGAAAAAGGGCGAAAGCGGGAAAAACAAATGGGTTTGTGTACAGGCGGTTTATATTGATGACGATGACGTAATGTGGGTGGTTGACCCGGCTGCCCCCAAATTAGACAAGGTTTATCAGCAAAGCCATAAATTGGTCAAGATCAACCTCAACACCAACAAAGTTGAACGCACTTATACTTTTGAAGGTATTGCAGATGAGCACAGTTATTTAAATGATGTGCGTGTGGATACAAAAAGGCAGTTTGCCTATATCACCAATTCCGGAACAGGAGGTATTGTTGTGGTTGATTTGAAATCAGGAAAAGCGCGCCAGGTTTTGCAAAACCATTATTCTGTTCATACCGATAAAGATTTTAAATTTATTATTGATGGAAAGGAAATGATGCAGGACGGGCAGCCCGTTAAGTTTGATTCTGATGGTATTGCTTTGTCGCCGGATGGCGATTGGTTGTATTACAAACCTTTAACAGATGTTAAATTGTACCGAATTAAAACAGAATTTTTAAGAAATGATACTTTGAGCGGGCAGAAATTAAAAGGCTATGTAGAAGATTTAGGAAAATATTTGGTTACAGACGGAATGGCTTTTGATAAAAAAGGAAACTTATATTTGGGCGATGTACAAAATTCAGCTATCGTTCAAATCAGTCCTGATCTAAAAATGACTACCATCGTTAAAGATGCACGCCTCATTTGGCCCGATAGTTACTCAGTTTCCAAAGATGGCTATTTGTATGTAAGTTGTTCCCAGATCCAAAAAACCCCCGATCACAATGCTGGCATGAACAAACGTACTACACCTTATGCTATTTACAGATTAAAGCTTCCTTAAAAATAGATCAAGAAAATGGGGGATACTGTTTTTACCAGCTAAAAATCAGGATCAAAACTAAATAGGAGTTTGGCATGTTAAAATTATGCTGTTAAAAGCAGTATAATTGATTAAAGTTTTTGCAGAAAAAATCTATCATTAAACAAAGCATATATGGATCCAATTCACATTGACATACCCAGAAAAGATCATTCCATGAAAATTAGAGCGGAAAAGATGGAAAAAAAACCCCAGCCAAGTTATAGTCTGTTTTACAATGACCAGCTTTGCGGTTGTATGGTTGACAACGAAAACGGCGTCTGGATTTATGAGCCTCATGCACATGAGGCCTTATTGCTAAGTGCCGAAGAGATTCAGCATTTAGGAAAGCAAATAAAGGAGCAGGCCGGTTAAAGTTGCGAATGTTTTCAAACCTAAAAGAGCTTCAGGGGAAATTTTTCCTGAAGCTCTTTTTATATAGAAGTTGTTTAAACTTATTTTCTGCTTTTTTTAAATGCTTCTTTTTTCGGCTAATATAAGTTCATCCCCCTTGCCCCCTTCAAAAGGGGGAACCTGCAAACGACCCTTTCTAAACAATTTAAAGTTTTAAAAAGATAACCGCCATACTTCCCCCTTTGAAGGGGGTTAGGGGGATGATTTTACATCTACAGGAGAAGTCCCTTCTAAATAAAAAGTTTAAACAATCTCATAATAAAAATAATTGAAACAGTATAAAGCTTATTTTCAATTTGTGTTATTGTTTAAAAATTAGATACCGCTTTCATTAATAATACAAATATTTTACTGTCAAACCATTCCAATTCAATAATATTACAGCATGAAAAAACGGTTTCTAATCAGCATGTTTACTTTAGCAGCCATCCTAAACAGTTGTATGGTAGTTGGAGGAGTGTTCAGGGCCGGGTTTAAAATGGGGATTTATTTTGTTTTCCTGGTTTTGGGGTTGATTGTTTGGATTATTTTAAAAAGGTCTAACCGTAGGTAATAGCTTGGATTTATAAAAATCAGGCGGTAAAAGAAGCATTATGGTTTAAACCAGACCCAATTTTAACAAAAACAATAAATTACCGTTTCTGTTAGCTTTATTACTTAAACAATAAATCAAATGAAAAAGTTAAACCTTTTAGTACTTGCTGTAACACTAATGGTGTTAAGCAGTTGTTCCGCTATAGGCGGTATTTTTAAAGCAGGTGCTGCTGTAGGTATTATAGCAGTAGTAGTGGTAATCCTGGTAATTATCTGGTTGATCTCTCTTTTTAGAGGACGAAGTAATTAAACAATTATTGATATAGTATATCCCCGGGTTTAAATAGTTTATTTAAACCCGGTTTTTTTTAAAAAGTAAAGCCCCTGATGGGCAGGGGCTATTACTAACCAATTATAAACCTAAATTATGAGAAGACTTTTAATATCAAGAAAATTTCCCGTTTTTCTTGATGGTGTAAAGATAACACTATCTTTCTCAAAAGCAAATTTATTTTTAATTATTTTAATGTAATTGTATTGTTACTAAATAATTTTAGGTTTATTCTGATAATTTATTTAAAATAAAAATAATATTTATAATTTTTAAATGCAAGAACGTTGAAAAAGTAGCTTTTTTTAATAAAAATAATGTTCTATAAAACAACATTGTTCTTTTTTACAAAAATATTGATCCTAATTCTAAAAATACTTCTTGTTTGTATATAAATAGCTTTTAATGTGTATTTAATGTTAATTTATAAGCGGGATTAATAAAAAACTATGTAAAAGGCATTAAATAAGGCGTAACGTTGCTTTATTCTTCATTTTGTTCTAAACGTTTATAAAACTTAAATTTATACGGTTATTGTTGTTTATTAGCATCGATATTTATATTTTACCGTATATGATAAAAATGCAACCGATCCTCCGATGATTATTCTTGTTTTCTTTTTGTCCCACTGGTTCCTTTCTTTATTTTTTCAAACTTTTTTCCTTCATCGGTACGCTTCACATAAAATGTTCAGGCTTAGTCCTTTTTGGGAGAAAACTTTTTACCTCATGACTTTTGTTTTCCAAGGTTCTTCATTTTTAAATCCTCGGGCTTATGCCATTTTGCACCGTATGCACCATTCTTACAGCGATACCGAGAAAGATCCGCACTCGCCTTATTTTGTAAAAGATGTTTGGGGTTTGATGATCAAAACCAAAAATATCTATATAAACTATCAGAAGCATAAGATCGAACCGGAACCTGCTTTTCGCGACCGTTACCCAACCTGGAATTTTATAGATCGAATGGGGGATCATTGGATCAGCCGTATTTCCTTTGCCTTGTTTTACATTGCTTTTTATGTTGCTTTTGCCACACAATGGTGGATGTTTTTACTGCTGCCCATCCATTTTTTAATGGGTCCTTTGCACGGCGCTATTGTTAACTGGTGCGGACATAAATACGGTTATTCTAATTTTAACAATGGAGATCACAGCAGGAACATGCTGCCCCTGGATTTTTTAATGCTGGGCGAGCTTTTTCAAAATAATCATCATAAAAAACCAAACGACGCTAATTTTGCAAAAAGATGGTTTGAGTTTGATCCAACTTATCCTGTTATGAAACTGATGCACTTTTTGAGGATCATCAGGCTTAGGAAAATTTAATATCGAAAAATTAGGATCATAAGTTGAATTTATTTATCTGTTTTAACCAATGATCCGTTTCCTGTTCATTTTTCTTTTATTCCTCGTCTCTTTACTGGCCGTTTTGCCTGCGCCAACTTATCACCTGTGGATATTGGCTATTTTAGTTACCGAGTTTCCCTGGGTTTTTATTATTCTTACCATAATCCTGTTCCTGTTCAAAACCAGGCTGATCTGGTACAGAAGGGCAGGCAGCATCCTGGCATTCATCACCCTGATACTGTTTTTATCACCTGTTTTTAGTGCTTACGCCATTGCTGCAAAACTTCCGGCAGCCTTGCAAACAGCGTTTGGAAAGAAAGCTGCTGATTTAAGAGAACTCCATCTCAAAAAACCTTATTCTTTCTTTTCCATGTTTTCAGGAATTGATGGAAAAGTGCTTCCGTTTCAAACTTTTACTTATAAAACTTATCCGGGTATCCGCTTACAGTTAGATTTTTATTCGGTAAAAGCAGTATCAAAAAAGCCATGTGTCGTGATCATTCACGGCGGTTCCTGGAGTGGGGGAGATGACAAGCAACTGCCGGAATTGAACAGTTATCTGGCGAGACGAGGTTACCAGGTTGCTTCCATAGATTATCGTTTGGCACCTGATTATAAAAATCCTCAGTCGGTTGAAGATGTAAAAAATGCAATTCAATATTTAAAGATCAATGCTAAAAAATTACAAATCGATACAAATCATTTTGTTTTACTTGGAAGATCTGCCGGTGCACAAGTTGCTTTGCTTGCGGCTTATACTTTGAAAAATGAAAATATAAAAGGCGTTATCAGTTATTATGGCCCGGCAGATATGATCTGGGGTTATGCGGTACCAAGCAATCCAATGGTTTTAAATTCGCGCCAAGTGATGGAAGATTATCTGGGCGGGACTTATAAACAAGTTCCGGCAAATTACGCCGCAAGTTCCCCTATTTTACAAGTTAATGCACAATCCGTTCCAACTTTGTTGATCCATGGCAAAAACGATGTACTGGTTGCTTATGAACATAGCAAAAGATTGAATGCAAAATTAAACGGGTTGAAAGTAAAACATTATTTGCTTACTTTGCCCTGGGCAACGCATGGCTGCGATTATTCGTTAAACGGCCCGGGCGGACAATTGGCCACTTATACTGTAGAGCGTTTTTTAAACGTTGTTACTGTATCTAAATAAATCAAAACCGGAAGTTTTATCAACGTATAGCCATTCTAAATCCATCTTTTAAAACTAAATTTTATGATCAGAAAATATCTTTGGATGCTTCTTTTACCGGTGTTTTTTATGGATGCATCCTTTAAACCAACGCCTGCGGCAAAAATAGCTGCGGTTTTAAAATCGGCTCCGGCAGATAAAATTGTATTTATCGAGAATGAATGGAACACAGCCGTAAAAAAAGCATCGGCACAAAAAAAATACATTTTTGTGGATTGCTACGCTACCTGGTGCGGCCCTTGCAAGATGTTGAAGATGCGCACTTTCACCAATAAAAAAGTAGCTGATTTTTTTAATAAAAACTTCGTGAATGTTTCTATTGATATGGAAGCCGGGCAAGGGCCTATGCTGGCGCAGCAATGGCGCATACAAGCATATCCAACTTTGATCATTTTTGATGAAAATGCAAAGCCCGTATTAGGAACAATGGGTTTTATGTCTCCCGATGATTTGATGCGTTTTGCAGAACAAGCATTAAATCAGAAAAAATAAATTAATTCATACTCCTTTTACAGGGTAAAAATTGGATTGCCCTTGCAACCTTATTCACTCAGGTTTGTAATCCAATGATGGAAAACAAACAACAACAAAAAGCCTTTCTTTTTGATCTGGACGGGACGATGGTGGACAACATGAAATATCATGGAGAAGCCTGGTTTGATATTTTAAATGATGACCTCGGTGCCGGTTTAAGCAAAGCGGAAGTTAAAAAAGAAATGTACGGCAAAAACCCGGAAGTTTTTGAGCGGATTTTTGGAAAAGGGAAACTCACGCCCGAAGAAATGGACAAGTATGCCATGAAAAAGGAACAAGATTACCAGGAAAGGTTCCGGCCGCATTTAAAGTTGATCGATGGTTTGGATGATTTTTTAAAAAAGGCAAAAGTGCAGCAAATCAAACTGGCGATTGCTTCGGCAGCCATTCCTTTTAATATTGATTTTGTGTTGGACAATTTAAAGGTCAGGCATTACTTTGATGCGGTAATCAGCGCAAATGACGTGGACAAAAGCAAGCCTCATCCCGAAACTTTTTTAAAAGCAGCCGAAGCATTAGGTGTAAAACCCGAAGATTGCATCGTTTTTGAAGATGCGCCAAAAGGCGCGGAAGCCGCCAAAAACGCCGGTATGCAATGCGTGGTTTTAACTACTGCACATGAAAAAGAAGATTTTGAAGTGCAGGACCATGTGTTGTTTTTTGTGAAAGATTATAGGGATGGGCGGGTGTTGGGGTTGGTGAAGAAATAATGCGCTGATCAGATAATTTGCACTTCGGATTATTTATGTTTTTTCTTTACTGAAAATTTAATTATTCAACCAAAGTTTCTCTTTTTATTCTTAAAGAGGAATTTAATCGTTTGCTAAGGTTAAATTGGAGATAATCCCAACTCTTTAAGAAACTTATTATATGTATTGGCAGCATCTGTAGCTTTTTTTTCAATAGCTAATAGCTTATGATGGACTTCCTTTAAATCGATTATTTCTTCTGAAACGGCCGTACTCACATATCGTGAAATATTCAGGTTGAAATCGTTTTTTTCAATTTCGGCCATAGATACACGACGGGAATAACGAACATCATTCTGATTGCGGTATTGATAGGTTTCTACAATCTTCCGGATATCATTCGGCTCGCCGTGTTCCCCATCCCGTAAACGGTTTTGTCGTTTGCCTTTTTCAAAATATTCGCTGGCGTTGATAAACAGCACATCATCAAATTTTTTGCATTTCTTCAACACGAGAATACAAACAGGGATACCTGTTGAAAAGAATAAGTTGGCAGGTAAGCCAATCACAGTATCAATATGGCCGTCTTTTAAAAGCTTTGTTCGGATCCGTTCTTCTGCACCACCACGAAACAAAACCCCGTGCGGCAAGATGATGACCATTGTTCCTTCTTTGCCCAGAAAGTGAAAACCGTGCAGGAGGAATGCAAAATCTGCTGCTGATTTAGGGGCAAGACCATAACTTTTAAAACGAAAATCTTCACCCAAAACTTCCGTTGGTTCCCAGCGATAGCTGAATGGTGGATTGGCTACAATGGCATCAAACTCCATCTTTTTTGCCGGGTTCATTTCATTCAGTATATCCCAATCGTTCAGTAAAGAATCGCCGCGATGTATATTAAATTCGGTATCTTTTACACCATTTAACAGCATATTCATGCGGGCCAGGTTGTAGGTGGTAATATTGTTTTCCTGTCCATAAATTTTGCCGATGCCATGTGCTCCTAATTGTCTCCGCACATTTAAGAGCAATGAACCGGAACCACAGGCAAAATCCAGCACTTTATCCAACTTTTTCTTTTTGCCCAGGGATGGGTCCTGACTGTCCAATGTTACAATTTCAGATAGAATGCTTGATATCTGTTGCGGTGTATAAAACTCGCCTGCTTTTTTACCGGAACCTGCAGCAAACTGGCCAATCAGATATTCGTAAGCATCACCTAAAATATCACTGTTGGTAGAAAATTTAGCAATGCCTTCAGCTATTTTTCGGATAATGGTGCAGAGCCTTGCATTTCGGTCAGAATAATTTTTGCCCAGCTTTTCGGAATCAAGATTGATCTCGGAGAACAAGCCCTGAAAGCTGCTGTCGAAAGAGTGATTTTCGATGTACTTAAAACCAGCCTGTAGTGTATGTAATAATTCGCCGTCTTGCTTACGTGCCATTTCTGCAATGCTGCTCCATAAATGTTTCGGCTCTATTACATAATGCACTTTGCGGCGCATCTGCTTTTCAAACTCCTCCACATCTGCTTCATTAGCTAAATACCAAACGGATAAGGGCGTTTGTTTATCGTCATTACTTAAAGCTGGATAATCAGGACCTAATTCTTTTTTTGCCGCTGCTTCGTAGTTATCAGATAAATAACGCAAGAACAGGAAGGACAACATGTAATCCCGAAAATCATCAGCATTCATGGCACCCCGCAAATCATCAGCTATTGCCCAAAGCGTTTTACCTAATTGTTGTTGCTCTAATGCTGTCATAATTATAGTTGTTTAGACCTATAAGGTTTCTAAAACCATATAGGTCTCAAAAGCTTTTCGAAACCTTAAAGGTCTAACGAAAAGCCTTGTATTATTTTACGATGAACCGGTTGTTGATGAAATTTTATAAACTCATTTTTGTTACCAAACCATTCTATTACTTCCTCTCTTAACAGCACGGTTGGTGCTTCACTTAATATTGATTTATAGCTGTCGAACTGCCATTCGCCAACGGTTCTGGCAAATCCATGATGAACAGGATTTTTATGGATATACCAAACATACGCTGTAAAATCGCTTGTATCGTTTACTATACTTCTTTTGATGTAATCCATAAACAATGACCCTTTGCGTTTGTACGTTTTGTTGAATGCTTTGGTATAACTATTTAAAAAGTTACTGAACCTTTCCATTAGAAAATCAGAAAGGTTATGTTGCAGCGGTTCGTAAACAACTTTCTTTACTTCTTCGAAATGCTTTATAATGCCTCGTTCATCATTCATCTTTGCCAATAAATGAAAATGATTAGGCAGCAAAGCATAACAATAAAATTGGCACACGGCAGATGTATGTTGTTTTAATTTTTGAAGAAAAAACCGATAATTTTCAATAGATAAAAATAATTTTTCACTGCCCACTGCTCTTGAAAAGAGATGGTACGTATCGCCGGGTAAAAGTGGTTGATGGTATGAAGTCATTTTCTATTTTTATGGGCGTAACCTGGGACGAAACCTATAAGACGAAACCTATAAGGTTTTGAAAACCTTATAGGTTTAATGATCGCACGGAAACAAAGCCTGCATCAAACCTTTTTTATGAGCTTTCAAAGCTTCTATTTTTTCTTTTTGCGCAGTAATAAGTTCGTCTAAAGAAGAAAGGCAGTCGGCGACTTTTTGTTGCTCTTCTTTTGTTGGAAAGGCTAATGGGTATTCTTTGATTAAATCCTTATCGCCTCTAGGCATTTTGACCCCTTCCGCACTTTTCATAATGAAGTTAATAAACTTATCATTTTTGAGTAAAAAGGATAGAAATAATGGATTAATCTTAGAATCAGCTCGAATAATAATAACGTCGTTTGATGCAGCTCCGTTCGTATTAGCAAACCAAACTTTTTTTAAGTATGGGCGAATATTTGAAAGCAAAACATCACCTTTTTTAAATTGGGTAAAAGAACCTGACGACGGAAGCCTTGAAGCCAATGTTTTACCTTCGTAATTTGGTAATAGATTTTCAGTGCTTATATAAGATTTTAGTTTTAATTGTTGTATCGAAACTTTTTCATTAATAAACGACGCACTGCCTTTTTCTCCAAGATTAGTTTCCTCCCAATCCTCACTATTCCTAAACTCTTTAAACCGCAACTTAGGCACCGTTTCACCTTCGGCGGGGAATAGCTGTTGCATCAGCCCTTTTTTATGGGCTTTGAGTGCTTCGAGTTTTTGTTTTTGGGCAGTAATTAAATCATCTAAAGAAGAAAGACAATCAGCGATTTTTTGTTGTTCAGCTTTATTTGAAGGGTAAAAGATTTTAATGTTTGATAGTCGTGTTGCTGAAATACCTAAAACCTTAGCACCTTGTGCTTCTTTTTGAATTTGATTTCGAATAGCATTACACATGAACAAATGACCACCAAACCCAACAACTAATTTATGTTCTCTCTGTCGTGCTAATAAAGTATGCAAACCAGATAACAACTTTTCATTATTTAGGAATGCCAGTTCTATGCTTTTCCCAACATCTTTCAAGTCTTCAGATGCATCTGCAAAAATCATATCTCCTTCGATGCAATAATTTTCTATACTGATTTTTTCAACCGAAATGGACGGTTTTATGAACGGTACTTTTTCTTTTGTTATATCAAAACGCGTAGAGAATTTTGTGTGTATATCTCCATAGTGGATGTTTTTGAATTCGCCCTCATTATAATTTAGGTAATCTCTTGAAAATGAATTAGTCGATTTGAAAAGATATACTTCTTTTAACGGCTTAATTTCCCATTCTTCGGTTTCCTTAAACTCAGGAAACCGCAACTTAGGCACAATCTTATTTATTTCTTCACTCATCGTCTGCACCCTGATTTTTTTGCTTACTTAGTTTTTCCTGCTCCATAGCTTTTATCTCTGTCAAAAGCAGGGTTTCCAGTTCGGCTTTAGGCAACAATAGTTGGTATTCGGCTACGCCTATGGGTTTGGTCACATCTTGCAGGGCTATTTCTACATCTACATGGTCTTTATCGGCACAGAGAATAATGCCTATGGACTGGTTTTCATTTTTGCCTTTTTCCAATCGGTCTAAAAGTGAGAGATAAAGGTTCATCTTGCCAACATATTCAGCTTTGAAACTTCCTATTTTCAACTCTATGGCCACCAACGACTGCAACCCACGATGGAAGAAAACCATATCCACAAAATATTCTTTATTGTTATACTCCAGCCTGTATTGGTTGCCAATAAAGCTAAACCCCTTGCCCAACTCTAAGATAAAAGCCCCGATTTTTGCTGTTAACCTACGCTCTAGTTCCAATTCACGAACTGGCTCGGTAATGCCCAAAAACCCTAAATTGTAAGAACTTTTAAAAACTTCATTAGCATACCCGGCTTGCGCTTGGGGCAGTGTACTTTCAAAATTCTGCGATGTTGTTTGGTGCTTTGATAGGGTGTAGCTATCCATCTTGATAGCGTTGAGCAATAAATCTCTCGACCACCCTTTGGCTAGTACTTCATTTGCATAGAACTCGATATGGTTATCATCCTTTAGCTTATTAATGAGCAGTAAATTATGCCCCCAAGGCAAAACTGCGACAAGCTGTCGCAGTTTTGCCTTGCTCCCGGAATAGCGTTCGTAAAACCGTTTCATATCCCACAAATTGCGCGGAGATAAACCCATAGCAGGAAATTCAATTTTCAAATCAACCGACAATTGCTTCACCACTCCACTACCATAGCCTTCTACCAACTGTTTTTCAAACAGTAGTTTACCAAGGTTCCAATACACTAAATTGGTGGCACTGCTCACCTGCCGGGCAATGGAGGCACGAGTTATGCGAATCTCTACAATGGCTTGTTGCAGTATCTCCGCATATTCATGCTCGTTCAATATTGTAATGTCTTGGTTATTCATAAGCAGATAACCCAGAAATTTCACGCCCTTGCGCCAGTTTTTTTAATTGTGGTATCAAATCTTCCATTAAAGCCAGTTCTTTTTTACTGCGGTCTTTCCAACCTAATGCTAAGGGTGCTAATAAATCATTCAATTGTTCGCCGTCAAATATCATCCGACCCATAATGCCATTTACAAAAACTTTAAGCGATGCTATTTTTAGCCCATGTTTTTGGGCAATGGCTGCCAGTTCTTTGTCGGCTTTTTCTTCTTTAAAATTCTGGTAGCCTTCTTCAATTTCTTTTACAGAACGCCCGATATTCCATTCCAAACTATTGATGTAGGCCGCAATATCGTCCCGTTCTTCCATCAGGTTAGCGCTGGAACTCAACAGGTTGATCACCTGCTCCTTGGTCATTTTTTGTTTAGAAGGCTTTGCCTGGGTTGATTTGGCTATCAATGCCATAATGTAATCATAATCAACCACGGCAGAAGCAAAAAGTACCAGTTCAAAATCCAGTTGCTGTACCGCCGGGTCGGCTTGGTCACCTTCCTGGCTTTGTTTATCCTTTAAGCGTTTGGCTGTTTCCAAATAAGCACTTTTAAAAGACCGTAACTGGTCTTCCGGCAATAATTGCTCTATTTCGTCTTTGTTATTGGTACTTAAATCTGTGTATTGGTCAAGCTGGGTTTTCAGCCGCTGCACTTCTTTAAAGTGGTTAATAAATTCTGCACGGGCAATATCTCCTTTTAGATTGTTCACTTCTTCGGGCTTGCATTCCAAGCCGCTGGTCTGCATAAATTTATTCAGTGCTGCTACTGCTTTTTCATATTTTCCTACTACTGCCGGTGCAGGGTCTACCAGCCATATTTCTTTGGCCCTGCCCGTATTTTCACCAGAAAACAAAGCAATGGCATCGTCTACCGCTGTTTGCTGTCCGCGGAAATCAAGTACGTTGCCGTAAGGCTTGCTATCGTTTAATATTCTGTTAGTGCGGGAGAAGGCTTGTATCAAACCATGGTACTTTAGGTTTTTATCTACATAAAGTGTATTGAGGTATTTAGAATCGAAACCGGTAAGCAGCATATCCACCACAATCACCAGGTCCAATTTATTGGCATGTGCATAATCGGTATTGCTGTATTTCTGATCTTTAATGCGTTGCTGGGCATCCTGATAATAGAGGTCAAATTCGTTGATGGAATGGTTGGTGCCGAATTGATCGTTATAATCGTTGATGATGCTTTTTAGGGCCAGTTTCTTTTCTTCGGGATTTTGTGAATTGTCCGCCTTTTCCTGTAGTAAATCTTCTTGTAACTGCTGCACATCTTTGTTGCCTTCAGCGGGTGGCGAAAAAACACAGGCGATATTCAACGGAATAAAGTTTTCGTCTGTTGCCTCCAACTGATCCTGAATGCCTTTAAATTGGCGATAATAAGCAATAGCATCGTTAATAGATGCTGTAGCCAGTATGGCATTAAAGCGGCGGAATTGAGTGGCGGCGTCATGCTTTTCCAAAATTGCTTCCACCACAGCCTGTTGTGCTAAAGGTTCACTTGCTTTCGGCTTATAGTTACCTTCGGGTTTAAAATAGTCCACATGAAACTGTAATACATTCTTGTCTTCAATGGCATGCGTTATGGTATAGGCATGCAGCTTTTTTTGAAAAATTTCTTCGGTTGTTTTGTATGATCCTTCTTCTCCTGCAATTTGAGTGTAAGTGGCGTTTTCGTCAAATATGGGTGTGCCTGTAAAGCCAAAGAGTTGTGCATTGGGGAAAAATTCTTTGATGGCCTTGTGGTTGTCGCCAAACTGCGAACGGTGGCATTCATCAAAAATAAATACCAACCGCTTTTGGCTAAGCGGTTGTAAACGCTCCTTGTAATTTTTTCTATGCTCCGGGTCTAAGGCAAGCCCCAGTTTTTGGATAGTGGTAACAATCACTTTATCGGCATAATCTTCTGATAACATACGCCTAACCAATGTTTCGGTGTTGGTGTTTTCTTCTACACAGCCTTCCTGAAACTTATTAAATTCCTCCCGGGTTTGCCTGTCGAGATCTTTGCGATCTACAACAAACAAGCATTTTTCAATATCAGGATTGTCTTTAAGCAGGGTTGAAGCTTTAAAAGAAGTAAGGGTTTTACCGCTCCCGGTAGTATGCCAGATATAGCCATTCCCCCTGTTTTGATGAATGCATTCAACAATAGCTTTTACCGCATAAATCTGATAAGGGCGCATTACCATCAGTTTCTGTTCGCTTTCCACCAGCACCATGTAGCGGCTTATCATTTCGCCAAGCGTACATTTGGCCAGAAATTTCTCGGTAAAATCAAACAGGTGCGTAATCTTTTTATTGTCTTCACTTGCCCATTGATACACGGGCAAAAATTGCTCATCAGCATTGAAACTGAAATGCTGGTTTCGGTTATTAGAAAAGTAATAGGTATTTGTATGATTACTCACCACAAACAACTGCATAAAGCACAGCAGTGAATTAGTGTACCCATTGCCAGTATCGTTTTTGTAATCTACAATTTGCTGCATGGCACGGCGCGGGCTTATCTGCAACGTTTTTAATTCAATTTGTACCACAGGTATACCATTTATCAATAGTATCACATCATAACGGTGATTACTCTCCTGTGTATTCATCCTCAACTGGTTGATAACTTCAAATTCATTCTTACACCAATCTTTAATATTTACCAGCGTATAATGTAACGGTGTTTCATCCTCGCGCCTAAAAGTATTTCGTTGCCGTAAAATTTTAGAAGCCTGGAATACATCTGGATTGATGATCTCATCACGCAGACGGGCAAACTCGGCATCTGTTAAATTAACCCGATTTAATGTTTCGAACTTTTGCCGAAAGTTTTGCTCCAGGGTGTAACGAGTCCGTATATCTGAGCGATAAGTATATTTAAGGTCGGTTAGTTTGCCGACAAAGCCATACTCTGATTGGGATTCGTTGACCATTGAAATCATTTTGCAAGCTTACACGTTTCTTAGCATTAGTGAAAGATTGATTAATGATAATGAGTGAAAATCCTAACCAAAGTTTTGCCTTTGTAAAAAGGATTGAGTAAAAAAAGCCGCAACGAACTAAATCGCCACGGCTTCAAATAATCCAATACTTCTTTTACCACCCTAAAACTAACAATAAGCCATTTCGTTCAGTGTAATTCATTGCGCAATTGCCTAAGCTTGGTTTCTTTATATGCTATAAAAAAAGCATCAAAAAATAGTATGCAACAGTTGCTTTACAAATTGATTTGCCCATAAAAAATCCCGGAGTTTTTAAAAGATCAGAAGATCAATCTTTCCGGGTTCGGAATAAAATTTAAAAACGACCGGAACTTCTCCTTGTACTGCAATTTGTTCAAGGTATAATAAAAGGCGCCTTTTTTCGAGTTCTCTTTATGTTTGTCTTGCTGGCGGATCAAAAGGCCGGTCGACAGCAATTTACGGCTAAAATTCCGTTTGTCAAAAGTTGCTCCGTAAATACCCTCATATAGGTTCTGCAATTGCGGGATCGTGAATTTCTCCGGAAGCAGTTCAAATAAGATAGGGTGCAGGGCAGCTTTGTAACGCAGTTCGCGTTTGGCTGTTTCCACCATTTCTTCATGGTCGAAAATGAGCTTCGGAACATCGTTTAACAAAAACCACTCCGCATGATATTGATGGCTGATCTGTTTTTCATACTGATGAATGTCGATCAGCGAAAAATAAGCAATGCCCAGTGTTCTTTCTACAGGATCGCGGACAGGCTCGCCAAAGCACCTCAGTTGTTCCAGATATACGCCTTCCAGCCCGGTCAATTCTTTTAAAACCCGGTTAGATGCTTCGGTTAAGCTTTCGTCCTGCCGGATAAACCCGCCCATCAAACTCCATTTATTTGCTTCCGGTTCAATTACGCGTTGTACCAAAAGAAGTTTGAGGTCGTTACCATCAAACCCAAAGATAATGCAGTCCACAGCTACAAGTATTCGGGTTTGTCCATGGTATCTGATCATAAAAATTTTTACGTTATCGTGGAGAGCTGTTTAATTTTGTCCTGAAAATACTTTTATATTTTCAGGATGGACGGCAATACTTCTTTTGCACTCAAAATTACGTGTTTGTATCGCACTTCTTCAAAAAAGAACAGAAAGATAAACGTTTTTTATAGGATAAAAGCAGCATAGAAAATGAATCAAATAAATTTTAAACAGGCCCTGTAATTTGTGCCGACAGAAATAAAAGACTAAATTTGATTAAAACTACAGGCCTTTAACTTCTTCTTTTGACCATAAGTTGATGAGAAAATCCCTATTATTTTTTGTTCTTTTATTGATTACTTGTACAATTGGCAATACACAGGTTGTACAGCCTTCTTCACAGCTCAAAACTTTTCAACAAATTTTATTGGCCACAAATTTGCAATTTACATTTCCTAAAGATTTTAAAGAGATCAAAGCTTTGCACCAGGCAGAAATGGATGTTGATTATGCAATGGAACTGCCTGATGACAATTTTAAAGTTTGGTATATTGTTAAGAACCTGCAGCAGCGCAACAAGTTAAAAGTATCAGAGAGCGATCCTAAAACTGTGTTCGAACATCCTGATTCGCTTTACCGTTCTGTCTATTTATCAACAGCAACAACATTAGCCGGAAAAGACAATTATACGTCTAAAAATTTACCGCAAGAGGTACTGGATTTGTTCCATGCCAACAGAGGGCAGTCTTGCCTGTTGAATTTATACAATGTGCCTTTAACGGAACATTATAAATACGGCTTGCTCATCAGTTTGCAAAAAGACGGAACAGGTTGTATTGCAATGCTTTTTTTGAGCAATGACAACGGCCCCGATTTTTATAAAAAAGTCAACAAGGCCTATTATTCGGTCAGGTTTAACTGATGCTGTTTTTATCCCCATAAATTTATCAACATTTCCTGTGAACGATCATTTTAAAGCTGGATATGATAAGGTGAAATGTTCGATTTTTAATAGCTTTGTGCTAAAATTCGTAGCAAATTTAATATGCCGGTAAGCACTGCCAATCAAAACAATCCGATTAATTATAGTGAAGACAGCATCCGCTCGCTCGACTGGAAAGAGCATATCCGTTTGCGGCCGGGCATGTACATTGGCAAGTTGGGCGATGGTTCTGCTTATGACGACGGGATTTATGTATTGCTGAAGGAAATTGTAGATAACGCTATCGACGAATTTGTGATGGGCGCAGGAAGAAGCATCGATATCAACCTGAGCGAGCATAAAATTTCTGTCCGTGATTATGGCCGCGGCATTCCTTTAGGTAAAGTGATCGATTGCGTTTCCAAGATCAATACCGGCGGCAAGTACGATAGCAAAGCTTTCCAAAAATCAGTTGGTTTAAACGGTGTCGGATCAAAAGCGGTAAATGCTTTATCGAGCAGTTTCGTGGTGCAATCTTACCGCGACAGCCGGACCAAGATTGCCGAATTTAGTAAAGGCGAACTGCTGCGCGAAGAAGAAAAAGACACTACCCAACGCAATGGTACGGCAATTAGTTTTTTGCCGGACGACAGCATTTTCCGCCATTACCGTTTTATCCCTGAGTTTGCCGAAAACATGATCTGGAACTATGTTTTCCTGAATGCCGGCCTCAGCATAAATTTTAACGGGCAAAAATATTTTTCTGAAAAAGGTCTGCACGACCTTTTGATAAAAAACACAGATGCCGAAAACCTGCGCTACCCGATCATCCATTTAAAAGGACAGGATATTGAAATTGCCATGACACACGGGCAGCAATACGGCGAAGAATATTACTCTTTTGTAAATGGCCAGCATACCACGCAAGGCGGAACACATCAGGCTGCTTTTCGCGAAGCTGTTGTAAAAACCGTCCGCGAGTTTTACAAGAAGGAGTTTGATCCGGCAGATATCCGCGCTTCTATTGTTGCTGCGGTTTCCATCCGTGTGCAGGAACCTGTTTTTGAATCGCAAACCAAAACTAAATTAGGCTCGCAGAATATCGCGGAAAACGGGCCTTCGGTGCGTGGTTTCATCATTGATTTTGTAAAAAAAGCACTGGACGACCATCTGCACAAAAACCCTTCTACAGCGGATGGTTTATTAAAACGCATTTTACAATCAGAACGGGAACGTAAGGATATTGCCGGCATTAAAAAACTGGCCAACGAGCGCGCAAAAAAAGCATCCCTGCACAATAAAAAACTGCGCGACTGTAAATTGCATTTTGAAGATACGCACGAACGCAAGCAAGACACCACTTTGTTTATTACCGAAGGGGATTCGGCCAGCGGTTCCATCACCAAATCCCGCGATGTGCAAACGCAGGCCGTTTTCAGCTTAAAAGGAAAACCGCTGAACTGCTTTGGCCTCACCAAAAAAGTGGTTTACGAAAATGAAGAATTTAACCTGCTGCAGCACGCTTTAAATATTGAAGATGGTTTGGATGGCCTGCGTTACAACAACATTGTTATTGCAACGGATGCCGATGTTGACGGCATGCACATCAGGCTTCTTTTAATGACTTTTTTTCTGCAATTTTTCCCGGACCTGGTAAAAGCCGGCCATGTTTCTATCCTGCAAACACCGCTTTTTCGGGTGCGCAACAAGAAAGAAACGGTTTATTGTTACAGTGATGAAGAACGCCAGCGTGCCATTAACAAGTTGGGCAACAAACCGGAAATTACACGTTTTAAAGGTTTAGGTGAGATCTCACCGGATGAATTCGGTTTGTTTATCGGGAAAGATATCCGCTTAGATCCTGTCTTTTTAAAAGAAGCCAACATCAAAGCTTTGCTGGAATATTTTATGGGAAAAAACACGCCCGACCGGCAGCAGCACATTATCCAAAATTTACGGATTGAGGTTGATATTTTGGAAGAGGCGGCGGTAGCTTGATGCTGTTTTTAGGGGTATAAAATTGGTGTTGATTTTTTGGTGGTAAAAGAAGTATGTAGTTTTTGGTAATGGGATTAGAAATCCTTAGCTCAAAGGACGGGATTGCAAATCCTGACCAGTGGAATTACCTCTCAATACTGTTTTTATACCTCTAAAAGAAGTATTGCCCATAACAATATGATGAGATTAAAAATCGTTAGCCCAAAGGACGGAGTTACAAAACCCCGACCAGTAGGGTTTTAGGCTGACTAAATTTTACGATCAACGGCCGAAATGTTTACAGAAGGCATAGCATAACAAGAGCAGTTCTCGTCTCATGGCGAATATCTAAACCGGATAGCTTAAAAATAATCAACATGGAGACCTTAAAGATTAAAGCTCTCATCAATCGTTGCTATTTCGTATTCAAAAACTTACGCTCAATATCTGCCGCAAAGTTTTTACCTTCCTCCTTCAAGTGTTTTCGGAGAAAGTAATCGCCTGCCGTTAGTCTTGCTGCAACGGGCAACGCCTTGTTTGGATATTGGATGTTTATTTCGCAGGTAAAAGTGCTTGTGTTTTCGTCCTTAGATTTTACACTCAATTTCCATCCAACTTTGATATAGACTTTTACAAAATGGAACAAGTATCCCTCTGATTTTTCAGAATAAAGAAACACATGATCTCTTTCTTTTTCTACAATGCTATAGTGCTGAACGTATAAACTTCCGCCGATACTTTCGACGTTAATCATCCCTTCGGCACCATTTTTTCTGCACAATCCAATAGCTATATGATCTTTCGAAAAGTGCTTATAGTCTTCTTCTGAGATATTGATTAACCAATTGTATAAATCTATTTGTTCTACTGGCACCGCAATATCGGTGTGATAACTAAGGGTTTGCATATCCATGTTTTTTATAAACAAACAAGCAATTAATTGCTTGTTTGTTTATAAAAATTTATAAATGATTAAATAATGTCGGTCACCGACTGGTCGGGATTTGCAATCCCGTACCTCGAAGCTTGGGATCTGTGGTCCCATCTACTCTATCAAAACCATCTCAATCAAACCGGGCGCACCGGTATAATTAATGGCCGAACTCCAAACGTAATGTTCCGGTTCATAAACCATGCCTGCTGCAACCGGATTGTTGTGCAGATAAGCCAATTTTTGCTCGATAAAAGAAGTAGTGTCCAACTCTATGGCGTGCAGCCCATCCTGCCAAAACTTGCATTTCTTGTTTTTCATATTTGTTTTTCCGGCAAAAGCAAACCTGTCCAGCAGCCATTCTTTGCGGCTTTCCCGGATTTCTTTGATCGTGGAAACGACTGCTTTTGAGGTAAACTTCTTAAAATTCTACTGGTCGGGATTTACAATCCCGCGCCTCGGAGCTAGGGATCTGTGATCCCATTTACTCTATCAAAACCACCTCAATCAAACCCGGCGCACCGGTATAATTAATGGCCGAACTCGAAACGTAATGTTCCGGTTCATAAACCATGCCTGCTGCAACCGGATTGCTATGCAGGTAAACCAGTTTTTGCTCCATAAAAGAAGTAGTGTCCAACTCTATGGCGTGCAGCCCATCCTGCCAAAACTTGCATTTCTTGTTTTTTACATTTGTTTTCCCGGCAAAAGCAAACTTGTCCAGCAGCCATTCTTTACGGCTTTCCCGGATTTCTTTGATCGTTGCTACAACTGTTTTTGAGGTGAACTTCTTAAAATCACGCATCACGTCTGTCAGCTTGATGCCTTCTGCCACAGAGGCGATCAAATGCAGGTGGCTGGGCGTTAAACACCAGGCTTATAACACCAACCCTTTTTGCTGCTGGCAGTAAACCAGACTTTCTATGATAACATCGGCCAGTTCTTTTCAGGTAAAAACATCTATTCAATCTATAACCGTGACCGTCATGTAATAAATGCCATCATTGGCTACCCTGTATTTAAAACCCATTTGTTAAATGTAGCATAAATGTATTTAAAATCCATAGCTCAGAGGACGGGATTGCAAATCCCGACCAATAGGAGTCTTTTTAAAAGAAGCCAACATCAAAGCTTTGTTGGAATATTTTATGGGCAAAAACACACCCGACCGGCAGCAGCACATTATCCAGAACTTAAGGATTGAGTTGGATATTTTGGAGGAAGAAGTAGCTTAACTAAGCTATTTATTATTTTGTTTGTTCGAAACTGTAAACTGCCCTGTTCATTCCATGATAGGTGGCATTTTTTAACTTTTTACGGGTTTTGGGTTGATAAAAGAAGCACTCGTGCACGAAGGTGGTTTCTTTCTTAGGGCACTACTGGAAGGCAATACTTCTTTTAGCACTATAAAATTGGTGTTTGCATCCATAAACCATCGGCCACCCTCAACCCGCTGTTTTTTATGCCATAAAAGAAGCATTTAAACAAAACGTCAAAAGAAACCTAACGCTGTTTGCTCAGTTAGCTATCTTTAAAATTAAAGATACTACAGATCTATAATGCCTTTTTTAATGGCATAAATTACAAGCCCAACCATGTTTTTAGAACCGGTTTTTTCAAATAATTTTGTACGGTAGCCTTCTACCGTGCGCACACTTAAAAAAAGCTTGTCGGCAATTTCCGTGTTCTGTTTTTCCTGGCAAATTAGTTTTAACACTTCTGTTTCGCGTTCGTTAAGCTCCATATCTTCCTTGCCTTTTGGGTTGATGGTGCTTTTCCCCATAAATTGCTTTACCAGCGTAATGGAAAGGTGCTCGTTAAAATAATACCCTTTTTTATGCACCATAAACACAGCATCTATAATCTCCTGTGGCTCGGCGTTTTTTAGTAAGTAGCCGCTGGCACCAGCCTTCATCATATCCAAAATGTATTTATCCTCATTAAACATGGATAAGGCCAGCACTTTAACGTGACTAAAGTTTTGCTGAATGTAAGCCGTTGCCTGCATTCCATCCATTTCCGGCATTTTAATATCCATCAAAACCACGTCCGGCTTTTTAAAAGCCAGTTGTTTCACCAGTTCTTTGCCATTGCTGGCTTCAAACAGAATGTTGAGGTCGGCACAATCTTCAAGCGTTGCTTTTAAACCTTCCCTAAAGATTTTATGATCATCGGCAATGGCTAAATTTATCACAGGCATAGTGCTTTTTTTGACAATTAAAATTAATAATTATTAACCGGTAATTATCAAATTTAAATCAGGTCAACTTTTATTTCTACCGACATACCTTCACCCGGTTTGGATTTTATTTCGATTTGTCCTTTGATAAAATCCGTTCGGCTTTGCATATTTTTTAAACCGGAACCATTTTTATAATCAGCTAAATCAAACCCCAAACCATTATCCTGATAAGTTAACACCAACTGGTTTTGGCGCGAGACCAAATTTATACCGATAAAAGAAGCATGCGCATGTTTGATCGAATTGCCAAAAAGCTCCTGCACAATACGGAAAAGCGTGATTTCAACTTCGGGAGAAAACCTTTCTTGTTCGGTTTTGTGTTTAAAAGTTACTTCAATTCCGGTGTTCTGCTTTATCTTGATGCAGAAATCGTTTAAAGCTTCCACCAAACCAAAATCAGTCAGCAGCGGCGGCCTTACATTCTGGATAATGCTGCGGATTTCCTGGATGCACTCATCAATCAAATTTCGGGTATTGCTTAACAGCAGGATTGCTTGTTCATCTGCCGCACAGGTTTTATCCAACCGGTGCAAATTCAGCTTGATAGCCGATAAAACCTGGCCAACGCTATCGTGCAAATCTTCGGCGAGCCTTTTTCGCTCGCTTTCCTGGGTTTCTAAAATGGTGCGCAGCAAATCGTTTTGTTTATCGGATTGCATTTTGCTTTTTTCTTTCTGATTCGCAATCATTTTACGTTGGTAAACGATAACAAACAAAAACAAAAAAGCAATCAGTACAACTACTACGATTGTGCCGATGATCAATAGGAACGTGAAACTGTCTTTTGAGGTTTGCAAGATAATCCTATGGCAAATAACAAATTTGAAATAATATTAGCTATTGAGTTGATGGCAAAGTATTCCTGAATGTCTATTTTCCCCGCTAACATGTATAAAAAAATGGTGAAAGAAAAATAAATCAACACGCCTGAATTGATCCAAAACATGGCTTGCTTTTCTATCTCCATAAATTCCTGCCGGTTTAAAATTTGATAAAAAAACAGCAAAGACGCAATGATGAGGTAGATGCCTAAAGCTGTATTTGCCCAATCCGGATACTTCCAAATGCCATTTACAACAGCAGAGATTACGATCAATAGCCCTGTAAGTGTACCACAAATCAGTATAAAATTTTTAGTTTGGCGGCTGTAAAAAGATTGGTGATAGAAAAAGGTATAAAAAACAATGCTAATAAAGATGGATAAATAAAGCAGTGGATGATTGTTTCTAGGCGCAATTAGCATATCTATCGCTAAATGTTTCACGTAGAGTATCCACATCAGGAAATCAACCAAAAAACTGAGCAAAAAAAATAATGCAGCCGCTTTTAAGGTACTGTCTAAATTTTTATAATTAAAAATGGCTGCAATAAAAGGTAATAGGCCAGACGTAAAACCTATATAATTTAACATCATTTTTTAGCGATTTATAAAATCGTTTTAATTATTTAACAACCTTTTGTTTCTGGACATGGCCAGGACTGGTCGTAAAACCCGTTATCGTTGCCCGCATCATCGCCTGCAGCCAGGGCCATAACAGCATGATGTTCGCCGCCTTCGTTCAGCACGTTTTTTTGATGCGGGAGCTGGTCTTTACCAAAACGGTCCACACCGGATAAGATTAATTGCTTGTGGCCGCGATCATCTATTGCATAATGCATCCTGATGCCTGCACAACCTGTTTGACGTAGGATTTTTTCGATCACGCCCCGCCCAAAAAAATGCGAAGTGGTAATATCCTTGTCATTCATTCTACGATAGTTGTTAGTCCACAATCTGACCTTTTCTAAAGCGATTGGGCCACCTACTTTTTCTAAATTTCCTCTACGGAAGTCAGTTTCTTGTTCTAATTTTTTTTCGTTTTCCATGGTTTTAATTTTTTGTTTAAATGTAAGTACATCTTCTTAAATTTAATAATGCACCGTTAACTTGAAAGAAAATACATTTGATTTATTTCTATATAAATATTTGAAAATCAACCAATAAAAGAAGTATGGATTTTAACCCGCTCAGAAATTTGCGTAGCAGCACGATACGGATTGCGTAATTTTACGCAGGTAAAAGAAGCAGGTTTAGTGCTGTTTTTTTTGTCATGCCGAACTTGTTTCGGCATCCCAAATGAAAGGTTCGCTCCCTTTACCTGAGAGATCCTGAAATAAATTCAGGATGACTAAACGACAAGTAAGTATAAAACAAAGAAGCCAGTTTTGATAAACCGGCTTCTTTGTTTTTGCAGATGCTTCTTTTAGCACCTAAAAATTAGTATGGCTTATAGTTTGCCAACTTCTTCGGCCATGTCAACCAATTTGTTGGAATAGCCCCATTCATTATCGTACCAGGCCACAACTTTTACGAATTTGTCATTCAAAGCAATACCGGCACCGGCATCAAAAATGCAAGTACGCGGATCGCCCAAAAAATCCTGGGAAACCACATCATCTTCGGTATAACCCATAATGCCTTTCAATTCGCCTTCGGATGCCTCTTTCATGGCATTTTTGATGTCTTCATAAGAAGCTGATTTTGATAGCCTTACTGTTAAATCAACCACAGAAACATCAGGAACCGGGACACGGAAAGACATACCCGTTAATTTTCCTTTCAATTCAGGGATAACCAAAGTAACGGCTTTGGCAGCACCGGTTGATGAAGGGATAATATTTTGGGATGCGCCGCGTCCGCCTCTCCAGTCTTTGTGGGACGGCCCATCAACTGTTTTTTGCGTGGCAGTTGTAGCGTGTACCGTGCTCATCAAGCCTTCTTCAATACCAAATTTATCATTCAAAACTTTAGCAAGCGGAGCTAAACAATTAGTAGTACAGCTTGCGTTGGAAACGATGGTTTGCCCTGCCTTTAACTCTTTATGGTTTACGCCCATTACAAAAGTAGGGGTATCGTCTTTTGCAGGTGCAGACATCACTACTTTTTTAGCATCGGCATCAATATGTTTCTGCGCCAGTTCTTTGGTTAAAAATAATCCGGTTGATTCGATGATCACTTCGGCACCAACTTCGCCCCATTTCAAATTAGCAGGGTCTTTTTCGGCAGTAACACGGATCGTTTTTCCGTTCACAATCAAATGTCCGCCTTCTACAGCAATCGTACCTTTAAATTCTCCGTGGGTAGAATCGTATTTTAACATATAAGCCATATAATCCGGATCTACCAAATCATTGATTCCAACAATTTCAATATTGGGTTTGTTGATAGCAGCCCGGAAAGCCAGACGGCCGATACGGCCAAAGCCGTTGATTCCTATTTTCATAATTTTAGTTTTTATTTAGATGTGTTAACAAGTTGTTGATAGGTTCTTTAATGATATTTGTGATGTTAATGTTTTGCCCGCATGCAATTTGCTGTAATAGGTCCTGGTAAGCAGAAGCTACAGTACCTACAAAATAAACAGCAGTTCCGGGATTTTCTTCAATTAACGGAAGCGTATAGAGCGAGATGAATTTATCAAAGCCGAATTTTACCAACTCAGCTATGTATGCCTCTTTTATGTTTTCTTTCGCAAAGCCCTGGAAAGAACTTAAAAATACAGAAGGTTGCGGTTGCTTATATACTTTGTCCAGGATCTGTTTTCTGTCGAGGTCAAACTTTTCTGAGAATTTTTTAGCCAGTTCGTCCGGCAGGGTTTTATTCAGAAAAGCTTTAACTATTTTCATTCCGATCCAGTTTGCAGAACCTTCGTCTGCTAATATATAACCTAAGCCGTAGTTATTCGTTTTGATTTTTTTTCCGTCGAAATAAGCTGCGTTGCAACCGCTGCCGAGGATACAAACAATGCCTGGACGGTCCTGGCAAGTTGCCAGTGCTGCTGCATAAATATCATCTTCTATAACCACCTTTCCAAAACGGAAAAACTTAGAAAAAGCATTGTAAACCGTTTGTTTTTGTTTGTTTGAAGTAATGCCGGGACCAAAGAAATATATTTTTTTTATTTCTTCTGCATGATGGATGAGATGGATGTTTTTGTTAAGCAGGTTGAAGATGCTTTTTTCATCATTGGCAAAAGGATTGATGCCGCTGGTTTTGAAAGAGCGCACCACAGTTTGCTTTTGTGCCAGTTTCCAGTTTGCAAAGTTAGAACCACTATACACAACTGCGATCATCACGTCAAATAGCTAAAATATCAACCATGTCCAACAAATCCGGCTCGAGTTTAAACTCATGGTGCAAAATAGCTTCTTCCAGTTCTGCCAGTTGTATGGTATTGCCTTTTAAGCCAACCATTTTACGGGTTTCGCCATTAATTAAAGCCTTTACGGCTGCATAACCTAAACGGCTCCCCAGTACACGGTCAAAACTGCTCGGGCTGCCGCCCCTTTGCAAATGCCCTAAAATAGTTACCTTAACATCATAAGAAGGAACGTGCTCTTTTACCTTTTTTGCAATGCCGTAAGCACCACCGTTTTTATCGCCTTCGGCTACAATTACAATGCTGGAAGTTTTTTTGTTACTGCCGGATTTTAGGTTTTCAATCAGTTCATCAATAGCTGTTTCTTTTTCGGGCAGTAAAATAGCTTCTGCACCACCGGCAATACCGGCACGTAAGGCAATACAGCCCGAATCGCGGCCCATTACTTCTATAAAAAACAAACGGTCGTGCGCATCGGCTGTATCCCGTATTTTGTCCAGTGCCTCCACTACCGTATTGGTAGCAGTATCAAAACCCAGCGTAAAGTCAGATCCGTACAGATCATTGTCAATAGTACCGGGTATGCCGATAACGGGTATATCGTAAATATTCGAAAAACGCTCGGCCCCGGTAAAAGTTCCGTCACCGCCAATTACAATCAGGCCGTCAACAGCCCTGTTTTTTAAATTTTGGTAAGCTTTCTCTAAACCGCTTTCTTCTTTAAATTCCAGGCAGCGCGCAGTTTTTAGGATAGTACCGCCGAGATGCAGGATGTTACTGACCGAACGCGCGTCCATATCGTACATATTGTTATTGATCAGGCCCTGATAGCCTTGCTTTACACCAACAACCTGTAAACCAAAAAATATGCCTGTTCGTACAACAGCACGGATGCATGGGTTCATTCCCGGCGCATCCCCGCCCGAAGTTAGTACGGCAATCTTCTTTATTTTAGACATTTTTAACCGGCTCCATGTTGTGCGAAGATAAGGTGTAATCTTTACACTAAGTAATATATTATTTATTAAATTTGAAGAGGCAGGGCTATAGCTTGCCAAAATAGTTATTTGGAAACAATACTGCCAAAATTTGATTCGGTATTTTCTATTGATTGTGTGATCTTCGGATTTCAGGCAAACGAACTGAAGGTTTTGCTGATTGAAAGAAACGAAGACCCTTATAAAGGACGACGTGCACTACCGGGTTATTTTGTAAAAAACGATGAAAGTATAGACGATGCCGCCGAACGTATTTTATATGAACTTACCGGCCTGCGCGATTTGCACATGGAGCAGTTCCATACTTTTGGTGATGTGGACAGGCATCCGCAAGGCCGCGTAATTACGGTTGCTTATTATGCCCTTATCAGGGTTGACGGGCAAAAAGAATTGAAACCGATAAGCAATTATGCGCGCAGTGCCTTTTGGTATCCGGTAAACGAACTGGGCAAACTGCCTTTTGACCACGACAAAGTGTTTGAAACCGGTTTTCAGAAACTGCGCCGCAGGTTAAGTTACCAGCCCATTGCTTTTGAACTGCTGCCCGAAAAATTCACCCTGACACAATTGCAATTGCTTTACGAAGCCATCCTGAATAAAAAATTGGACAAACGCAATTTTAGAAAAAAAATGCTGAGTTATGGTTTTTTAAAGGAACTGGACGAGAAGCAAAAAGGTGTATCGTACCGTGCTGCTACACTTTACCGTTTTGACAGGCGGAAGTACAACAAAATCTTTCAGAACGAATTGAATGTAAATATATAATGCTTCTTTTAGCACCTTAAAATTAGCCTCGCCCCCAACCCACTCCAAGGGAGAGGGGGTAAAATCAATAAGAGCCATGGTTTTCAAGTCCTCTCCTTCAGAGAGGATTTAGGTGAAGCTTCTTTTGTCGGTTATTTTTTATGGTAACAAAGAAGCATTCTGTTTCAACAAAAAACCTGCCTCAATATTTGTTGAAGCAGGTTTTTGTATGATAAAAGAAGTATTTATTCGGCCGGTGACAATGGCGACAACTCTAAATGGTATTTTACCAGATCGTCAATTGGCGAACGAATGATGCGGCCAAAAGGCATTCCGTATTCTTTTGCTGTTTCTTCCAGCACATTCCTAAAATTATAGCCTACAGAGCCAATACAATTAAAAGAGTAATTTTTATAATCGGGATAATGGCTTACGATGTTGCGGAAAAAATCCTCGAAGGAAGTTTTTACCAAATTGCGTGAGTAGGCAATGTTGGCCGTATTGTCATAAACAAACTTGCTAAAGCTGGCGCAAAAACGGTTTGGCAAAGGTTTGGTATAAATGTTATCTATGATTTCATCAGAAGTAAGTTGAAAGGTTTCCCAGAAATTATCCCTTACTTCTTGTGGCATGTAACCACGTATATAATCGGCAAGCAGTTTTTTGCCGATGTAACAACCGCTTCCTTCATCCCCCAATATATATGCTAAAGAGTTTATTTTGAAAGTTATATCCTTGCCGTCGTAAATGCAGGTATTGGTTCCGGTACCTAAAATAGCAGCAAAACCAGAATTGATGCCCAACAAAGCCCGGGCAGCAGCCATCAGGTCATGGCCTACGAAAACTTTAGCAGATTTAAATACCACTTTTATCGCATCTTCCACCATTTTCACTTTGTCGGCCACATCGCAACCTGCGCCATAATAATACAATTCGGTAATGTCGTCTTTTTTAAGGTCAGCAGGTAAATTTTCGATAAGCGAATTAATAATATAAGCCGTATCAGAAAAATAAGGGTTATAGCCTTCAGTGTTAAAATATACTTTTTTACCGTATTCGTTTATCAGGCACCAATTGGTTTTTGTAGAGCCGCCGTCTGCTATTATGATCATAAATGCTAAAATTAATATTAGGTTTTAAAAGTACAATATTAACTACTAATTCCCACCAAAAAAAAACCTGCACACTCAAGCATACAGGTTTTTATGACTGAAGTATTGTTCAGCAGTATAATTATGGTTTAGGAGGTGCTTCTTTTAGCTTATAAAAATCAAGGATCAGCTGGTCCATGTTGCCATAGCGGTATTTTTTATTTTTGATCTTTTCTACAATATCCGGTTGGCTGGCCATAATTTCCGTCATGATTGGGATAAAGTTTTCCCTTTTCAATTCCGTCAAACTGCTCGGGTTATCACCATAAAAATATGCGTTTTTACCTTTGCCGCCCCGGCCGCCCCCCAGGTTGATGCCTAAGCCACCACCCACGCCGCTGCCAAAACTGCCGCCGCCAATACCAAAACTTGGGCTAATCCCGGGCGACATTCCACCACGGCCGCCACCCGTTGTGGCATATAATTTAAGCGGTTCATCCACCAAAACCTTTACAAAATCAATGCTTCTGCCTGTCCAGGCTTCCGATCTCGGTGCATGGGCAACGGTAAAACTGTCTTTTCCGGCCACAAAAGAACGGATCATAGAAGCCGTTAAGGTTTCTTTTTCTTCGCCTTTATCTTTTCTAAATAAAATAAAGCCTTCGTTGTTTTGCGGGCCTCTGCCTGATGGGCTGACAACGATTTGTCCGCTTACTTTTTTCCCGGAAGCATCATAAAAATAGCCGTCGTCCCATTGGTTTAAACCGAGCTGTGCCGAAGCCGAAAAGGCAGTCAGCAAAAACAAAGACAGTAAAAAGGGTAAGCGCATTGTATTTAATTTAATTTTAGGAATAACCATGTTTTTATATTTTTAGTATGATCACTTTTGCTGAGACCAGGATTTTTGTAAAACGTTTATCGCAAAGCACAAATAAATATAAAATTCAAGCCGCAGTATAATGAATTGCCTTATTTTGCGGCTAAAACATAAAATAAAAAATGACAGTTGATTTAAGAAGCGATACCGTAACCAAACCTACGCCAGGCATGCTGGATGCCATGTGGGGCGCTAAAGTAGGCGATGATGTTTACGGGGAAGATGAAACGATAAATGCGCTGGAAGCAAAAGCGGCCGCAGTGTTTGGGATGGAAGCCGCAATTTTTTGTCCTTCCGGAACGATGACGAACCAGATCGCCATTAAATGTTTTACCCAACCATTAGACGAATTGATTGCCGACCAAACCGCGCACGTTTACCGTTACGAAGGCGGCGGGATTGCTTTTAACTCTGCCGTTTCCACCAGGTTGTTGAATGGCGAACGAGGCATTTTAACAGCCGGAATGATCGGGCCGGAAATTAACGATGTCAATAACGTCCACTATCCGCACACAAGTTTGGTCGTGCTGGAAAATACGGTAAACAAAGGCGGCGGAAACTGTTATCACCTGGAACAAATAAAACCGATCGCAGAATTATGTGCTAAAAGAAGCATCAAATTGCATTTGGATGGCGCACGTATTTTCAACGCGTTAACTTTTACCAAAGATAAAGCTGCAGATTACGGAACTTATTTCGATGGAATTTCGGTATGCCTTTCAAAAGGTTTAGGCGCGCCTGTAGGATCTGTATTTTTAGCCGATAAAAACAGTATTGCTTATGCCCGTCGTGTGCGTAAGGTTTTAGGCGGAGGAATGCGCCAGGCCGGTTTTCTGGCCGCTGCCGGAATTTATGCTTTGGACCATCAGGTAGAACGTTTGCAGCAGGACCATGACCATGCCAGGTTGCTCGAAGAAACTTTGAAAAGCTGCAATTGGGTTACTTCCGTTTTATCGGTAGAAACCAATCTTGTTATTTTTGATACGGTAAAAGAAGCATCTTATTATCTGCAAAAATTAGCGGAAAAAGGAATTAAAGCTTCTGCTAATGATTTACGCCGCATTCGTTTTGTAACACACCTGGATGTGCATCCCGATCAAGTTCAATACACTATTGATGTGTTAAAAAGCCTGAACGAATAAAAATGGAATATGCAAGATTGGGAAAATCAGACTTATCCGTCAGCAAAATCGGATTTGGCTGCATGTCGCTTCGCGGAAGCGAAAAAGAAAATGAAGCATTGGTCAACAAAGCATTGGAACTCGGCATCAATTATTTTGATACCGCTGATTTATATGAAGATGGTGCAAATGAAATCAAACTTGGAAACCTCCTGAAATCCAATCGGCACCATATTATTCTGGCAACCAAAGTTGGCAACCAGCGCCAGGCCGACGGCAGTACAACCTGGAACGCAAGCAAAAGCTATATTTTATCTTCAGTTGAAGCAAGTTTAAAACGCTTGCAAACCGATCATATCGATCTTTACCAATTGCATGGCGGCACCATGGAAGACAATATGGATGAAACCATCGAAGCTTTTGAATTGCTGCAACAGCAAGGGAAAATCCGTTATTACGGCATTTCTTCCATTCGGCCTAATGTTGTCCGCGAATACGTAGCCAAAGCAAACATAGTCAGTGTGATGATGCAATACAGTTTGCTCGACCGCCGGCCAGAAGAAAGTTGTTTTGACCTGCTTGAAAAAAACCAGATCAGCGTAGTAACACGAGGCAGCGTAGCGCAAGGTTTATTAGTTGATAAACCCGCAAAACCTTATTTAAACTATACCGAAAAAGAGGTGCTAAAAACAGCACAAGCCATTGTCAAAGTTTCCGGTAAAACCAGAAGTAACGCACAATGTGCTTTGCAATTTGCTTTAAAGCCTAAAGTTGTTGCCAGTGCTGTTGTTGGGATACGAACGGTAGCCCAGTTGCTGGATACGGTTGGAACTTTGAATGTTTTGCAACTTTCCAATGAGGAATTGGATTTGTTGGGAAGTAGTATCGTGGTTAACTGCTATGGGCAGCATCGGTAGGGGCGATGCTGTTTTTATGGGTAAAACATGGTGCTGCAATTTTTCTGTTATGCCATTCGCAATGGTTTAACCCTGGGAGCGAAAACCCGGAACTGGGCCGCCTGGCCGAAGGACAGGGGATAGGGACATTGGAGGCCTGCACGTTGGCCTTGCTGGCCACGGGGCAATACTGAGGCACTTGATTGTTCGAGTAGCAAATGTTTGTGTTATGTCTATATTAAGGGCCTGTTTGAATTTATACCTGAAAAATTATCAGTGCTTCTTTTATGCCCGTAAACTTTGTTTTTGTGTTTTGTGACAATACAAAAAACTTAGCGGTTTAATGTTTTTTAGTGATAAAAGGGGCATCTAAAATATGTTGAACAAAATTTAAACAGGCCCTAAACCTTTTTCGGTTTATTTTCTATGCTTTTTTATTTACCTAAATTGTGTCTACTAATATAGTAGGTATGGGTCCATAAGGGGGGCTGTGGTGGGTTTTTTGTTGTGCTAAGAGGGGGTATGGAAGGGTTTTTTCTTTTTGTTGTGATTTTTTCCTGTTCTTTATCAGGTGCTTATGATTATTCTTGTGTGATTTGACGGGGAGTTTTTTCTATGGCCTGTTTTTTTCTTACTTTTGCGTCCGCTTCCGCGAGGGGGGGGCGGGTTGAAGGTCCAGGGGCAGGAAGTGGGTGCAGGCCCTTGCAAGGGGGCGGTTGCGCCTTCCAAAGGCCTTCAGGGTTATTTTCAAAATAAATTTGGAAAAGCGGAAATGGTTCCTA
>JAABUT010000918.1_pt1 | contig 39244 bp, 36 predicted proteins | sample 5559281 | NCBI WGS metagenome assembly JAABUT01 (sample SAMN10711880, study PRJNA513359) | rock metagenome | isolation source: Antarctica rocks | place: Antarctica: Victoria Land, Ricker Hills nord | collected 2016-01-04 | reverse complement strand
TCCGCCGTAGGACACGGCCGCAGCCGGCCGGACAAGTGCGGGCACGACCGGTCAGTCGCACCCGCACCCATGCCTGCTCGCCGTGTCGGGATGACAGGATTTGAACCTGCGACCCCTTGACCCCCAGTCAAGTGCGCTACCAAGCTGCGCCACATCCCGGCGTCCCCTGTGGTGCAGGAGCGGGCCGACCCTACCAGCCGGTCCGGAGCCTGCGGTCAGGCCTTCTTGCCCTTCTCGCGCACCCGGACGCTGATCTCCAGCGGCGTCCCGGCGAAGCCGAAGTCCTCCCGCAGCCGCCGTTCGATGAAGCGGCGGTAGCCCGCTTCGAGGAAGCCGCTGGTGAACAGCACGAACCGCGGCGGCCGGGTGCCGGCCTGCGTCGCGAACAAGATCTTCGGCTGCTTGCCCCCCCGCACCGGGGGTGGCGTGGCCTGGGTCAGCTCGGCGCACCAGGCGTTCAACCGGGCGGTCGGGATCCGCGTCTCCCAGCCCACGAGCGCGGTGTGCAGGGCGGGCGCGAGCTTGTCCACGGATCGGCCGGTCAGGGCGCTGAGGTTGAGCCGGGGGGCCCACTGCACCCGGGCGAGGTCCCGGTCGATCTCCTTCGCCAGGGTCGGCCGGCGGTCCTCGTCGACCAGGTCCCACTTGTTGAAGGCCAGCACCAGCGCGCGACCGGTCTCCACGACCATCGCGATGACCCGCTGGTCCTGCTCGGACAACGGCTCGCCAGCGTCGATCAGCACGACCGCGACCTCGGCCGCGTCCAGCGCGCTCTGGGTGCGAAGCGAGGAGTAGTACTCGGCGCCGGAGGCGTGCGACACCCGCCGACGGAGCCCGGCGGTGTCCACGAAGCGCCAGGTCTCCCCGCCGACCTCGACCAGGCTGTCGACGGGGTCACGCGTCGTCCCGGCGACGCTGTCCACCACGACCCGCTCAGCGCCCACGAGCCGGTTCAGCAGCGAGCTCTTGCCGACGTTGGGGCGCCCGAGCAGCGCCACGCGGCGCGGTCCCGCCTGCTCGTCGAACCGCTCCGCGGGGGTCTGCGGCAGCGCGTCGAGGATCGCGTCGAGCAGGTCACCGCTGCCGCGGCCGTGCAGCGCGCTGACGACGTACGGCTCACCCAGCCCGAGCGACCACAGCGAGGCGGCGTCGGGCTCCCCGCGTTCGTCGTCGACCTTGTTGGCGGCCAAGACCACCGGCTTGCCGGAGCGACGCAGCACCCGCACGACCGCCTCGTCGCTGTCGGTCGCGCCCACCACATTGTCCACGACGAACAGCACGGCATCCGCGGCGGCCACCGCCACCTCGGCCTGGGCGCTCACCGCCACGGCCAGCCCGACCGCGTCCGGGTCCCAGCCGCCGGTGTCGACGACCGTGAAGCGCCGCCCGCGCCACTGCGCGTCGTAGGTCACCCGGTCGCGGGTCACGCCGGGCACGTCCTGCACCACGGCCTCGCGCCGCCCCAGGATCCGGTTGACCAGGGTCGACTTGCCGACGTTCGGTCGTCCGACGACGGCGAGCACCGGTTGCGGTGCGGACGCCTCATCCGTGCTGCTGGTCACTGCTGCCTCTCGCCCGGGCCGAGCGCAGATGGGCCAGGAGGGCCACGTGCAGCTGCTCGGCCGCAGCGGCCACGGTACGTCGCGCGCGCGGGTCGCCGGTCACGCTCAGCTCGACCGGTGCTCCGAACACGACCCGCACCGGTGCCCGCCAGACCGGTACCCGGCGCCCCTTGGGCAGCGCAGCCGCCGTTCCGAGCACCGCCAGCGGTACGACGGGGGCGCCGCTGCGCAGCGCCAAATACGCCAGGCCGTGGGTGATCTGGTCGAGGTCGCCGGTGCCGCGGGAGCCCTCGGGGAAGACGCCGAGAGCGCCGCCGGCAGCCAGGTGCGCCAACCCCAGCTTGAGGGCGGCCCGGTCGGGCTGGCCCCGGTGCACCGGGACCTGGCCGAGCCAGCCGAGGGCGCGGGCGAGCACGCCAGTGAACAGCTCGGCCTTAGCGAGGAAGACCGCCGGCCGCGGTGCCAGCAGGAATACCAGCGGTCCGTCGAGCAGACCCGTGTGGTTGCCGGCGAGCAGGACCGGCCCGGCTCGCGGCACGTAGTGAAGCCCCTGGACCTGCATCCGGAACACGCACCTGGACAACCCCGCTCCAAAGGCGCGGCACCCGGCGATCAGCCACGGCTTCGGCGAACCGGTTGCCACGCGGCGGCCGGAGCTCATGACCGGTCGAGCCCCGCAGCCGCCACGAGGTCCAGCACGCGGCGTACGACCTCGTCGATGCTGAGGGCGCTGGAGTCCAGGTGGACGGCGCCGTCGACGGCGCGCAGAGGGTTGGTCGCGCCGTCCAGGGCGTCGCGTCGCGCGAGGTCGACCGCCACGGCCGGCTCCAGACCTGCGCCGGACGAACTGGCGGTCGACGTGACCGCTACCCCCGGGTCGCCGTCCCGGGCCCGACGTCGTGCCCGTACGGCGGGATCAGCGTCGAGGTAGACCTTGATCGCGGCGCGGGGAGCCACGCGGCTCGCGACGTCGCGCCCCTCGGCGACGGCTCCGTCGCGACCGAGCGCCGCCCGCTGCCAGTGGAGCAGGACCTCCCGTACGGCGGGGTGGCCGCTGACCGCGCTGACCTGCGCCGTGACCTGCGGTGTGCGGATCTCGCCCGTCACGTCCCGGCCGTCCAGCAGCACCGAGGGAGCGCGAGGATCCAGGCCGAGCCCCACCCGGACGAGCCCCGCCACGCGGAGCACGCCCTCGCCGTCGGCCGGGTCGACGCCGTCCCGCAGGACCGCCAGGGTGAGCGCGCGGTAGGTCGCCCCGGTGTCCACGAAGCGCCAGGCCAGTTCCGCGGCCACCCGGCGGGCCACCGTGCTCTTGCCCGAACCCGCCGGGCCGTCCAGGGCCACGACCCGTGTCGGCCCGCGGTCCGTCTCGTCCTCGGTCACTGTTCTCCCTCCGGACGGCGCAACGCCTTCGCCGCGGCGACAGTAGTGGTCGCGCCCTCCCGCGCCATCGTCCCGCGAAGCCGAGCCCGGGGCTGCGCTCAGCCGTGGCGTTGGACCTGCCAGCCCTGGCCGTCAAGGACCCTCGCGAGCCGGTCGCCCGTGCCGGTCGCGACCAGGAGCTCGATCGAGCCTGTCGGCCGACCCGGCACGTGCTCGACGCGTACGTCCTCCACGTTGACCCCGGACGTGGACGCGGCGGCCAGCAGCCCGGCCAGCTGCCCAGGGGTGTCCGGCACCGAGACGACGACCCGGTCGAAGTCCTGCTGGTGCGCCCCCCGCTTGACGGGTACGAGCGCGCGACCGTCGTTGCCGCGCTGCAGGAGGGACAGCAGGGTGCTGCTGGCCTGCTGCAGGGCCCGTTCGGGGCGCGGCGGGGAATCTGAGATAAGGGCGTCCAGCGCCTGCGCGACGCCCAGCAGGTCCGTCGCCAGGTCCCGAACCAGCGGCGCCACCTGGGCCGCGTTCAGCGCCAGCACCTCCACCCACAGGGCGGGGTCGCTCGCGGCGATCCTGGTGGTGTCCACCAGTCCGGGCCCGGCGAGCCGGTCGACGTATCCGGCTCCGGTGAGCATGGCCGCGACGGCGCTGGCGGCGACCTGCGGCAGATGGCTCACCAGCGCCACGGCGCGGTCGTGTGCCTCGGCGGTCAGCACAACGGGTGTCGCGCCGGTGGCCAGGGCCAGTTCGCGCACGTCCCGCAGGGCGCCCTCGGAGGTGCCGGCACTGGGGCACAAGGCCCACGGCCGGCCGATGAACAGCTCACCCGAGGCGGCCAGCGGGCCGGAGCGCTCCGTGCCTGCCAGCGGATGGCCGCCGCAGACGGCTGACGTGTCGCCGCCCAGAGCGTCTACCGCCCGCTGCACGCCGACCTGAACACTGCTGACGTGGGTGTAGACGGCGCCGATCCCACGGCGCTGGAGACCGTGCAGCTCCGCGGCGATTCGCGCGGGCGGTGTGGCCAGCAGGACCACGGCGGCCCGCTCCTCGCCGTCCCAGGCCCGGCCGGCACCCCGTTCCGCCGCCTGTGCCGTGTGACCCGGCTGCGCGTCGGTGAGCGTCACCGAGCGGCTTTGATCGGACAGGGCCAACCCGATGGAGGCTCCGATCAGGCCGGCCCCCACCACGAGAACGTCGCTCACCGGTGTCCCCGCCATCTCGCGGGCAGTGGGCTGCCCGGCCTGGACGCCCGCCCGCAGTGCCTCACGTCGGCAGGTCGGTCCGCAGACCCGCTGCGCCGCGCAGGTAGACGTGCCGCAGGTCGGCGCGGGGCAGCGAGGTCTCCACGTGCGCGAGCAGGCGGAGGACCCGCGGCATGGCGCCTGGGACGTCGATCTCCGCAGCGCACAACAGGGGGACGTCGGTGATCCCCATCTGCCGGGCCGCGTAGGCGGGGAACTCCGAGGTCAGGTCCGGGGTCGCGGTGAACACGACGCTGATCAGGTCGTCGTGGGTCAGCCCATTGCGCTCGAGCACCGACTCGAGCAGCTCCGTGGTCGCTTCGAGCACCTGCTGGCGGTCGTCCCGCTCGACCTGGGTAGCACCTCGTACAGCACGAACCGACACCGCGCACCTGCCCTTCTGCACCTGGGTGCGTGGATGTCGCGTCGTCTGGGGGTGGAGCCGCCGAGCCCCGCTAGAGGCCCACCAGGGTGTAGAGGGCACCGACCTCGTCCCTGCTCAGGGCTCGCAGCTTCCCCGGCTTGGAGGCACCCAGGCGGACGGGGCCGATGGCGATGCGCACCAGGTGCTGCACGGGGTGGCCGACCTCGGCGAGCGCCCGTCGTACGACGTGCTTGCGGCCCTCGTGCAGCACTACCTCGACGAGCACCTTGTTGGCGGAGCTGTCCACCAGCTTGAAGCTGTCCACCGTGGCGGGGCCGTCCTCGAGCAGGACCCCGGTGCGCAAGCGCTTGCCGACATCCCGGTGCACCGGGCCGATGATCTCCGCGAGGTAGGTCTTCGGCACCCGGTAGGACGGGTGGCTGAGCCGATGCGCCAGCTCGCCGTCGTTGATGAGCAGCAGCAGCCCTTCGGTGTCGGCGTCGAGCCGGCCCACGTGGAACAGCCGCTGCGGCCGGTCCTTGACCAGGTCGCCGACCGTCGGCCGTCCTTCCGGGTCTGACATGGAGGACACGTAGCCGCGGGGCTTGTTCAGCGCCAGGTGCACCAGGTTGGACGACGTCGTGATCCGCATGCCGTCGACGCGGACGACAGCGGTCTCGGGGTCCACCCGGCGCCCCTGCTCGAGCACGGGCGCACCGTCGACGGAGACCCGGCCGGCGTCGATCAGCTGCTCGCAGGCCCGGCGCGAGCCGATGCCGGCAGCGGCGAGCACCTTCTGCAGGCGGATGCCGTCGTCAGTCATGTTCCGGTCTCAGGTGGAGGGCGAGTCGGTGTCGAACTCGGCCAGCTCGGGCAGCAGTGGCGCCAGTGACGGTAGTTCGTCCAGCGACCGCAGCCCTAGCCGGTCAAGGAAGTAGTCCCCCGTGCCGTAGACGACGGCGCCGGTGACCTCATCGCGACCTGCCTCGACGACAAGCCCGCGGCCGACCAGGCTGCGCACGACCCCGTCGACGTTCACGCCTCGTACGGCGCTCACCCGCTGCCGGCTGACCGGCTGTCGGTAGGCGATGACCGCGAGCGTCTCCAGGGCCGCCTGGGTCAGTCGGGCCTGCTGGCCGTCCAGGACGAAGCGCTCGACGTAGGGCGCGCAGTCCGCCCGGGTGAACAGCCGCCAGCCCCCGGAGACCTCGCGCAGCTCGAAGCCGCGGCCCTGCTCGGCGTACTGCGCGGCAAGCTCGTGCAGCAGGGTGTCCACCTCGGCGGTCGACCGCGCGACGACCTGGGCGAGCGTGCTGACCGAGACGGACTCGTCGCAGACGAGCAGCACCGCTTCCAGCGCCGCCGACGCCGGTGGCGCTGCCGCCGGCGGCTGCTCCGACGCGGCTGCGGCCTCGCTCATCGGTGCTCCTCCTGGTAGTCCGGGCTCGGCGCCGCGTCGATGGGACCGGTCCAACGCACGCGCAACTCGCCCAGCGCCTCGAGCTGATCGAAGGCGACCAGGCCCTCACGGTAGAGCTCGAGCAGGCCGAGGAACCTGGCGACGACCTCGAGGGTGCTGGCGCAGTCCCCGGTGAGGCCGCGAAAAGAGCTCCCGCCGAGCCGACTCAGCCGTTGTTGGAGCAGGGCGGTCTGCTCCGGCACGCTCACCACCGCCCCGTGGACGTGGTCGACGGCGACCGACGGTTCGGGCCGCGGTGCGAGGGCTCTGGCCGCCAGCCCGGCGAACTCCTGTGGGCCCAACCCGAGCAGCACCTCGGGCAGCAGCCCGGCAAGGCGCGGCTCCAGCACGACCTGCCGCGGATGTCGCCGGGACTCCTGCTCCAGGCGACCCGACAGGTAGCCGGCCGCTTGCTTGTAGGCGCGGTACTGCAGGAGCCGGGCGAACAGCAGGTCCCGCGCCTCCAGGAGGGCGAGGTCCTCGTCGTCCTCCACCTGCGCCCCCGGCAGCAGGCGTGCGGCCTTCAGGTCGAGCAGCGTGGCTGCCACCACGAGGAACTCGGTCGCCTGGCCGAGGTCCCACGCGGCTCCGAGCGCCCGGATGTGGGCGATGAAGTCATCGGTCACCTTGGACAGCGCGAGCTCGGTGACGTCGAGCTGGTGCTTGCCGATGAGGGCGAGCAGCAGGTCGAACGGGCCCTCGAACCCCTCGAGCCGCACCGAGAAGGCGGCGCCCTCCCCTGCCTCAGCCACCGAGCAGGGCCCGGACCGCAGGCGACAGGACCACATCGAGCAGGGCAGGCAGCAGCGGCAGCGGGCTCCCGAGCGGGACAAGCAGCAACGCGAGCAGAACGGCCGTACCGATGTTCTGCTCGGTCAGCAGGTGCTCGGCGCGCTGCCAGCCCGAGCTGCGCGGACCCAGCCCGAACAGCAGCCGGCCGCCGTCCAGGGGCGGGATGGGGACCAGGGACAGGACACCGAGGTAGAGCTGGGACAGCCCCGCAAGCAGCAGGGCCGTGAGCCCGAGCCCGAGCACCGGCGGGGTCCCCCGTTGGAGCAGCGCCGCTGGGCCGGCCAGCAGCGAAACCGGGCCGTACGACGCCCTCGCCGCGACGAGCAGCGCAATCCCCACCGCGATGTTGGTGACCGGCCCAACCAGCCCCACGCTGAGCAAGGTCGCGCGCTGACGACGGTCCCCGGCCGGGACCGGGCGCGCCCAGCCGAGCCCGGAGATCGCCGCCGCGACGGCCCCGAACGGATCCGCCTGGCGGCGCGGGTCCGGTCGCAACCGCTGCTCCTGACGAAGCCCGCGCACCCCCCTGCGGTCGGCGACCAGGCACTGCACCCACGCGTGGAGGGTGACGGCAACGAGGAAGGACACCAGCAGCACGAGGAAGGAGAAGGGGTGCGCGAGCGCGTAGAGCACCTCAGCGCCGGGGTGGGCGGCTCATCGGGCCAGGACCTCGACGGCCAGGTCGCGGTAGGCCTGTGCGCCGGCCGAGGACGGCGCGTAGCTGGTGATGGGCTCACCGGCGACGGTGGTCTCCGGGAAGCGGATGGTCCGGTTGATGACCGCGTGGAAGACCTTGTCACCGAAGGCCTCCACCACGCGCGCCAGCACCTCGCGGCCGTGCAGGGTCCGGGCGTCGTACATCGTGGCCAGGATGCCCTCGACCTCGAGCTTGGGGTTGAGCCGCTCCTGGATCTTCTGGATCGTCTGGATCAGCAGCGCGACCCCGCGCAGGGCGAAGTACTCGCACTCGAGCGGGATGATCACGCCCGAGGCCGCAGTGAGCGCGTTGACCGTGAGCAGACCCAGCGACGGCTGGCAGTCCACCAGGATGATGTCGTAGTCGGCCACCACCGGTTGCAGGACCCGGAGCAGGGTCTGCTCCCTGGCCACCTCGTTCACCAGCTGGACCTCGGCTGCGGACAGGTCGATGTTGCTCGGCAGCAGGTCCATCCCGGCAACGTCGGTCTTGAGCAGGACGTCGTCCACCCCCACCTCCCGCTCCATGAGCAGGTTGTAGATGGTCCGGTCCAGCGACAGCGGGTTCACCCCGAGCCCCACCGACAGCGCTCCCTGCGGGTCCAGGTCGACCAGCAGGACCCGGCGGCCGAGTTCAGCCAGCGCGGCGCCGAGGTTGATCGTGGACGTCGTCTTCCCGACGCCGCCCTTCTGGTTGCACATCGCCAGGATCCGGGCCGGCCCGTGGTGCTCGAGCGCGCGCGGGGCCGGGAAGTCGGGCAGCACCCGGCCGGTCGGACCCACGCCCGCGGCCAGGCCTGCTGCCTGCGAACTGGGCACGACACCGGCCGCGCCAGCGTCGGGCTGGCCCTGCGGGGTCGTCGACATGTGGGGGGCCCTTCGTGACTGCCGGAATCTGTCGAGACGTCCTGGCGAGCGGCCAGGCCGACGCACTGGCACTGTACGGCGACGGACTGTACGGCGACCCGCCACCGCCCGACAGGCCCCGAGCCTCGTCCTCGGGCACGGCACGCTCGAACGCTCGAACGCTCGCACGCTCGCACGCTCGCACGCTCGAGCCTGGCGCCATCAGGTCCGGCGATCTCGATGAGGTGCCCGATGCCGGCGCTGCTGGCTGCGGCCGGCACAGGAGCAGGTCGGCCCAGGCATCTGGGGCGAAGTCACGCTCAGGTCCGCGAGCGTCTGCTCCGGCGACCTCCGCCATCCTGCTGTTGCGCTGGCCACCCGTCGAGGACGCCCTAACCCCTTCTGGGCGGCCCGGCGGCGAGGGCCCGGGGGTGCGCCCCGGCGTACACCTCACGGAGCCGGTCGACGGTGACCAGCGTGTACAGCTGGGTGGTGGTCACCGAGGCGTGGCCCAGCAGCTCCTGCACCACCCGGACATCGGCCCCCCCGTCCAGCAGGTGCGTGGCGTAGGAGTGCCGCAAGGTGTGCGGGGAGACGGCGCCGACCAGTCCGGCGCGCCCGGCAACGGCCCGCAACGCGGCCCACGCACTCTGCCGCGACAAGGGGCCACCTCGTGCGTTGAGCAGCAGGATGGGGCTGCCGCGGCCGGCCGCGGCCAGGGCCGGGCGGCTGCGTACGAGGTAGTCCTCAACGGCTGCCCGCGCGTAGGAGCCGACCGGGACGATGCGTTGCTTACCCCCCTTGCCGAGCAGCTTCACGACTCCGGCCGACCGGTCGAGGTCGTCCACGGCGAGTCCGACCGCCTCGGAGATGCGGGCCCCTGTGCCGTACAACAGCTCGAGCAGGGCCCGGTCCCTGAGCGCCAGCGGGGTACCCGGGCCACTGGCTGCCTCGATCAGGCGCTCGACCTCCTGAACGCTGATCGCCTTGGGCAGCCGCTTCGGGCCGGCCGGGGGGCGCACCTGCCGGGACGGGTCCTGGCTGGACAGGCCCTCCCGGAGGGCGAAGCGGTGCAAGCCCCGCACCGCGACCACCGCCCGGGCCGCCGAGGTCGAGCGGAGCGGCGCATGCTGCGCATCGCCCTCCCGCAGCCAGGCCAGAAAGGCTGACACGTGCTCGGGGCGCACCTGCTCCAGTGCCCCCACACCGAGACCGTGCAGGAAGTCGGTGTAGCGCGCGAGGTCCCGCCGGTAGGACAGCAGCGTGTTCGTGGCCAGGCCGCGCTCCACCGCCACATGGTCCAGGTAGGCCTGCACACTGCGGCCGGCAGCGGACTTCCCGCCCTCGAAGCCGCTCAGACCAGGACCTGCCCCAGTGTGGCGAGCGGCAGACCGTGCGCCTCGGCAACCGGTGCGTACGTGCAGTGTCCGTCCACGGTGTTCACGCCGAGCGCAAGAGCCGGATCCGCAGCCACCGCCGCCCGCAGGCCTCGACCGGCGATCTCCACCGCGTAGGGCAGCGTCACGTTCGTCAGGGCGTAGGTGGAGGTGTGCGGCACGGCGCCCGGCATGTTCGCCACGCAGTAGAACAGGCACCCGTTGACCTCGAAGGTCGGGTCGGAGTGCGTCGTCGGCCGGGTCGACTCGAAGCAGCCGCCTTGGTCCACCGAGATGTCCACGAGCACGGCGCCTGGTTTCATCGCGGCCACCAGCTCGTCGGTGACCAGGGTGGGCGCCTTCGCGCCGGGCACGAGGACCGCCCCGATGACCAGGTCGGCATCGATGACCGCCCGCTCGACCTCGTAGGTGTTCGACGCGACCGTCTGCAGGTGCCCCTGGTAGATGCGGTCCGCTTCGCGCAGCCGCTGCACGTTCTTGTCGAGCAGCAGCACCTCTGCCTGCATGCCCAGCGCGATCGCCGCGGCGTTCATGCCGCTGACGCCGGCGCCCAGGACGACGACCTTGGCGGCGTACACGCCGGAGACGCCGCCCATGAGCACACCCCGGCCGCCCGCACCGCGCTCGAGGCAGTGCGCCCCCACCTGAGGCGCCATCCGGCCGGCGACCTCGCTCATCGGCGCGAGCAAGGGCAAGGACCGGTCCGCGAGCTGCACGGTCTCGTACGCCACGGCGGTGGTGCCAGCGGACAGCAGCGCGTCGGTGCAGGCCCGCGAGGCAGCGAGGTGCAGGTAGGTGAACAGCACCTGGCCGCGGCGCATGCGGGGGTACTCCTCCGCGACGGGCTCCTTGACCTTCAGGATCAGCTCACCGAAGGCCCAGACCTCCTGCGCCGACGCCAGGATCTTGGCTCCTGCCGCCACGTACTCCTCGTCCAGGATCGACGAGCCGACCCCGGCCTCCTGCTCGACGACCACGTCGTGCCCGTACCCGAGCAGCTCCCGCACGCCGGACGGGGTGATGGCGACGCGGTGCTCGTTGTTCTTGACTTCCCTGGGGATGCCGATCTTCATGTCAACCGTTTCCGCAGGCCGGGGGCATGGTCGACGCCCCGACCGCTGATGGGTGCAGGCCCTTGTGGGGCCGAGTGAGTGCGGCCACGAGCGTAGACCTCGGCGGCGCGGCCGGGCAGGTCACGTCAGGGCGTGTACGACGCTGCCCAGGCCGTAGGTAATCGCCATCGTGGCGCTGCCGACAAGCAGGTTGCGCAGGGTCGCCCTGCCGGCCGGGGCTGCGCCCAGCCGGGCGGCGAGGTAGCCGGTGAAGGACAAGCCCAGCAGGACGACGAGGACGCAGACCCCGATGCGCGCGGCGGCCGGTGGCAGCAGCACCGCGAGCAGGGCCAGCAGGCCACCCAGCAGGTAGGACACTGCCGAGGCCACCGACGCCTCCCACGGGTTGACCAGGTCGTGGACGTCGATGCCGAGCTCAGCCTCGGCGTGCGCCGCGAGAGCGTCCTGAGCGGTGAGCTCGAGGGCGACCTGGCGAGCCACCCGCAGGGACAGACCGCGCTGCACGTACAGGTGGGCGAGCTCGTCGAGCTCCTCGTGCGGCACCAGCTCGAGCTCCACGCGCTGGTGGTCGAGCAGGGCCTCCTGGCTGTCCCGCTGGGCCCGCACCGAGGTGTACTCCCCCCCACCCATCGACAGCGAGCCGGCGACGAGCCCGGACAGTCCGGCGAGCGCGAGCGCCGTCACGCTGGGCGTGGCCGCAGCAACGCCGACGACCAGACCCGCGGTGCTGGTGATGCCGTCGTTGCAGCCCAGCACCGCCGCCCGCAACCGGTTGAGCCGGCTCACCGATGTCGAGAGCAGGTGCGCGGACGCGTGCGGCGGCAGCTGCTCCTCGTGCTCGGGAGCAGCCTGCGCGGCGCCCGAGGACCTGACAGCCGGGGAACCGGCGGCCGAGGAAGCGTCGACCGAGGAAGCGAGCACCGGGGAGCTGTCGGCGCCGCGTCCGGCGTCCGGCCCCGTCGGCGGCCCGCTTGCCGGCGCGGGCGACCGGGCCCGTCGCGGCACGGCTGCTCCTCTGCCTGGATCTGGCGCGATGGTCCTGCTCGGCAGCGGTCGCGCTGGGGGCGGGGACCCGGCCCTGGGGAAGCGACGTGCGAGCGGCAGGCACCGCCGGTCGGTTCGTCCGTGCGCTGACCAGACTACTCAGCGTGCCGGCTGGTTGCCCCTGCGCCCGGGACGCACAGGTCCTTGCCAGCTCGATGGGCAGACTGGCAGCACACCGGTCCGGTCGGTGGCGACGACGGGAGGGCGCGGCCCGTGGCGGCAGAGCCTTCCTCGTCGGCCCGCCGGCGCGTACGTCGGTGGCTGCTGCTGCTCGCAGTGCTCGTCGTCGGGGTGCTGGCCGTGCGCGTACTGGCCAACAGCAGCGGGGAGCTGCTCTCGGCCGCGGACGATCTCACCCGGGTCTCGCCCGGGTGGCTGGCAGCGGCCGCCGCGGCGGAGGTCCTGTCCTACGCCGCTCTCGGTGCAGCGCAGCGCCGACTGCTGGCCGCCGGTGGGGTCCGCGTCGGCCTGATCCCGATCACCGCCCTGGGGGTAGCGGCGCAGGCAGGCGCGAACTGCCTGCCGGGCGGTGTGGCGGTCTCCACGGTGATCAGCTTCCGTCGGCTCAACCGCCGCGGGGTGCAGCCGTTCCTGTGCGGCTGGATGCTCTCGGTCTCCACCCTGCTGTACGCCACCGTGCTCGCCCTGCTGGCGCTGCTCGGGGCCCAGCTCGCCGGCTCGTCCTCCCCGTCGGTACCGGACCTGCGCCCGGTGAGCCTGGTTGTCGTGGGCCTGGCCGGCGCCGTCGGCGGCCTGCTCGTGGTGCTGCGCCACCGGCGGCTGCCCAGCCGGCTGCTGCTGTGGACGACGAAACGCACCGACCACGCCGTGGCGCGGCTGCGAGGGCGTCCTGCGGCGCCCGGCGCCGGTGGTGCCTGGGCACGGCAGCTCCGGGCGGTGCACGCCGGCCCAGGTCGCCTGCTGGCCGTCAGCGCGCTGCTGGCGGTCTGCTGGCTGGCCGACGGGCTGTGCCTGGCACTGGCGTTCTACGCCCTGGGCAGCGGCCCGCCCTGGCGCGGCCTGCTGCTGTCCTACTGCGCCGCTCAGCTGGCCGCGAGCCTGCCCTTCACCCCAGGCGGGCTCGGGGTGGTCGAGGGCAGCCTGACCGTGGCCCTGGTCGCCTACGGCGGAGCCGAGCAGAGCGCGCTGGCCGCCGTACTGCTCTACCGTCTGATCAGCTTCTGGGGGCTCATCCCGGTCGGGGCCCTGGCCTACCTGGGCCTACGGGCCGGCGAGCGGCGCCACGAGGCGGCGCACCACCTGGACCTGCCTGGCGAGGAGACTGCATGACCGGCCGCACGGCGGTGGTTCCCGGTCCCGGTCCGGCTGCCGGCCGCCGGCTGTCGTCCACGCGACGCACGGTGCTGCTCGCGGCGGCCACCCTAGTAGCCCTCACCGCCTGCTCCGGGCCGCGCGGAGGGCTGCCCCTCAACGCGGTGTCCCGTGATGCGGGCAGCTGCGCCGCCGTACTCCCGCTGGCCCTGGACAGCGTCGGTCACCGCGGGACCCTCGTCGCGATCCACCCGCTGCACAGGGGCGAGGCCGACACGATCCTGCGGGCCATGGGGCACTCCCCCGCTCCCCGACCCGCCCACCCGAGGCAAACAGCGCCGCCCTCCCACCACCCCGCAAATCTGCCCAAGACCTGCGTCGTCGCCTACCAAGGGGCGTTCACGGCCGGCGAGGTCGCCTTGGCACCGACCGAGCACGGCCGGTACGCGGTCGTGATCCTCAACGTCCGCCACCCGGCCGTACGCCAGCTCGTGCTCACCGACCGCCTCCCACCAGGCGTCTGACGGAGCTGCGCAGAACCGTCCACAGGGTGGTCAGGGCCGTGCATCCGGCTCTCGGTGGTGGTTTGCTGATCGGGATGACCAGCAGGACTCTCACCAGCAGTGGTGTGGCCCACGCGGCGACCTGCGCCCCTGTCCGGCGCACTCGGGGATGACCGAGCAGGTACGACCGGACCCGGCCGCGCCTCGCGGGTACCGATCCGTCCTGGCCAACCGGGAGTTCCTGGGTCTGCTGATCAGCCGGGTCGTCTCGCTGGTCGGCGACCAGCTGGCGCGGGTGGCTCTGACCGTTCTGGTGTTCTCACGGACGGGCAGCCCGCTGCTGTCGGCCGCGACCTATGCGGCGACCTTCCTGCCGGCGGTAGTCGGCGGACCGCTCCTCGGCGGCCTGGCCGACCGTCTTCCCCGGCGTCGGCTGCTGGTGTTCACAGACCTGCTGCGGGGCGGGCTGTTCGCGTTGATGGCCGTACCCGGCCTGCCTCTGACGGTGCTGCTCGCGCTGGTGCTGGTGGCCACGACCGTCGAGGCGCCGTGGGCGGCTGCTCGCGCGCCCTTGATGAGGGACATCCTGATCGACGACGACGGCTACCAGCTGGGCACCGGGTTGGACGAGGCGCTCAACGACAGCGGGCAGGTCGTGGGTTTCGCGGCCGCGGGCGCGCTGCTGGTGGTGTTCTCGACGAGCGCCGCGTTGCTGCTGGACGCGGTCTCGTTCGGCGTCTCCGCGGTCGCGGTGCGCTTGCTGGTCCGACAGCGTGCCGCCGCCGACCCCGGCCGGCCCGCGGGAGCTCCCGGTTCGATGCGCCGACGCTGGACCTCTCGGGTCGACATGGCTCTGTCCGACGCCCGGCTCGGCCTGCGGGCAGCGACCGCCCCTTCCTGTCGCCGCCCATTGCTGCTGACGTGGGCTGGGATCTCCTGCAGCATCGCACCGGAGGCGTTGGCGGCGCCGTGGGGCCGCAGCCTGAGCGCCGGGTCACTGGGCGTCGGGCTGTTGTACGCGGCCGGCCCGGCCGGCTCCGTGGTCGGCTTCCTGCTGGCGGGCCGCGCCTCGGCCGAGGTGGGCCGGCGGTTGCTGCTCCCGCTGGCCCTGCTCGCCCTGCTGCCCCTGGTGGTCTGCCTGGCCGGCCCGCCACTGCCTTGCGCCCTTGCCCTCGTGGGCGTGTCGGGAGTGGGCACGAGCTACAGCCTGCTGGCCCGAGTCGCCTTCGTGCGGGGGGTGGCCGGCCCCTACCGCGGCCGGGCCTTCGCCATCGCCGCGGCCGGCGTCACGGCCGGTCAGGGAGTTGGCATCGCGGTTGCAGGTGGCGCGGCCGCCCTGACCAACCCAGGGTTCGCGGTCGGCCTGATCGGCGCACTGGGCCTGGTGCTGGTGGGGGTCGCGCTGCTCGCCTCGCCCCCCACCGGTGTGGTCGCACAGACATCTATGGCCGCCGCCGGAGCGTCCCGAGACTCCGGCTGGCCTTCCTGAAAAGCTGCGTGAAGCCGGATCCGGCCGCCTCGTACGCCCAGGGGTGGCACGGCGATCACCGCCCCGCTCGCTACACGATCGGCGTGCCGGAGCCGGCCGCTTCGTACGCCCAGGGGTGGCACGGCGATCACCGCCCCGCCGTGTGTTGCAGGCCGATCACTGCGACGTGTGCGGCCCACCCGCGAGCGGTTTGACCAGCCTCGCTCGCAGCACTGCGTCACGCTATCGACCACTGTGTACCACGAGGTGGTCACGCAAGTGAGCCGCCTGGCTGCGCTGAGTGGCGCAAGGCCCTAGCCTCGGCGGCGTAAAGTTAGCTATCGGGATGCGGACGCAGCAAATCCCCCCTCCCGGTCCGAAGATCGTGAAGGAGGTGCCGCTATGCGTTCCTGCAAGGCTTGGGGCTGAGCCCCTGCACTGTGTCGTCGCTCAACCAGATTGCCGACGCGGTGCTACCGCTGATCATTGCCGAGCCACGAGGCCGTCGAGGGTGCTACCAACACCTTCAGCGGCCTTCGTGTTGTCCTGACGCTGTCGACCTGTCCCCCGTTCGTCTAAAGCCCCGGATCGGATTGTCACCCGGATGGAGCAGTGCCGAGGCCTCCTCCGTGGCTCCGCGACATTTCGGTACCGTGACAGGCTCAGCTCAGTTGGGAACCTGCCGAGAACCGGAACATCCGTGCAGGGCCGTCGAACGAAAGAACTTACGTGGACAGCCCCATCCCGCCCGCTGCCGAGTCGCCTCGCTCGGTCGGCTTACGCGGCCGGGTTGCAGTCGTCGTGTCGCTCGGTGTGCTGGCCCTGGTGGTCGCCCTCCGTATCGCCGCCACCACAGCCATGCCGGCCTGGCCTTGGCTGCTGCTCCTGCTGGTTCTGCTCGGGCCGGCTCTGCTGGTCGAGCTGCCCTTACGGCTGGGCAACCGCCGAGTCCAGGTCGCCGGGTTGTTCGAGGCAGCTCTGATCGTCTGTCTCATGCTGCACACCGGGCCCTGGCTTGTGCTGGTGGCGACGACCGTCACGGTGCTCAGGGAAAGCTGGCTGCGTCGCTCTCCCACTCAGCAACTCGTGAACACGGCGGTGGTCGCCGGCCCGACGGGCGCCGCCATCGTCGTCCTGCACCTGCTGGCGCCGAGCGGCTCCGGGCCGGGGTACGCCGGCGCTCTGGTCGCCGCCGCTGTCACGTTCACACTGCTCAACGAGCTCCTACTCGGCTGGGTCATCGCCGCGGCCACCGGTGGTCGGTTGCTGCCCACCATCCTGGCCGATGCGGCGACGACGGGCGTTGGGCTGCTGGTCAACATTCTGCTCGGGCTGGCGGTGCTCGCAGCAGTCGCGACCGGGCAGTGGGCGATCGTGCTTGCGGTCCCCCTGGTCCTGGCCATGATCGTGCGCCGCTACCGCCGTCGCCTCCTGCTCGACACCACCGCCGACGCCCTTCCCCGCCTGCGACAGGCTGCGGAGCGGCTGGAAGCCCTCGACGCCTCCGAGGCAGTCGCCGAGGTGCTGAGCCGGGCGGCGGCCCTGTTCGCCGTGGAGCGGATCCAGCTGGTTCTGCTGCACTGGCCGGGCGAGGGCGACCGGACGCACACGCTGACCGTCGGCGCAGGTGTCGAGAGCACCCGCGGGCGGCCGGCTGCGGCCCAGGACCCGAACGTGCTGACCGTACGGCTGCTCAGCGGCCCCGCGGACGCCTCGGAGGTGCTGGGCGAGTTGCGGATGACCTTCGCGCGACCTCCTGCCCTGGCCGTGGCCGAGCAGCAGGTCCTGGAGACGTTCGTCTCCGCCACCGCCGGATCGCTGGCCCGGACCCGCAGCTACGCGGAGCAGTTCCACAGCGCCCGTACGGACCCGCTGACCGGCCTGCGCAACCGCCTCGCCTTCAACGAGCGGCTCGAGCAGCTGCTGCCGGCCGTTTTGGACGGGCACGCTGCCGGCGTTGCGGCGAGCACCGCCGGGCTTGCTGTGCTGCTGTTCGACCTGGACCACTTCAAGGAGGTCAACGACACCCTGGGCCACACGGCTGGGGATGCGCTGCTGGTGGAGTTGGCAGTCCGGCTGGGCAACTCCCTGCGGCCGGGCGACCTGGTGGCCCGGCTCGGTGGCGATGAGTTCGCCGTCCTGCTGCGTGACATGCCCACGGGCCGACAGGCCTTGACGATCGCCGACAAGCTGCTCGCCCGCCTAAACGAGCCGGTGCAGGTGGAGGGCCTGGAGCTGCCCGTCGAGGCGTCGGTGGGTGTCGCCGTGGCGCCCCGCGACGGTACGAGCGCGCAGGCCTTGTTGCGCTGCGCGGATGTCGCGATGTACCGCGCCAAGGCCAAGCGCAACGCCGCCGTCGTGTACGACCCGAGCCTGGACCCCGCCGGCGCCGAGCGCCTGCAACTGGTCTCGCAGCTGCAGGCAGCGATCCGGGACCACCAAATCGTCGTGCACTACCAGCCGATCTTCTGCCTGCGCACCGGCGCGGTGCAGGGCGCCGAGGCGCTGGTGCGCTGGCAGCACCCGCAGCGCGGACTGCTGGCACCCGGGGCGTTCGTGCCCGCCGTCGAGCGCACCGCACTGATCGTGCCGCTGACCATGGCGGTGCTCGACGAGGCCGTTCGCGAAGCCGTCACCTGGCCCTGCTCGGAGGGCGCGGAGCTGACGCTGAGCGTGAACCTGTCGCCGCGCTGCCTGCTCGTCCGCAGCATCCCCGACCAGGTCGTACGCATCCTGGCCGCCCGCGGCCTGCCGGCCCGACGGCTCACCCTGGAGATCACCGAGACCTTGGCGATGTCGGACCTGGAAGTCGTCGACGACGTCCTGACGCAGCTTCGCGCCCTCGGGGTGGGACTCAGCGTCGACGACTTCGGCACCGGCTACAGCAGCATGAGCTTCCTGCGCAAGATCGCCGTGAACGAGGTGAAGGTCGATCGCAGCTTTGTTGCCGCGGCACCGCACTCGCGCAACGACCGGGCCATCGTCAACGCGACGGTGGCACTCGCACACGGCCTGGCGCTGCCCGTCGTCGGGGAGGGGGTGGAGACCCCGGAGCAGCTTCGCACCCTGCAGGCCAGTGGCTGCGATGCGGCGCAGGGCTTCCTGCTCGCCCGACCGCTGGCCGCCGCCGACCTGCGCGCGGTGTTCGGCACCCGCCACCCGGCGATCGTGGCGGAGCTGAAAGCCGCCGATGTGCCCGGGTATCTGGGCGGCGCTACCCAGCCCTACCACGTAGAAGCAGGACTCGACTACGGCAGGTGACATTGCGGTGATCGGCGCGGTCACGTGACGCAGACCTCCGCCGCCACGCTGCAGATGGTCGCCAGCGGCCGCAGGTTCGGGCCTAGTCTCACCTGTTGTGGCTCCCCTGATCCAGGAACACCCGCCGCAGCCCGGGACGGGGCCGCGTGTACGCCCCGGGGCCGGCCGCCCGGCCAGCCGGATGCTCAGGCGGACGGACTGGTCGATGGGGGCGGCGGCCGGCCTCGGACTACTGAGCTGCGCCGCTCTGGTCCTCACCGCCGGCCGCTCGGCCCGCGTTCCCGGCGCCGCGCCTTCGTCGTCCTGGCTGGGACTGCTCGGCCCGATGCGCAGCCCCATGCCCTCGGCCACCCTCGGCGGTATCGAGATCGGCGCCGTCCTGCTGCTGGTCCTGGCCTGGTGGTGGTTGCTGCGCGGCGCCCGGCGCCGGCCGGTGCGCAGGCTCGAGCTGGTCGGTCTGCTCTGGGCCGCGCCACTGGCGATGGGGCCTCCCCTGCTGAGCCTGGATGCCTACAGCTACCTCGCGCAAGGCCGCCTCGCCGCCCTGGGCATCGACCCCTACCAGCACGCACCCTCGACGCTGGGGCCCGGGGTGTGGTTGCGGGGCGTCGACCCGTTCTGGCGGGACGCGCTGTCGCCGTACGGTCCGCTCGCGGTCTTGCTGGAGCGCGCCTCGACGCTGCCGGGGAGCCCGGTGGCGGCGCTTGTGCTGCTCCACCTGCTCGCACTCGGTGCCCTCGTTGTCCTGGCGCTGGTCGTTCGCCGCCTCGCGCCGAGCGCGCAGCGCGGCACGGTCCTGCTGCTGGTCGTGGTCAACCCGCTGGTGCTGCTCCAGCTGCTCGGTGCCGCCCACTGGGAAGCGCTGCTGGTCGCCCTGCTCGCTCTCGCCCTGCTGGCGTGGCAGCGCGATCATCCTGCTGCAGCACTGGCGCTCGCCTCGACGGCGGCCGCGGTCAAGCTGCCCGCTGCCTTCGCGGTGGGTGTGTTCCTGGTGCTCCAGGTGCTTGCAGCAGGACGGACCCGCCGGCTGCAGACGGCCGCCACCGGGGTCGCCGCCGCCACCGCGCCGTGGCTGCTGCTCAGCCTGGTCGTGCCGAACGCGCTCGGCTTCGCCGGCGCCCTCAGCACGCCGCTGACCGGCCGGACGCTGTACGCACCGACGACGCTCCTGGCAGAGGCCATGGCCAAGGCCGGTGCCCTCACGGGCGGGGCGGCGCACTTCGACTCGACCTTGAGCCTGTTCCGGGGCGGCGGCCTCCTGCTGGCGCTCGGGGTGTGCTGCGTCCTGCTTGTGACCGCTGGCCGGCGACCAGCCGGTACGACGATCGGGATCGGGCTGCTGGTCGTCGCACTACTCGGGCCGGTGCTCTACCCCTGGTATTGCACGTGGGGTCTGGTGCCCCTGGCTCTGTCCAGCCCGCGCCACCGACGGCTCATCGTGCTGCTGCTCAGCGCGGCCACGTTCACCGCCTTGCCCGGGTGCGCCCAGCTGGGACTCGCGTTGCTGGCCTACGGACCGGTACCGGCGGGCTTCGGTGCCGCCCTGCTGACTGCAGGCACGTGGGCGCTGCACCGCCGCTGTGCCGTCCTTCGCCCACCCAGCGCCCACGAACTCGGTGTCCAGCAGGATGCGCTTACCTGCCAGGCGTGGGACGCTCAGAGCGCGGACCCGGTGCAGGAGCCCGCGCTGCGGCCGGGAGCCGGAAGCAGAAGGGGCGCCAGCTGCACCGGGAGTGACCATGGAGATCCGGACTCAGGCACAGCTCACCCGCCGGGACAGGGGACGGGCGCTGCGGGCCAAGGCAACGCAGTCCCGCTCGGTGCAGGTCACGGACCTCACCGCGGCGACGTCCTCGCTCGCGGTCTGGAGCGCTAAGCGCCTACCGACTCCCCGGACAGCCTCGGCGGGCGTGCCACTGTCCGAAGGGGTGACCAGCATCTTCCTCGGCGCCATCGCCTATGTCCCGGTCGCTCTCGTGACCGGCTATGCCGACTGGAACTACGCGGTCGCCGCCGTCCTGGTGCTCGGGCTGTCGTACGCGCTGTGCTCACGCCGGGTCGTCGTGGGGCCGGACTTCGTGGCGATCCGTAAGTTCGGGCCCTACCGGGTCGCCGAGGCCGACAGCATCGCCTCCGGGGCACTGAAGCCGTCCGAGCACGGTGGTGTCCTGACCCTGCGCACCGGTGACGGCCGCACGATGCGCTTGCGCCGGGCCGAGTACAGCAAGCCGGAGGTCAATGCCGCCCTGCGCGCCCTCGTGCTCCGCACGCATCGCACCTACGACGAGGGCGTCATGCTGCAGCTCGCGCTGCCGTGGCGAGCCGACTTCGGTCACCACCGCTACCTGCTCGACGCGATGGAGTAGTCGGCTCTCCCCGAGGGGGCGCCCTCACCCTGCCCGGCGGACCGCTTCGTCCTTCGCAGGCCACGGTGCGTCCAAAGGCCGCAGATCCGCAAACCCCGACCCGGCCGCGTGGGCCGCCGCCAGGATCCCGATGCAGGCCATGGCGTTCTCGATGCCACCGGCCAGGACCCGTCGTACGGCCTGGTCCAGAGCAACCCAGCGGCTGGTCATCTCGACCTCCTCGTGCTCCTGCATGTCCCGGGCCACCTCGCGGACATCGCGCGCCAGGAACAGCCGGATCGCCTCATCGGTCATGCCCGGACTGGTGAGCGCATCGACGAGCACGTTCCAGGTGAGAGCAGCCACGCCGGCCTCCTCGCCCAGCTCGCGTTGCGCGGCCGCGAGGTAAGGCTCACCGTCCACGTCGAGCAGGCCCGCGGGCAGCTCGTCGAGATGGCGACCGACAGGGTGCCGGTACTGGTTGACCAGCAGGACGCGGCCCTGGTCGTCGAGCGCGACCACGCCGACCGCGCCCGGGTGCTGGACGACGTCGCGCTGCGACGTCGTCTCCCCCGGCATGTGCACGACGTCCTTGCGGACGCTGATGATGCGGCCGGTGTAGACCTGCTCGGCGGACGCGACGGCGTACTCGTGGCTCATCCCGTCATCCAACTGCACCGGATCTACAGCGGCAGCATCCGCTCGCCGGCCCGGCGGCCCGCTGCCGCGACCAGGCCTTGGAACAGCGGGTGTGCGCGCGTGGGGCGGGAGCGGAACTCGGGGTGCGCCTGGGTGCCGACGTAGAACGGGTGCACCTCGCGGGGCAGCTCGACGATCTCGACCAACGAGCCGTCCGGGGAGGTGCCGGAAAACACCAGCCCGGCGGCCTCCAACGCCGGCCGGTAGGCGTTGCTGACCTCGTACCGGTGGCGGTGCCGCTCGGTCGCCGGATCATCGCCGTACGCCTGCTGGGCGACGCTGCCGCGCACCAGCGTCGTCGGCCACAGGCCGAGGCGCATCGTGCCGCCCATGTCCCGCTCACCCGCCACCACGTCCTGCTGGTCGGCCATCGTGGCGATCACGCTGTCGGGACCTTCCGGCTCGAACTCCGCGCTGTTGGCCTTCTCGATGCCGGCCAGGCAGCGGGCCGCCTCGATGACCATGCACTGCAGGCCCAGGCACAGTCCGAGCAGCGGTACGCCGCGGGTGCGCGCGTAGGTGATCGCGCCGACCTTGCCCTCGATCCCCCGCACCCCGAAGCCACCCGGGATGAGGACGCCGTCGACGCCGTCCAGCGCTGCTGCCGCCCCGGCGGGCGTCTCGCAGTCATCTGAGCGGACCCAGCGGATGACTACCCGGGTGTCGTTGGCGAACCCGCCCGCGCGCAGGGCCTCGGTCACCGACAGGTAGGCGTCCGGCAGGTCGACGTACTTGCCGACCAGGGCGATGGTGACCTCGCCGGCCGGCCGGTGCACCCGCTGGAGCAGCTGGTCCCAGTCGGTCCAGTCAACGTCCCGGAAGGGCAGACCCAGGCGCCGTACGACGTAGGCGTCCAGCCCCTCGGCATGCAGCACCCGGGGGATGTCGTAGATGGACGGCGCGTCGACCGCGCTGACGACCGCCTCGACATCGACGTCGCACATGTTGGCGATCTTGCGCTTGATGCCGTCGTTGATCGGCCGGTCGGACCGGCAGACGATCGCATCGGGCGTGATGCCGATGGTGCGCAGGGCCTGCACCGAGTGCTGGGTCGGCTTGGTCTTGAGCTCGCCGCTCGGGCCGATGTAGGGGATGAGCGAGACGTGCAGGAAGAAGCAGTGCTCACGCCCGACGTGCTGGCGCACCTGCCGGGCGGCCTCCAGGAACGGCAGCGACTCGATGTCGCCGACCGTTCCGCCTACCTCGGTGATCACGACATCGACGCCCTCGCCGCCCAGGCCCAGGATGCGGCCCTTGATCTCGTCAGTGATGTGCGGGATGACCTGCACGGTGTCGCCGAGGTACTCACCGCGGCGCTCCTTCGCGATGACCGCCGAGTAGACCTGGCCGGTAGTGACGTTGGCCGATCCGTGCAGGTCCTCGTCCAGGAACCGCTCGTAGTGCCCGACGTCCAGATCGGTCTCCGCCCCGTCGTCGGTCACGAACACTTCGCCGTGCTGGAACGGGTTCATCGTGCCCGGATCGACGTTGAGGTAGGGGTCGAGCTTCTGCATCGTTACCCGCAACCCGCGGGCCTTGAGCAGCCGCCCGAGCGAGCTGGCAGTGAGCCCCTTGCCCAGTGAGGAGGCGACGCCGCCGGTGACGAACAGGTGGCAGGTCTGGCTCGAGCGCACCACGTGGGCTCCCCGTGCTCGGAGCAGGTCTGGCGCCTGCTGCACGGAAGATGAGGGTAACAGGGGCGGGACTGCCTCAGCGCGAGGGCGCGCCGCCCAGCCCGACCGCCACCGTGGCAGGCACCGCGAGGGCGAGCGCCAGGGCGGGTACCGCCACGCCGCTGTCGTTGGTCACGAACCCGACCAGCGCCATGACCAGGACCGACAGCAGGCCGGCCCGCCAGGCCGGGAAGCGCTGCAGCACCAGGGCGCCCACGCGCGGCCGCAGCACGACCAGGCCGAGCCCCAGCACGAGCAGGGGGACGACGGCGGTCAGCGGACTGTGCAGCAGCAGGGCGAGGTTCGCTCCGGCCTTGCGCCCGACGACGGTCCCGGCCCCGCCGTGCAGCAGCTGGTCCACGAACCGGCCCAGGTGCGTGCGCGAAGCGACCGGGCGCAGGTAGTCCGCGACGGCGAAGCCGGCGACCAGCACCACCGCGGACGTGCCCACCAGAGCGAGCCGGAGGATCGATACCCGGATGCGGGCAGCCAGCATCGCGAGCACGGCGAAGCCGGGCACCAGCGCGAGGACGCCGCCGAAGTCACTCCCCCAGGACGGGCTGCCGTCGACGGCCACCAGGGTCAGGCCGACGAGCGCGCACACGACCAGCGTCGTACGCCGGGAGCGGTCCCTCACCGCGCAGGCCGTCGCGAGCAGCCCGGCTGTGGCGAGCACGCCGAAGGCGACGTTGCCGATCCCGGCGAAGCGCCCGGCCACCAGCGGCGAGTAGCCGGCCAGCGAGTCGATCTGCAGACGGGCGCCGCTGACGAGGTCGGCGCTGAGCACGAGCGCGGTCCCGCCGCAGACCACCCCCACCGGGCCGAGCGCCGCGCGCCGCCAGGGCCCGATCAAGGCGAGCGCCACCACGACGACGTCGGCCACCGACACGGCGCCCAGGAGTGCGAGCGACCGCGCGTCCTGGCGCCACCACGGCACCAGGTCGGCCAGGAAGAACGCGACGGGGGCGCCCGCAGCAGCCAGGGCCGCGAGGCGCAGCGGCGTGCGGCCCATGCGGGTCGCCACCGAGGCGCCCAGGACCAAGACGATCAGGGCGACCAGTCCCACGAAGAACGGGACCGTGAGCGCGCGCACAGCGCCGGCGCGGACGTCGAGGTCGGCCAGTGTGGCCCGGGTCGGCGCGGCGCCGCTCGTACGCCACGGCTGCCCGGACATCGCTGCCGGCGCAGGCCGCCCGAGCAGCTGCAGGACGGTGGGCGCGACGTCGATCAGCTGCACGTACGGCGCCCGTCGGGTGCTGGGCGAGACCAGGCCGCCGCGCCCGAAGCCGGGTCCCGCGGCGACCGCCACGTGCAGGTGCTCCACGTCCCGCCCGGATTCGCCGACGCCCACGACCAGCACGGTGCCGCCAGCCGCCGCGGCCTGGGCCACCCGGTGGTCCGCGGCAACGACGTCAGTGGCGCGCCTTGCGTCGTGGTGCACGATGCCCGCGTCCACCAGCTGCACCGACGCCGCCGTGGGCGGGCACGCGGGAACGGCCGCCCCCGCCACGGACAGCAGGGCACCGGGCCCGGCCGCCGCCACGCAGGTGCCACCGAGCGCAACCGCGAGCTCACCGACAACGGCGTCGCGCGGGAGTCGCGCAACCTCGGAGCGCAGACCCGGCAGGGCGGCGAGTCCCGGCACCTGGTCGGGGCAGCTGCGCCGAGGACCGGCGGCGGTCCGCACCCGGTCACCTGCCCCCAGGGACAGCCAGGCGTCCGCGCCGCAGTCCCGCGCAGCGGCGGTCTTGACCGACAGCACGCCGACCGAACCTGCCGCGGCCAGGCGCTGCAGGCTCGGCGTCGCCGGTCCCACGTCGTCCCACCGCAGACCGGTGACACCGATGACCACGACCCGCGCCGACCTCGGTGCAGCGGTCAGCGCGGGCGTCCCGGTTCCGCCGGTCGCGCCGGTCGCTCCGGTTGAGCCGGTCGCGCCGGTCGCCTGGATCGCCCCGGCCGCTCGGGGTCCAGCGAGCGCGCCGGTGGCCGCGGTCACCAGGACCGCCACCAGGAGCAGCGCAGCGGCCGGCCGGGTCATCCGATCAGCTCGGCGTAGACCGCGACGACCTGTCGCACGGTGTCCTGCTCGTCCGGCCAGCCCGCAGCAACGGCCCGGCCACGCGCCGCGAGTGCTCGTGCGGCGACAGGGTCCTCGAGCAGGGCGCGTACCGCCCGTCCGAGGGCCACCGGGTCGCCAGGTCGTACGAGGACGGCGCCGTCCTGGACCAGCTCGGGTGTGCCGCCGACGGCCGTGGCCACCAGTGGCCGGCCGGCGCGCAGCGCCTCCTGCGCGGTGAGCGAGCGGGCCTCCCACCAGCTCGGCAGGACCACGACGTCGGCCGCGGCGAGCAGGTCGGCGACATCGTCGCGCGCCCCCAGCCAGCGCACCTGCGGGGCCGCGGCGGCTAGCTCGCCCCGTAGCGGACCGTCCCCGGCCACCGCCACCGCGCAGTCGCCGAGCGCCGGCAGGGCGGCCAGCAGGGTGTCGTACCCCTTCTGCGGATGCAGCCGCCCGACCGCGAGCACCAGTGGATGCCCCAGGCCCGGGTCGCGTCCCGTCGCCGCAAGAGCCGGCGCAGCCACGGGGGCCAGCCGTACGTCCCGACCCCCTGACACCCGCGCCGTCCCCGCCAGGCCTGCGGAGGCCGCCAGCGTGATGTCGGTACGCCGGGCGAGGTAGCGCTGCAGGAGCCGCCCCCCCGGCCCGGACGCCTCGTTGTGCCAGGTCACGATCAGCGGCTGCGCCCGGGCCGACTGGCCGGCGCGGCGACCCAGCCCGGCAGCGGCCGCGAGGGACCCGGCGCGCAACCCGTGCGCGTGCACGACATCGACCGTACGGGCCAGCTGCCGCAGCCGCAGGACTGCCCGCGCGTCCTTCAGCGGGCTCGGCCTGGACCCGATCTCGACCGTCTCGTGCGAGGCGAAGCCGAACAGGTCCTGCGTGCCCGCCGGCCCTGCCACGGTGACGGCCGCCCCCCGCGCGGCGAGGCCGGCCGCCAGGGACCGCACGTGCCGGCCCACCCCGCCGGTGGACGTGGCCAGCACCAGCAGCACCCGCGGTTCAGCCACGCGCGAGGGCCCGCAGTCCGGCGGGATCCAGCAGCCGCACCGCTCCGGCGTACAACGCCGTGGCGGCGAGGGCGACAGCCGACCCGATCAGCAAGGCGCCACCAGGTGTGGCGCCGCCGTCGACCCGGAGCAGCAGCGCGAGAGCGGCCACCGCCGTCCCGGCAGCGAGGCTGACCAGTGCGGTCCGCGATGTGCCGGCGAGGGCGGGCGGGCAGGCCCGGCGCAGTCCGGCGACCAGCAGCAGGCCGGCGACGGTCATCCCGATCGAGTTGCCCAGGCCCAGGGCCACGACTCGGCCGACACCCAGCTGCACGAGGGCCACGTCCGCGAGGGCCACGACGAGCCAGCCCGTCACCGTGGCGGTGGCGGGCGTGCGGGCGTCGCCGCGGGCGTACAGCGCCCGGCCGAGCAGGGCCAGCACCCCGTACCCGAGCAGCCCTGGGGCGAAGGCGCGAACCGCCTCGGTCAGCGCCTCCACGCGATCCGGCCCGGGAGCCCCAAGGACCAGGACGCGGGCGGCCGGCCCGGCGACCGCCACGAGCAGGGCCGCCGCACCCGCGGTCAGGATCAGCAGGGCCCGCAGGGCACTACCCGCCACCCTGGCGTACGCCCCGTGATCGCCGGTCTGGGCTGCGGCGCTCAGCTCGGGGAAGGCGCTGGTGGCCACGGGGACGGCAAGCACCGCCCAGGGCAGCAGGAAGCACGCGGTCGCGACCAGGAACACCACGACGTCCCCGCGGTTCCCACCGTTGGCCAGCCGCAGTGCCACCAGCAGCGCCAGCTGCTGAGCAGCAAGGCCGACCACCCCGCCGGCCGCCAACGAGCGGGCCCGGGCCGCGACACCCGGCGGGAAGGACAAGGTGGGGCGCAGCGGCAGGCCGCACCGACGCAGGGGCAGCAGCAGAGGCAGGGCGAGTGCGCCGACCCCGAGGGTCGTGCCGACGGACAGCGTCAGCTCGCGGACACCGCTCAGCCGGTCCAGGGGCACGCGGCCCTGACCTGCGTACGCCAGGTACGCGCCGATCACCACCGCGCTGGACAGCAGCGGAGCCAGAGCCGGCCCCAGGAAGCGCCGGTGCGCCTGCAGAACACCGGTCAGGACGATGCCCACCCCGTACAGCACGACCTGCGGCATGAAGACCCGCAGCATCCGGGCGCCGACCTCCAGCAGCGGCCGACCGCAGCGGGGACTGCTGCCGGCCACCGCATGCAGGGCGGCGGGTGCGACCAGCGCGCCCAGCACGGCGATCGGGACCAGGACGACGACCGTCCAGGTCAGCAGCGCACTCGCCGTACGGCCGGCAGTGTCGCGATCACCCACCGCGACGGCACCGGCCAGCAACGGGACCACGAGAGCCGCGAGCGCTCCGCCCGCGACGACCTCGAACACCACGTTCGGCAGCTGGTTCGCCGTCTGGTAGGCGTCCCCGACGCAGCCGGGTCCCAGCGTGCGGGTCAGGACGGCCGTCCGCCCAAAACCGACCACTCGGGCCAGTGCGGTCACGGCGCCGATGCCCGCCGCGGCGCCGGCCAGCGTCCGAGTTCTCACGGCAGCCGGCCGAGCCGGTCCCACCAGTGCAGCAGCGGCGTGGCCTCGATGACCCGGCTGTAGGAGACCATCTCGCTGATCGCAGTCAGGGCCAGGATCAGACCGAGCACCGCCGTACGCCGGGACCGGGGCGCAAGGCGGTGGGCCATCGCCAGCCCCAGCAGCGCACCGGCGGAGTTCGCGCCGGCGTCACCGAGCATCGACCGCTCGCGCAGGTCCGCAGGCAGCAGCGCCGCTGCCGCGCCGGCCGGGCCCGGCAGGTCGAGGGCCACCGAGGCGAGCAGGACCGCTTTGAGCGCCCGACCCGGGCGCAGGTCCAGCAGGTTCACCATGTTGGCCGACCCGGCGACCAGCCCCGCGTTCACGACCAGGTCCGGGAGGCTCTGCCGACCGGGGAGCAGCGCGGCCGAGAGCACACCGGCCGCCCCGATCCCGACCACCTTGAGCGAACCGGTCGTGATACGACCCCGGCGCAGCGCGGCCGCGTGGCCACGCACCCCCCTCGCGCCGTCGGCGCCTCCTGCTGCGTCATCGAGCCGGCCCACCGCGCCGGCCCCCCACCCGGCGGCGACCGCCGCCGCCCCCGGCAGACCGCTCGTCACGGTGGCGCCGACGGCCAGCGCCGGGCCGGACAGCAGGCTCACGCTCACGCAGCGGTGGTTGGTCCGCTGCCAGCGGGCGTCGCCGCCCGGCGCCCAGCGGTGCAGGGCCACCTCGGTGAGCAGGGCAAGTGCAGCCCCGGCGGCGGCTGCTGGCCCGCACCGGGTCCTCACGGGCTGGGCGAGGGCGTGGGCGCTGGCGCTTGGGCGCCCTGGCCGGTGCCGTAGCGGCCCGCGCCACCGCTGACCTGCTGGTGCAGGGCGAACACCGTCGTGATGCGGCCTTCGGGGGTGTCGGCGTCATCGACCGAGGACACCCGCTCGGTCAGCGTGCCGTCGTCGCGCAACGCCCGCAGCACGCTCGGAGCGTCGGCCGCGCCGGCCGGCCCGACGACCACGACCCCGGCGCGGCTGTCGAAGGCCGCTGCCAGGGCCAGCGCGGCGGCGTTGCGTTGTCCCGCGTCGGGAGCTGCTACCGGCGCCGGCCCGCTGACGACCAAGACGAGCGTCGCCGTCGGTTGCACCGCCCCCGTCTCGACCGCGAGCAGCTCCGCGCCGGTGAACCCGGCGAGCACCTTCTGCGCCGCGGCGCCGGAGGCCGGTGCACCGGGCCGGCGTACCAGGGCACCGGCGAGCTCGGCGCCGGCGCGCTGGGCCGGCGTACCGGGCACGGCGCCCTCGGGCGGACCCAGGTTCGCGACGAGGTCGTCCACCGCCGAGGTCTTGGTCGGGTCCAGCAGGTCGGGCTTGAGGCGGATCTGGCCGGTGATCTCCCCTCCGGCCAGGACGACCTGGCTGATCAGGGCGTCGCGCAGCCCGGTCGAGGCGTCGGGCATGCTGAGGACAAGCACCTTCTGCCCGGTGAGCTGGCCGCGCACCAGGGTGGGTCCCACGAGGTTGGCGAACGCGTCGTCCTTGGACACGGTTCGCCGCAGGTCCTTGACGTTCGCCTCCAGGCTCCGCTTGTCCCCTGACAGGGAGCTGATGGAGCCGCGCAGGTTGTCCAGCACCGTCCCGTTGAGCGCGGTGGTGCCGACCACGATCCCGACCGCTAGGGCCAGGAAGATCGCTATGACCGAGACCAGGTGGTAGCGGAAGTCAACCAACGGGAGCGCTCCTGTCCAGGGGTACGTCGGACGAGATCACACCGCGACCGTAGGACATGCCGGTGGCCGTGACAGCCCTGCACGGCGCGTCAGAACAGGCTCGACAGCGAGAACACCACGTCGTGCCACTTGTCCGCGAGCAGGCTGCCGTAGGCCTTGCCGGCCGAGGACACGTAGACCGCAGCGGTCATCGCGCTGAGCGTGGCGAGCACGAGCAGGATCAGCGACACGCTCGAGATACGGCTCCGATAGAGCCTGCTCACACCCTTGGCGTCCACCAGCTTGCCGCCCACGCGCAGCCGGGTCAGGAAGGTCGAGGACATCCCCGCCCGGCCCTTGTCCAGGAACTCCTCGAGCGTGGCGTGCGTGCCGACGGCCACGATCAGCGTGGCGCCCTTGGCGTCCGCGAGCAGCATCGCGACGTCCTCGCTGGTCCCGGCGGCGGGGAACAGCACCGCCTGGACTCCCAGCTCCTGCACCCTGACCAGGCCCGGCGCGACGCCGTCGCGGTAGGCGTGCACCACCACCTCGGCCCCGCCGGTCAGGGCCAGGTCGGAGACCGAGTCCATGTCGCCGACCACCAGATCCGGGGTGTACCCGGCCTCGAGCAGCGCATCGGCTCCCCCGTCCACCCCCATCAGGATCGGCCGGTACTCCCGGATGTAGGGCCGGAGCACCGCCAGGTCCTGCTTGTAGTCGTAGCCGCGGACGACGATCAGCACGTGCCGGCCCTCGAGCCGGGTGTGGATCTCCGGCACCCCGACACCGTCCAGCAGCAGATCCCGCTCCTTGAGCAGGTACTCCATGGTGTTCGCGGCGAAGGCCTCCAGCTGGCTCGCCAGGCCGGCACGCGCCTCCAGCATGGACAAGGCGACGCTGTCGGCGTCCTGCCGGACCCCGCTCGCGACGGGGACCTCGCCGGCGTACAGGGTGTCGCCGTCGAGCCGGACGGCGTCGCCCTCCTCCAGGTCGGCGAACACGCCCGTGCCCACGCCGTCGAGCAGGGGGATGCCGGCCTGGACCAGGATCCCGGGACCTGAGTTCGGGTAGCGTCCGCTGGTGCTGGGCGCCGCGTTGACAACCGCGCCGACCCTGCAGGCCACCAGGGCATCGGCACTGACGCGGTCCACGTCGACGTGGTCCAGGACGGCGATGTCCCCGGGCCTCAGCCGCTTCGTCAACTGCTTGGTCCGGCGGTCCAGCCGGACGACGCCGATCGTGCCCGGTAGGCGCACCTGCTGCCGGTTGCGTCGTCCCGCCAGCACTCGCACACGGCGATGATGCCACCTGCTGCCGCTCGTACGACGCTGCGCCGCGCCGCCTCAGCAGTCGTCGAGCAGCGCCGGCCCGCGGTCCGGCGACCGCGATGTCGAGCACTGGCACCTCGCTCAGGCGGACTTGGCCGCACTGGCCGCGGCCAACAGCTCTTCTGCGTGACCCCGGGCCAGGCCGCTGTCCAGTCCGGCCAGCATCCGGGACAGCTCGGCAACGCGGGCGGCGTCGCCCAGGGCGGCGACGCCACTGCTCGTCACGCTGCCCCCCTCGCTCTTGCGTACCAGCAGGTGCCGGTCGGCGAACGCCGCCACCTGGGGCAGGTGGGTCACGACCACGACCTGGTGGTCACGGGCGAGCCGGGCCAACCGGCGACCGACCTCCACCGCGGCCCTGCCACCGACGCCCGCGTCCACCTCGTCGAACACCATCAGGGGCACCGGGTCCGACCCCGCGAAGACGACCTCGACGGCGAGCATGACCCGCGACAGCTCACCCCCCGACGCGCCCTTGTGCAGCGCGCGAGCCGGTGCGCCCGGGTGGGGCGCCAGCAGCAGCTCGACCTCGTCGATGCCGTCCGCGGTGGCCGCCCACCGACGGCCGGCCACCTCGAGCCCCTCGGGCGTCTCCCGCTGGGACACCTGCGCCGTCACGACCGCATTCGGCATGGCGAGGTCGGTCAGCTCGACCGTAACTGCCTGGCCGAACCTCTCCGCAGCGGCTGCCCGAGCCGCGCTGAGCTCGCCGGCCAGAGCCCCGAGCTCGGCGGCGAGCAGGCTGTCCTGCTCGGCGAGGGCGCCGACCCGGTCATCGGTCCCGTCCAGCTCGAGCAGCCGGTCCGAGGCCCGGCCGGCCCAGGCCAGCACGCCGCCGACGTCCTCGAGGTCGTGCCGGCGGACGAGGGCGGTCAGCGCGGCCAGTCGCTCCTGAGCGGCGGACAGCCGCTGCGGGTCCGCGTCGACCGCGGCCGCGTAGGACGCCAGGTCGCCGGCCGCGTCCGCGGCCAGGAACGCGGCCTCGGCCACGCGCACCGCGAGCGCACCGAGGGCAGGGTCATGGGCGGAAGCGGCCTCCAGCGTGCGCCGGGCCGCGGTCAGCAGCACCAGCGCATCGGCATCCCCGCCGCCTTCGTCCCCGGTGAGGGCCTGCTGCGCGGCCGACGCAGCGGTTCGCAGGTCGTCGGCGTTGGCCAGCCGCTCGATCTCCGCGGCAAGGGCGGCGCCCTCCCCCGGCGCCGGGGCGACCGCCTCGATCTGGGTCAGGCCCAACCGGAGCAGGTCCGCCTCGCGGGCTCGCTCCGCGTGGGCGCCACGCAGGGCCACCAGGGTGGCCTGTACCGCGCGCCGACGGACCCAGAGCTCCCCGAACCGCTCGGACCGGCGCAGCACGTCGGGCCCGGCGTACCGGTCCAGCGCGGCCCGCTGCCTCGCCGGCTGCAGCAGGCGCTGCTGGTTGCTCTGGCCGTGCACCGCCAGTACGGAGTCCGCGAGCTCGGACAGGACGCTCAGCGGGACGCTGCGACCTCCCACGTGCGCGCGGGACCGCCCGTCGGCCCCGACGCTGCGCGAGAGCAGCAGGTCCCCGTCATCCAGCTCTGCGCCGGCGTCCACCGCCCGGTCGACCGCCTGGTGCCCGGCCGGTAGGCGGAGCCGACCCTCGACCAGCGCCCGGCCCGCACCGGGGCGCACCCGCCCGGCATCGGCCCGACCGCCGAACAGCAACGACAGACCCTGCACCACCATGGTCTTGCCGGCCCCGGTCTCGCCCGTGACGACCGTCAGGCCCGGCGCCAGCTCGAGCACGGCATCGTCGATGACGCCGAGCCCCTGGATGCGCATCTGCTCGAGCACGCCCGTGAGACTAGGCGCCCTGGAGGGGTCAGCGCCCCGACCGACCTCGCCATCCCTCGACCGGCAGGTCGAACTTGTCCACGAGCGTGTCGGTGAAGGTGCGCGGGTCCGGCGTCCGGGCCAGCAGCACCGGCCGGACACCCCGCCGGACCTCTACGCGCGTGCCGTGCGACAGCGGCAGCGTGCGCCGACCGTCGCAGTTGAGGACCGCCTCGGCGCCGCTCGGCAGCACCTCAAAGGCCACCACGGAGGACGGCGCGACGACCAGGGGGCGGGCAAACAGGGCGTGCGCACTGATCGGCACGACGAGCAGCGCGGACACCGACGGCCACACCACCGGACCGCCCGCGCTGAAGGCGTACGCGGTGGAACCGGTCGGGGTGGCCGCCACCACCCCGTCGCAGCCCCACCGAGACAGCGGGCGGCCGTCCACCTCCACGACGACCTCGAGCATCCGGGCCCTCGCGGCCTTCTCGACGGAGGCCTCGTTGAGCGCCCATCCGGCGCCCGTCTGCACGCCGTCGATGCGGGTGGCGACATCGAGCGTCAACCGCTCCTCGACGTCGTACTCCTGCGCGAGGACCCGTTCGATGGTCTGGTCGAGGTCCTGCGACTCCGCCTCGGCGAGGAAACCCACCCGACCGAGGTTGACGCCGAGCAGCGGCACGCCCGCGTCCCGGGACAGCTCAGCGGCCCGCAGGATCGTGCCGTCACCGCCCAGGACCAGGACCAGCTCGACGTCGGCGGCCGCGTCCTTCGCGCTGCAGACCGCGACCCCGGTGAGCCCGATGTCCTCGGCCTCCTCGGCGAGCACCCGAACCTGGACCTGCGCGGCCTGCAGCCGTCGCACCACGCGTCGGGCGGCGTCGGCGGTCTTCTGCCTACCGGTGTGCGCGAGCAGCAGGACGGAGCGGGTCACCGCTCGAACCTACTGAGGACCTTCGGCAACCGCCCGGGCTAGGTCGTCCTCGACCAGGGGCGGGGCCCCGCGCCGCAGCCACAGGAAGTACTCGACGTTCCCACTCGGGCCGGGCAGCGGGCTCGCCACGACCCCTCGGACCCCCAGCCCGAGCTGGCCGGCCTGCTCGGCCACCCGCCGTACTGCGGCAGCGCGGGCAGCCGGATCGCGCACGACCCCACCGGAGGGCAACCGCTCGCGGCCCACCTCGAACTGGGGCTTCACCATGGGCACCAGGTCCGCGTCCGTACGCGCGCAACCCACCAGGGCGGGCAGCACCAGCCCGAGCGGGATGAAGGACAGGTCAGCAACCACGAGCTCGACCGCCTCCCCTACCTGCTCCGGCTCGAGGGCCCGGGCATTGACCCGCTCGACGACCGTCACCCGCTCGTGGGTGCGCAAGGACCACGCCAGCAAGCCGTAGCCGACGTCCACGGCAACGACGTGCCGCGCGCCACGGCGCAGCAGCACGTCGGTGAACCCACCGGTGCTTGCACCCGCGTCCAGGCACCGTCGACCTGCCGGGTCGATGGCGAAGGCGGTCAGGGCGCCGAGCAGTTTGTGCGCCCCCCGAGACACCCAGACCTCACCCTCGTCGGCCTCCACGTGCAGGCTCGCGCCGGGGTCCACGGATGTCGCCGACTTGGTGGCGACCTGACCGCCGACGCGGACCCGACCGGAGCCGATCAACTCCCCGGCCTGCTCGCGGCTGCGCGCCAGGCCCCGCCGCACGAGCTCGGCGTCCAACCTGGCGCGCCGGGCCACGACAGCCTCAGGGACCGTCGAGTTCGGCGAGCGCCTCCTGCAGCGCGCGGTGCACCTGGTCGTAGGCTTCCACGTGCTGCGCCACCGGCAGCTCGGCCAGGCCGGCGAGACGGCGCAGGGCCACCTCCACGTGTTGCTGGGCCGGCGCCGCAGGCTGCACCTAGGACTGCTTCGGCGGCGAGGATGCGGTGGCCGCGCTCGCGACCGGAGCAGTAGCCGCAGCCGTTGCGGGCACCTTCTTCCCGGGCGGCTTCTTCGCAGGCGCCCTCGCCGCCCTGTCCGCCGCCTTGGCGGCGCCCGACTTCGCCGGAGCCCTGGTGGCGGCCTTGGTCGCGGGCGCCTTCGCGGCCCTGTTTGCCGCCGTGGTGGCCCCCGCCTTCGCCGGGGTCCTCGTGGCGGCCTTACCCCCCGTCGTCTTCGCGGCCCTGCTCGCAGGGGCTTTCGCGGCCCTGCCCGCCGGAGCCTTGGCGGCGCCGGTCTTCGCCGGAGCCCTGGTGCCGGCCGTGCTCGCGGGCGCCTTCGCCGCCTTGGTAGCAGTCGCCGCCCTCGCCGGAGCCCTGGTGGCGGCCGTGCTCGCCGGAGCCCCCCCCGCGGGCGACGTCGCTGATCCGGCCGCGGCGGCCCTGGCCAGTTCGCGCGAGGAGCTCTCAAGGCTACGCACCCGCGCCGTGAGCTCGCAGACCTCGTCGTTGCTGGCCAGGCCGACCAGGCCGAGAGCACGATCCACCTCGTACTTGACCAGGGCCGCGACCGCCTCGCGGTTGCTCCGGCTCTGCGCGACCAGGTCGTCGGCGAGCGAGGTGACCTGCCCGGCCGTCGCCTCGCCCTGGGCGACCAGTGCCTTTGCCGCTGCCTGGGCCTTCTGCCGGGTCACCTCGGTGAGGCCACCGGCCAATGCCAGGTAGCCCTTCAGCGCGTCCTTCACAGCGTCCTCCTCCGGACCGCCCCCCGCGGTGCGGCGGCAGCACCGTACCGCGTGTCCGGTAGCGTCCGCGGCATCTGACGATCTCGACCGGAGGGCGACGTGGCGAGCCGCACCGAGTGCGACAGCGCGATGCGGTCCGTGGTCGACAAGCTCGCAGAGCTCGATCCTGAGCTGCGCCGCAGGTACACGGTGGATCGCAGTGTCTCCTGTCGCGTCAGCGACTTGGGCGTCACCTACTCCGCCCGGCTGAGCGAGGACGGTCTGGCGGGTCTCGTTGTCGATGGGGCGGCAGCAGAGCGGGCTCAGGTGCGGCTCACCGTGGGCAGCGAGGACCTGCTCGCACTCGTGGAAGGCCGGCTGGCGGTGCCGTCGGCGTGGGCGGTGGGCAAACTCCGGGTGCAGGCCAGCCCGCTCGACCTGCTCAAGCTGCGCGCCCTGCTGTAACGCCTCCCCTGTCCCGGGCCCTCACCCGTCGGCTCTGCTCCAGGCCAGCGCGCAGGCAGCCCGCAGGACATCGTCGCCCTCGCCGCTGGTGACCAGCACGTCGCCGTCGAAGGACGCCGTGGCCTGGCCGCAGCGCGCTTTGTCCCGCCGAACCAGAGCCTCGGGGTGCGCCCAGAGGAGTCCGCGCAGGTCGCTCGCGACATAGGTGGGCCGCATGCCCCGCGGCGCCGCCAGGACCGCCGCCCGGTCGGTGACGCCGGTCAGTACCAGGAGGCTGTCGCTGCCGCCGCGTACGGCGCCCAGCACATCGGTGTCCAGCCGGTCGCCGATCACCAGCGGCCGACGCGCGCCCACCCGTTCGACGGACTCGCGATGCAATGCCGGCTCCGGCTTGCCGACGACCTCGGGCTGCTTCCCGGTCGCGGCCACCAACGCCTCCACCAGCGCGCCATTGCCGGGGAGCGGGCCGCGCTCCGTCGGGTAGGTGCTGTCGCGGTTCCCGGCCACCCACAGAGCACCTGCCAGGATGGCGACGCAGGCCTCGGCCAGGTCGCTCCAGCAGGTCGCTGGGTCGTGCCCCTGCACGACGGCGGCCGGCCCACCCGGGCCGGCCTCGGCCACGGTGCGGACCGGCCACAGACCTCCCGCGGCGACCTCCTGCGCGAGTCCGGCTGTCCCCAGCACGAGCACAGCTGCTCCGGGCGGCAGCCGCCCCTTCAGCAGGCGTACGGCGACCTGCCCGCTCGTGACCACGTCCGCCGGATCGGTGGGAATGCCCAGGCCAGCCAGGTGCTCGGCCACGACCGCGGGGCGACGGGAGGCGTTGTTCGTGACGAACGCGGCGTGCAGCCCCGCCTCCCGGGCGAGTCGAACCGTCTCCGCGGCGTGCGCAATGGGCTGTCGGCCGAGGTAGAGCACGCCGTCCAGGTCGTACAACCCCGCGTCGTAGACCTGGCACAGGGGCTGGTCCGACGCTCCCAGCCGCTCACCCCTGGCCACGCTGCCCTGTCCAGCCGTCAGCGGCGTGACGCCGTGAGCGCGGCCCGCGCGCCACGCAGCGCGGTGCTGTAGTAGGCGATGTCGGGGCGCATCGCGGCGGCCAGCGCCAGGTGTTCGACCGCGCTCGGCAGGTCCCCCAGCTTGGTCGCCGCCAGGCCGAGCCCGAACTGGGCGTAGTCGTCGGCGGGATCGATGGAGATGATCCACTCGAAGTTCGCCCGCGCCTCGGGGTACATGCCCATGTCGAACTGCGAGCGGGCCAGCGCCTCGCGAGCCATCCGGGACTCGGGGTCGGCGGTGACGGTGTGCCCGAGCACCTGGACCGCCGCAGCGGCGTCGCCGTTGTCGAGCAGCTCCAGCCCCCGCAGGTACCAGTCGTAGGCGTCCCCCTGCGGGGCGACGTCCGGCGGGGCCGGTGGCAGGTCGGCGAAGGGCTTGGGCTTGTCCTCCTCGGGGGCACGAGGGTCGTACCGGGGGTCGTACCGGCTCTCAGACACGCGTACTCCTTCGGTCGTCATCCCCGGTTCTGCCGTCCAGCAGACCGCCCTCCCGCTCCCGTCCTACCGCCGTACCTGCTGCGCTTGGTGCCTGTGTCCGTGGTGCCTGCGTCCGTGGCGCCGTACCCAGGCCGGCCCTTACTGGGCCCGGACCCTCCCGCCTAGCATGCGCCCATGACCGCTGACGCCACGCGCAACGAGCCGAACTCCGGCGCGTCGACGCCCCCTTGCTCAACCGATCCGAGCCACCCGCCGTTCCCGACGGGTCTTGTGCTCGCACCTTTTCGTGCCGTGCGCTACGACTGCCACGTCGCCGGACCGCTGGACAACCTGACCTCTCCGCCCTACGACGTCATCGACGCCGCGACCGGAGCGGCACTCGAGCAGGCGAGCACTCACAACGTCGTACGTCTCATTCTCCCACGTCCCGACGATCACCACGTGGACCAGTACGCGCGCGCCGCTGCAACGCTGCGCTTCTGGCGCGGCGAGGGTGCCCTCGTGCCCGACGCCGACGCGGGTTTGTACGTGTACGAGCAATCGGACCCGATCAGCGGGCACGTGCAGCGTGGGTTGCTCGGCGCCCTGGCCCTCACACCGGCGCAGGACGGCATCGTCCTGCCCCACGAGAACACCATGGCAGGCCCCGTGGCCGACCGGCTGGCGCTCTACACCGCGGTCGAGGCCGATCTCGAGCCCATCTTCTTGCTGTACGCCGGCGGCGGGCCGGCCAGCCGGGCGGTCGCCTCCGTCTCGTCCAGTCCCGCTCTCGTCGACACCGTCCTGCCGGACGGGTTGCGGCACCGCTTGTGGCAGCTCACCCAACCCGAGCTCCTCGCCGACATCGCTGCCGATCTGCGTCCGCGCACCGCGGTCATCGCCGACGGCCACCATCGCTACGCGACCTACTTGCGTCGGCAGCAGGCGGCGCACGAGGCCGGCCGCGGTCCGGGGCCCTGGGACCGCGGCTTGACCTTCCTGGTCGACGCCACGGCGTTCGGACCTCAGGTCCACGCCATCCATCGCGTACTGCCCGGCCAGGACACCGCAGAGCTCTCCCGTCGCGCGCAGGCCGGCATGTCCGTGGCAGACCTCGATGGCCTCAGCCTGCAGGACGGACTGCTCCGGTTGGAGCACGCCGGCCACGCCGGACCGGCCTTCTTGCTGGCCGACGGCAGCGCCACGACGATGCGGCTGCTGAGCCACCCCGACCCGGCCCGGTTGGCCGGAGCGCTACCACCGGAACGCAGCGCACAGTGGAAGGCGCTGGACGTCTCGGTGCTGCACTCCTACCTTGTCGCCGATCTGTGGGGCCTCACGGACGACGTCGTCAGCGTCGGGTACGAGCACGATGTTCAGGCCGCAGTCGCGACAGCCGGACGAACCTGCGGAACTGCTGTCCTTCTCAACCCCACCCCGGTCGAGGCCGTCACCCAGGTGGCGGCCGGGGGTGAGCGGATGCCCCGGAAGTCCACGCTGTTCACCCCCAAACCACGCAGCGGGCTGGTCATCCGCGACCACCTCGTCGAACGGATGTGACGGCTCTGCCGGACGTCAGGCAGCACGTTGCAACCGCTTCATCCTGAGGACCTCGATCTCGCAGCGACTCACGGCGCCTGCGCCCGCCCGCCAGAACCGGCGACGCAGGGCGCCTTCCACGGTGACGACATCGCCTGCGCGGAAACCAGCCGCCGAGCGGCGGACGTTCGTAGCCCACGCCACGCAGTCCAAGGTATCGACGGTCGGTACGCGCACGCCCTCAGGCGCCGCCCGCCCAGGTCTGGGTCGATCCACGACGAGCCGCCAGATCAGCAGGATGTCCCCGCTGGGTAGCGTGCGCTCTTCCGGGCCGGCGGCAACCCTGCCCACCAGCACCACCTCGTTGCGCGCTGCCACGTCCACGACCACTCCCCTGTCGGCTCGTCCGTCCCGTCAGCCTGCCGCTGCGCGGGTCTGGGCAGGGGCCTCGAGCGAAGGGTGTGGACGCAGCAAGGCTGCTGTGGACAGTTCAGTCCTACCGTCAGAGCGCCCCGTCCTGCGCCGCGGGCAGTGGCGCAGGGCGGTCATGAACCACCGACATCCCCGCCAGGACCTCGCGCAGCCGGTGCGCCGCCACCTGTCCCCTGCTGTCCT
>JAABUT010000917.1_pt1 | contig 39246 bp, 34 predicted proteins | sample 5559281 | NCBI WGS metagenome assembly JAABUT01 (sample SAMN10711880, study PRJNA513359) | rock metagenome | isolation source: Antarctica rocks | place: Antarctica: Victoria Land, Ricker Hills nord | collected 2016-01-04 | reverse complement strand
GCAACCCAGCCTCTTGCTCAACCGTCGCAACCAAAGGAGACCGACCCGCCATGACCCCTACCCAGCAAACGCCAACGATAGCCCTACATTACCATCCGTGCGACAGGCCAGGGAAACCTGCTTAGTCTCGGACGTTCCCGCACGGCACAGAAGAAGCATGGCATGACCGCACGCGACCTCCGGATCGCCATCATCGGCGGCGGCATCGGCGGCTTGACGCTGGCCCTGGCGCTCCGCCAGCGCGGGATGCAGGCGGACGTGTATGAGCAGGCGGCAGAGTTGGCGGAGATTGGCGCCGCCGTTGCCCTGTCCGCCAACGCGACCCGGGAGCTGCGCCGCCTCGGCGTCCTGGACCCGATCACGACAGCGTCGTGCGAGCCGACGGAACTGATCTACCGTGACGGACGCACCGGCGCCCGCATCGCGGCGCATCCCGTGCGCCAGGGCAGCGCCTACCAGGCCCGGTTCGGCGCGCCGTACTACGGCATCCACCGCGCTGACCTGCAACGCACCCTCAGCGGTGCACTGGCTGGGGAGGGGCTGCACCTGGGGCATCGCCTGTCGGACCTGGCCGAGGCGGGCGGCGCCATGCGCCTGACCTTCGGCAACGGCCATGCAGCAGAGGCCGACCTGGTAGTGGGCGCGGACGGCGTGCGCTCGCTGGTTCGGCAGTATGTGACCGGCGGGGAGGGCGTAACCTACTCCGGCACCAGCGCGTTGCGCGGCATCGTGCCGACCGCGGCCCTGCCGGCGCTGCCGGACCCGCACGCCATCCAGTTCTGGATGGGGCCGGACGCGCACCTGCTGCACTACGTCATCGGCGGAGACGGCGCGGACGTTAACTACTTCGCCGTGATGGAAGGACCACGGGATTGGCAGGCCGCCGGGTCGGTGGCGGAGATCGGCCGGGATGAGGCGCTGGGCGCCTTCGCGGGCTGGCATCCGGCGGTGACGGAGATGGTCGCCGCCGTGCCGCACCATAAGCGCTGGGGATTGTTCGTCGTGCGCCCGTTGCTGAGCTGGCATCGTGGCCGGGCCGTGCTGCTGGGGGACAGCGCGCATGCGATGGTGCCGCATCACGGCCAGGGTGCCAACACCACCATCGAGGATGCAATCACCCTGGCAGAGCTGCTGCCCGGCACCCAGTCCGACGCAATGGAGGCGATGATGGCGACCTACCAGCGCCTACGCCGGGCGCGGACGCGCAAGATACAGCGCAGTTCCTGGGCCACCAACGGGCTGCTGCACCTGCCGGACGGCCCGGCGACCGTGGGCCGGGACCGCCGCTTGGCGCGCTTCCCGGAGGACTTCGCCTGGATACACGGGCACGATGCGATGGCAGCAGCGCGGCGCGCCCGCCTCGACGCGGCCGCACGGGCAGCGGCTTAGCGGATGCAGGCAGACCCGGTGCAATCCGCCCTCACCGGCGTCCTGCGCGCAACCCTCGGGGCCGACCCGGCACGCATGGCACGCAGCAGCCGCCTGCGCGAAGACCTCGGCATCACCTCCCTGTCCCTGATTGACGTGGCCTGCGCGGCGGAGGACCGCTTCGGCGTCCGTATCCCCGATGACGACCTGGAGCGGTTCGTCACCCTGGGCGACGCTGTGGACTTCCTGCGGACGGCTGGTGCAGAAGGGTAGCCGTACCTCAACCCGGAACCCTCCCTCACCATGGACTTCACCGACATCCAGATCCTGTGCGTCGGCGACGTGATGCTGGACCGCTTCGTGCAGTGCGACATGGAGCGCATCTCACCGGAGGCGCCCGTGCCCATCCTGCGCCTGCGCGGCACGCGGGAGATGCTGGGCGGCGCCGGCAACGTGGCCAGCAACGTCGCCGCCCTCGGCGGCACGGCCGTTCTGGCCGGGTTGGTCGGGGCGGATGCCGCAGGGGACGCGGTGCGGCGCCTGTTGAACGGGGTGCCGCGGCTGGTGTCGGCCGCCGTGGACACGCCGGCGCGTCCGACGACCTGCAAGACCCGCTTCATCGCCGCCAACCAGCAGGTCGTCCGCGCAGACGAGGAAAGCCTGGCGCCGGTGACGGTCCATGAGGAAGCGGCGCTGCTGGATGCCGTGCGGGCCTGGATCGGCCGGGTTGGCGCCGTGGTGCTGGCGGATTATGGCAAGGGTGCGCTGACCCCGGGCCTGATGGCGCAGGTGGCCGGGCTGGCGCGCGGCGCCGGAGTGCCGGTGTTCGTGGACCCGAAATCGCCGGACTTCACCCATTACCGCGGCGCCACCTGCATCACGCCCAACCTGAAGGAACTGGCCGCCGCCTCCGGCATGGCCGTGGACACGACCGAGGCGGTGGTGCTGGCCGCGCGCCGCGTGCGGGCACAGGCGGACGCGGAGGCGATCCTCGTCACCCGGTCCGAAAAGGGGATGACGCTCGTGGAGGCCTCCGGCGCCGTGCAGTCGGTGCCGGCGCGGGCACGGGCAGTGTTCGACGTGTCGGGCGCGGGCGACACCGTGATCGCGGCGATGGCGCTGTGCGCCGCCGCCGGGCGCACCTTGGCGCAGGCCATGCACATCGCCAATGCCGCCGCCAGCGTCGTCGTCAGCAAGCCCGGCACCGCCACCGCCACGGTGCAGGAGGTGCTGCGGGAGCTGGACGCCGGGGACCACGAAGAGGATGCGCCGGCGCCGGACGGCGTTCGCCCGCTCCAGGAAATCGAGGCGCTTGTGGCGCGCTGGAAGGCGCAGGGGCTGCAGGTCGGCTTCACCAACGGCTGCTTCGACATCTTGCATCCCGGCCACGTGTCCCTGCTGGCGCAGGCGCGGGCCGGGTGCGACCGGCTGGTGGTGGCGCTCAACACCGATGCCAGCGTACAGCGGCTCAAGGGACCGTCGCGTCCAGTCAACCCGCTGGATGGCCGGGCGCGGGTCCTGGCGGCACTGCGCTACGTGGACGCCGTGGTCGCCTTCGACGAGGCGACGCCGCTGGAGCTGATACGCGCCCTGTTGCCGGACGTGCTGGTGAAGGGCGCGGACTATACCCTGGACCAGGTGGTTGGCGCGGACGTGGTGCAGGCCGCCGGCGGACGGGTGCTGCTGGCATCCCTGGTGCCCGGCGAGTCCACGACCGGCATCGTCGCCCGGATGCGCCAGCCGGTGGTGCCTGCGTGACCAAGGCCGGCTTCGCGGGGGTTCATGACGTTTCCAGCGCCCATGCCGCCTTCCGCGGCTGGATGTTCGGCCAGGCCCTGCCGTTCTGGGCCGGCGCCGGCAACGACGCGCCCGGCCTGGGCGTGCACGAGTCGCTGCAGTTGGACGGCTCGCCGTCCGGGGTGCCGTTCAAGCGGATGCGGGTGCAGGCGCGGCAAGTTTACGCCTTTTCTCACGCGGCGCTGCTGGGCTGGGCGCCGGGGCGGGCTGTAGCGGAGGACGCCTACGCCTTCATGACCCGGCAAGGCGCCCGCGCCGATGGCGCCTGGGCGCGGCGGCTGTCTCCGGCAGGCGACGTGCTGGACCCGGCGGCTGACCTGTATGACCTGGCCTTCGTGCTGTTCGCCCTGGCCTGGCACGCCCGGCTGACCCGGTCGGAGGAGCCGCTGGCCCGCGCCCGCCGCACCCTGGACTGGATCGCCGCCCACATGCCGCACCCGCCGGCAGGCTATCGCAACGTCCAGCCCTGGGAGGACGGCCCGCGGCAGCAGAACCCGCACATGCACCTGCTAGAGGCCGTACTGGCGCTTTATGAGACCTCCGGCGACGCCTATTATGCCGATCATGCCCACGCATTGGTGGGACTGTTCCGCCGCCACCTGTTCGACCCGGCGACGGGCACGCTTGGGGAATTCTTCGCCGAGGACTGGACCCCAGCCGTTGGCGACGCCGGCACCCATGTCGAGCCGGGACATCACCTGGAATGGGCCTGGCTGCTGGACCAGTACGAGCGCTTGACCGGCGGCGAGGCCGGCGCCGAGATCAACCGGCTGTACGCTTTTGCCGTCCGCCACGGTGTGGACCCGGCGACCGGGCTGGTGTGGGACGCGGTCGGGCGGGACGGTGCGCCACGGCTCCGCGGCTTCCGCCTGTGGCCGCAGACCGAGGCGTTGAAGGCCCATGCTGCAATGGCCCGGCGCGGCGGGGGCAGCCTGGCGCGGGTGGCGCCAACCGTGCGCGGCATCGGCACCCACTTTCTGCAAGGCAGCATACCGGGCGCCTGGACCGACCAGTTGGACGAAACCGGCACCCCGGTGTCCCGGCTGATCCCGACCAGCTCGCTCTACCATGTGTTCATGGCCTATGCGGAGTTGGACGGGCTGGCGGGGAGCTTGCAGGCATTATCCGACCGTTCGGCTTTCGAGCCATAGGGCGCAAGTCGCGCTGCAATGCCGCTACAGTACCATCGTTCCTGACAGACTTGGGCTACCTAGATAAATTGACCCCGCAGGAACCCCAGTGCCGGAAGCGGCTTCCACGCCCGTGGCAGGTCTGCCGGCCGGATCGGCGCCACGCTGTAGCTGGGCGCTGGTTGCCGGCAGCTTGCCAGCAGCCCGGCATAGGCCCTGATCTGCTGCTCCCGCCAGGCCCGGTCTGCCAGCGCCCGTTCCCGGCTGGAGAAGATTTCCGCCACCCGGCTGGCCCGGCCGACCTGGGCGACGACGGCCCACAAGGTGTCGTCCTTGCGGTGCTTGAACTCGATGACGCTACTCATGCAGGCGTGCTGGCCGGCATGGGCGGGCCTCCTTGATCGCTACATCAGGCGATATTGGCTGCCGGATGGGGCGAGACAAGCCGGGCCTCAAGCAGCCTGCTGCAAAGCGTATTTCCGGCAATGGTCGAGGTAAGCCGCCTCGTGCGCCGCCATCAGTTGCACCACCGTCGTCCACAGCCAGCCCGGCGCGTCCAGGGTCTTGCTGCGGCGGCTCAGCTCGGCGGCCCAGCGGCGCCGGGCCGGCTGGTCCATCTGCCGGGCATGGGCCTGGCCGACCACCCCGGCCAGGAAGCGGGCGACGCCCATCGCTTCCTCCTGCGTCATCCGCTCCACCTCCACCTTCAGGTCCTGCGGCCGCAGCTCGCGCAAGAACACGGCGCTGCCCTCCAAGCGGGCGGCCAGCATCCGGTTTCCCAGATGCGGCGCCAGGTGCCGGGCACCCTCCACCACGCGCTTGGCGTTGTCGCGCGGCATGTCGGCGCTGGCGGCGTGGGGAGCGACGGCGGCCGTGGCCTCCTTGATGTCCATCAGGCACAGCTCCCCGCCCTTGCCGCCCACCCGGGCGATCACCGCGTAGCGCAGCATACCGAGCGAGCTGCAGCCCTTGACCCAATAGGCCGCGTCCAGCACGCGCACGCTGGCCGCCGGGTCGGCGCCGTGCAGGGAAGCGGCCAGCCGGCGCACGTCGTCCTGGGCGAACAGGGCATCCACCGCCGTGCGCTCCTTGTCACCCAGCGGCCAGAACCGCTTTCCCAGCGGGATGGTGGGCTTGGCGTCGCCGATGCGCTCGCGTGCCAAGTGCTTCCAGGACCGGCCGACAGCCTCCTGCATGACGAGGTGCACGGTGTCGGGCAGGGCGTCGTCGGGCGGGGCATCCTCCGTGAACGCTGCCTCGTAGCCGGCCACCATCTGCTCCAGCATGTGGACGGTGATGATGCCCGGCAAGTCCGACCCGCGGGCGGCACTGGCCAGCGACAGGCCCAGGCGGATCAGGTCGTGCGCGGGATTGCCGATCACGCTCTGGTCGAGGTCGCGGATTTGTATTTCCACCCGGCCGTGGCGGTCCGCCACCGGGCCGAGGTTGCCAATGTGGCAGTCGCCGCAGATCCAGACTGGTGGACCCTCCGGGCAGGCGACGGTGACGCCGGCCAGCCACTCGTAGAACTTTGTGGTGTTGCCGCGGACATAAGCGTGGGCGGAGCGCGCCATCTTCACGTTGCGCGCCGCGGCAAGAGCGGCGGCGCGGGTGGTCGGAGTTTGGATGTCCGGCATGGTCGGCTGGGGCCTCGGTTGGGTCTGGCGGGCCGCCAGGCGGCGGAGTGTGACACTTGCATTGCAGAATGGGCCGGGGTTGGCGGCCCACAAGATGACATCCCGACGCCGCTCATTCACACCTGGCGGCGGCTGGCTATTGTGGGGCTGACCAGGAGCACGTTGGAACATCATGCCGGCTACGAAGGACAGCAGCACGCATCTACTCAGGTTTGCCTTGCCAAACGTTCAACTGGCTGGAGGAGCGCCCACCCGTGCATGGCGCACGGGGGTGCATGACCGGCGCAATCAGGTCGTTGCTAGGACGCCGGGTGACGACGCACTGTATGTTTGATGCAGGCTGCGATCCCCGGCCGCCCCGTCTTGACGGTCGCGGTCGTCACCGGTGGCGGCTCCGGCATCGGCGCCGCGCTGTGCCGCATGATTGCGGTGCCGGGCCGGGCGCTGCTGGTCCACGCCGGCAGCAACCGTGACGGGGCGGAGGCCGTGGCGGCGGAGCTTCGGGCCGCAGGCGCCGAGGCCGCCGTCGCCGTCCAGCCCTTTGGTGCCCCGGGCGCGGACGGCGTGCTGGTGGCGGACGCCGTCGCGCGCCGGGGGCGGCTGGACCAAGTGGTCCATGTTGCCGGGCGCGCTGACCGCCGCCCGTTCGGCGAACTGGACGAGGCCGGGTTCGACGAAGCCATCGCGGTCAATGCCCGCGCCTTCCTGAACCTAGCCGCGGCCACCCTGCCGCACCTGCGCGCGACCCCGGCGGGCCGGGTGGTCAGCACCGGGTCGTTCCTGTCGGCGGTGTTCCGCCCGGCGGCCGGGTACTTCCGTGCGACGACGGCGGCCCAGGCGGCGCTCGTGGCACTGACCCGGCCGCTGGCGGCGCAGCTTGCGCCGGACGGCATAACGGTCAACTGCGTCGTGCCCGGTATCATCCGCAGGGCGCCGGGCCGGCACTCCGCCATATCCGGCGAGGCCCACGCCCAGGCTTTGGCTGCGATCCCATTGGGCCGGTTGGGTGCGCCGGAGGAGGTGGCGGCAGCCATTGCCTTCCTGCTGTCCCCGACGCCGTCCCGAAGACGCATTAAGGGCCGGCCCAAGAAGCCCGGGGAGGCGTCCCCGGGCCTCTGCTACGCTAATACGGCCGCGGCGGCGCACCGGGCGGCGGGGCATAGCCGGGGGGCGGCCCTCCTGCTGGCGGCGCATAGCCAGGCAACGGGTTCCCCGGCGGCGCACCCGGTCCCACTGGGTAGCGCGGGCCGGTGTAGTTTCGGTCCAACTGCATCTCGTTCAGGCGGTCCACCTGGCTGTCGCCGGTGTCGTTGCCGGCATCGTTGCGGCGGTCCACGTTGGCGTAGGGCTTGCGCACGTTGGCGGCATGGGCCGCTGGCGCGGCTGCCAGCAGCACGGACGCGGCCAGCACGGCGGTGATTAGGCGTGTCATCGGGCAGCCTCCTTCATAAGTTCACGGCCACGTAACGCATCAGCCGCCCCTGCGATGCACCGGCACATGCACCCAGATGCAACGACGTCTTGCCCATTGCTCCTGCGCAACGCACCCTACTGCAATGCCCCTCGAAGCCGCTGACCTCGCCGCCGCCCCGTCCACCCCGCAATCCGCCCGGCGCACCCGCGCCCACGCCGCCTGGGACGCCCGCCTGCACGAAGCCCTGCGCCTGGACATCCCCGGGGAGGGCATCCCGGAAGCCTGGTTCCTCGGCCCCCGCGCCGAGAATGTGGAGTTGCTGCGGGAACTGCTACTGGCCGCGCTCGACAGCCACGCCGGCTTCCGCCGCGGCTTCCATCCGGAGGACCCGGCCCATATCACCCCGGCCATCCAGGCCAGCCCCGGATATGCCGCCGGCGCCGACCGGCTGCGGCGGGACGCCGAGGTATTGTTCAAGGCGCTGCGCCTGTCTGCGCCCTTTGCTTCCATGCGCTATCAGGGGCACATGCTCTGGGATACCGCGCTGCCGGCAATGGTCGGGCTGATCGCGGCGCTGTTCTACAACCAGAACAACGTCGCCGCCGAGGCATCCCCCGTCACCACCCGGCTGGAGATCGAGGTCGGCAACGACCTGTGCCGGATGCTGGGCTACACGGTCCCGCCGCACGGCCAGCCGCCCGCGCCGGGCACGATCGTGCCCTGGGGCCACATCACCAGCGGCGGCACTATCGCCAACATCGAGGCGCTGTGGGCCGCCCGCAACCTGGCCTTCGCCCCCGTCGCCCTGCGCGCCGCGCTGAAGGAGGTGCCGGCCCTGGCGCCGGGCCGAGCGGTGGAGGTGCCGGTCTGGGCCGGCGGCACCGCGCGGCTGGTGGACCTGGACACCTGGACGCTGCTGAACCTAGACCTCGATGCGGTCGCTGGGCTGCCGGCGGCGCTCGCCGCGCTGGGGGTGGAGCCGGACGTGCTGCAGGCGGCGCTGGCGGGCTACGCTGTGCAGAATACCGGGCTGGTGGGGTTCTACCGCAACTTCATGCCCGACGTGCCGGAGCCTCCGGTGCTGCTGGCGCCGGCCACCAGCCACTACTCCTGGCCCAAGGCGGCCACCGTACTGGGCCTGGGCAGCAACGCGGTGCTGGTGCAGCGGGTGGACCAGGACGCGAGGCTGGACCTGGACCACGTCGAGGCGACGCTGACCATCCTGCTGCGCCGACGGGTGCCGGTGCTGTGCGCCGTCGCCGTCCTGGGCAGCACGGAGGAAAGCGCCGTGGACCCCTTGGCTGGGCTGCTGGACCTGCGGGACCGCTTCCGGGCGCGTGGCCTGAACTTCATGGTGCACGCGGACGCGGCCTGGGGCGGCTACTTCCGCACCACCTTGCGCGACGAGTCCGAGCCGGACCAGGTGTGCGGCGTGCCGACCGCCGCGATGGGTCCGTTTGCACGAACGCAGTACGAGGCGCTGGGCCGGGCCGACAGCATCACCGTGGACCCCCACAAGGGCGGCTACGTCCCTTATCCCGCCGGCGCCCTGTGCTACCGCAACGCGGCGATGCGGGACCTGGTGTCCCTGCGCGCGCCGGTGGTGTTCCACAGCCAGGCCGAGCCGACGGTCGGCATCTACGGCCTGGAGGGCAGCAAGCCTGGCTCCGCCGCTGCCGCCGTGTGGCTGGCCCACCGGGTGATCCGCCCGGACAGCAGCGGCTATGGCCGTATCCTCGGGCAGTGCCTGTGGACCAGCAAGCGGCTGTTCTGCCGCCTGGCAACGCTGCGCGACCCGAAGTTCCGCATCACCTGCTTCAACCGCACCCCGGCGGAGCGGGCCGGCGCCGGCCAGCGTGCCCTGGCGGCGGAACGGGCGATGATCCGGTCCTTCGTCGGCCTGGACAACGCCGCCCTGGCCGCCCGCCTGCAGGCCGACCCGGCGGCACACGAGCTGTTCAGCCAGGTCGGCTCGGACCAGGTGATCCTGGCCTTCATGCTGAACTTCAAGGGCGCGGACGGGGCGTGGAACACCGACCTGTTGCGCGCCAACCTGTTCAACGACCGCGTGTTCGCCCTGTGCAGCGTAGTCGAACCGCGGGAGGACATGGGGCGCGCACCCGTCGGCGGCGGCAGCCTCGACCTGATCCTGACCAGCAGCCGGTTCGACCGGGCGACCTATGGCGCCGGGTTCGTGGATGCGCTCTGCCGCCGGATGATCGTGACGCCGCGGCCGGAGGCCGGGGTGGATTTCCTGATCTCGACCACGATGGACCCGTGGACGACGGACGCAGCGGGCAGTGATTTCCTGCAGGTGATCGAGGACGCGCTGCGGGACGCGGCGCACCGGGCGCTGGCGGACCTGGGATTTTAAGCGGGCTTGCGGCTTCCTCTTCCGGACTGGCAGGAAGAAGAACGCAGGCGCAGCACCGATTCCTTTCCTGATGCGCCTTCCCACGATTGACCCAGCCTACCCCCGTTTCTAGCTTGCACCCATGTCCGATACAGTTCGCAACACCGCAGACCCGCTCCCGAAGGCATGGCCGTTCGAGGAAGCGGCCAAGGTCGCCGCCCGTGTGGAGGCCAGCGGGAAAGCGGTCGCGCTGTTCGAGACGGGATACGGCCCCAGCGGACTGCCGCACATCGGCACCTTCGGGGAGGTCGCGCGCACCACCTGGGTCCGCAATGCCTATACGGCGCTGACCGGCAAGCCGTCCCGCCTGCTGGCGTTCAGCGACGACATGGACGGGCTGCGCAAGGTGCCGGACAACGTGCCGAACGGCGACATGCTGGCCCGCTACATCGGCCAGCCGCTGACCCGGGTACCCGATCCCTTCGGCACCCATTCCAGCTTCGGCGCCCACAACAACGCCCGGCTGCGCGCCTTCCTCGACGGCTTCGGCTTCGACTACGAGTTTGCGTCCAGCACCGACTACTACACGTCCGGCCGCTTCGACGCCGCGCTGATGCGGGTGGCCGGGCGCCATGCGGAGATCGTCGCCACCATCCTGCCCACCCTGGGTCGCGACCGCCAGGCGACCTACTCGCCGTTCCTGCCGCTCCATCCCCGCACCGGCCAGGTGATGCAGGTCCGCATAGACGAGGTGGATGCGGCCGCCGGCACCGTGTCCTGGCAGGACCCGGATACCGGCGAGCGCCATGTCACCCCCGTCACCGGCGGCGCCTGCAAGCTGCAATGGAAGGCCGACTGGGCGATGCGTTGGCACGCCCTGGACGTGGACTACGAGATGTCCGGCAAGGACCTGATTGACAGCGTGAAGCTGTCCAGCCGGGTCTGTGCGGTGCTGGGCAGCCCGCCGCCGGTCAGCCTGACCTACGAGCTGTTCCTGGATGAGCACGCGCAGAAGATCAGCAAGAGCAAGGGCAACGGCCTCTCGGTGGACGAGTGGCTGACCTATGCCCCGCCTGAAAGCCTGGCCGGGTTCATGTATCACCAGCCCGGCCGCGCCAAGCGCCTGTTCTTCGACGTGATCCCCCGCGCGGTGGACGACTACCTCGCCAACGCCGCCAAGCTGCCGGGCCAGGCCGAGGCCGAGCGCCGGGCCAACCCGGCCTGGCATATCCAGGGCGGGCGCAACGCGGGTGCTGCCGCCCCCGTCAGCTTTGGAATGCTGCTGAACCTGGCCAGCGTCGTGAACGCGGAAACGCCGGACATGCTGTGGGGCTTCCTGCGCCGCTACAGCCCCGACGCGGCGCCTGGCGCCAGCCCGTTTTTCGACGGGCTGGTGGACCACGCTATCGCCTACTACCGCGACTTCGTGCGGCCCACGAAGCAGTATCGTGGGCCGACGCCTGACGAACGGGCGGCGCTGGAAGACTTGGCAGCGGTGCTGGAGGCTCATTGGCTGCCAAACACCGGCAAGGTTTTTGAGGTGTTGGCACCAGAGTTTCTCGCCAAGGCAATTCAAGACGATGTGTACGAGGTCGGCAAACGGCATTCGTTGCCGGACCTGAAGTCGTGGTTCGGCTGCCTGTATCAGGTGCTGCTGGGCCAGGCGGAGGGGCCGCGCTTCGGCGGCTTCGTGGCGCTCTACGGGGTGGCGGAAACGGTTACGCTGATCCGGGCACGCTTGGCCGCCACGGCCGCCGTCCCGAACGCGGCCTGAGGATGAAGTTTCTCAAGAAGGTCGCCCGCCAAATACCGGCGGTGCTCGGTTTGGTGCTGCTGGTCGGTGCGATCTACGTCATCTGGAAGGAGTTCCGTCACCTCAAGGTCGCCGACATCAAGGTGGCCCTGGAGGCGATCCCGCCGCGGGCGCTGATGATCGCCTTTGGCTGGACCGTCCTGTCTTATGGGGTGCTGACGTTCTACGACCGGCTGGGCACCATCTATGCCGGGCACAAGGTCAGTTATGGCCGGGTGTCGTTCGCGTCGTTCTGCGCCTATGCGCTGTCGCACAACCTGGGCTTTGCCGCGGTGTCGGGCGCGGCCGTGCGCTACAGGCTGTATTCGCATTGGGGCCTGACGCCGTTCGAGATCGCCAAGGTCGTGGCGTTCTGCAGCCTGACCTTCGGTCTCGGCGGGATGGTGCTTGGCGGCGTCATCCTATTCTGGGAGCCGGACGCCATCCCGTTTTTCGGCGCCATCGTGCCGCGCTGGGGCATGTATGCCATCGGCCTGGCGCTGTGGGGGGTGGTGGCGGCCTATGTCAGCCTGTCCCGCTTTGTCGGCACCATTCGGCTGTTCGGAAACCCCGTGACGCTGCCGGACTACCGCATGGCCGTGGTGCAGGTGGCGCTGGCGACGGTGGATGTGGCCGTCACGGCGGCGATCTTCTACCAGTTGCTGCCGGATACGCCGGGCCTGACCTATATCCGTTTCCTCGGCGTGTATGTCGCCTCCTACACCGCGGGGCTGGCCGCCAACCTGCCCGGCGGCCTCGGCGTGTTCGACACCGCCATGCTGCTGGGGCTGGAGCCATATTTGCAGCCGCCTACTATCCTGGGCGCCATCGTCGTGTTCCGGCTTTACTACTACATCATCCCGCTGTTCCTGGCCGGTAGCCTGTTCGCCGGCAACGAGATCCTGATGCGCGGCGGCGCGCTGGTTAAGAAGGGCGTGCAGCGCCCGGGCACGCCTCAAGCGTCGGCGCGGGCCGCCGCGCAATCCAAGCCGCGCTGGAGCGAGCCTAGCCTGGCCATCGGCGCCTCCACCGGCGCGGTCGCCCTGTGCGGGGCGCTGCTGATGGCAGTGGGGCTGCTGGACAACCGGCCCGACTTCTCCTGGATAGACCCGGACTTTGCCAGCCTCGCAGCCGATGCCGGGCAGTTCGTGCCGTCCCTGATCGGGGCGGCGCTGATCGTGCTGTCAATTGGGTTGTCGCACCGGGTCACGCTGGCCTGGGGCGCCACCCTGGTGATGCTGCTGCTGGGCGCAGGGTTCACCGGCGCGCAAGGCACCAACCTGTGGATACCCGGCGTGCTGGTGCTGGCGATGCTGCTGGTGGCGCCGTTTCGGAATGCCTACTACCGGCATGCCCGGCTACTGTCCGGGCCGCTGAGCCTAGGGACGGTTCTGCCGCTGCTGGCCCTGGTGCTGTGTGTCGTGGGGCTGGCCGCGTTTGAGCCGAAGCTGCGCGGCTTGTCCGAAAACGGATGGCTGGAGATCGTGCTGTCCCCCGACCTGCCCAACAGCCTGCGCCTGTCCATTGCCTTCGTGGTGGGCATGGCGCTGTTGGCGCTGTGGCGGCTAATCCGGCCGAGCCGGGTCCGTTGGCTGCCTTGGGCCGGGGAGGGCCGGGCGCGTTATGCCGCCTTAGGCGCAATGCCGCCGGCGTTCGCTGACGGAATTGTGATGGGCGAGCTGGGCCGGGCTGGAATTCCATTTCGCCGGGTAGGCGGCGTGCTGCTCGGCCTTGGCGACCCTGCGGGATCAGTCAACGACCGTGCCTCGACCGTTTGGAATCTTCACGACCTGGCGGCTCAGGAGGGGTTGGATGCGGCGGTGTGGCGGGCTGGAACCGGACTGCTCGACGTGTATGCCGATCTGGGCATGACGGCGCTGCCGCTCGGCCCGGATGGGCTGCCGTTGCCACCGCGGGAGGCGGACGCGCCGCCCGCCGGGCAGTATCTCTGCTGCGTCGCCGAGCGCGACCTGCCGCGCCTGTTGCCGCTGCTGCCGGACCTGGCAGAGGCCGGGCTGGCGGACGCCGCGGAGTAACGCCCCTGGGGGCGGCGGCTGAGGCTCGATCCGGTGCCGGTTGGCACAGGTGAATGCCCGGCCAGCACTTAGCAAAGACCAAAGGGCTACTACGTCTCTTGGCCCGAGCCGACCAACGAGATGGATAACCAATGCTGGTTCTGACGTGCGCTGTTTTCCTGCTGGTCGTCATGCCGGCACTGCTGCTGTGGCTTGGCCGCATGATCGAGGCCAACACGGATGGGCGCCGGCGGCGCAAAGCAGACCGGTTCCCGGGCGGCGTAGTTCCAATCACGGCCGATGCGCAGGGTTCTAACGGCAGTGTCTGGTATCGGCGGCCGATGCAGCCGCCGTTCGGCAAGGCCCGGCGCACCGCCTGACGACGGCTGCCGCTTTTAGAACCAACCGGCTGTCATTGGTCATCGCAAGCCGCCTGCGACGCGGCGAGCCAGGGGCAGAGACTGCTGTATAGGCCGGTCAGGAATATTGTGTAGCTGCGCCCGGGGTGATGACGGGCCAAATCTTGGCGCCGCAGGGTATGATACCAACAGTTATTCGCTTTAGCTGTTTTTCCCTTCATCGCGAAGCGCGTAGCGCCGCGGCAGTCCAGGGTCGCCGGCAAAGTGTTCCCTGCCCCTGGTTTACCACGTCGCAAGGGCGGCTCGCAATGACGGTGCGGTTGCGTAGGGTCAGGGCAGATGACCGTTGGTGTGACAGGGCTGGGACGCGTACGGCCTCAACTAACGCCTAGAACAGCCCGCGCCTAAGTCTGGATGCGGACTGCTCTGGGAGGGTTTCCGTGCGGAACGATGCCCGCAGTGTCAGGTCCGGTCGTGCGACGCGTCCGGACCTGACTGCACCCAGTGCTACGCCTGCTCGGTTGGCTCCGGCTCACGCGCAGCGCCGGTCCGCCGCCGCTCCGCCATGAAGCCATCGAACTCCGACTTGTCGCGGGCGCGGCGCAACCGCTCCAGGTAGTCGCGGAACTCCCGCTGCTCTTCCTCCAGCCGGCGTAAGGTCTCGGCGCGGTAGTCGTCGAACACCTTGTTGCCGCTGGGGCTGCCCGCCCGCTTTTCGTCGCTGCGCAGGTTGAACCACCGGCCGGGGCCGCTGCCCATGCGTGGGCCGGCCACGCCCGCCAAACGCCCTGTCCAGGCCAGGTAGGCGAGAGTGGCCACACCCAACGGCCAAAACAACCAGAATGCTGCAACCGTTGCCAGCACCCAGGCCGGCCGTCCAAATTCGTCCATACGCGACAACATAGGCACCCTCCTGTGTATGTGAGGGATACTTACACTCACCAGCCCGGATTACTAGCCCTCGATGTGCACGGGTGTGTGACCACACTGTCCCCGCTGCTATGGAGCGTCCACGAGACCCAGGGAATTGAGGTAAATCAGCAACCCCGCTTCCAGCAAGTCCTCCGGCGGCATCGGCAGGCGGCCAGCCCCCGTGCCCGGCGTTACGAACAGCGTGGCGATCCCGTGGGTCAGCGACCAGACATGCAGCGCGACCATTTGCGCCGGCACGACCCGCCCACGGCCAGGGGCACCCGGCCTGGTCCGTGCACAGGCGGCGTCCGCCGCACGCCGCAGCACGGCGAAGGCGGCGTCGGAGGCTTCCTGGACCGCCGGGTCCATGCTGCCGGTCGCTGGGTCAGTGCCGGGGTCGAACATCGCGGCGTAGGCGGCCGGGTCTCCCTTGGCGAAGGCGAGGTGCGCCCGGCCGCACCGCTCGATGGCGGTGACGGGATCGGGGCGGCCCCCAGCCCATGCGGCGTCCAGGTCGGTCGCCAGGCGGTCGAAGCCGCGCCGTGCCACCTCGGCGATCAGGGCGTTGCGGTCGCGGAAGTGACGGTAGGGTGCGGCGGGGCTGACGCCGAGGACACGGGCGATCTCGGCAATGGCCAGCCCGGCCAGGCCGCGCTGCCCGATCATGTCCAGCGCAGCCTGCACCAGGGCTTCCCGCAGGTTGCCATGATGGTAGCTGCGCCGTCCCGGGCCATCTCTGGTCATCAAGGACTACTTACGACGGCACAGGCCCGCTGTCGCGGGCATGGCCGGTCACATACGCTTGCGGGACCGGCCTTAAACCGGGCGGCGCGGCGCCAGGATGGACGCGGTCATCTCCTGCACCGTCTCGTCCCGCTGGTTCAGCGTCGTCGTCTTCAGCGTCACGAGGCCGCGGTCGGGACGCGAGCCGGACGGGCGCTTGGCCAGCACCTCGACCTGGGCGCGAAGCTCGTCTCCCGGCCGGACCGGGCGGCGCCAGGCAAGGGTGTCTATCTGCGCGCCCAAGGAGCCGCCGGGGAAGCGGCCCATCATCGCCTCCAACTGCAGGCGCATGGTGATGCTTGCGGTATGCCAGCCGCTGGCCACCAGCTCGCCGAACAGGCTGCCGCGGGCGGCCTCCTCGCTCAGGTGCTGCGGCTGCGGGTCGAACTCCTCCGCAAAGGCGACGATGCGGTCCCGCGTCATCACCTGCGTGCGGGAGGTGATGACCTGGCCCACCCCGATGTCTTCCCAATACAGATCGTCCGTCATGCCGCCCCTTTCTTGAACCATGCGCCGCCTGCGACGGCTGCGGCGTTCACCACGCCCAGCACCAGCAGCCCGGCGCCCAGCGCCAGGAACACGGGGGTCAGCGACCCCGTCAGCCGCAGCGCTAGCCAGCCGCCGCCCACCGCAACCACCATGCGCAGCACCGCCGCCGCCAGCGGCCACGCCAGCCGGCCCGCACCCTGGGAGGCGAAGTAAAGCGCCATGCCACCGCCAAAGAAGCCGAAGAACGGCCCGGTCGTCCGCAGGTAGGCGCTCCCCGCCGCGAGCATGGCCGGGTCGTGGCCGAACAGTCCGAGCCACGCCTCGGGCCAAAGGGCGCCGGCCAGGCCGATCGCTTCCGTCATGGCGAAGGCCAGCGCGGCGCCGATCCAGGTCACGCGCAGCGCCCTGGCGCGCTGCCCTGCTCCCAGGTTGGTGCCGACCAACGCCACTAGCGGCGCGCCGAGGCCGAACACCAGCGGCACCAGCAGGAACTCCAGCCGCGACCCGGCGCCGTAGCCGGCGATGGCCGCCGCGCCGAAGCCCCCGGCATAGGCTGTCGTGGCGGTGACGACCAAGTTGGTCTGCAGGCTGACCAGGGACGCCAGCAGCCCAACCCGCAGGATGGCCCAGGCCGGCGCCCAGCGCAGCCGGACCAGCCGCAGGCGGAGGCCCGCGCGGGGACCCGCCAGGTAAGCCGTGAACACGGCCACCCCCACCGCGTAGTATAGCAGCAGCGCCACCCCGCCGCCCGCGACGCCCAGCACCGGGAACGGACCCCAGCCGAAGATCAGGCATGGCGATAGCGGCACCAGCACGACCACGCCGCCGACGATCACCAGCGCCGGGACCAGCATGTTGCCGGTGCCGCGGATGCAGCTTGCTAGGCCGTTAAAGGCCCAAATCAGCACGGCCCCGCCGAACACCACGTTGGAGTACAGCAGCGCCGCCGCCAGCGCCGGGCCGTCGCCGCCCATCGCGCGATACAGTGCCGGGCCGCCCAGCAGGCCGCCCAGGCAGAACAGCAGCCCCAGCGCCCCGTTGATCGCCAGCGCGTGCGGCACCAGCGCATCCGCCTCGGCCTGGCGGCCTGCGCCCAGCGCCCGGGCAATGGCCGCCGAGATGCCGCCGCCCATCGCGCCGGAGGACACCATCTGCATCAGCATCACGCCCGGGAACACCAGCGCCATCCCTGCCAGGGCCGCGGTGCCGAGCTGCCCGACGAACGCCGCCTCGATCAGCCCGGTCAGGGACTGTGCCAGCATCACGAGCACGTTCGGCAGGGCCAGGCGCAGCAGCGTCGGCAACGCCGGCGCGTGCAGCAGCGCCAGGGTGCGTGCGCTGCGCGCAGGCTGGGCTGTGGCGGTCGTCCCGGGAGTCAGAGCGGTGGACATTGGGCGCATATGCACCTAGTCTGTGCCTATGCCACCGGGATGTCGAGCCTGAATACTGCACCCTCCACCACCTGCCATTGCCAGGCGATCCGCCAGGCAGCCCGCCGCGTGTCGGCTCTGTATGACGCCGCTATGGCGCCGCTCGGCCTGCGCGTGTCGCAGTATGGCATCCTGGTGCGGCTGCAGGCTGGCGGACCACGGGGCATCCAGGCGCTGGCGGCGGAGTTGGTGATGGACCGCACCACGCTGGGCCGCAACATCCGGCCGCTGGAGCGCGACGGCCTGCTGTCCGCCATCCCCGACCCGGCGGACCGGCGCGGACGCTTGCTGGCCATAACGCCTGCCGGCGCCGACCTGGTTGCCCGCGCCGCACCGGCGTGGCGTGCCGCGCAGGCGGACTACGAGGCGCAGGTCGGCAAGGCATCGGCGGCAGGGCTGCATGCCGCTCTTGCCGACGTGGTGGCTGCGCTGCATTCCCCCGCGTAAGTGCGGCGCTGAGCAAACCTCTGGAGGTCCGGCGCACAGATAGAAGCTAAGCAGGCGTATGCGGCCTGACTCCGCTGACATTCATGTGTGTGATAGGCCGCGCAACCCTGCTTAGGCGGAACCACCCCCCTCCGGCAGCGCTGTTACGTTGCAGTGCGCCATTACGCCGCACCAAGGGGATCACGCACTTGTTCGACGCCGCCACCCGCACTTCCAGGATCGCCGAAGGCCTGCCGCACCCACTGGGGGCCACGTGGGACGGCGTCGGCGTCAACTTCGCCCTGTTCTCCGCCAATGCCACCAAGGTGGAGCTGTGCCTGTTCGACCAGGAGGGCACCACTGAGCTGGAACGGATCGAGCTGCCCGAATACACCGACGAGGTTTGGCACGGCTACTTGCCCGACGCCCGGCCCGGCACCGTCTATGGCTACCGGGTCCACGGTCCCTGGGCGCCGGAGCAGGGCCACCGCTTCAACCACTACAAGCTGTTGCTGGACCCCTACGCGAAAGGCCACGTCGGCGAGCTGAAATGGGGTCCCGAGGTTTTCGCCTACCAGATGGAGACCGGCGACGACCTGACCTTCGACGAGCGCGACAGTGCCGCCAACATGCCGAAATGCGTCGTGATTGATCCCGCCTTCACCTGGCTGCGCGACCGCCGGCCGGAGGTGCCGTGGGAGCAGACGATCTTCTACGAGGTGCATGTCCGCGGCTTCACCAAGCGGCGCCCGGAGATCGCCGAGGAGCTGCGGGGCACCTTCTCCGGCATGGCCGCGAAGGAAAGTGTGGACTGGATCAAGGACCTGGGCGTCACCAGCGTGGAGCTGCTGCCGGTTCATACCTTCATCAACGATGACCGGCTGCTTGAGCACGGCCTGACCAACTACTGGGGCTACAATACCATCGGCTTCTTCGCGCCTGATCCGCGCTACAGCAGCAAGCCCGCCTTTGCCCACGCCGAGTTCAAGGAGATGGTGGCGCACCTGCACGACGCCGGCCTCGAAGTCATTCTGGACGTGGTTTACAATCACACTGCGGAGGGCAACGAGCGCGGGCCGAGCCTGTCGTTCAAGGGCATTGACAACGCCAGCTACTACCGCCTGCTGCCGGACACGCCACGCTACTACATCAACGACACCGGGACCGGGAACACCCTCAACCTCAGCAACGCCCGTGTGCTGCAGATGGTGACGGACAGCCTGCGCTACTGGGTGCAGGAGATGCATGTGGATGGTTTCCGCTTCGACCTCGGCACCATCCTAGCGCGCGAGCCTACCGGATTCAGCGAGAGCAGCGGCTTCCTGGACAGTTGCCGCCAGGATCCCGTCTTGAACAGCATCAAGCTGATCGCCGAGCCTTGGGACTGCGGCCCCGGCGGCTACCAAGTCGGCCAGTTCCCGCCGGGCTGGGCCGAGTGGAATGACAAGTTCCGCGACGAAACCCGGCAATTCTGGAAGGGCGACGACGGCATGGCCCCGGCGCTCGCGGCACGGCTGTCCGCCAGCGCCGACATGTTCAACAAGCGCGGCCGCAAGCCCTGGAGCACGGTGAACTTCATCACCTCGCACGACGGCTACACCCTGCATGACGCCGTCAGCTACAACGACAAGCACAACGACCCCAACGGCGAGAAGAACCAGGACGGCCACAACGCCAATTACAGTTGGAACCATGGCGTCGAGGGCGAAACGGATGATCCCGAGGTCAACGACGTCCGCCGCCGCCACATGCGTAACCTGCTGGCCACCTTGTTCCTGGCCCAGGGCACGCCGATGCTGTTGGCCGGGGACGAATTCGGCCGCAGCCAGGGTGGCAATAACAACGCCTACTGCCAGGACAACGAGATCTCCTGGCTGGACTGGAACATTCCTGACTGGGGCATGACGCAGGTCAAGCTAGTGCAGCAACTGACCAAGCTGCGCCACGCCTACCCAATCCTGCGCCGTGGACGCTTCTTCACCGGCACGCCCATCAACGACACGGACGTGAAGGACGTGACCTGGATCAACGCATCCGGCCACGAGATGGAGGGCAGCGACTGGGGCGACGCCGCTATGAAGTGCTTCGGCATGCTGATTGACGGGCGTGCCCAGGCCACCGGCATACGCAAGCCCGGCAGCGACACCACCATGCTGATCGTCGTCAACGCCCACCACGACATGGTGACCTTCACCCTGCCGGACTGCACCAACGGCCAGGAGTGGGAGCTGGTGTTCGACACCAACGTGCCGGAGCGGGACGATGCCCAGCGCTTCGCCATTGGCGGCACTTACGACGTGACCTGCAATTCCCTGCTGCTGCTCGCGTTGAAGTCGGCGTAGCAGGCGCTACCGTGACGGCGGGGCGACGCTCCCAACCGTCACGGTGGACGCCTGCAATGCCAGCGGTGCGGTGACAGGGGCTTCAGCCAGACGCCGTTCATGCAGGACGTGGAGCGCTGGAGCGCGATAACAATCTGCACCGGCCAGGGCAATACCCGGTTCACAAATCAGCAATAGCCTCCGCTCGCTTCCCCTTCTCCTTCCGGGAGAGGGTTGGAGTGAGGGAAGTGGTAAGCACAGGTCTAGCCGTATAGGTCCTATTCCCGCGCAGGAGGGCGCAGCACTAGCCCTTTCCCTCACCCCGATCCTCTCCCGGAGGGAGAGGGAGCAGGAGTAGGATCGGCCTCCAATTCCAGCACCGTGTCGGCGTCCTCTGTTTCCAGCGCTCCGATGCCTTTCAGCTTGCGGCTTACGGCCCGGGTCCGGGTGCGGGCATCGTCTATCGTGTTGCTGAACGTGCTGGCCTGCTTGGCCAACCGCTCCAGCACCCCGTCCATCTTGCCCATCTCGGTCCGCGTCGCGCCCAGCAGGCGCTGGATTTCATCGGTCTTCTGTTCCAGGGACAGGGTCAGCAGCCCAAGCTGGATCGTCCGCAGCAGCGCCGGCACCAGGGTCGGCCCCATCAGCAGCACGCGGTGGTCGCGGTTCAGCTCCTCGATCAGGCCGGGCATCCGCGCGGCCTCGACATACAGCCCGTCGGTCGGCAGATACATGACGGCAAAGTCCACCGTGACCGGCGGGTTGATATACTTGGTGCCGATCTTCTTGGCCTCGCCGCGCAGCCGCGTCTCCAGCCCGCGGCGGGCCGACTGCTCCCCGGCCAAGTCTCCGGCCTCGGCAGCCAGCAGCAGGCGGTCGAAGTCCTCGACGGGGAACTTGGCATCTATTGCCAGCATCGGGCGCTGCGACCCCTTGGCAGGCATCAGCAACGCGAACTCCACGACGTCGTCGCTGTCCTCCCGCAGCTTGCGGTTGGTATGGTAGGCGCCCGCTGGCAGCACGTCGTCCAGCAGGGCGCGCAGGTGCATCTCCCCCCAGCCGCCGCGTGTTTTCACATTCGAGAAGATGCGCTTGAGGTCGCCGATCTGCGCCGTGACAGCCTGCACGTCGGTGACGGCCTTCTGCACCTGGGCGAACTGGTCCACCACCCGCTGGAAGCTGCCGTGGACGCTGCGCTCGACCGCCTGGTTCAGGCCCTCGGTCACGCTGCGCTGGATCTCGGCCAGGCGGAGGGCGGACTGCTCGCCCATTTCACGCAGCTTCTGCTCCATCAGCACCCGCGCCTCGCCGCCGTCACGGGCCAGGGTGGTCGAAAGGGCGCCGAGGGTTTGCTGCATTCCCACCAGGCGCTGGCCGGACTGCTCGCCCGCTTCGCGCAGCTTCTGTTCCATCAGGGCGCGGGCGTCGCCGCCGTCCCGCGCCAGGGTGGCGGACAGCGTCCCGAGGGTGTGCTGCAATTCCAGCCGGGATTGTTCGGCGCGGGTGGACAGGGCGCGCTCGGCATCGGCCAGGCGGGCGCGGGTCGCCTCCGCCTCCGCGCGCTGCCCGGCGGCGGCCTGCTCCGCCAGCAGCAGCAGGTGCTGCACCGATGCCGCTCCTGGCGGGCGGCGAAGCAGCAGCAGGACGGACAGGACACACAGCGCCACGAGGAGGGCGCAGGCGATCAGGAGCAGCGAATCGGTGGACATGGACGGCAGCTTACAGCCGATTCCGACCGGCTGCGGCAGAGGGCCTGCGAAGGATTTCCACCGGGGCAGGAGCCTGACGCTGCCAGGGCGTGAAAGGCCGGCGTGACCGGCCCGCACCTTGCTGAAATCGGCTCTGACGCCAGTCGTCGCGGTTCAGGCTGGCCTGTAGCCGACCTCGTTGCAGGTCGTCTCTACGGCGCCGGCGCGTCCGCCCATCGCCTTGCGCCAATGCTGGGAATCGAAGTTGCGGGTTTCATGCACTTTGTTGGCCTGGGCGCTGACGCGGAACTCCGCCCATTCCAGGTCGTCCGGCAGCGCCGGGTCGGGCACGTCGTGCAGGGAGGACTGGCCGGAATCCTGCGCGACCCACATGGCGCGCACACGGTCCAGCATGCTGTCCACGGCATGCAGCGCCTCAGACAGGCCAGGCTGGGGGGTGTAGGCGCCGGTCCAGGGATCCCAGACCTGGAATTCGAAGCGGGCAGTGCCGTCCTCGGCGTCATGACGGATGATGCGGAGGGCTGGGCGGCTCATTTGAGGGTCCTGGATCACGATGCGCCCCTTATCGGCAGGGTAGGGGCAGGGCGCAACTGGAAATGCCGGGGTTGCGGCGTAGCAAGGGGCAGGACAGGGTTGCACCATGAAACACGATGTGCGGCGCGTGGCGGTGATCGGGGCGGGGATGGCGGGGCTGGCCTGCGCGGCGGCGCTGCACGCCGCGGGGCTGGACGTGACGGTATTCGACAAGGGGCGGCGGGCTGGCGGCCGGATGGCGACGCGCCGGGTGGACGGCATGGCATTCGACTACGGCGCATCCGCCGTCACCGCGCACACGCCTGCATTCAGCGCCGCACTGGAGGGCATGGCGGCGGCAGGGGCGGCTGCGCTCTGGCCGGCCGCCGGACCCGAAGCATGGACCGGAGTGCCCGGGGCATCCGCCTTGGCGCGCCACCTGGAAGGGGTGGGCGTCGGCAGCATGAACACCGGGCGTCACGCCGCCTATCTCGACCGCGGCGCGCAGGGCTGGACGGTGCGCCACCTGGACGCTGCCACAACTCGGCCTGGGCTGGTTACCCGGGAAGGGGGCGAGCTGGCCGGGCCATTCGACGCCGTGCTGCTCGCACTACCGCCGCCACAGGCATCGGTGCTGCTGCGTGCCGTGCCGCACCGCTTCGCGGCGGAGGTGGACCGCGCCGGCATGTCGCCGCGCTGGACGCTGATGATCGGTCTCGCAGAGGCCTCGGAAACGCCGGACCTGCTGCTGCCTGGCGGGGCACTGTCAGTTGCCACACGCAACTCCTCCCACCCGGGCCGGGCGGCACTTCCGGAATGCTGGGTGGCCCATGCCGGGCCGGACTGGTCGCAGGCGCATCTGGAAGATGAGGCGGCCACAGTCCAGGCGGCGCTGGTACAGGACTTTGCTGCGGCGACAGGGATCAGCCAAGCGCCGTCATACGCCGCCGTCCATCGCTGGCGGTATGCGCTGACGGAGTCGCCACTGGGCGTGCCAGCACTGTGGGACCCTGACGCCGGGCTGGGTGTTTGCGGCGACTGGTGTCTGGGCACGCGGGTGGAAGATGCGTTCACGTCAGGCCGTGCCCTGGCTGGGATGCTGGGGGCCTGACATGCAGAAGGCCCCGGGATCGCTCCCGGGGCCTTCACATTGCTCGACAGCTTCCGCTGCCGGACTCAGGCAATCAGCCAGCCGCTGCCATATGGGTGGCGACGGGCATCCAGGTCACGGTGCGAAGCCGTAGGGTCAAACAATGAGACACTGGATCACCTCCTTTCGATAAGTTGCCTGCATAGGATGGATGCAGGACGGCAGTCCTGCAAGGGTGGACTTACCGGCGGCGCTTGCCCATGTCAGCGGCATGGAAAACAGCAGCATTTCTGCCACAGTTGCCCCCTGGCGGCAGGTCGCCCTTGTGTGCGGGAAATGCAGCCGCAAGCTGGGCGGTGGCTTCGGCAAGAAGGGCAAGCATGACTTGGTGGACGTTCTGAAGAACGCCGCCAAGGCCGCCGGGCAACGCCGGGCCGTTCGGGTAATGGAGGTCGGCTGCCTGGGGCTGTGCCCCAGGCGGGCGGTTTCTGCGGTGAGCAGCGCGAAGCCGGATGAGGTGGTGGTGGTGCCAGCCGGTACCGACGGCAGTTTGGTGCTGGCACGGCTGATGAGCGGAGTTGCTGCTTCTCCCTCTCCCTCCGGGAAAGGGCCGGGGTAAGGGAAGCCGCAAGCATGCATTTTGATCGGGGCAGAGCCGTCTAGTTAGGGGAAATCTGGTGCTTGCCGTTCCCCTCACCCCGGCCCTCTCCCGGAGAGGAGAGGGAGAAGGAACCCCTCTACTTCACCGGCATCAGCAGCGCCGTAGCGCGACCGCCCTCGATGACGTGGGTTTGCAGGATGGCGTCCACATCCGCCGGGCTGCCGATGCGATACCAGACGCCCTCGGGGTAGATGACGAGACACGGCCCCAACTCGCATCGGTCCAGGCACCCCGCGCTGTTCACGCGCAGGTTGGGAATGCCCAGTTCCTTCGCCCGCGCCTTCATGTAGTCCCGCAACGCCTCGCTGCCGCGCGCCGCGCAGGAGCCGCGGCGATGCCCGTCTGGCCGGCGGTTGGTGCAGACAAACAGGTGGGCGTCGAAGAACGGCGGCGGATCGGTCAGCAACTGCTTGCCCATGAGCAGATCCTAGAAGTAGCGCAGGGTCAGCCGGATGCGGCCGCCCCCGGCGCCGAGTTGGAATGCGGCGTCGCCATAGGATGGCGGGCCGAACCGGAACGGCGCGTCGTTGCTGAAGCCGAGCCCAACCTTCGGCATGCCCAGCAGGTTGCGGTCCACCTTGCCGCTGTCGTTCTCGTCCTGGTAGGCCTGCACCGCCCAGGTGCCCGGCGGCACTTCCAGCCGCACCACCGTTTCACCGGCGACGGACGGCACCTGCGCGTTGTAGGCGCAACGCTCCTTCAGGAACGTCGCCTGCGTGCAGGCGGCTACGCGGACGTGGCCCTTGTTGTTGCGGACGTTGGCAACGGTGACCTCCAGCGTGACAGCAGATGCGGCCGTGGAGGCGAGAAAGGGCGCCATCACCGCTACTGCGCCGTATAGGCACGCCCGCGCCAGGTGGCGGGCCGCCCGCGCAGGGCGCGCACCAGGGATGACCACTGCACCACCAGCACCGCCATGATGCCCAGCGGATGCAGCAGCGCCGCCAGCCAGGGCTGCCGGAACCGTGCCGCCAGCAACAGCCGCAGCCCATACGACGCCGCCAGCGCCAGCGCCGCGGGTAGGCTCGGCGCGGTGAGCATCAGCAGCGCCGGCAGCACCTGGCCGCCGAACAGGATCACGGTCCAGACCGGCAAAGCCCCTGGCTTCGCCATGCCCTCGGTCGCGTTCTTGCATAAGCCCTCCCAGACTTGCGCGGCGTCGGTGTACATGCGGCAGGTGGCGAACGGCGTGGCGTCGAACAGCCCGGTCATCAGCCCGGCCCGGCGGAACGCCCGCGGCAGCGTCAGCCCATCATGCAGCGACGCCCGGATCGCCTCATGGCCACCTGCCCGCACGTATGCGTCCCGCCGGGCGATGAACAATTGCCCGCAGCCGGCGCCCAGCCCGGGTGAGCCAGACCGCAGCATCGCCGCCATCGGTAGGAAGCCCAACAAGAGGAAGTGGATCAGCGGCAACAGCAACTGCTCTGACCAAGTGACCGTGACCTGGCGCGGAAAGCCGCTAGCAAGGCCCACGGAATGACGCGCCATGTAGCCGGCCATGCGGGACAGCGCGTCCGGTGCCAGGCGCACGTCGGCGTCAACGAACACTATCAGCTCGTGCCGGGCCAGGCCGCCCAGAACGTTGCAGGCGTGCTGCTTGCCCGACCAGCCCTGCGGCAGCATCGGCGCCGACGCGATGCGCAGGCGGGGGTCGGCTAGGGCGCGCAGGATGTCCGGCGTGCGGTCGGTGGAGGCGTCGTCCAGCACCACCAGTTCGACCTCCACGCCAGTGCTCGCCAGGATCGCCGCGCAGGCGTCGCCGATGTTGGCCTCCTCGTTGCGGGCGGGGATCAGTACCGACACCGCAGGGCGGCCCGCCGCGGGGGACGGGACCCGGAACAACACAAGGTTCCATAGGCCCAGCAACAAAGGGCCGAACGCCAAAACCAGGGCCAAGGAGACGAGGAGGCTCACGACGAAGATGCCCCGCTCCCTCTCTCTCCGGGAGAGGGTCGGGGTAAGGGAAAGACCACAAGGACCGCCATTTGAAGTACTGAGGCGAGCCGCGCTGCAAAAAGATGGAGCCGGGACCGCGCGGTTTCCCTCACCCCAACCCTCTCCCGGAGGGAGAGGGAGAAGAAGCGCCTCTTCATTCCCGCTCCTCGTGCCGCGGGTCGAATCGCCGGCCTGCCGCAAGCGCCCGTCCCCGGCGCCACAGGTCATAGATGCCGCCCACGCCCACCTGGCCGTGCAGCAACTGCTCGAACAGGGCGGGGTCGCGCTGCACGGACTCAGCGGTCAGTGCGTCCATTGTCTGGGCCAGCTCCTCCTCCAGCCGCACAGTCCATTCGGCGACTGTGCCGCCGCCGCTTTCGATCGGCGGGCCGAAGCGGGCCAGAGCCTCCGGCTTGCTTTCGTTCCAGAAGGTGTATTCGATGGCGAGCGGCAGGATCACGGCGCCGGGCACGCGCCGGGCCAGGTGCGCGATGCCGGACCGGAGCCGGACTGGGCGCCGGCGCGGGTCGGTGAATTCGCCCTCCGCGGTGATCCACAGCACGTTGCCGGGATCGGACAGGACATCCAGGCTGGTGGACAGGAACCGCGCCGCGCCGCGCGGGCTGTCGAGTGCGATGCCGAATACGCCCAGGCGCTCGAACAGGCCATACTTGCCCAATGCCTTGGCGTCCATCGGACCGTAACTGCAGCGGCCAGGGAACAGCAGCGTGTCGAGCAGGATGTAAAGCGCCGGGTCCCACCAGGACGGATGGTTGCCGTAGATGATGACCGGACGTCCAGCGACCGCTGCGAGCAGCGCCGCCCGTGGCAGCCCGGTACGGGACAACCGCACGGCGTGGAACCGGCGATAGAAATACCAGCGCAGATACCAACCGAACGCCCGATATAGCCGTGCGGACCGCGCCGCAACCGGGTCGCCTTCGCTGGGCGGCGCAGCGTGCCGGCGGGTGCGCGCAGCCTCGTCCGCTGGCTGGCCAACGTCAGGCACTGACCGGGGTAACCGTCCTAGCTCCGGCCACATCCCCGTGCAGGCTGTCGGCGGCGATCCAGCCCGACATGAGCACCATTGGCATCCCTGGTCCCGGATGGGCGGCACCGCCGGCCATATAAAGGCCCACCATGTCGCGTGACCGGTTGCCCGGCTTGAAGGCGCCATTGACCTTGCCGTGGCTAGCTAGGCCATAGATAGCGCCGTTCAGCACCCGGTAGCGGTCATGGATATCCTGCGGCGTCAGGTGATGCTCGAACCTGATCCGCTCCTCAATGTCGCCCATGCCCGCACAGCGCTTCAGCTTGTCCAAGATCACCTGGCGGTAGGGCGCGAACATCTTGGACCAGTCATGGTGCGGGCGCAGGAATGGGGTATGGACCAGGATATACAGCGCCTCACCTCCCGGCGGTGCCACGTCCGGCTCGGTGCCGGACGGGGCGGCAATGTAGCAGGTCGGGTCCGGCGCCGGCTCGCCCTTGCCGTAGATCCAGTCGAACTCCTCCTCCGGGTCCTTCGAGAACACGAAGTCATGGTGCGCCAAGTGGTCATAACGGCGGTCGAGGCCGAGGTAGAGCACAACGCCGGAGCACGCCGGGTCGCGCTTCCAGCGGCGGTCGAAACCGGCCTGGGCCTTGCCGCCGACCAGCTCCTTCATGGTGCGGACGGAGTCCATGTTGCTGACAACGGCGGACAGCGGGACAGTCTTCCCATCTTCGGTCAGCACGCCCGACACCCGGTTGCCGTCGGATAGGATGCGGCCAATGCCGACCCCGGGGCGCAGGTCCACGCCCAACTCGCCCGCCAGCCGCTCCAGTGCCAGCGGCACGGCGCGGGTGCCACCGATGGGATACCAGACGCCCTTCTCGGTCTGCATATGCGCGATGGAGCACAGCACCGCGGGGGACTGATACGGGGAGCTGCCGACATACTGCACGAAGTGGTCCAGCATCTGGCTCACCCGCGCATCCGGCACGCGCTTCCTGATCTGCTGGGCCACCGAGGTGCCCATGCGCAGGCTCATGACATCGCGCAAGGTCGCAAGGTTCATGCCCTTGAACTCAAGCGTGTCGCCGATGCCCTCGACCGACTTCCAGAAAAAGAACTTCTCGCTGACTTCATGCAGCTTCTCGGACATGCCGATGAAGTCGCGGTAGCCCTGCTCGTTGCCTGGCGCGAACTTGGCGATGGCCTCGGCCATCTTCGGCACGTCTTCCTGCAGGTCGAGCATCTCGCCGTCGTCGAAGAAGCAGCGCCACTGCGGGTCCAGCCGGCGCAGGTCCAGGTAGTCGGACATCTGCCGCCCGGCTTCGGTAAACACCCGTTCCAGCACGCCGGGCACCGTCAGGATAGTCGGCCCCATGTCGAAGCGGAAACCGTCCTGCTGCAGCAGCGCCGCCTTGCCGCCGAGCCAGGGGTTCTTGTCGAACAGGATGACCTTGTGGCCGCGCGCGGCCAGGGTGCAGGCGGCGGCCAGGCCGCCCAGCCCGGCGCCGATGACGCCGACGGGAAGCTCAGGACGGTGGGTGATCGCGTTCATAGGGCCTCCGCAATGGCGGGCTCGTAATGGTCGGATGCCATGGCGGACGGTGCCTCCCAATGGGCATCCAGGTTAAGGTCCTCCGCCATCAGGCGGGAAGTGATGCGCGCGCTTTCGAAGATCACCGGCAGGCCACTGCCGGGGTGGGTGCCACCGCCGACGAGATAAACGTTCTCCAGGTCCTCGAACCGGTTGCGCGGGCGGAAGTGCAGCATCTGGCCCAGGTTATGCGCCAGGTTGAAGGTAGCGCCGCGGTAGATTTGCAGGTCCTCCTCCCAGCCTTGGGGGGTCAGCACCTTCTCGAACCGGATGCGGCGCTCCAGGTCGGGGATGCCGATCCGCTGTAGTCGCTTAAGTGTCAGCGCCCGGTAGTGGGCGATGTCCGCATCGCTCCACTCCGCCCCGCCGTCCATGCGGTGGCCGACGGGCACCAGCACATACAGCGTCGAGTGGCCCGGCGGCGCCAGCGCCGGGTCGGTCACGCAGGCATTCTGCACGTAAAAGCTGGGGTTCTGCGGCGCCATCCCGGCCTCGATCTCGGCAATGTTGCGGCGGTAGTCGTCGGCCAGGTAGATCGTATGATGCGACAGGTCCGGGATGTCGCCCTCGATGCCCAAATACATCATGAATGTGCTGCACGAGAACTTCTTCGATGCGATCTTGCGGTCGGACCAGCGGCGGCGGATGGCGTCCGGCACCAGCTTGGTCATCGTGTTGGCAAAGTCGCTGTTGATCACCAGGGCGTCATACCGCGCCTCGCCCGCGGCGGTTCTGACGCCGACTGCACGCCGGCCCTCAAACAGCAGGTCCTGGATCGGTTCGCCCAGCTTGATCTTGGCGCCCATGCCGCGCGCCACCCGCGCCATCGCCGCCATCACCGCGCCGGTGCCGCCGCGCGGGTGATACACGCCGTACTCGTATTCCATGAACGACAGAATGGTGAACAGGCTGGGGCAGCGGAACGGCGACATGCCGAGATATTTGGACTGGAAAGAAAAGGCGAGCCGTACCCGCTCGTCCCGGAAGTAGGTGCCGAGGTCGCTGTCCACGCTGCGGTGCGGGCGCAGGCGCGACAGCCCGCGCATCACCTGCGGCCGCATCAGGTCGCGCATGGAGTTGAAGGCGTTCTCCAGCACCGGGCGGAACACCTGCAGCTTCTTGCGGTTGTCGGCCATGAAGCGCGGCAGCGCCAGGGCGTCCGCAGGCGAGAATCGCGCCACCTCCGCCGCCATGCGCTCCATGTCGCCGGTGGCCTGGATGTGGCCGCCACCCTCGAACACCAAATGATACTGCGGGTCGAGCCGGATCAGTTCGACCTCGTCCTCCAGCCGCCGGCCGCAGGCGGCGAAGATGTCGGCCAGCACCCGGGGATACAGGAAGAAGGTCGGACCCATGTCGAAGCGGAAGGTGCCGACGTCCGTGGAGCCTTGGATGGTGGAGGAACGGCCGCCGACGCAGTCACGCGCCTCGTACACCGTCACGTCCACGCCTGCCTTGGCCATCAGCATCGCCGATGCGAGGCCGCCTGGGCCTGCGCCGATAATGGCAACACGGCGGGTCATCGGGACACCGAATCAAACACCGGAAATGAAAACGCGGATGGGACGGTGGTGGGGAGCGACATGCGGCGGAACGTAGCCTCTCTCTCGATGGGCGGATAGATACGAGGCTAAGGTAGGGCCATGCACCAATCTGTCATCCCACACGCCCCGATGCATGACGCCGATGTGGCTGCCACGCTTGCCCGGGCCAGGGCCGCAGGCCGTGCCTGGGCTGCCTGGCCAGTACGGGACCGGCTGGCGGTGATGGCCCGGGTCCGCCGCCTGATCGCCCGCAACGCCGCCACGCTGGCCGCCACCGTCGCACGCAGCCCGGCCGATACGCTGGTTGCGGAGGTGTTGCCGCTGGCAGAGGCGGCGCGATACCTGCAGCGCCATGGCCGCGCGATCCTGGCCCCTGCCCGGCTGCGCGGAGGCGCGCCTTTGTGGCTGCTGGGCGTACGCGCAGAATTACGGCGGGAGCCTTGCGGGACCGTGCTGGTGCTGGCGCCCTCCAACTACCCGTTGTTCCTGCCGGGCGCGCAGGCGCTGCAGGCGCTGGCCGCCGGCAACGCGGTGTGCGTCAAGCCGGCGCCGGGCTGCGCTGCCCCGATGCAGGCGCTGGCGGCGCTGCTGGCCGACGCCGGGCTGCCCGGCGGGGTCCTGTTCCTGCTGGACCCTGCCGCCGGGGACGCGGCCAGCCGCGCCGGCTTCGACCGCATCGTGCTGACGGGATCGGCAGAAACCGGGGCGCGGGTGCTGGCAGCGTCGGCGGAGCGGCTGACGCCCACGACGATGGAGTTGTCGGGGTCGGACGCCGTGTTCGTGCTGCCCGGCGCCAAGCTGGACCTGGTGGCGCGCTGCCTTGCCTACGGGCTGCGGCTGAACGGTGGCGCCACCTGCATCGCGCCGCGCCGGGTGTTCGTGCCGGAGGCCCAGGCCGCGGCGCTGGAGGCGCATCTGCTGGCGCTGCTGCCCGGCGTGCCCGACGCCGCGGTGCCAGAGGGGGTGGCGTCGCGGCTGGCCGGGCTGGTGCAGCGCGCAATAGGGGACGGCGCCCGGCTTGCCTCGGGGGGAGCCGGGCGCCCGGTCGTGGTCGCGGACGCCCGGCCCGGCATGGCGCTGCTGCAGCGGGACGTGTTCGCGCCTTGGCTGGCGCTGGTGCCCGTCGCGGACGCCGCGGCGGCGCTGGAGGCGGCGGACGCCTGCCCCTTTGCGCTCGGCGCCAGTATTTTCGGCCCGGCCGGGGCGGCGCGGGCCTTTGTAGGGCAGGTCCGCGCCGGGTCGGTGTGCATCAACGACCTGATCGTGCCGACCGCCGACCCGCGCCTGCCGTTCGGCGGGCGGGGACGCAGCGGGTTCGGCAGCACGCGCGGGGAGCTGGGATTGCTGGAGATGACGGTGCCGAAGGCCGTCAGCATCCGGCGCGGCTGGTTCCGCCCGCACCTTGACCCGGCCAAGCCGGAGGACGCCGCCCTGTTCGCCCAGATGACGCTGCTGCTGCACGGCGGCTGGGAGGACCGGCGGGCGGCGCTGCGGAACCTGGCCACCACGCGGAAACGCTGAGCAGTTGTTGCCCTGATCCGTCATTGCGAGGAGCGCAGCGACGCGACCGTCCAGGGACGACCAGCACTGCACTGAGAGCCTGTTTGAGTGGGCAACGGTTGAGGTCCAGCGAGGGATTTTCGTGCCGGGCAGGAAGGGCCGCAGCCGCGATGCCTTCGCATCGGGTCGAGGTCTCAACGCACCCGGCGCGCAAAATTGCCGCTGGGCCGAGCCAGTGCCCACTCAAACAGACTCTGCACCTGGACCGCCACGTCGGACTACAGCCGGCAACGATGGTTTGGCCGGCCGGAGAACGCGGCAAGCATGGAACGGCATTCCATCCATGCAGCGTAGCGCAAACTATTTGTCTCTAGCCATCGCTCTACCCGGTGCATCTGTCGCTATTCACCCGGCCTGTATTGCTGCTCCGGGGAGGAACTCACTATCTCTTGGCGACCGCCGGGCTCCCCGGCGAAGGAGATCCAATGTCCGGCGCAGTGATCCTGACCCGACCCGCACCGGGCCGGCTCGACGTCAACCGTATCGTCCTGTCCGCCGGCGTGGCGCTGCTGGCCGTGCTGATATGGGCCGCCTCGACGCAGGCGCATGCAACGTGGCGGATGCCGGCGCTGGTGCTGGCGGGCGCCGCCATCGGCGCGGTGCTGCTGCGGACGACCTTCGGGTTCGCCGGGGCGTTCCGTGCGTTGATCGAGGTGCGGGACGCCTCGGGTTTCCGTGCCCATGCGGTGATGCTGGCGGTGGCGACGGCGCTGATGATGCCGCTGCTGGCGCTGGGCAGCCTGTGGGGGCAGCCGATGGCGGGTGGCTCGACCGCGGTGGGCGTCGGGTTCGCGGTTGGGGCGCTGTTGTTCGGGGCGGGGATGCAGGTGGGTGGCGGCTGCGCGTCAGGCACCCTGTTCTCGCTGGGCGGTGGCAATGCGCGGCTGATCGGGACGCTGTTCGGCTTCGTCATGGGATCGGCGCTGGGCGCGGCGCATATGGGGTTCTGGTGGTCGCTGCCGGCTCTGCTGGCGGCGACGGCGCAGGGACTGGTCGGGTATGGCCCGGCCATCGCGCTGCAACTGGCGGCGCTGGGCGCAATCTGGTGGGTGGCACAGCGGTTCAGCCCGGTGCGCCCGGCGGCAAGCCGCGGGATGCGCGCCGGGTTGCGCGCGGTCCCGGTGCTGGTGTGGAGCGGCGTGGCGCTGGCGGTGCTGAATGCCGCGGTGCTCGTGCTGTCCGGCAAGCCCTGGGGCGAGACCTCGGCCTTCGCGCTGTGGGGGTCCAAGTGGGCAACGGCACTGGGCTGGGACGCGCATGGCTGGACCTATTGGCAGCGGCCCGGGTTCGGGGCGCAGTTGGACCGTTCGGTGCTGCTCGACACGACATCGGTGATGGACGGGGCGATCCTGCTCGGCGCGGCGCTGGCTGCGGCGGCGGCGGGCGTGTTCCGGCCAAGCTGGGGCGGGACGTGGCGGGCCTGGGCCGGGGCACTGCTGGGCGGGATCGCGATGGGCTATGGCGCGCGGCTGTCCAACGGCTGCAACATCGGGGCGTATTTCAGCGCGATTGCGGCGGGCAACCTGTCGGGCTGGGCGTGGATGGTGCTTGCCCTGGCGGGTAGCTGGCTCGGCGTGAAGCTGCGACCGATGTTCGTGCTGACCCAAGGAGTGAGCGGGCCGGTGTGCTAGGACAGCTTCGCTGCTCCCTCTCCCTCCGGGAGAGGGTTGGGGTGAGGGGGTCTTAAAGCACGGTCCTTGCCATTGCAGGGCTGGCGTTATGACTGCAGCAGCGGTTCTCCGTTCCGCAGCCAGGACCCCCTTACCCCAACCCTCTCCCGGAGGGAGAAGGAGAGGTTTCGTCCACGGCGGCCCAGCCGAAGGTCAGCAGAGGTAGCGCCGTTGCTGCCAGGTCCACGATGGCGCCCACTAGCCGTGGCCCCGTCGTAGCCTCCAGCCGCAGGTCACGCCGGGCGATAAAGGACCGCAACCGGATCGCATCCGCCACCGGGCTGCCCTTCAAGTCCTCGAACCCCTTCGGCATCCGCGTCAGCGCGTCAGACCCATCCAGCGTCAACCCGGCAGCCTTCAACTCCGCCTGCATCGTCAGGAAACGGCCGGGATGCACCCGGATGCGCTCGCGGATCGAGTCCAACACGTCCGGCTCCGGATGATAGAACGCCGCAGCGCAAAAGCAGCCCTCCGGCGCAAAGTGGAAGTAGAGGACCCCGGCCCCGCCCTTGCTGCTGCCCTGGCGATACCAGACTGTGCCGATTTGCGTTTTATACGGGCTCTTATCGTTGCTGAACCGGGTGTCTCGGTGGATGCGGAAGCTGGACCGCTTGGAGTCGCCTTCCAACGGCAGGCCGCGGCGGGCCAACTCGGCGGACACATCGGCAATCAGCCCCGCAATCGGCTGCTTGACCGCGGTTTCATAAACGGTCCGGTTTGCCTCGAACCAGAGCTTGTTGTTGTTCAATCCCAGCTCGATCAGGAAGCGGTAAGCTGCCGGGGTGAACCCCGTAAAGGCGCGGGGCGCCCCGGCGGCCACTGCGGCTAAGCGTCGGCTTGGTGAGGGACGCCCTTCTCGGTCAACATCGTCTCAAGCTCGCCGGACTGATACATCTCGGTCACGATGTCGCAGCCGCCGACGAACTCGCCGCCGACATAAAGCTGCGGCACGGTCGGCCAGTTGCTGAACGCCTTGACGCCGTCGCGCAGCTCCGGGTCTTCCAGCACGTTCGCGGTCTGGAACGGCACGCCCATGTGGGTCAGGATCTGCACGACCCGGGCGGAGAAGCCGCACTGCGGGAACATGGCGTTGCCCTTCATATACAGCATGACGGGGTTGGCGGTGATTTCGCCCTGGATGCGCTCGGTGACGGGGGTGCTCATGGTGTCGGCTCCTATTGCGGGTGGGAGGTCTGCAGGGCCAGGGCGTGCAACTCCCCGCCCATACGGCCGCGCAGGGCGGCATAGACCATCTGGTGCTGCTGGACGCGGGAGCGTCCGCGGAAGGATTCGCTGACGACGGTGGCGGCGTAATGGTCGCCGTCACCGGCCAGGTCCTCAATTTTGACCTGGGCGTCGGGCAGGGCGGCCCGGATCAGGGCCTCAATCTCGCTTGCGACCATCGCCATCGCGTCAGGACTCCATCCAGGCCGGGAAGAAGCGCTCATGCGCGGTCCGCAACCGTTCCAGCGATATGGACACGCCGCCGGGCAGTGTCAAACTGTCGCCGCCAGACATGCCGAGGCGGGTGGCGGGCACGCCCGCGGCGGCGGCGGCCTGTAGAATTTTGTCAGAAAACAGGACGCACAACAGATAGCGGGACTGGTCCTCACCGAACCAAAAAGCATGATCTCCTTCGTTCACCAGGCCTACTCCGACATTGCCGGCCAGCGCCATTTCCGCAACAGCCACTAGCAGCCCGCCATCCGATAGGTCATGGCAAGCAGCCACTTCCCCTGCCAAGATCAGTTCGCGAACAAAGTCGCCGTTCCGGCGCTCGGCACGCAAATCTACCGGCGGTGGCGGCCCGTCTTCACGACCTGCGATTTCGCGCAGCCACAATGATTGACCAAGCCAGCCAACGGTGTCTCCGATCAATACCAGTTCAAAACCACGACGCAGGCCGATCCCCACACAATGTTCAGCGATGTCCAGCACGCCCAGGCCACCGATGGCGGGGGTGGGCAGGATGCCCCGGCCTTCGGTTTCGTTATACAGGCTGACGTTGCCGCTCACGACCGGGAAGTCCAGCGCGATGCAAGCCGCCGCCATGCCGCGTATGCTGGCAGCGAACTGGCCCATGATCTCCGGCTTCTCGGGGTTGCCGAAGTTCATGTTGTCGGTGATCGCCAGCGGCCGGGCGCCCACGGCCGTCAGGTTGCGCCAGGCCTCGGCGACTGCCTGCATTCCCCCAGCTTCGGCATCGGCGGCGCAGTAGCGCGGGGTGCAGTCGGTGGTAAGCGCAAGTGCCCGGTCATGGCCCTCGATGCGGACGACGGCGGCGTCGGCGCCGCCGGGGCGCTTCACGGTCTGGCCGCCGATGGTGCTGTCATACTGGTTCCACACCCAGGCGCGGGAGCACAGGTCGGGGCAGCCGATCAGGGTCTCCAACGCCGAGGCCAGGCCGACTGGGTCCGGCACGTCGCCCAGCGGCGGGAGCTTCGGCGTCTCGGCGGTAGGGCGGTGATACAGCGGCGCCTGCTCGGCCAGCGGATCCAGCGAAATGTTGGCCATCACCTCGCCGCCGTGCCGGATGACGATGTGGCCGGTGTCGGTCAAGTGGCCGATCACCGCGAAGTCCAGCTCCCACTTCTCGAAGATCGCCCGGGCCACGTCCTGCCGGTCCGGGCGTAGGACCATCAGCATGCGCTCCTGGGATTCGGACAGCATCATCTCGTAAGCAGTCATGCCAGTCTCGCGCTGGGGCACCTGGTCCAAGTCCAACTCGATGCCGACGCCGCCCTTGCCGGCCATCTCCACGCTGCTGCTCGTCAACCCGGCGGCGCCCATGTCCTGGATGCCGATGATGGCGTCCGTCGCCATCAGCTCCAAGCAGGCCTCGATGAGCAGCTTCTCGGTGAAGGGGTCGCCGACCTGGACGGTGGGACGCTTTTCTTCCGAGTCCTTGCCGAACTCGGTGCTGGCCATCGTCGCGCCGTGGATGCCGTCGCGTCCGGTCTTGCTGCCGACATACACCACGGGATTGCCGACGCCAGCCGCGGCGCTGAGGAAGATGCGGTCCGCGGGCGCGATGCCGACCGTCATGGCATTGACCAGCGGGTTGCCGTTGTAGGCCGGGTGGAAGTTGACCTCGCCTCCCACGGTCGGCACGCCGACGCAGTTGCCGTAGCCGCCGACACCGCGCACCACGCCGTCCACGATGCGCCGGGTGCGCGAGTCGTCCGGCGAGCCGAACCGCAGCGCGTTCAGGTTGGCAATCGGCCGCGCGCCCATCGTGAACACGTCGCGCAGGATGCCGCCGACGCCGGTGGCCGCACCCTGGTAGGGTTCGATGAAGCTGGGATGGTTGTGGGATTCCATCTTGAAGATGGCCGCCAGCCCGTCGCCGATGGCGACGACGCCGGCATTCTCGCCGGGACCGTGGATCACCCAGGGGGCGGTGGTCGGCAAGGTCTTCAGCCAGACGCGGCTGGACTTGTACGAGCAATGCTCCGACCACATTACGCTGAAGATGCCCAGCTCGGTCAGGCTGGGGGTGCGGCCCATGATGGCCAGCACGCGGCCGTATTCGTCGGCGGACAGGCCGAACTCGCGGGCGAGCGCCTGGTTGGCTTTGCGGTCCTGCACGGCAACGGCCTCTTGAAGTGATCGCACGAAGGGGGGGGTAGTCGGTTAGAAAGCGCGTTGCAAGGTGAGATGACGGCGGGACCCGCTGGCCAGCCTGGACCGTTGAAGCAGCAAGCATTGTGGGGTTATAATCGCTGCCGAGTTCTTCTGGTCCGTAGTTACGCATTGACTTCTAAAACGCTGCGCTGGCCATAACCATCTGCGTAAATTTTTACGTAGACTGCTGGAAGTCTGGCGCACAGATGAAAAAGCTAAGCAGGCTCGCACGGCCTGCCACGGCCACAAGCTATCTGTGTGGCAGGCCGCATAAGTCTACACTACTACAGAAAACAATAGGGTGCAGTTTCGATGGCATAATCTTTAAAACGGGTCGATTGTTTTATAGCGGCTCCTAACTGAATTCCTTATGCGTGCCAGGAGACACTTCCGTTAGTTCGGGGCGATTTTGCGGGTGCGATCCGGTCATATTTTATGAAAACTCTAACTTATTGGCACAGTTGGGTCCAGAGGATGTTGCAGAAGTCTTGGACTCCGAGTGGGCATTTATGGCAATGGAGCCGTCTCTCTCAGTGCCTGTTTGAGAAGTCTGCCATGCCACAAGATGTGGTGGCAGGTGGTGGGCGCCAGCTACTATCAGCAGTGGTTGTGGCCCATTCTCAACCGGGCACTCAGGCGCATAGTCTGGTTTCTATACGGCAACCGATACCGCGGCTCTGCACGTGGCTTCTTACGGAGGAATACCGCTTTGGGGTGAAAGCATCACCCTCCCAGCGGACGGCCAGAGATCATTACGGATATAGATCGGCGTTCCCTTCACATGGCCATAACTGTCTTGCATGATGCTGTCGATGCAGGAGCCGTAGCTCTCCCAGGAAAACCTGCCCCAGGCCAACCACTTATCGAGCTTAACAAATTTCGGTCTGCTCACGCGGATGTCCTTGCAAGGGTCCGACAGGATGCCGAGCATAGGACGGGCGTTATAAACAGCCTGCTGCGGGAGAAAGTAGAAATCAGCTACCGCCGGCAGCCGCTGCGACAAGATATATTCGAAGTTGTCGAATGAATACGAGATAATCCTGTCCGACGGCTCCGTATAACGTTTGACCAAGTCGGAAAAGGCGGATCTGGTTGGAATCTGCCCGACTTCAATGCGTCGTGCGTCCGAAGGAAGCAGGAGAGACAGCTTGACGAGGCATGCGAAAATCACACCAAGCGATGCGCAACGTCTTGCGGTGTTAGTCAGCGGGATCCATGGCGTCGCCGCAAGGACCAACGGCAATAAGGCATAGTAGAATTGGATTCCCTGGAAACCCGGACCACGACCGAGGAGAGAAAGCAGAGCCAGCACGAAGACGGCAGCCCGCCAGCGGACGCCTCTCCGCCGGAGGACGAGGCGGCCCGCCGTTGCCAAGATGAGCACCACTCCAATTGCTGCGGCCAGAAGGAACGAGTTGCGCTGCATCAGCCATGTCTCGGCGAAGTTGTTGTTGCCGAATGCAGGGTAGATTGCCAAATTCAGATAGAAATGCTCGACGATGAAGCCGCTAGTCGAGCATCGCGCTATAATGAAGGCGGCATTGAGGATTGCGCCGAGGGCCACGCCCGCCATGACTGCACGCCACGTCGGCCGAGTTAGCGAGCATAGGATCAGCCCGGCAGATGCGACGGCATAGGTGAAGGCGAAAAACGGGAGGCAGCAGAGAAGAAGGCCGCCGACTACGGCTTGTGCGGTCGATATATCTTGCTTGCCTTGCAGGACTGGCAGGACGAGCAGAGCAATCGCTGCGGCGGCGAACAGGCCAGCAACGGTTTGGTAAAGGAACATCTGGCCAAAAACATACGGGAGGGCGACGACCATGAGGACAACTACGATTGTCAGCCCAAGCAGGCGCGAAGGCGACGGCATCTGCGCGGACGAGAGTAGCAGGGCGCCGATCATCAGCCACTGCAGCACGGCGATGACGATCCGGTAGTCGGCGATGGTCGCGTCGGTAATAGCCTCCAGGGCGGACCCGAAGGCGAAGATCAGCGGCCCGTGCTGGTTAAAGATGTCGGTATAGAGACGGAGGCCCGCCCCCATCATCTTCGACGCGACCATCGTCTCGAACTCGTCTTGCCAGAAACCATAGTTGAGCATGCTGATCTGGCAACGGACAGCC
>JAABUT010000916.1_pt1 | contig 39254 bp, 34 predicted proteins | sample 5559281 | NCBI WGS metagenome assembly JAABUT01 (sample SAMN10711880, study PRJNA513359) | rock metagenome | isolation source: Antarctica rocks | place: Antarctica: Victoria Land, Ricker Hills nord | collected 2016-01-04 | reverse complement strand
GGAGGGGCCAAACTTCACCCTCCGACTCCAGCGCTCCGAGCGCGGTTACCGGGGAATCAGGAGGAATAGCCCCTCTCGACGCCGTCTTGTCTTATGCTGCAATGAGGTGATCACGACGCACCCTGGCCGCACCCGGTCGTGGAGGCGTCGGCCCGCACGATCTGGTCCTGCTCGGGCTGGATCGTCGCGATGATGTCGGGCATCGGGCCGACGCGCGGGCGCTCGATCTCGGTCATCAAAGTCCGGCTGCTGGCACCGAAGGTTTCGCCGAGGTTCTGCAGGTGCTCGTCCTCGTAGGCGGTCAGCCGGCTACGGTCGACCCGAACCGTCGTCGCAGGTTGACTCCCATCGGCTCAGCTCGTGACGCGCTGTAGAAGGCGCCAGAGAGGTCGGCGCGCCAGTCGATGACGACGGGGTCGCCGCTCTCGTCGTTGACGTGCCGTCGGCCGATGTATTAACGGTCGGGGGACTCACGGTCGGGGACTCCGCCCCCCGACGGCCCCCAGAACGCCCGCATGGAGTGTCTGCTGTCTGGGCGTCCCGGTCGAGGTCGGCCCGGTCGGAGAGAAGAGGGTCGACGTCGGGTCGTCGACGAGGGAGGAGTCCCGTCGGTGCAGGGTCATCGTCAGGAGCTCCTCGGACACCCGGTCGCTGCCCGAGGCCCGCATGGCGAGCTTCTTCTCCCGCATCCGGGCGAGCTCGGTCCGGCGCGCTGCAGATAGTCCTGTTCGCGAACGAGGTCAGGTTCCACGGGCACGACGAAGGGGCCTTCCCCGGGAGGGTGCGTCTGGGAGCGCTGCACCATACCCGCGGAAGGCCCCCGCGTGGTAACCGGTCCGCGAAGCAGGAGCCGCGGAGCCGTTACCGTCAGCCCTGGCCGGGACGGGCGCCCAGGGTGATCTTGAGGTCGCTGCGGGCGTCCCCTCGGAGAACCGTCACGGTGATGGTGTCGCCGACCTTGCGCTCGTGGACCGTCGCGACGAGGGCCTCGGAGGAGTCGATCGGCTGACCGTCGATCGCCACGACGGCGTCGTTGGCCTTGAGCCCGGCGGTCGCGGCGGGGGTGCCGCCGCTCACCGCGTGAATGAGCGCCGCCCCGCGTCTGGAGCCGTTGTCGGTCACCTTGGTGTCGCTGGAGGTGACCCCGAGGAACGCGTGCTGCGCCGTGCCCGTGGCGATGAGCTGGTCCGCGACCGACTTCGCCTCGTTGCCGGGGATGGCGAAGCCGATGCCGATGTTGCCGCTCTGGCTGCCCTGCGAGGCACCCAGCGAGGCGATCGACGAGTTGATCCCGATGAGCTGTCCGCCGGCCGTCACGAGGGCGCCGCCGGAGTTGCCGGGGTTGATCGCGGCCGAGGTCTGGATGGCGTTCGTGACGACGGGGTCGCTCGTGCTGTTGCCGCTCGGGTTCTGCGAGTCCGAGGTGCTCGTCGTCACCGGGCGGTCGAGCGCGCTGACGATGCCGGTCGTGACCGTGCCCGCCAGGCCGAGCGGGTTGCCAATGGCCATGACGGGCTGGCCCACGACGAGCTTGTCCGAGTCACCGATGGAGATGGGGGTGAGATCGGCCGGCGGGTTGGTCAGGGAGAGCACGGCGAGATCGGTCGTCGGATCGGTGCCGACGACCTTGGCGTCGTAGGTGCGCCCGTCGTTGAGGGTGACGCTGATCGTCGCGCCGGCCCCTGCGCCGGTGGCCACGTGGTTGTTCGTCAGGATGTGCCCGCTCTTGTCGATGACCACGCCTGAGCCCTGTCCCTGGGCCTGACGGCTGGCCACGGTGATGGAGACGACGCTCGGCGCGACGGCCTTCGCCGTGGCGCTCCAGCTGGGGTTGCTCGCGTCCGCCTGGACTACCGGGGCGGCCGAGCTCTGGCTGCTCGAGGCGCTCGTCGAGATCCTCCCCGGCGCGGTGGTCGCGTCGTACTTCGTCGCCGCGAACGTCCCACCGCTCGCCAGGGCGGCGGCCAGCACGGCCACGGCGGACAGCTCGGCGATGCGGCGGCCGGGTCTGTTTCGCGGCGCCGGAGCAAGGGCGGGCGACGGGGCGGTGGCCGGCCCGCCAGCGCTGCCCCACCCGCCGCCACCGGGTCCGGATCCAGAGGAGGGTTCATTCGAGCCATGCCACGGGCTGGGTTCGCCGTACCACTGGGGCGCGGTCGGTTCGGGGCTCGCGGGGTGCTCCGCGGAGCTCGGCGTGGGGGTGGGGTGGGTCTCCTGCTGGGTCATCTCGGTTGTCCTCTCCCGGGTGGGCGGGTTGTCCTTGGCCTGATCTCGACTACATGTCTGATCTCGGCTACATGTCTGATCTCAACTACACCTGCTGAGCGTCAACATCCGCTTGGCCTTCGCTGTGAACCGGCTGTGGGAGCTCGAGGACGAAGGTGGCGCCGCCGCCGGGCGTCGGAGCCACGCCCACCTTGCCGTGATGGGCGGTGACGATCGCCGCCACGATGGCCAGACCGAGGCCGTTGCCGCCACTGACCCGGGCCCGGCTCCGGGACGGGTCAGCCCGGTAGAACCGCTCGAAGACCCGGCGGGCGTTCACGGGGTCGATCCCGGGGCCGTGGTCGCGCACCTCGATGGCAGCCATGCCGTCGTGGTGTCCGACGGCGACCTCCACCGGGCACCCGGTGGGGGTGTGGTTGACCGCGTTGCTGACGAGGTTGGTGATGACCTGACGAAGGCGCTGCTCGTCGCCGGTGACGTGTACCGGCCCCAGTGGGGCGCCCAGGCCGACGAGCCGGATGTGGCGGTCGGGGGAGAGGACCCGGGCGTCCTGGGTGGCGTCGCCGGCGAGGACGGCCAGGTCGACGTCCCCGAGGTCGAGCGGCCGTTCCCCGTCCAGCCGGGCCAGGACGAGGAGGTCCTCGACGAGTCCGCCCATCCGCGAGGCCTCGCTCTCGATGCGGGCGAAGGCGCCGCTGACGTCCTCGGGACGGTTCACGGCGCCCTGGCGGTAGAGCTCGGCGTAGCCCCGGACCGTGGCCAGCGGGGTGCGCAGCTCGTGGGAGGCATCGGCGACGAACTGCCGCATCCGCTCCTCTGAGGCTTCGCGGACGGCGAAGGACTGCTCGATCTGGCTCAGCATCGCGTTGAGCGAGCGGGACAGTGAGGCCACCTCGTCGCCGGTGCGCCGCTCGGGCACGCGCTGGCTCAGGTCTCCCGCCGCAATGGCGGCAGCGGTGTCCTCGATGCGGGTCAGGGGGCGGAAGGCCCGGCGGACCGCGAACCACCCGATGAGCACGCTCGCCGCCAGCACGGCGAACCCGATGAGCCCGGCGTAGACCAGGACGTTGCGCAGGGTGTCGTGCATCTGCCGCAACGGGACGGCCACGGCATACACCGCGTCCCTGCTCTGGTTGACGCCGGCAATGACGCGCCACTCGAGGTCGTCCTCGCCGGAGACCGACGCGACGGTGAACGGCCTCGACAGGATGACGTCGGGGTCGGAGGAGGTCAGTACCGGAAGGCGAGGCTCGGAGTCTGCCTCGGTCGCGGCATCGGCGAGCGTGACAGCCCTGGACCCGTCGGGCAGATAGAGCCGCACCGTGAAGTTCGGCTGGATCGTCTGGGCGCCGTGGGTGCCGTAGGCGACCTCCGCGGCGATGCCGCCGTAGGTGCGCAGCTCGTCGTCGGTGCGGTCGAGGAGGTAGTTGCCCAGCAGGATGTTGACGATCAGGCCGGAGACGGCGAGAGCCGCCGCGAGAAGGGCAACGACGACGGTGATGAGGCGCGCCCGAAGCGGCACGGTCTGCAGCCGTTCGCGCACTCTCCGGGGGAGGTGCGCGAGGGCGGTCACGCCGCCGGACTGCCCGGGGGCAGCCGCAGGACGTATCCGACGCCGCGCTTGGTGTGGATGAGGCTGGGTTCGACGGTGTCGACCTTGCGTCGTAGGTAGGAGATGTAGGACTCGACGATGCCGGACTCACCGCGGAAGTCGTAGTCCCAGACATGGTCGAGGATCTGCGACTTGGACAGGACCCGGTTGGGGTTGAGCATGAGGTAGCGCAGCAGCTTGAACTCGGTCGGCGAGACCTCGACGACCCGCCCGGCCCGGCGCACCTCGTGGCTGTCGTCGTCGAGCTCGAGGTCGTGGAAGCTCAGGGTCGCGGTGCTGTCCTCGCCGCCGCGGGTGCGCCGCAGCACCGCGCGGATCCGGGCGACGACCTCCTCGAGGCTGAACGGCTTGGTCACGTAGTCGTCACCGCCCACCGTCAGGCCCTTGATCTTGTCGTGGATCGAGTCGCGTGCCGTCACGAAGACGATCGGCAGCTGCCGGCCGGACTCGCGCAGCCGCCGGGTCACCTCGAAGCCGTCCATGTCGGGAAGCATCACGTCGAGGACGACGAGGTCAGGGTTGTTCTCCGACGCGCTGGTGATCGCGCTCTGTCCGTCGGCCGCCACGGAGACCGCGAACCCGGCGAACCGCAGGGACGTCGCGAGCAGCTCGCGGATGTTGGGCTCGTCCTCGACGACGAGGAGGGTGGCCTCGGGGGTGCTCACGGTATCGGTCACGGTGACAGTGTCCGACAACATCCTGTGAGTGGGCTGGGAGCGCCCCGAACGGCTGTGATATGCCGGGTGCTCGGCTGGGCGGATCGGCTCCCCGCTCGATCCTGGGCAAGGCCGGCCGAGCCGAGCAGCAGGCCCGCCACCCGGCATACGGGGCGGGCGGCTCAGACGGGCAGGTCGTCCGCATCCACGATGCGGTAGGCGTAGCCCTGCTCGGCGAGGAAGCGCTGGCGGTGCGCGGCGAAGTCGGCGTCGACGGTGTCCCGGGCGACGACCGTGTAGAAGTGGGCCGTCCGGCCGTCGCCCTTGGGGCGCAGGACGCGGCCGAGGCGCTGGGCCTCCTCCTGGCGCGACCCGAAGGTGCCGGAGACCTGGATGGCGACGCTCGCCTCGGGCAGGTCGATGGAGAAGTTCGCGACCTTGCTGACGACGAGCAGCCCGATGTCGCCGTCACGGAAGGCCTGGTAGAGCCTCTGGCGGACCGCCACCGTCGTCTCACCCGTGATGAGCGCGGCCTGCAGGCGCTCGGCCAGGCCCTCGAGCTGGTCGAGGTACTGGCCGATGACGAGGGTCGGCTCGCCGTGGTGCTTCTGGACGAGGCGCTCGACGAGCGAGTCCTTGGCGTCGCTGCAGGACGCGAGGCGGTAGCGCTCCTCGGGCTCGGCCATGGCGTAGGCCATCCGCTGCCCGTCCGGCAGGGACACCCGCACCTCCACGCAGTCCGCGGGGGCGATGTAGCCCTGCGCCTCGATGTCCTTCCACGGCGCGTCGTAGCGCTTGGGGCCGATGAGCGAGAAGACGTCCCCCTCCCGGCCGTCCTCGCGCACGAGGGTGGCGGTCAGGCCGAGCCGGCGCCGGGCCTGCAGGTCGGCCGTCATCCGGAAGATCGGGGCCGGCAGGAGGTGCACCTCGTCGTAGAGGACGAGACCCCAGTCGCGGGCGTCGAGCAGGTCGAGGTGGGTGTAGACGCCCTTCCGCCTCGTCGTCAGGACTTGGTAGGTCGCGATGGTGACGGGGCGGATCTCCTTGCGGGCGCCGGAGTACTCACCGATCTCGTCCTCGGTCAGCGACGTCCGGCGCAGCAGCTCGTCCTTCCACTGCCGGGCCGAGACGGTGTTCGTCACGAGGATGAGCGTCGTCGCCTTGGCGGCCGCCATCGCCCCGGCACCGACGAGGGTCTTGCCGGCGCCACAGGGCAGCACGACCACCCCTGAGCCGCCGTACCAGAAGCCGTCGATGGCCTGCTGCTGGTAGGGGCGCAGCGACCAGTCGGCCTGGTCCAGCTCGATGGGGTGGGCCTCACCGTCGACGTAACCGGCGAGGTCCTCGGCCGGCCAGCCGACCTTGAGCAGCTCCTGCTTGAGGTGGCCCCGCTCGGACGGGTGCACGACGACGGTCAGGTCGTCGAGCCTCGCTCCGAGCAGCGGCTGGATCTTCTTGTGCCGCAGCACTTCCTCGAGCACCGGCTGGTCCGTCGTGTGCAGCGTGAGGCCGTGCGACGGGTCCTTCTCGAGGGAGAGCCGGCCGTAGCGAGCCATGGTGTCGGCGATGTCGATGAGCAGCGCCTGCGGCACGGCATACCGCGAGTGGGTGAGCAGGGCGTTGACCACCTGCTCGGCGTCGTGACCGGCGGCGCGGGCGTTCCAGAGCCCCAGCGGGGTGATCCGGTAGGTGTGCACGTGCTCCGGGGCGCGCTCCAGCTCGGCGAAGGGGGCGATGTCGCGGCGGGCGCCCTGGGCGCCGGGGTGGTCGACCTCGAGGAGGAGGGTCTTGTCGCTCTGGACGATGAGGGGGCCGTCAGTCATGGTGAGGAGTCCAACGGCGCCGGCGAGGCGGTTGTTCCGGCGCTCACGGGTTGTTCGACGCCCAGATGTAGAACGGGATGAGGAGCAGGATCCCGACCGCGAAGTTGATCCCGAAGACGATCCAGCCGCGCGTCGTGCGCCGTGCCGCGCCGGCCGGGTCGCTGCCGTTCCGGCGCCAGGCGAGCGCGGCCAGGATGGCGCTGGGGATGCCGATCAACCCCGTGGCGATGGCCGCGACGACGGACACCGCGAGCAGCACCGCGGTGCTCGCGGGGAAGCTCGCCGTGGTCGGTGCGGACCCGGCATACGCCCCCTGCGGCCAGGCCTGCGGGTAGCCGGGCTGCTGGGGGTAGCCGGGCTGCTGGGGGTAGCCGGGCTGCTGGGGGTAGGGCGGCTGGGGCGGGTACGGGGCGGCGTAGGGCTGGGGGTTGAACCCCTGTTCACCGGGGGGCGCGCCGAAGGCCCCCTGCTGCTCCTCGGGCCCGTGCTCCGGCGGGGACGTGCTCATCCGTGCTGCGCCTCTCGGTGGTGGCGTGCGCTGACACTCAACCTACTGCCGGACGTGGGCCGCCGAGCCGGGCGGAGGCTACGTCCTAGTTCGAGCCCATTCCGTTCCGGTTTGACATCATTCCGCTGCCGACCACCATGATCCAGAAGAGGGTGGCGAGCACGGCGAGGACGGCGAAGGTGATCCAGCCGGCGCGGAGGATGCGGTTGGCGCCCGCCCCGTCGCGGCTGGCCTTGTTGAGCGCGATGATCGACATGACCAGGCTCGGGATCCCCAGTCCGCAGCCGAAGAAGGTCAAGAGAATGGACACGATGAGCAGGGTGATCGTCGAGCCGCTCCTGGCCGGGACGGAGGAGGCGTAGGGGCTGGACGGGCCCGCCCCCGGTCCGTAGGCCGGGGGGCCGTAACCCTGGGGACCGTACCCCGGGTACGGCTGGCCCGGGTATGCCGTGCCGCCGGGTCCGGAGTAGGGCTGGCCCGGGTATGCCGCGCCGCCGGGCCCGGGATGGTCCGCGGGAGGCGGCGGGTTGCCCCCGGTCGGGCCGGGGCCCCGGTAGGGGTCCGGAGGGGCGTCCTGGGGACCGTTCTGAGGTCGCTGCTCGCCGGTGTACTTCTGGTAGTCGTCCCCGGTGGGGTCCGTCCAGTTCGTGCTCATGATGCCCTCCGACGGACGAGTCGACGTGCTGTTGCGGCCCCCCGGTCGGCGTGGCCCCTGCACAGGACGGTACAGCGCCGCCCGGGCGCTGCGCACGGGGACGGACCGACGGGCGTCGTGGTTCCGGGGCCGAGGCTGCGAGGATTGCGCCAGGAGGCACCGATGAGAGCACCGCAGGTCGAGCCCGCCGCCGGGCTGCCCGAACGCGTGACGATCTATGAGGTGGGCCCGCGGGACGGGCTGCAGAACGAGAAGTCCGTCGTGGCCACGGACGTCAAGGTCGAGTTCATCCGACGTCTGCTCGCCGCCGGCCTGCCCGTCGTCGAGACGACGTCGTTCGTCCCCGCAGCCTGGGTCCCCCAGCTCGCCGATGCGGCCGAGGTGCTCGCCGCGCTCGGTGCTGAGGGTCTCGGGCGGGACCGACCCGTCCTGGTCCCCAACGAACGGGGCCTCGACCGGGCGCTCGGGTCCGGGGTGGAGGCGATCGCGGTCTTCGCCAGCGCGACCGAGGCCTTCGCCCAGCGCAACCTCAACCGCACGGTCGACGAGTCGGTCACGATGTTTGCGCCGGTCGTCGCGCGGGCCAGGGAGTCCGGGCTGTGGGTCCGCGCCTACGTCTCGATGTGCTTCGGCGACCCCTGGGAGGGTGACGTGCCGGTGAGCCAGGTCGTCGACGTCGCGGTGCGGCTCATGGACCTCGGCTGCGATCAGCTGAGCCTGGGCGACACCATCGGCACCGGCACCACGGGCCACGTCCACACGTTGCTTGAGGCCTTGGAGCAGAAGGGGATCGGACCGGACCGGGTCGGAGTGCACTTCCACGACACCTACGGTCAGGCGCTCGCCAACACGATGGCTGCGCTGGCCGACGGCGTGCGCATGGTCGACGCGTCGGCCGGTGGGCTCGGAGGCTGTCCCTACGCGCACAGCGCGACGGGCAACCTTGCCACCGAGGACCTCGTCTGGGCGCTCCACGGCGCGGGGGTGGAGACGGGTGTCGACCTCGACGCCCTCGTGGCGACGAGTGCCTGGATGGCGGCCCAGCTCGGGCGCCCGTCCTCGTCCGGAGTCGTCAAGGCCCTCGCCGGGGCGTGACCGCGTCGCTCACGCCGGGGCGACGCCGGTGACCCGGTGGATCGAGAAGGCCCGCTCCTCCGTGCCGTCCTCGAGCGACCCGAAGGCTCGTCCGCCCTCGACCCGCGTCGGGTAGAAGAGGTGCTTCGTCGTGCGGCCTGTCGTGTCGGCGTAGCCGATCCACACCCCGAGCCGGTCGGCGGCCGCGTCGCGCAGGGCGGCCAACGTCACGGTGGGATCGGTGGCGAGCAGCCGCGGCTGGCCCGCGTCGACCTGGGCGCGCAGCAGCTGCGCCGACTCCTCGGCGACGCGCAGGCCCTCGACCAGCGAGGCCGTGAACGTGGCGTCCACCTTCGCGACCGCCGGAGCAGGTGGTGGCCGACGGCCCGACGCGCGCCGCTGGGCTGCCACCGAGACGACGACGGATCCGTCGGGTCCCTCCTGCACCGGGGCGTAGCCGCACTCCCGCAGCAGCTCGAGCAGCACGGGCGGGTCGGCCGGGGAGACGAGGACGGTGGGCGCGATGCGTCGCAGCTGGATGGTCGAGAGCGCGCGGTCGGCCACCATGGCCTCGAGGACCGCCTCGTCGTCACTGCGGATGTATGCCGTGGCGCCGCCGACCCGGGTCTGCCCGTGCCGCCGGGCGACGTCGCGCACGAGGTACTCGACCGGCTGGGGAACGCCGGTCCTGCTCGAGCGTCGCAGCGACTCGACGAGCTCGTCGGCCGTCCAGCCGGTGTCGAGCGCGCGCCGGACCGATCCCGGCGTCAGCCGGTAGACGGTGGCGCCCCCACGGGACTCGACCTCGGCGGCGAGCCGCATGAGCTGGGCGAGGCTGCCCTGGAGCGGCCCCGGAGCGATGGCGGTCAGGTCGGCCTGCAGGAGGATGTGGTCGACCGGTGGCGGCAGCGACGCCGACATCACTCGGGCCAGGTCGGCACCCTCGGCGCCGTCCAGCAAGGACCGCCCGGCGCTCGATAGGGCGCCGCGACCCGTCACGCCGAGCCACTCCGCCTCGCGCAGCACCCCGGCTGCAGCCTCGCTGAGCAGCTGTGCGTTGCGCAGGGGCCGCCGCCAGAGCAGCCGCTCGACGAGCGACTCCGGGCTCGGGCCGTAACCGGGCTGGAGCCGGCCCAGCTCGGCGAGGACCTCAGCCCGGATGGCGCGGATCGGGGGCCAGTGGATGTCCGGCCCGAGGGCGTTGGCCGGAGAGGGGGCGCCGGAAGGGCGGGTTCCCACGAGGTGAGCCGCACGGGTCGACGTGTGCCACGCCGTGGCCAGCCGGGCCCAGCGGGCGCCGGCGTCGTGGCCGCGCCACTCATCGAAGGCGGCGGTCGGCGCCCAGACCGGGACGAGCTCACCGTCGTCGCTGACGAGCCCGGCGGCGTGGACGAGCTCGACCATCCAGCCGGCGCGCTCCCGTCGGAGGTCGAGGTCCTCGGTCAGGCGGCGGAGGTCGCGGACCGCCAGGCCACCGGTGCGCAGGACCCGTGGTGGTTGCGGGCCCCACCGCTGGGCGACCTCCTCGATGAGGGCGAGAAGGTCGCTCACCTGCCCGCCCGCGACCTTGTCGACGGCCTCGAGGCCCACGTCCGAGCTGACCGGCTCGGGAGCGGTCAGCCGGGCCTCCCGGTGAAGGCGTCCACCCCGCAGGGCCAGTCCGACCTCTCGGGGCAGGATGACCCGGTCGGCGGACAGCGGCGTCATGAGGTGGCGCTCGAGCAGCCACCGGGCCGCCGTCGACCCGGGCCCGTCGGGGGGCAGGACGCCGACCGGCGGCCCCCACGCGAGCCGGTCGAGGATGGCCCGCGCTGCGGCCGGCGCCGAGTCGAGGAGCGCTCCGAGCTCCATCGGGTCACCGAGTGGGGCGGGAACGCGTCCCAGCAGCTCGTGGCTCGAGGGTCCGAGGCCCGCCGGGTGGGCGCCGAGGACGTCAGGCACCGTCCGCACGACGTGGACGCCCTCAGCGCCGCGCCAGAGGAGTGCGAGCTCCCACAACCGGTCGACAAAGGGTTGCACGTCGGGATCGCCCCGGAGCAGTCCGGCCACGGCGGCGGGATCCGTGTCGTTCCCCGCGACGACGACGGCCTCGAGCACCTGGAGCTGGGCCCGGTCGAGCGTCTCGATGCAGCGCTGGACGCTGGCCCTGGTGCTGGCCCGGGCCGAGAGCGACGTCAGGTCGGCCGGAACCGGACGGGCGAGGTCGGGCCGTCCGAGGACGAGCCGGGTCAGCTCCTCGTCGGTCCGACCCCTGATGTCATCGGCCAGACTCCGCGCCGCGGTGGGCGCCGGCGTGCTCGGGGGTTGTCGGGTCGGCATGGGTCAACCGTAATCGCCTCGGCCGGCCCGGGCCGCGCCCGCACATGGCGCCTCCCGGGCCTGCGGCATACCGTGTATGCCGTGAGCTCCGGTCTCCCCCCGCCAAGCAGTCCCAGCGGCGTCCAGTGGGCCATCCGGCGCGGCGACCAGGAGCTGGTCGTCGTCGAGGTGGGCGGCGGGATCCGCACCTACACCAGACAGGGCACCGACGTCGTCGCCGGCTACCGCCGGAGCGCCATGGCGGTGGCCGGACGCGGTCAGCAGCTCATCCCGTGGCCCAACCGGATGCGGGACGGCAGATACACCTTCGACGGCCAGGAGCGCCAGCTCGCCCTCAGCGAGCCGGCGAAGCACAACGCCAGCCACGGGCTCGTGCGATGGGCCGCCTGGACGCTCGCCGAGCGCACCGACGACAGCGTCACGCTGGCCCACCGGCTGCACCCGCAGCCGGGGTGGTCGTGGCTGCTCGACCTGACGACCCGTTACGCCCTGACGGACGAGGGCCTCACCGTGCAGGCGACGGCCACCAACGTCGGCAACGCGCACGCACCCTATGGCTACGGCGCCCATCCCTATGTCTGCATCGGGAACGTGCCGGTGGCCGGGATCGAGCTGACCGTCCCGGCCGCCCGCTACCTCGAGGTCGACCCCGAGCGGCTCCTGCCGGTGACGACCCACCCGGTGGCCGGCACGGCATACGACTTCCGGGACGCTCGTCCCCTCGGCGAGAGCGACCTCGACACCGCCTTCACCGAGGTGCTGCGCGGGCCGGACGGCTGCTGGCAGGTGACGGTCGGCGGTCTGGCCGCCGGCGGCGTCACCGTCTGGGGCGACGAGGCCTTTCCGTGGCTGCAGGTCTTCACCGGGCGCGCGCGCCCGGAGACCGAGGGGACGAACGGCATCGCCGTCGAGCCGATGACCTGCCCTCCTGACGCGTTCAACTCGGGTGAGGACCTCCTGGTCATCGAGCCCGGCCAGAGCCACACCGGCACCTGGGGCATCCGGCCGGGGGCGGAACGGGTTTGCGGCGACCGTTAGGCTGAGGCGTTGGGCAACGGCGCGACCTGTCTTGCCTGCGGCTGGATCCGAGAGCAAGAGGTGAGCTGTGCCGACTGGCAAGGTCAAGTGGTATGACGCGGAGAAGGGCTTCGGCTTCCTCTCCGACGACGAGGGCGCCGACGTGTTCCTGCACGCCAACGCTCTCCCGGAGGGCATCACGACCCTCAAGGGTGGCACCCGCGTGGAGTTCGGCGTCGTCGAGGGGCGCCGCGGTGCCCAGGCGCTCTCCGTCCGCGTCCTCGAGCCTGCTCCCTCGGTGGCGGCCTCGCAGCGCGCCGCCCACCGCAAGCCGGCCGAGGACATGGTGGTCATCGTCGAGGACGTCATCAAGCTGCTCGACAACGTCTCCAACTCGCTGCGCCGCGGCAAGTATCCCGACAAGTCGACAGCAGCAAAGGTCTCCCAGGTCCTGCAGGCAGTCGCCGCCGACCTGGAGGGCTGACGTGGCTGCCGACGTCAAGACCGACCTGACCCTGCGGGCGGCGAGCGACCTCGCCCGCGCCGCCCTGCTCGAGGTCGCCGAGCCGGGCACCGTCGGCGCCCACCTCGAGATGGTGATGGACGCCGAGCGCCTCGCCACCCACTACTTCGAGTGCACCTGCCTGGGTTACCGCGGCTGGCGCTGGGCGGCCAGCGTCGCCCGCGCGCCGCGCCAGAAGGTCGCCACCGTGTGCGAGACCAACCTCGTGCCCGGCCTCGGCTCGGTCCTGTCTCCCGAGTGGCTCCCGTATGCCGAGCGGCTGGCTCCGGGTGACCTCAGCGCCGGCGACGTCCTGCCCTACAAGGCGCAGGACGACCACCTCGAGCCGGGGTTCGAGGCCACGGGCGAGGAGGACGTCGACCAGGTGGGGTTCTTCGAGCTCGGCCTCGGTCGCAAGCGCGTCCTCTCCGCCGAGGGCCGCGAGGTGGCAGCCCAGCGCTGGTACGAGGGCGAACACGGGCCCACCGCCGAGGTGGCCCAGAAGGCTCCTGACAAGTGCACGACCTGTGGCTACCTCGTCCCCATGGCCGGCGCCCTGCGCGCCGTGTTCGGGGTGTGCGCCAACGAGTGGTCCCCCTCGGACGGCACGGTGGTCAGCCTCGACCACGGCTGCGGTGCCCACAGTGAGAGCGATGCAGTGCCGGCGGCGCTGGAGAACATCGGCTTCCCGATCGTCGACGAGTTCGCGCTCGACGTCCTCGTCTGACGGGCCTGCCCGTGCCGGCGTGACTCCGGCCGGCGGCCGGCGACCATGTCCTCCGAGCCACTCGGCGTGCGCCAGGCGTCGTCCGGCGTCGTCAGGCGTCGACAGCGTTGCCACGGCCGCGACGCAGGTAGGCCCAGCCGACCCCGCCGAGCGCGATGCCGGCCGTGCAGCACCACGGCCACCATGAGCGCGGACCCGAGTGGAGCGCCGGGATGACCACGGTGAGGACCAGGGCGGCCGCCCAAGACGCGATCCCCCACTCGACGATGCGGAGCATCGGCAGGGCCAGCGGCCCCACGGCCACCTGACCCGACGAATGCACCGACGGGGGCCCCGGGTGCTCGCTCACCGGCTCACCCTATGTCGTCCGCCGCCCGAGCAGTAGCCTCGGCGCCATGTCGAAAACCTCAACCGCACCGGCTCCGCGGAACGCGTCGGGTGGTGCGCTCGACCGGTTCTTCTCCATCACCCAGCGTGGGTCGACACCGGCTCGCGAGCTCCGCGGCGGACTCGTCACCTTCTTCACGATGGCCTACATCGTCGTGCTCAACCCCCTCATCATCGGCACCCAGGCCGACAGCACCGGCGGCTTCCTCGGCGGCGGCGACATCGGCCGCGCCAAGCTCCTCGTCGCCGCGGGCACCGCTCTGGTCGCCGGCGTCATGACCATCCTCATGGGGCTCGTCGCCAACTATCCGCTCGCGCTCGCGACCGGCCTCGGGCTCAACGCCTTCGTGGCGTTCGGCATCGCGAAGCTGCCGCAGATGACGTGGGCCGACGCCATGGGCCTCGTCGTCCTCGAGGGCATCGTCATCACGATCCTCGTGCTCACTGGCTTTCGCGCCGCCGTCCTCAAGGCGGTGCCGGCACAGCTGAAGACCGCGATCTCCGTGGGGATCGGCCTCTTCATCACGATCGTCGGCCTCGTCGACGCCGGCTTCGTCCGCAAGCCCGCCGGACCGACGCCGGTCGAGCTGGGCATCGGCGGGTTCCTCAGCGGATGGCCGATGGTCATCTTCGTCGTCGGGCTGTTCGCCATTCTCACGATGTTCGTCCGCAAGGTCAGGGGTGCCATCCTCTACGGCATCATCGGCATCATCGGCGCCACGGTGCTGGCCGTCATCGTCGAGGCGGTCTTCAAGGTCGGCAGCCAGACCGACGCGACCGGCAAGGTCGTCAACCCCTCCGGGTGGGGGCTGAACGTGCCCACGCTGCCGTCCCGGATCATCGACGTCCCCGACTTCGGGCTGCTCGGGCAGTTCAGCCTGCTGGGGTCGTTCAGCAAGATCGGCATCGTCGCAGCCTGCCTGCTCGTCTTCACGCTCATGCTCGCCGACTTCTTCGACACCATGGGCACGATGGTCGCCATCGGCGCCGAGGCGGGCCTGCTCGACGAGAGCGGAAACCCACCGCATACCGACCGGATCCTCATCGTCGACTCCGTCGCCGCCATCGCTGGAGGCGCTGCGGGCGTGAGCAGCAACACGTCCTACATCGAGTCGGCGTCCGGCGTCGGCGAGGGCGCGCGCACCGGACTGGCCTCGGTCGTCACCGGGGTGCTCTTTCTTCTCGCGACCTTCCTGGCACCCCTGGTCTCCATCGTGCCCTACGAGGCCGCGACGCCGGCGCTCGTCGTCGTCGGGTTCCTCATGATGCAGCAGGTCAAGGGCATCGAGTGGGACGACCTCGAGATCGCCATCCCGGCGTTCCTGACCATCGTCCTGATGCCGTTCACCTACTCGATCAGCGTCGGCATCGGTGCGGGCTTCGTGTCCTACGTCTTTCTCAAGCTGGTTCGGGGAAAGGCGTCCGTCGTCCACCCGCTCATGTGGCTGGTGGCCGCCTTGTTCGTCATCTACTTCGCCATCGACCCGCTCCGGAGCCTGCTCGGCGTCTCGTAGCCGGCAGGGCCCGCTCACCCACCTGGGTGGCCCTGTGTGGCGGGGCGCGGGTCAGCACCGGGAAGCCAGGACGTGGGACGGGGAAATAGTTAGCACAGGTAATGAGTTATGCTAACTACCGATGTCAACGCCGCCTCCCGCCCCCACCGTCACCAGCACTCCCCAACAGCTCATCCGCCTGGCCAGTGACCTGCGTCTGGCCTGCATGCGGATCAGCCGCCGGGTGCGCTTCGAGTCCAGCCACGACGTGGCGCCGCACCAGTTCTCCGTGTTGTGCCGCCTCGAGGACGCTCCGAGGACTCCCGGCGAGCTTGCCGAGATCGAGCGCGTGGCCAAGCCGAGCATGACGAGGACGGTTGCCGCGCTCGTCGAGCGCGAGCTCGTCTCGCGGCAGGACGACCCCACCGACGGTCGGCAGGTGATCCTGGCGCTGACCGACGAGGGCCGCCGGACGATCAAGGCGATCCGCCGCAGGCGCGACGCCTGGATGGCCAGCCGCGTCTCGCACCTCAGCCCCCAGGAGCAACAGATCCTGGCGCGGGCGACCGAGATCCTCACCCGCGTGGCCAGCGAATGAGCCCCACCTTCTCCTCCCTGAAGATCCGCAACTACCGGGTCTATGCGAGCGGCTCGATCGTCTCGAACGTCGGCACGTGGATGGGCCGCGTCGCCCAGGACTGGCTCGTCCTCACCCAGCTGACGAACCACTCCTCGACCGCGCTCGGCGCAGTGACCGGGCTGCAGTTCCTTCCATTCCTGCTGCTCGCGCCGGTGACCGGGATGATCGCGGACCGGTACCGCAGTCGGCGCATCCTGCTCGCCACCCAGTTCTCCATGGCTCTGACCGCACTCCTTCTCGCGGTCCTGACGCTGACGGGCACGGTGGCGCTGTGGCACGTCTACGTGCTGGCTTTCCTGCAGGGCATCGCCACCGCGGTCGACAACCCGGCCCGGCAGACGTTCGTCTCCGAGATGGTCCCGCGCGAGCACCTGAGCAACGCGGTGTCCCTCAACAGCGCATCGTTCAACGCCGGCCGGCTCATCGGCCCCGGCGTCGCCGGCCTCGTCATTGCCGCGTTCGGCACCGGCGTCTCGTTGCTCGTCAACGGGTTGTCGTTCTTCTTCGTCATGGCGTCCCTGCTCGCGATGCGGGTCGACCTGCTCACGCCCGCGCCTCGCTCGCGCGGGAAGGGCCAGATCCGTCAGGGCCTCGCCTACGTCCGCAGCCGCCCCGACATCATGCGCATCATGTTTCTCGTCTTCGTCCTCGGCACCTTCGGCATGAACTTCCAGATGACCACGGCCCTCATGGCCACGCGGGAGTTCAACAAGGGACCGACGGGGTATGGCCTGCTCGGCTCGATCCTGGCGGTCGGCTCGCTGGCGGGTGCACTGCTGTCGGCACGCCGCCGGAACCCCCGGCTGCGGGTCCTGCTCGTCGCCCTGGCCGGCTTCACCGTTGCCACGGCTCTGGCGGCGCTCGCGCCGACCTATCTGCTGTTCGCCGTCGCCCTGGTCCCGACCGGCCTCTTCGCCCTGACCGCCCTGACGACGGCAAACGCCATGGTGCAGCTCTCCGTCGACGCCCAGATGCGGGGCCGGGTCATGGCCCTCTACCTGGCGATCTTCATGGGCGGGACGCCGATCGGCGCACCCCTGATCGGGTGGCTCGGTGACGTGGCCGGGCCCCGGTGGACGATCGGGATCGGCACCCTCGCCGTCGGCCTGTCACTCATTGCCGTGGCCGTCCACTTCTCCAGGCGCGACATTGTCCGGGTGACCTACGAGCCCGCCCGCCGCCCCCGCTTCCAGGTCAACATCGAGCAGCCCACCCTGCCCACGCCTGCGGCTGTCCGGTGAGCGTGCGGTTCCGCCGGCGGGTGACCATCGCGGCGCTCGCTCTGCTCATCCTGATGGCTGTCGTCGCTGCCATCGTCCGCTGACGTCGTGACGGCGCACGCTCAACACGTCGTGACGGCGCACGCTCAACGCGTCGCGCTGGCGCAGGTTCAGCGGGTCGCGGCGACGACGTGGTCGATGCACGCCGTGAGCGCGGAGACGTCCTCGGGGTCGACGGCGGGGAACATCGCGACACGAAGCTGGTTGCGGCCCAGCTTGCGGTAGGGCTCGACGTCGACCACCCCGTTGGCGCGTAGGACCGCGGCGACCGCCGAGGCGTCGACGGCCTCGTGGAAGTCGACCGTGCCGACCACCTGGCTGCGGGCAGCCGGGTCGGTCACGAAGGGGGTCGTGTAGTCGGTCCTCTCGGCCCAGTCGTAGAGCCGGCCACTCGAGTCGGCCGTGCGCCGGACCGCCCAGTCGAGGCCGCCCTGCTCGTTGATCCAGCCGATCTGCGAGCGCATCAGGGCGAGCGTGCTCACCGCCGGGGTGTTGTAGGTCTGGTTGAGGCGGCTGTTCGCCACCGCGGTCGGGAGACTGAAGAAGTCCGGGACCCAGCGACCCGTGGCAGCAACCTCGTCGACACGGGCCAGCGCCGCCGGGGAGAAGGCGGCGAGCCACAGCCCGCCGTCGGAGGCGAAGCACTTCTGCGGACCGAAGTAGTAGACGTCGGTCTGGGCGATGTCCACGGGCAGCCCGCCGGCGCCCGACGTGGCGTCAATGAGCACGAGGGCGTCGTCGTCAGCGCCGGCGACCCGCTGGACCGGGGCCATGACGCCGGTCGAGGTCTCGTTGTGTGGCCAGGCGTAGACGTCGACCCCGGCCTCGGCCCGCGTCGCGGCGAGAGTGCCCGGCTCGGCCCTGACGATCGTGGAGTCGCCGAGGAACGGCGCATTGTGGGTGACGGAGGCGAACTTGGCCGAGAACTCCCCGAAGCTCAGGTGCTGGGCGCGCTCGCGCACCAGCCCGAAGGCGGCGATGTCCCAGAAGGCCGTCGAGCCGCCGTTGCCCAGGATGATCTCGTAGCCCTCCGGCAGCGAGAAGAGCTGGGCCAGCCCCTCCCGGACCTCGCCGACGAGCTTCCTCACCGGTGCCTGGCGGTGTGACGTGCCGAGAACCGTGCGGCTGAGCGTGCTGAGGTGCTCGACCTGCTCCGGTCGCACCTTGCTCGGTCCGGACCCGAACCGCCCGTCCGCCGGGAGCAGCTCGGCAGGGATGGTCAGCGGGGCGGGGGGCACGGGCAACCATGTAACCAAGCGTGCCCGCGACCCGGCGAACGGGTCCAGCAGGTGGACGGCGTCGTCGGCTGTCCGACGCCGGCCACCTCACGGGAATCCTTCGCACGGACAGCGCGTTGGTATGTCTGTAATCTTGTAACGCGCAACACGAGGAGAGCCCATGCACCACCACCACGAAGAGCACGACGACCAGTACGAGGAGAGCCGCGGCAAGGACCGCGGCCACGGGGAAGGTCGCGGACCGCGCGGCGGACGACGGGGTGGTCCCGGGGGCCGCGGTTTCGGCCCGTTCGGCGCCGGATGGGGTCCGGGCTTCGGCCCGTTCGGCCCCGGAGGTCCGGGGGGTCAAGGCGGGGGGCGCGGGCGCCGCGGTGGCTTCGGTCGACCCGGAGGGTGGCAGCAGGCCGACCTGCCGTCGGCCGACGACGCGGCGGACTGGTTCGCCGGCCGGCTCCCGTCGGGCTGGTTTACCGGCATCCCCACGGTCAACGTCGACCGTGAGGAGATCATCGTCATCGGGGAGCTTCCGCCGGTCGACGGTGCCCCCGGCGAAACCTCGTCGGCAGCCGCTCAGGGCCGGATCAGCCGGTTCCGCGAGGAGAGCCGTGACGAACGGATCGCCGTTGCCCTCGAGGCCGAGGCCCGCTACGGGCGCAAGGTCGGCTGGGGCGCCACCATCGGTGAGGAGTCGGCCCTCTTCAGCCACCAGTCGGTGCCCGTGATGACCCGGCTGCGCCAGCCGCAACGTCAGGTCCTCGACACCCTCGTCGACGCGGGGATCGCCCGCTCACGATCCGAGGCCCTGGCGTGGGCGGTGACCCTCGTCGGTCAGCACACCGACGAGTGGCTGCAGGGCCTGCGCGACGCCATGACGGAGGTCGACAAGCTGCGCAGCGAGGGTCCGGACCTCTGAGCTGTGACCCTCGACCCGGCGCGTATGCCGGGCCACCCCCGGACGGGCTGGCCCGGCATACCTCGTCTGCAGGCCCACCACTTCGCTGCGTCCGGCAGGTGCGTCGCTGTGACCACCGAGGTGCCGGAGCAACCGGGAGAGGAGCCGCTGCGTCGGGCGCCGCGCAGGCTCCCCGCACTGGCAGACTCGCCGTATGCCGGAACCCACCACGGCCTTCACGGGCACCCTCCAGCCGGAGGAGGACTACGACGGGCTCGTCTTCCAGGGGCTCGACCTCACGGACGCCAGGGCTGCCGGTGCCCGCTTCCTCGAGTGCGTCGTGGACGGGTGCGATCTCACCGGCGCCGCCCTCGCCGGCTCGCGCTGGGCGGACTCCTCGCTGACCGGGGTCCGGGGGGTCGGGACCGACCTCTCCGAGGCCAGCCTCTTCGACGTCACGGTGACCGGCGCTCGCCTGGGTGCGCTCGCGGCATACGGGTCGACGTGGCGGCGGGTGAGGGTGCACGGGGGCAAGCTCGAGTTCCTCAACCTGCGCGGGGCGACGCTGCGCGAGGTGCAGTTCGAGGACTGCATGCTCATCGAGCCGGACTTCGAAGGCGCCACGCTGCGGGACGTCACGTTCCCCGGGTGCACGCTCGTCGGGGCGCAGCTGCATGGAGCGAGGCTGACGAACGTGGACCTGGCCGGCGCCCGTCTCGCCGAGCCCAAGGGGCTGACCAGCCTCGGGGGCGCGACGATCAGCCGGCTGCAGCTGCTCGAGCTCGCCGACGCGTTCGCCGACCAGCTGGGCATCACCGTCATCGGCTGACGCTCACGCCTTCTTGCGGCGGACGGTCCCGACCGCCCTGTCCTTGGCCGAGGCAGCTCGTTCCCTAACCTTGGAGCTTCCCCCGTCTCCCTTCGGACCGGGGGCCGCACAACCCGAGGAGCCATCGTGAGCACCGTCGACCGCCGCGACTACACCGGCGAAGGACTGAGCGAGGTCGAGCTGGCGCCCACCCCATGGGACCAGGCGCGGCTCTGGGTGGATGAGGCCGATCGACGTGCGGCGGTTCGCGACGACGTACCGGAGCCGAGGGCCCTGTCCGTTGCCAGTGTCGATGCGCGCGGCGTCCCCAACGTGCGCACCGTCCTCATGCGGTTCTTCGACGAACGGGGCCCCGGCTTCGTCACGAACCTCGACTCGACGAAGGGCGTCGAGCTGCGCGGCAACGCCCACGTCGCCGCGGCGCTGACCTGGCCGGCGATGTTCCGGGCGATCCGGTTCCGAGGCGTCGTCGAGCAGCTCGACCGCGAGGAGGTCGCCTCCTACTGGGCGTCGCGCCCCTGGGCCTCGCGGATCAGTGCATGGGCGTCGCGCCAGTCCCAGCCTGCACACAGCAGGAGCGAGCTCGAGGAGAGCTACGACCGGTATGCCGCGCAGTTCCCCGACCACGGGCACGACACGGACGTGCCGGTGCCGGAGGCCTGGGGCGGCTTCCGGGTCCGGGCGACGGAGGTCGAGTTCTGGGCCGGTCGTCGCAACCGCCTACACGACCGGTTGGTCTTCACCGCCGTGGGCGCTGGCGGCGGAGCTGCCACGGCCGACGTCGCGGTCCACCCGAGCCTGGCCGACGCGGGCGCCTGGGCGGTGAGCCGCCGTCAGCCCTGACTCGCCGCCCATTCTGACGCGCCGCCCTGGCAGGCTGCCTGCCGTGACGAGCGGAGGCCCGACGGCGGCGTCCGGATCTGGGCACGGACAACCCGTGGGCTGCCGGATTCCGAGGAAGAGCCGGCGGCACGCTGGACGATTCGTGCGTACCCACGGGTCGCAGCGACTGCAGTGGATTGCGATCGCGCGTCCTGGCTGACCCCTTGCGGCAGTCAGCGGAACGGCTGCGCTTACGGCGCAGTCACCTCACGTGTCCGATAAGAACTCACTATCTGACCACCTCCCTTCTCGTGTACCCCAGACGGTAATTGGCGGGCTCCGCTCTCGCAAGGGGGTTACTAGGGTGACGGGATGGCCGAGCCGGTGCGCACCCTGCGGGAGATGGCGCTCTCGGCCTACGGTCCGACCGCCCTCAGCGCGGTCGGCTCCGGCGCCGTGCTGCCCGTCGTCGTCCTGTCCGCACGCGACCTCGGTGCTGGGGTCAACGTCGCGGCGTTCATGATCGCGCTCCTCGGGATCGGCCAGTTCGCCGGCGACCTCCCGGCCGGCGCCCTCGCCGCCCGGATCGGCGAGCGCGCGGCCCTGATCGTGGCCTGCGGCCTCGAGGCGCTCGGGATGGCCGGGTGTGCGACGGCGTCCTCGGTGGGCGTGCTCGCCACGTCGGTCCTGCTCATCGGGGTCTCGGGTTCGGTCTTCGGCCTGGCCCGACAGGCCTACCTCACTGAGGCCGTCCCGATCCCGCTGCGGGCCCGGGCCCTGTCCACCCTCGGTGGCGTCAACCGGATCGGGATGTTCGTGGGCCCCTTCGTCGGGGCGGCCGTCGTCGCACGGTGGGGGACCAGCGCGGCATACGTCGTCGGGCTCGTCGCCTCCGCAGCGGCGTTCGTCCTGCTCCTCGTCGTGCCGGACATCACCTCCGGCGAGCGCGCCGAGCGACGCGCGCGCCCCCGACGGCCGGTCGCCGCCGTGCTCCTCGAGCACAAGCGCACCCTGGCCACGCTCGGGGTGGGGGCGATGTTCATCGCCTCGGCCCGCTCCTGCCGCACCGCGCTCGTGCCGCTGTGGGCCGAGGCGATCGGGCTCGACGCCGCCCGCACCAGCCTCGTCTTCGGCATCGCGGGAGCCGTCGACATGCTCCTCTTCTATCCGGCGGGCGGGGTCATGGACCGCTTCGGCCGGATGTGGGTGGCCGTCCCGAGCATGCTCGTCCTCGGAGGAGGGATGTTCCTCCTGCCGCTGACCCACACCTTCGCCGCCCTCACCGCGGTGGCCGTCGTCCTCGGGATCGGCAACGGCATCGGCTCCGGCCTCGTCATGACCCTGGGAGCTGACGCGTCCCCGGCCGATGCGAGGGTGCAGTTTCTCGGCGGCTGGCGGCTGATGTCCGACAGCGGCAACGCAGCCGGCCCGGCCGTCATCAGCGGACTGACGACGGTCATCCCGCTCGCCGGGGCCGCGGTGGCCATGGGGGCGGTGGCCGTCGTCGGCGCCGGCTGGCTGCGGGTGTGGGTGCCCCGTTTCGACCCGGTGTCCCGGCGCGCCGCGACAACGGCCGCGCTCGTCGCTGACCCGGAGGTCCCGTCGTCGTCCTGAGCGGCATCCTTGGTCGGTGGTGAGAGACTTCGGGCGTGACGGACCTGATCGACACGACGGAGATGTACCTCAAGACGATCTTCGAGCTCGACGAGGAGGGCATCGTGCCCCTGCGGGCCCGGATCGCGGAGCGGCTGGGCCACTCCGGGCCCACCGTGTCGCAGACCGTGGCCCGGATGGAGCGCGACGGTCTGATCCACCTCGCCGGGGACCGGCAGCTGCAGTTCACCGAGCAGGGGCGCCGGCTCGCAACCCGTGTCATGCGCAAGCACCGTCTGGCCGAGCGGCTGCTCGTCGACGTCATCGGCCTGGAGTGGGAGTTCGTCCACGACGAGGCCTGCCGCTGGGAGCACGTCATGAGTGAGCGGGTCGAGCGCAAGATCCTCGCCATGCTGAAGAACCACCACGACTCGCCCTACGGCAACCCCATCCCCGGCCTCGACGAGCTGGGGGAGGAGGTGGGCGAGGAGTTCCGCAAGGGCGTCAGGAACCTCACGGAGATCGCGGGCCCAGAGCCCACGCTGGTCACCGTGCGCCGCATCGGCGAGCCGGTGCAGGTCGACCACGAGGCGCTGACGCTGCTCACTCTCGCCGGACTGCTCCCGGGCAGGAACGTCGAGGTCAGACGCCTGGAGAACCGGATCATCGCGGTCCGCCCCGGCGCCCCCGAGGCGACCGGCGTCTCGCTGCCCGACGACGTGGCACTGCACGTCTTCGCTGCCTCCGTCTGACGATCCCGTGGTCGTGCCTTGGCACTTTCGTGATCGTGGCGTGACATGGGCCGCATGTTGTTGTAGCGTTTGCGCCACTCGCCCTCCCGGGGCGAGGACCTGCCCAGGACCGCCGAGTCCTGTCACTGGGCCCAGGGCGGCACCTGACATCGTTTGACAGGAGCGGGGGAACCACATCCGGGCGTCGAGAGACGTCCTCGGGGTGAAGCTCGCAAGTCAGGACCCGTCCTGACGAGCGAGCGGGGTGAAAGACAACCTCCCACCCAAACCCGACAGCTCACCTCGTAGGCGACTTGAGAGGTCTCTTCGTGGCTCGTCATCACCTCGGGCGTCACCGTGCCCCCGGCTTCAACCCGCTCAACGAGCTCGGCGACATCGCCTCCAGCTCCGCTCAGCCGGCCATGAGGGCCTCCGCTGTCGCGGTGGCGTCCGGTGGGCTGCTCGCGGCGTTCGCCCTCCCGGCATTCGCCGCACCGTCCGGCGAGAGCACCAGGAACGCCGCTCTCGCGAACTCCGCCCCGCTGGGTGCGCCCGTCGCCGCCGCGGAACCTCTCGCGGTCGCCGCACCGGCCGGCACGTCGGCGGCACCGGCCTTCGGGGTCATCGGGTTCTCCGGCACGGCCGCGGCCCAGCCGGCGCAGGCCGTCGTGCAGATCCAGCGGGTCGAGCTGGTCACGCCGGTGGCCGCGCCGCGCGCCGCCGCCGCCGCCCCACGCGCCTGGCGAGCGGCGGTTCTCACGCCGGCTGCGGCCCGTCCGGCTGTGGCCCGTCCGGCTGCGGCCCGCCCGACGGTCGTCCGGACCGTTCAAGCCGCGGCCCGTCCGGCTGCGCCCGCCCGGGCTGTGCTCCGTCCGACGGTTGTCCGGACCGTTCCGGCGGCGCCCCGTCCGGCTGCGCCCGCCCCGGTTGCGCCTGCCCCGACGGTCGTTCGGACCGCCCCGGCGGCGCCCCGTCCGGCTGCGCCCGCCCCGGTTGCGCCCGCCCCGGCGGCGCCCCGTCCGGCTGCGCCCGCCCCGGTTGCGCCCGCCCCGGTTGCGCCCGCCCCGACGGTCGTTCGGACCGCCCCGGCAGCGCCGGTGAGAGTCACTGCTCCGGCTCCGAAAGTCACCGCGCCGGCTCCGCAGGTCACCGCGCCGGCTCCGCAGGTCACCGCGCCGGCTCCGAGAGTCACCGCGCCGGCTCCGAGAGTCACCGCGCCGGCTCCGAGAGTCACCGCGCCGGCTCCGAGAGTCACCGCGCCGGCTCCGCAGGTGGCTGCTCCGGCTCCGCAGGTGGCTGCGCCGGCTCCGCAGGTGGCTGCGCCGGCCCCGACGGGTGGCATCGTCAGCATCGCGGCGGGCCTCACTGGCATCCCCTACCGTTACGGCGGCACGACGCCGTCCGGCTTCGACTGCTCGGGCTTCACCGGTTACGTCTACCGGATGGCGGGCAAGTCGATCCCCCGCACCGCCGAGGCCCAGCGAGTCGCATCGACGAAGGTGTCGAACCCGGCTCCCGGCGACCTCGTCTTCTTCGGTTTCCCGGCCTACCACGTCGGCATCTACGCCGGTCCCGGCAAGCTCTACGACTCGCAGCGCACCGGTACCTTCAGCGGACTGCACTCGATCTGGACCATGACCAACGTCACCTTTGGTCGCTTCTGAGCGGGCAGATCCTCGCTGCAGCGGCTCCATCCTCATCGGGTGGGGCCGCTGCCGCATCCGGGGCCACACGTGGGTCGGCCACCACCACTCAGCACACCTTGGTCGACCCAGCAGACGGTATGCCGTGTGCTGAGTCACCGAACCCGTGCTGAGTCGGTCGGGGGTCCGGACCTGCCTGACCGGCAGGCAGTGGCAGGATGGCACAGATGACGGCCGACAAGTTCCCGCCAGGCACCGCTCCCGAGCCCGCGATCGTGCTCGACTTCTGGAGCGACGTCGTCTGCCCGTGGTGCTACCTCACCAAGCACCGGGTGCGTACCGCGATCGACGCCTGGGAACGGCCGCACGAGGTGCTCGTCCGGCACCGGGCCTACGAGCTCGACCCCGGTACGCCGCGGGGCAGGCGGTTGCCCGTCGAGGCCGCCGACCTGGCCCGCAGGGCTGGAGGTGAGGAGGGCGACACCGCCGTGACGGACCGGGTGACGGCGCTCGCCGCGGCGGAGGGGCTGTTCCTCGACTTCTCGAACGCGGTGCGGGCCAACACCTTCGACGCCCACCGGCTCGTCGCACTGGGAGCGGCGGCAGGCGGCCCGGCCCAGGCGGACGCCATCGTCGAGCGGCTGTTCTCGGCACACTTCACCGAGGGCCTCGCCATCGACGACCACAGCGTCCTCCTGCGCTGCTCGGCGGAGGCGGGGCTCGACGAGCGCCGCGTGGCCGCGGTGCTCGCGGACGACACCTATGGCGACGAGGTCCGAGCCGATGAGCAGGAGGCCGAACGGCTCGGGGTGCGGTCGGTGCCGTTCGTCCTCGGCAACGGTCGGCTCGCCATCACCGGTGCCCAGCCGGTCGACGCCTTCACCGAGCTGCTGCGCGCTGCACTGGCCCCGGCCTGACCCGCTCACGTCCCCCGGTGCTGTCCCGGACGGGCGAGTCTCCCGGTGCCGCCGCGCTGCCACGCGCGCGGCCCGTCGAGCGGTCGGTGGTTGACCCCGGAGGCGTCCAACCTCGCTGCCTGCCTTCGCAGTCGCTCGCCGAACTCACGGGCCGTCGCCGGTTCCTGGCTCCATGCCAGTTCCGCCAGGGCAGCTGCGCGGGGGAACGTCATGTACTCCACCTGCTGCGCGGTGGGCAGGTACTCCGTCCACACCTGCCCCTGGATGCCCAGAAGGTGAGCCCGGTGCTCGACCGGCAGCCCGGCATACGGGTCGGTCGCCAGCACGTCCTCCCACGTGGAGAGCCCGCCGATCGCGTAGGGCTCGTCCGGCGAGGGCGACTGGTAGAAGTCGAAGTAGAAGGGCGGCGCTGCCAGGACGACGTCGTTGCCCTGGGACGCCGCTCGTGCCGCCGGCTCACTGCCCCGCCACGACATGACGACCGCTCCGGGCACCCGCGCGCCGTCGTCGATGATCTCGTCCCAGCCGACCAGCCGACGGCCGCGCTCGGCGAGCCAGCCCCTCAGGTGCCGGGTGAACCACGGTTGCAGCTCGTCGACCCCGGCCAGCCCGCGCCCGGCCGCGAGCTCGGCCGCTGCGCGACTGGCTCGCCACTGCTCGCGGGGGCACTCGTCGCCCCCGACGTGGATGTCTCGTGAGGGAAACACGTCGAGCAGCTCGGTGAGGACGGTCTCGACCATGGCGATCGTCGCGTCGCCGAGGTGCAGGACCTCGCGGAAGATCTCCGGAGTGGTCGCGACGGTCGTCGCGCTGGCGCCGGGCTCGCCGAACTGCGGGTAGGCCGCGAGAAGCGACCGGACGTGCCCGGGCAGGTCGATCTCCGGGACGATGGTGACACCCCGCTCCAGTGCGTGGGCGACGAGCGAGCGCAGCTGGTCCTGCGTGTAGAAGCCGCCGTGCGGCGTCGCGTCGCCGTCCGCCCAGGCCGGCAGCCGGGTCTGTGCGCGGACGGCTCCGACATCAGTCAGCAGGGGAAGGGCCAGCACCTCGAAACGCCACCCCTGGTCGTCGGTGAGGTGCAGGTGCAGGACGTTGAGCTTGTGCATCGCGAGCAGGTCGACGAGCCGGAAGAGCGACGTGAGCGGCTGGAAGTGCCGCGCCACATCGAGGTGCATGCCACGCCAGGCGAAGCGCGGGGCGTCGCGGATGTTGGTGTGCGGGAGGACAACTCGGCGGCCGGGCACGGGAGCCAGGCCGGATGCCCACCCCGGCAGGAGCTGACGCAGCGTCTGTATGCCGTGCAGCACCCCCGCCCGTTCGCTCGCCCGGAGCGTGATGCCGGACTCGTCCACCGTCAGGTCGTAGCCCTCGGCCGGCTGCTGGTCGTCTTCGCGCAGCCGCACGACCGGGTCCGCCGCCTCGTCGAAACGCAGACCGCTGCCCGGGCTGACGAGCGTCCGGAGAGCATCGACCCAGTCCGGCGGCCCATGGACGGACACCCGTCGTGCCACCGTGAGCTGGCCTCGTCCGCCTTCGACGTGGAGCGGCCGGGGAAGAAGCCCCCAGCCGGTCGAGAGGTCGGATGACGACGGGTCCGGGGTCGGTGCGGCCATCCGCCGACAGTATGGCCAACCGCCCCCGGCCGCGAGGTGGGTTGAAGCAGGATGAGGACGAGCATGCCGACGGAAGGCCCAGGAGTGTTGGCCCCCTCGCGGTCCATTCCCGGAACGTGGCAAGACGCTCGACCTGCGCTGCCCACTCAGGTCAGGTCAGCGGAACAAGGCGTCGATCTCGGGGATGCGGAGGCGGTAGCCCGCGAGCAGAAGCCGCCCGACCGTCACCGAGTCGACGAGCGGGTGCAGGGCGAAGGCCTGCGTGGCGAGCGTCGCGGACCGCGTCCTCGCCGCCTCGATGACGAGCTGCTCGACTGCCTTGACCTGCTGCACGAGCCCCAGCGGGTGACCGGTGAGGGGCGTCGCCGCAAACGGGTGGGCCCCATCGGCGTCCACGGTGCAGGGAACCTCGACCACGGCGTCGGGAGGCAGGCCCGCAAGGGTGGATCCGTTGCGGACGTTGAGGATCATGGCCGCCCGTTCGTTGCGGGAGATCGCGCCCATGATGGCGAGGGCCACCCCTTCGTAGCCGCCTCCCTCGACGTCGACCGCGTCGCGCTCCTCGTCCCGTCCCCGGCTCTCCTTCAGATAGGTCGCGTCCCGCTCGTGGCGGACCTGCTGCCACACGGCATACGCGTCGTCGGGGCGTGCATGCACCGCCTCGTAGAAGCGACGCTGCTGGGTCAGCAGGAACTCGCCCCGCGTCTCGGGGCCGCCAGTCATCGACGCGAGCGCGTCACGGGTGAAGTAGTAGTAGTGGAGGTACTCGTTGGGGATCGCACCGATCGAGGCGATCCACTCCGGGCCGAAGAGGCGACCTTCCTCGATGGTCCTCAGCCGCCCGGCGTCATTGACCAGCTGAGGTAGCACATCCACTCCCTGGTGCGTGAGGGAGCGCAGCCAGCCGAGGTGGTTCAGGCCGGCATAACCGAAGGAGGTGTCCTCCGGCTGGAGCCGCAGCGCGCGAGCAGCCCTGCGCCCCAACCCGATCGGGGAGTCACAGATGCCGATGACCCGTGGTCCGAGCACCGCCTGCATCGCCTCGGTGATCATCCCGGCCGGGTTGGTGAAGTTGATCAGCCACGCGTCGGGGGCCAGCTCCCTGACGCGTTCGGCCACCTGGACCGCGACAGGGACGGTCCGCAGGCCGTAGGCCAGACCGCCCGGGCCGGTCGTCTCCTGCCCGAGCACCCCGAGCTCGAGCGCGACCCGCTCGTCGACGGTCCGCCCGGCGAGCCCGCCCACCCGGATCGCCGAGAAGACGAAGTCCGCGCCACGCAGCGCCTCGTCGAGGTCGGTCGTCGTGTGCACCAGGGGCGGGGGCACCTCTCGCGTGGCGGAGTCGGCCATCTGCGTGAGGACCCGGGCGATCGCGGCGAGCCGGGACTCGTCGACGTCGCAGAGCTCGACGGCGACGATTCGGCGCTCGCTCGTGTCGCGGAGGAGCGCACCGTAGACGAGCGGCACACGGAACCCGCCGCCGCCGAGGATGACGAGCTTCACCGGGACCTCAGCCGCTGACCCGGTCGAGGTGCTGCAAAAGGTCGTGCGCCGCGAGCTCGACGTCCTTGTGCCGCCACTCCGAGGCCCGGTAGACGCAGGCGATGAGCGCGGATCTGTGCACTCGTCGCAGGTCGCCGTAGACGAACGCGTACCGCGCCTTCGTCTCGTCCTTGGCGCCCTCGGTCAGCCCGACGTGCCACCCGGCATACTCCTGCCAGCTGTGGCTCTCCAGGAACGCGTTCTGCGCCTCGGCGTCCGGTTGCCCGTCCCCCCAGTTGCTGTCGAGGACATACTGCCGCTTGTCGATCAGGTCGCGAGCGCGCGCGACGCCTGCCGGGTTGACTGCATAGGTGGCCATCCGCACATTCTCGCCCGTGGTCGAAGGTCACTGCTCGAGAACGGACAGGATGTTGCCGGCGGGGTCGGTGAACCACGCGATGAGAGGCCCGCCGTGGCGAGAGATCCCCTTGGGGTCGGTCTCGGCGGGCGTCCCCTTGTCAGTCACATCGGTGCTGCCGTCGACGAGCTGGCGGCGCGGGGTCTGGGGCGAGCCCGGACGGGTGGCGCCAGCCGTCATCTCGACCAGTCCCTGCACGTCGAACTCCAGCCCTGACCGATAGCCGGCGGAACACTACATCGTGTAGGTGATGCGCCCTACTGGTTGTAGGGTTGGGGGCTGGAGGAGGTGTCATGCGAACCAAAAGCGGCGCACCGCGGCGTGGCCCCGGCGAACTCGAGGGCGATGTCCTGGCGGCCCTGTGGGCTGCGGCTGGCCCGTTGTCTCCCGCCCAGGTGCAGGCTGCAGTGCCGGGAGAACTGGCTTACAACACGGTGCACACCATCTTGACCCGGCTGTGCGAGAAGGAGCTGGTCGAGCGGATGCGGGTCGGTCGGGGCACCGGGTACCGACCCACCAAGGACGCCGCGGAGCTCGCGGTAAAGCAGATGCAGGCCGCGCTGGGGCGAGGATCGGACCACGGGGCGGTGCTGCAACGCTTTGTCACCTCACTCGATGCTGCGGACGAGGCGGCGTTGCGAGCGCTGCTGACCGGGGGAACAGCGCGGTGACCGTATCGGTGTACGTGCCGCTGCTGCTGACCGCGACCCTGCCCCACAAGGCGCCCCGGTCTCCGAGCAGGCTCCTGCCCGGGACCTGGTCCTGGCCGAACCGGTGCCCGGTTTCATCGCCGCCGCGGCGGCTGCGGTCCTCGCTGTCGGGGTCTACCGGCTCGCCGAGACGCTGGACGGCGCCGCTCGACTCACCGGGTACTCCGTGGCGCAGATGCGCCGCCCGTTCGTGCGCGAGCAAGACCGCACGCTCCTCATCGTCGAGCGCGGTGAGCATGCCGGAGGTCACCAGGACGTGGCCGCGGCGCCCAAGGCGTCCCGGCACCGCCACCGCGTGCGGTTCAACCAGCCGCGACCACGACGACGCCACTGTGTCGCGGACCGGCCGAAGGAGCAAGTTCAGCGGCCACCACCGACGCGACGCGAGGCGTTGGCGTTTCAGCGGCTCTCGGTCACCAGCCGGGTCGCCACCCTGGAGGTCGCCCCGCCGTCGCACCGCCACCTCGTCGCCCACAGCCATCGTGCCCCCGGCAAGATTCGAACTTGCGACACCCGCTTTAGGAGAGCGGTGCTCTATCCCCTGAGCTACGAGGGCGGACGAGTGTCGCAGTCTCCTGCGGTCCACCGGCGAGCCATTGTGCCACGCCGCCGGCTTGGGTAGCGCTTCTGGCGGCTGAGGACGCCGCGGCCGGGACGTCAGGCGTGGCCGGCGCGCAGGACGAGCTCGAGCTCGAACCGGACCTGGGGGTCGTCGAGGTCGTCACCGAAGAGCTCCTTGAGCTGGTTGAGCCGGTAGCCCACGGTCTGCGGGTGGATGCTCAGCTCGTTGGCGATCCTGGCGCGCTGCCCCCAGTGGCGCAGCCAGGAGAGCAGGGTCACCGCGAGCCGCTCGCGCTGGGTGTCCCGCAGCCCGTCGAGGGGGGCGAGCCGGCGCTGGGCAAGATTGGTCAACGCTTGCGGTTCGGCCCCGAGGACCAGGTCGGCGAGGTGCTCCTCGACCCACACCGGGAGGCCGTCCGCAAGGGCCCGGGTGGACATCGCGCTCGCGGCCAACGTTGCCAGCCGCAGGGACTCGGGCACCTGGCGCCAGTCCCGGGCGGGACCGACCACGGCTCCGCGCCCGTGGAGGGCCCGCTCGAGCTCACGCCGGTCCTTCTCGCTCAGGGGCGCCGGCACGAGGGCGACGGCGTCCGTCGCCCGGGGCATGGCCAGGGCTCGCTGCCCGAGCTGGAACCCCACCCCCGAGGCCTTGTCCAGGGGCATCGTCACGGCGACGAGGGTGGCCGGCTGTATCCAGCCCGCAAGGACTGCGAGCTGTTGGACCGCTGCCTCGTCGGCCCGGCCGTGAAGGAGCAGCTCAAGCAGCTGGACCCGCCGCCGCCCGACCTCGCCGGCGCGCTCCGACTGCTCGAAGGCGAACCCCTCCGCGCTCGCGGCGGACAGCTCCTCGATGTAGGCGAGGACCGACTCTCCGAGCGCCACCAGCACGTCGGTCCCCATCCCCTGCTCGAGCGCACCGCGGGACAGCCGCCGCAGCGTCACCCGGGCTCCTGCGCGGTAGGCGGCGAGCAGACCCTCCAACGTGCGTCCCTGCCGGACCTCGCCGCGGCCCAGTCCGGCATACACCCGCCTGCTGTCCGGCGAGAGGGCCGGGCTGTCGGTGCCCGGCAGGTCGAAGAATCGTTCGAGGGCCACCTCGACGCCGCGACGGACGTTCTGGCCGAAGCTTCCCTCCAGGGGCCTCGCGTAGGCGGGCACGGCGAGCGGGATCGCGGCGATGATCTCCTCCACGACGGCGGGAACCACCGGCCGGAGCAGATCGTTGATTTCAGCGGGAAGCGCCAACCACGGGGGGTCAGTCGTGACCTGGGTCATGCTCTGGCCTTGCTCTTTGTCGCAATGGGATAGTTTCCTGCTTCACATCGTATGCCCACCGACGAGACGCCGGGACCCCTCGGATGTCACCGTTGGTACATGCCCAGGTTCCGTCCCCTCACCCGCGTCGCGTCGGTTTTCACGACCCCGCGCGAGCCCGAGGACTTCCTGTGGCTGGTCAACCCGCTCAGCTCCTCGCGCCAGATGCGGGGCATCGTCACCGCGGTCGTCCCCGAGACGGCCGACTCGGCGACGATCCACTTCCGCCCCGGCCGCGGCTGGCAGGCGCACCGGGCCGGCCAGTGGGCCCGGATCGGCGTCGAGATCGACGGGGTGCGGCAGTGGCGCTCCTACTCCCTGACCACCGCGGCCGGTGAGGACCCCGCCATCACCGTCACGGCGACCGGGGCGGTGTCGCAGGCGCTCGTGCGCAGTACCCGGCCGGGTGACGTGCTCTTCCTCGCGGCACCACAGGGCGACTTCGTGCTGCCCGAGCACCCTCGCCCGCTGCTCATGCTCACCGCCGGCAGCGGCCTCACCCCGGTGATGTCGATGATCCGCACGCTCGTCCGCCGCCGTGCCGACGCCGACGTCGTCCTGGTCCACTCCTCGCGCACCGAGGCGGACGCCCTCTTCCGTGACGAGCTGCGCGAGCTCACCGAAGCGTTCCCCGCCCTGCGGGTCGTCCACTGGCTGACGGGTGCGCGCGGGCGCATCGACCTCTCCTCGACGGGGGACCTCGACGAGACGTGTGCCGACTGGCGCGGCCGAGCGGCATACGTCTGCGGTCCGGCCGAGATGCTTGACGCCGCCACCGAGCTGTGGCGTTCCGCAGACGTCCCGGAGCAGCTCGTCGTCGAGCGCTTCGCCCCGGTCGTCCTGCCGGGCGCCGGAGGCGCGGGCGGGCTCGTCACCTTCGAGAAGTCCGACAAGGAGATGGACGTCGACGGCGACATTTCCCTCCTCGAGGCCGGCGAGGCCGCCGGCGTCGTCATGCCCAGTGGATGCCGCATGGGCATCTGCCACAGCTGTGTCACCCCGTTGCTGGCCGGTCAGGTGCGCGACCTGCGCACCGGCGAGGTCCACGGCGACCGGGGGTCCCCCCGCGAAGCGGGAGAGGGCCAGCTCATCCAGACCTGTGTCTCTGCAGCCGCAGGACCCGTCCACCTCGAGATCTGAGGAGCACGACCATGACCGCCACCTTGACCAAGCCGCCCACCAAGCCACCCACCCACACGGTCGACGACACCGTCAACGCCACGGTGCCCGACAACGTCGACCGCAACGCGGCCACTCTCGCCGCCGCGCCGACGAAGCCCCCGGCCACGCGCCGCCGCTCCGTCCTCGCCGACGAGGGCCACCCCACGGTGCGCCCCCCGGCCGCGGCCCACCTCAGCGACGAGCAGGTCGCCGAGCTCGGCCGCGAGCTCGACGCCATCCGCGACGCCGTCGTCGCCGACCGCGGAGCCAGGGACGCGGCATACATCCGCCGGGTCATCAAGGCGCAGCGGACGCTGGAGATCGGCGGCCGAGCCGCCCTCGTCGTCTCGGTCTTCCCGCCGGCCTGGGTTGCCGGCACCGCGATGCTCTCCGTTGCGAAGATCCTGGAGAACATGGAGATCGGGCACAACGTCCTGCACGGACAGTGGGACTGGATGCGCGACCCGGACATCCACTCCACGACCTGGGAGTGGGACTTCGTCACGCCGGCCGCGTCGTGGAAGCACACCCACAACGACATCCACCACACGTGGACCAACGTCGTCGGCAAGGACCGCGACGTGGGCTACACGATGCTGCGGGTCAGCGCGGACCAGCCGTGGAAGCCGTTCAACCTCGGCAACCCGGTCTACAATATGCTCCTCGCACCGGTCTTCGAGTGGGGCATCGCCGTCTACGACCTCGAGATCGACGAGGTCATCTCCGGCAGCAAGTCCAGGGCCGACCTGCGCCGCGACCTCAGGGCCATGGGCGTCAAGGTGCTGCGCCAGTTCTCCAAGGACTACGTCGCCACCCCGGCCGTCGCCGCGCTGACCGGCTCGGCCCTCCCAGCCCTCTTCGGCACGCTGACCGCGAACGCCGTCCGCAACATCTGGGCCCACGCCGTGATCTTCTGCGGCCACTTCCCCGAGGGCGCCGACACGTTCACCGAGGAGATGATCGAGGGTGAGACCCGGGGTGACTGGTACGTGCGGCAGATGATCGGGTCGGCCAACATCTCCGGGAGCAGGGCCATGCACCTCATGACCGGCAACCTCTCGCACCAGGTCGAGCACCACCTCTTCCCGGACCTGCCCTCCAACCGGTATGCCGAGGTGGCGCCGAAGGTCCGCGAGCTCTGCGAGCGCTACGGCCTGCCCTACAACACCGGGCCCATGTGGAAGCAGGTCGGCTCCACCTGGGCCAAGATCTTCCGGCTGGCCCTGCCCTGAGGCCCCATCGGTCGCCGGATTGGCTAGCCTGCCGGAGTGAGCCCCACCGCTGAGTCCTCCGGTCCGAGCGAGCCCGCTCGCCGGACTCCTCCCGACCGTCGTGAGCGGGTCACGGGTGCCATCACGCTCTGGCAGCGGCAGCTGGCCGACGTCGGGGGCCGCAACGCCCTGCTCTGGTACCAGGACCTGCCCGGGGGAAGCCTGGACCTGACGACCGCTCACCCCGGTGGCGTCTCGAAGCTGCTGGCCGGCCGCCCGACGCGGTTGTCGGACCTCGTCCGCGAGCCGGCCGCCCTCGCCGAGGCCCGCAACCGCGTCCGCTCCATCCGGGCCAGGGCCGCCGCCGTCGCCGATGAGCGCGGCCTGACCATTGGCTTCCTCGCCATCGGCATGGCGACGTGGGAGCTGCCGGGCCTGGCCCGCTCACCCCAGTCGCCCGTCCTCCTGCGCACCTGCGACCTGCGCCCGACCGGACCCACGGCGACGGACTTCGACATCGACCTCGGCGAGGAGGTCGAGCTCAACCCCGCCCTCGAGCACTACCTGCGTTCGGAGCAGGGCCTGGACGTCGACGGCCGCGCCCTGGCCGAGATGGCCACGGTCACGGGCGGGTTCGACCCCTACCCCGTGTATGCCGCGCTGAGCCGGGTCTGCGCGTCGGTGCCGGCCTTCGCCGTGACGCCGCGGCTCGTCGCCAGCACCTTCTTCCATGCGAAGCTCGACATGGTCGCCGACCTGGCGGGGCAAGGGGACCACCTGGTGGACCACGACGTCGTCGCAGCCCTGGCCGGGGACCCGGACGCCGAGCTCACGGTGCGCTCGTCGACCCCCCATCCCGACCCGGACCCCGACCCGGACCCCGCGGGGGAGCGGCTCGTCCTCGACGCCGACTCGGGACAGGGCCTCGTCGTGGATGCGGTCCGCCAGGGCGCCAGCCTCGTCGTCAGTGCCGCGCCCGGCACCGGTGCGACGCAGACGATCGCCAATCTCGTCGCCGCCCTCGCGAGTGAGGGCAAGACGGTGCTGCTCGTCGCCGAGCAGCGTTCGGCGATCACGGACGCCATCGGGCGCCTCGACCGGGTCGGCCTCGGCCACCTCGTCCTCGACGCCGCCCGGGCGGGCGTCGACCGCCGCCAGACCCTGCGCCGGATCGTCAGCGCCCTCGACGAGGTGGCCGAGCGGGCCAGCGGCCGGGCGGCGGAGAAGGACGACGACGACGGCAAAACGGCGGCCCGGCTGCCGTCACCGGACCTCGAGCGGCTCAAGGAGCGGCGCGACCGGCTCCGCGACCACGTCAACGCCCTGCACGAGGTCCGCCAACCGTGGGGCGTCAGCGCGCACGAGGCCCAGTGGGCCATCGCGGAGCTGGGTTCGCGCGATCCTGCCCCAGCCTCCCGCGTGCGTCTCGACGGACAGACGCTCGGGCAGCTCTCGCGCTCGCGTCTCGCCGAGCTGGCCCGCGAGCTGAGCGATGCCGCCGAGCTCGGCGCCTGGTCGATGGCCGAGGGCACCGACCCCTGGTACGGAGCCCACGTCGCGACCGAGGACGACGCCCTGCGCGCCGGGGAGATCGTCACCCGGCTCAGTGTCGGAGGCCTCGACACGATTGCCCAGTCGCTCAACGGCATTCTGGCGGAGTCGTCCCTGCCGCCCGCCAAGGGGGTCTCGGACTGGAGCACCGCCCTGCGAACGATGAGTGGCGTCCGGCACACCCTGGAGGTCTTCCGCCCCCAGATCTTCGACGTCCCGCTGGACGAGCACGTCGCCGCCACGGCGACCCGGGCCCGGCGCGCGGAGCCGGACGACAGCCTGGGGACGTGGTCGCGCTCGAGGGTCCGGCGTGAGGCCAGACGGATGCTCCGGCCCGGTCGTCCACCCGAGGACCTGCACGCCGAGCTCCTCGCCGCCCGCCGACACCGGACCGCCTGGCAGGACCTGGTCGGCGCCGGGGGGCGCCCGGAGATCTCACCGCGTCTGGACGAGGCGGAGGAGACCTTCGCCCTTCTCAGCAGCGACCTCGAGTGGCTTGGTGAGCGGCTCGGGCCGACGGCCTTTGGAGGTGACCTGACCGGCATACCGATGCCTGTCCTCGAGCAGCGCCTGCGGGCCCTCGCCGCACGGGTCGACCGACTTGCCGTCCTTCCTCAGGTCGTCCCGGTCATCGAGGAGCTGCGGGCCTCGGGCATGGGCGACGTCGTCGACGACTTCGCCCGGCGGGCCGTCCCCGGCGACCAGGTCACGCCCGAGCTCGAGCACATCTGGTGGGTCTCGCTGGCGCGCCACATCACCGACGTCGACGCGCGTTACGGCGAGCACGACGGCACGCAGCTGCGCCGCACCGTCACCGACTACGTCGCCACCGACCGGCGCCACCTCGAGGCCACCGCCGGCCGGGTGCGCGCGACGACCGACCGTGCCGCCCTGGGTGTCGCCTCCGCCAACCGCCACCTGGTCGCGAACCTGCGGGCGCAGGTCTCGGGCGCCGTCCGACCGGAGTCGGCCCGCTCCCTCTTCGGGCAGTCCGCGGAGCTGTTCCTCGCCGTCCACCCCTGCTGGGCCATGAGCCCGCTCACTGTTGCCGAGGTCGTGCCTCACGGGCAGCTCTTCGACGTCGTCGTCCTCGACGGGGCGTCGCAGGTCGCCCCCGCGGAGGCCATCACGGCGATCTCCCGCGGCCGGCAGGTGGTGGCGTTCGGCGACCCACGCCAGGCTCCGCCGACCGGTTTCGCCACCGCTGTCACCGAGAGCCGCGCACGCGATGACGACGCGTCCGCGGATGTCCAGCCGCTGCCGTCCGCCTTCGACGCGCTCGCTGCCGTCCTGCCCACGCGGACACTCGGCTGGCACTACCGCTCCCTCGACGAGCGGCTGGTCAGCTTCGCCAACCACCGGGCGTATGCCGGGTCGCTGGTCACCTTCCCCGGCACCTCTACGGCATCGCCGGTCTCCCTGGACCAGGTCGACGGGTCGGCTCAGGTCGAACCGGGCCAGGAGTCTGCGGCCCCCTCGACCGACGCGGAGGTGGCCCGGATCGTCGAGCTCGCCCTCGAGCACGCCCTGACCCGGCCGGACGAGTCCCTCGGCGTCATCACGCTGACCCCGCGCCACGCGAAGCGGGTCGAGGAGGCCCTCGACGCTGCGCTGCGACCGTCCGGGGGGCGCAACGAGCTGGGCGCCGCCGTGTTCTTCGACGCTGCACGGAGGGAACCCTTCTTCGTCCGTTCGATGCACGAGGCCGGGGGCGCCGTCCGCGACGCGGTCATCCTCGGGGTCGGTTACGGCAAGACCCCTCACGGACGGGTGATCCACAACTTCCCGGCCCTGGGCGTCCCCGGCGCGGAGCGCATGCTCACGACCGCGACGACCCGAGCCCGACGCCGGCTCACCGTCGTCGCGTCGCTCACCGCCGACGACCTCGACCCGGATCGGTTGCGCAGTCGGGGAGCCCTGCTGCTCCGTGAGCTGCTCAGCCAGGCGGCCCGCGGCGGCGACGATCCCGAGACCGCGCCGACAGCCGCTCGTGACCCGCTCATGGCGGACCTCGCTGTCCGACTGCGCCGCGAAGGACTGCTCGTCACCGAGGACGTGGGTTCGAGCCTGCACAAGGTCGACGTCGTCATCACCGACCCGCGGGACGAGGCCCGGCGGCTCGTCGCCGTGGAGGGGGACGGCGCCGGGTATGCCGGCCTTCGGGGCACCCGCGAGCGGGACCGTCTGTGGGTGGAGCAGCTCGAGCGCCTCGGCTGGCGACACGTCCGGATCTTCTCGACCGACCTCTACCGAGACCCGGCACGCCAGGTGGCCCGCGTGTTGGCCGCCACCCGTCAGGCGATGCCGCCCGGGGTGGCCGTCGACGGTGAGCTCGAGCGCAGCGAGGGGTTGGCGACAGCGACGGGAGAGGATGAGCCTGCCGACCGGCGGGTCGGTCAGGGTGGCGCCGACGAGCCCGGACTCGGCGTGGTCGAGGCAGCCGACCCTGCGGCACCGGACGAAACAGCCGGGGCCAAGGGCAAGAAGAGACGTCGACGCGGCTTCCGCCGCTCCACGCCCGAGCAGACGCTCGACGACACCGATGCCGGGTGGGGCGAGCGCGTCGACGACGACGCCCACGACAGCTGGTTGCACGAGCAGCGGCCACCGCACTGGGACTGAGCCGGGCGGCACGGACTCCTGCTGTTGGCTGATAGACGTGACGCCCCAACACGCGCTCTATCTCAGGAAATTTCACCACTTTCTTGTATTTGCCGGACAAGCCGCGAAATGTGGGCGACAGTGGAAGCACCCCACAGCCTGGCGGTTCCCGCGATGAGCCGCTCGGTGCTCGATCCCCTCGCACCCCACACCCTCCCCAGGTAAGGCGTTCCCCATGGTCGCTCGACGTGTTCATCTCCCCATGCCCCCACGGCTGGGCCGTTCCCCACGCAGGATCCTTCTTGCCGCTGTCGGTGTCGTCACCGCCGTGGCGCTCACGATCACCGTCGCCGGCGTCGGCCCGGCTGCCGCCGCGCAAGCGACGGTGGGTCTCGGCAGGGCTGACAGCTTCGCCGTCCTCGCCGGGTCCACCGTCACCAACACCGGTGTCTCGGTCATCAGCGGAGACGTCGGGGTCAGCCCCGGCACCGCCGTGACCGGCTTCCCGCCCGGGATCGTCAACAACGGCGTCATCCACCGCGGCGACCCCGTCGCCGCAGGGGCCCAGGCCGACCTGACCATCGCCTACAACGACGCCGCCGGCCGGACGCCGCCCACGGCGGTGCCGGCCGACCTTGCCGGTCTGACGCTTGTGGCCGGCCTGTACGCCGGGAACACCTTGGGGCTGAGTGTGAACGGCACGGTGACGCTCGACGCCCAGGGCGACCCGAACGCCGTGTTCATCTTCCAGGCCGCGAGCACGCTGATCACGGGCACGAACAGCACCGTCGCCCTGATCGGTGGCGCGCAGGCGTGCAACGTCTTCTGGCAGGTCGGAAGCTCGGCCACCCTCGGGACTGGCTCCACCTTCGTCGGCACCGTCCTGGCCTTGACGTCGATCACCGCCCAGACCGGCGCCACCATCCAGGGCAGGCTGCTGGCCCGAAACGGCGCCGTCACGCTGGACACCAACACCATCACTCGCTCGAGGTGCGCCGCTCCCACACAGACGACGACGTCCACGACGCCTCCGGTGACCACGACGTCC
>JAABUT010000914.1_pt1 | contig 39261 bp, 41 predicted proteins | sample 5559281 | NCBI WGS metagenome assembly JAABUT01 (sample SAMN10711880, study PRJNA513359) | rock metagenome | isolation source: Antarctica rocks | place: Antarctica: Victoria Land, Ricker Hills nord | collected 2016-01-04 | reverse complement strand
CATCAGGTAATTCTATCCGCCGACCTGCCGAATGTCCAGCAATTTAGTGACTACGCTTCCGTGTCGGTTCAGTCGCAAAACAGCCGGTCACGCATCAGATTCGCGTCGGAAACCGCCGTAAGTTCGGGCTAAACGCACGATGGTAGCTAGAAATGGAGCAGGTGAGCTCTGCCGGCTAGGCGCACGTCCGCTCGACCTCGTACCGTCCACACCATAGCCGATGCGAGATACGACGCCGTCGCAGATTTCTACGAAGCCGGCTGGACAGACTCCTACACCGACTCGGTATCGACCGCACTGTTCGACCTGCTCGGACCCGCGACCGGGCGGCATCTGCTCGACGTGGCCTTTCGGCCAAGTTGGGATCAGCCGCGAGCTCCCCCGCCGCGGCGCCTCGGTCGAAGGTCTTGACCTGTCCGAAGACGAGTGATGGTGGACAGCCGACGGAACCGCATTATCGCTGCGATGTCAGGTCGGTGCGAATCACCGGACGCTGTCTACCTACATCAACACCCTGCGCCGCCACGACCTCTGGCTCGGCGCCCTGCTCGAACCCGACCCACCGCGCGACTGGACGACCGACAGGCAGGACGCCGCACGCCATCCAGTCTTCCTCGTCGCACGCATCAAGCAGTAGGTCGCCACCCAACATCACCGGGTCGCGGTGCGAGATGCTGAGCGGGTGGAACGGATCCTGCACCTGGCCGCCGCGGACGTCATCGACGAACGACCGGACGGAAGCGACGAAGATGTGCACTTCCCGCGCGCGCTCGCCCATGCCGTCATCGACCGCTACTCATCACCGGGCGAGATGGTCCTGGACCCATTCGCTGGTTGGGGCACCACGCTGGTCGTCGCCGAGAAACTTGGCCGCTCAGCGATCGGTGTCGAACTGGTTCCCGAACGCGTCGCCGCCATCAAGCGACGGGTAAGTCCATCCGCAGTCGTTCTCCAGGCCGACGCCCGCAACCTGGACAACCTGCATCTCGGCCAGATCGATCTGTGCTTCACCTCGCCGCCCTACATGAACGCGACCGATCACCCGCAGAACCCGCTCACCGCGTACTCGACACTCGACGGCAACTACAACACCTACCTGACCGAACTGACCGGGGTGTTCATCGCGGTGTCGCGCCACCTGCGGACGGGCGGGCACCTGGTGATCAACGCCGCCAACATCCGAACTGGCGAGATCGTCACCCCACTCGCCTGGGACATCGCCCACGCGATGAACCCGCACCTAGCTTTTCGGGGCGAGACGTACCTGGCATGGGACCAACCGCCAACGATGTTCACCGGCGACTACTGCCTGGCCTTCCAGAAGCCCTGATCAAGTGAGACACGCTGGGGACTTCGACCAGGACACCGAGCCCGCCCCACCCGTCCGTCCCCGCGAGACGAACACCCAGCGATCGTGTCTCATGCCCGGCTACGGGGGCGATCCGATGAGACGCGCCGCCATGGCGCACCTCCGGGCGGCACGGCGTCGCCGGTGAAGGCTTACCAGATGACTTCTTCGCCCTCGCCTCGCGGTTCTTCGAAGTCGTGGGGGTAGCGGTCGAGCAGTGCGTCGGTGATCGGAAACGCGGCGTTGGCGTCGACTCGCGTGTTGCGGTTGGTCAGCCGGCGACCGAGTTCCTCTGCGTCGACCGTCAAATAGACCAGACGCCACGTGCCGCCAGCTTGTTCGATCAGCTGCTTGTAGTGATCCCGTCTGGCGCGCTGACAGAAGCTGAAGTCAATGACGACTTGGCGGCCCTGCATGAGGAGGGCCGACAGACGGATCTGTAGATCTGCCTCGATCGCCGCCGACAATCCGTCGTAGTCGTCGGCGGCGTAGTCCACGCCGTACCGTCCGAACCGCCGCCAGACCTCCTCTTCGATCGACAGCCGTTCGTAGCCCTGGTGTTCGAGTCGTTGCGCGTAGGTGGTTTTGCCCGATCCGGCAATTCCACACATGAGGACGACGTGAGCAGCCGTGGTGGTCGTCGGGTGCCGCGGCGTCGAGATCGGCCGGGGCCGGCCGGCGGATTTCCGCGGCGACGGCGACGCGGCCTACGGGAATCGGGTGTTCCTGCGCCACTACTGTGTTCCGCTCGCCGGGCCGGATGCGTTACGCAGCGCGGAGCCGTTCCCTGGCGATGCTCGGGCTGCCCGCGGCTTCAACGGGGACATCGGCAGATGCTTGGATGCCTGGCGCGGCGGCGCCGACCCGAGGCGGGTGGCCCGCAGGACCCTGCTGGCTGCGGCCGGTGTGATCAGCGCGCACGACAGAACCTGGACCACTGACCGCGGTGTCGCGGCGCGGCGTTGGGCCGAACTCGAACCGGATTGTGCCGATGACATGGCGCGGCTCCTTGGCTGGGCGGAAGGCCTTCGCCTCCCATCGGCGCCGGAACTCGCCGCGGTGCTCGAACGGAACGGCGTCGTCGCGGTCGTGGTCGACCGGTTCGCCGCAGAGGTTGGTCTGTGGTCCGATTGGGTCGCACCGGACGCCGGATGATTAGGGTCCCGCTGCCGTGCGTGTCGTCGGGTGACCGGTCAGCGATCGCCTACCGGCTGCAGGCCCTCGCCGATCCTCGTGACGGGTCACGACCTACCGGGTCCGGATGTCAGCGTGCTGGCGTAGTGGTCGACGAACAGCCGGGCCGTGAGGTCGCCGCGGGAGTTCGACCCGGACTTGGTGAAGACCGACTTCAGGTGGTCCTGCACGGTGTAGGCCGAGAGTTTCAGGCGGTCGGCGATCTGCCTGGTCGACAGCCCCTGGGCGACCAGTTCGGTGACCCGGCGCTCGCCGGGGGTGAGTGCGTAGGCGTCGGCCATGAGCGGTGCCAGCTCGGCCGGCCCGGCGGGTTCCAGCGTCACCGCGACCGGCGCGTCCGCGTCCTCGCCGAGCACGGACCCTCGCACGACGAGCCACCGGCCGCTGCGGGTCCGCACCCGCGCGCAGGCCGGGCGGACGTCCGGGGTCAGCGCCGCCCCTGGCGGCACACACAGCGCCCGCGCCTGCCGCGCCACGGCCGCGATTGCCACCGGTAGCCGGGCGCCGGCCCGATTCCTGATGTTGTCCACTGGTTGTACATCACTGTGTTATCGGGGTTGTAGCAGTGCCATGCGGTCGTGATGAAGGCGCTGGTGTTGCCGGCGGTAGTCGATCTAACGCCGTACCCGGTTGTGCATTCGTCCCACACCCGCTCGCCACCGACGACGATCGAGGGGCCATGTATTCGCGCCCCGCCGTAGAGCGGCGACGTGTCCGAAATTCGATCAAAGGGGCAACATCACCCGCCTCGAACTGCACGCCGCCATCGAGTGCCGCTTTCGGCCAGGCCTTGGCGATGCCGAGGTGGTTGAAGACATCGAGATCGGCCGGGGCGCCCTTCGGTGAATACCCCACCACGATCGTATGCCGCCTCTACGGTGTCCAGAATTGCTGCCTCCTCCGAGGTGGTGAAAAGAGCGTTCCGGAACTCGACCGTGGCTCCGAGCGCCTTCTCCCTGTAGAGCGCCTTGGTCGACTGGGCAAGGCCCGTGTCACCGCCCTTGCGAAAAACGACGACCGTCTGCTTGTCGAGATCGATGCCGGCCTCGTAGTACGCGTCATCAGCAGCAGCGACGGACGCGATGGACGCGGCAGCTGCGTCAAGCTTGTCCTGGCCGAGTTCCGCGTCGGTGGGCTGGCCACTCGACGGGGTTCGATCAGCCTGAGATGCACTGACGAACGCAACCTGGGAAACGAGAACCCCCGCAACTGCAACTGTCCACACTGCACGGCGAAATCCACGACGGCGAAGCGGTCTCATGCTGACCTCCGAAGCACCGATGAGGCCCCTTGTCGGGTTCGCGGAATGCGCTGAAACTACGCCCGCTGGTGCCCCGCTGGCTAGCGAGTGCCCGCCAATTGGTCTGAAGTGGATTTGGCCGCTCAACCAGTGTCCACGAAATCGGGCCAACCCAACACGCAACCCCAGGAGTTGACACATATCGGAGCATCATCGGGTTCGTGGGTTTGTAGCCGGCGTCCGCACGGTTTGTCAGTGCGGGTCACAGAGGTTTGCGCGGATGCGCCGGAGTGCATCGTCCATGATCGAGAAAAGGTCGTGGTGCTCTTGTGCCTCGGTCCACTGCTGGAACGCGGTCATGAACGCGGCCACGCCTACCTGTGCGACGAGGGTGGCGGTGAGGTTCTCGACGCGGCGGTGATGCAGGGCGTCCGCGACAGCTGCCGTCAGTGCATCCATTGATCAGTTCGCGCTCGCGTAGTCGGTCGAGGAGGCGACGATGCGTTGGCGTTGGCGGACCGGCTCACCCCAGTTCGTCAGACCAGCGCCACCCTCGGCCAGTCCCCTCATCACAGCGTCAATGGGCGTCACGCTTGGCAGGGCACCTGTGGGTGACGGCAAGGGAACAGTTCGCCGCCGTCGAGCAGTCAGCGAAGATGAGATCGCGCCGTCGGCCGCAGCCGTAGCTGCTGCAGGTCTTGCTTGGCCGTCGGCATCAGCGCTGGTAGCATGCGATCGCGCCAGGCTGCCGACCGGGTCAGCCGGTCCTGGAACGCGGCGTACGCGTCGTCGTCGTCAAACCGGTTGATCCAGACGACCACGTTCTCCTCGCGCAGTGGCAGAGCCGGGAAGTTGTTCTCCGATGGATCGGTCACGAACACCGCGATCGGCTCGCCACCGGCGGCGGCGAGTTCGGGCACCACCTTTTCGAAGACCTGCTGGCGCAGCGGCAGGTCGACCGGCCGGTTGCGGTAGAAGACCGTGATGCCCACGACCGAGTCGGAAAACCCGGCGGCCGCGCGTGGCGTGCCGTGGCGCGGATAGCCCGCGCTCAGCAGGATGGGGCTCAGCAACAGCGCATCGTCGGAATCGATCATGGTGTCGTTGGCCCGGTCCCGGTGGGCCTGCCACACCGGCCCGTAGTAGAACGCCGGCAGCGCCGCGGCGCGCGCGTCGAATGAGTCGAAGGCACGCATCCAGACGAAGCGGTCCGGATCGTCGAGGTCACGGAACTGCCCGACGATGTGCATGCCGACCTCTTCCTGCCCGTCGACGAAGTGGCTGTCGAAGATGTCGATCAAGGCGTCGCGACGGCCCGGCTTGAGGATGTACTGCCGCAGATCGAGCACCGCGGCCAGCGCCGGCGCGGGGGTCATTCCTCGGCCTCGCGGGTGAAGCGCATCTCCCAGTTGTCGGCCCACATCGCTCCACCGTCGAGGCTGAAGGCCTGCTGCCACCGTGCCGACGTGACCGAGATGTCGGACCACACGAACCGCACGTGGACCTCGCGGCCGCCCACCTGCTCGACCCCGTAGAACGTGCCGATGCCGTTCATGAATCCGCCGCGTACCGCAGGCTCCAGCCGACCGACGGCGCTGTTCACCCAGTAGATGGACCACTGCTCGGTCAGCGGGTCGTACGTCCGGAAGGTCAGCCCGCGCCGCCCCGGATCGGCGAGCGAGCACTCATCCACGCTGACGCCGCCGGCCATGTATGTGTGTCCCTCCATCACGCCGTCGAAGTCGATCCACTGGCTGCCGCCGCTGAGCGGATCGGGCAACCGACGATGATGTACCCGCCATCGACCGCTCAGGAAGTTGAAGTCGTCGGCCACCCGCGGCGAGGCATCCGCCACGACCGGGTCGCTCGCTCGGCGAGTGAAATTCATCGTCCAGTTGGGCAGCCACGTCACCCCATCGTCGAACGAGAAACACTGCTCCCAACGGGCAGTGCCGTCCGTGACGTCGGACCAGCTGTCACTCGCGAGGATAGGACGGCCCGCGTATTCGTCAGGACCGGTGAGCCAGCACCGCCCGTTCTCCCATGCGCCGGTGACCGGGGACTGCAGGACGCCGTTGCGACTGTCCACCCAGTACACCGTCCACGTGCGTTCGACCGGATCGAACAGCCGGAGCGACATTCCGTGGTTGCCCTCAGCCGGAAAATACATCTCATCGATGCTGACTGCTCCGGCGAAGTGGGTCGTGGCGTTCGACGTGGCCTGGGCGGTAACCCAACCGGACTCGGGGTCGAAGGGGTCGCTAAAGCGCCGGCTGGTCACATCGAACGCGCCCCGCAGGAAATCGAAGTCGGTGGTCGTCCGGTGCATCGACGGAAGGAAGGTGGTGAGCGCGCGCGGTGTCATGAACTCAGTCTGGTGGCCAACCCTGACATAGATTGGCAGTGTTGCCTGATGACTGAGTCCGGATCACGCTCCGGCCGCCTGCTGTCCATCCTGTTGCTGCTGCAATCGCGGCGCACCGCCACGGCGCGCGTGTTGGCCACACCCAGCTCGGGGTGTCGGTGCGCACCATCTACCGCGATATCGACGTGCTGTCGGAGATTGGCATTCCGGTCTACGCCCACACGGGTCGCGCCGGCGGCTACCGACTGGTAGACGGCTACCGGACCACGCTGACCGGCCTGACCGCGCAGGAATCACTCGCCCTGTTCCTGATCGGCATGCCGGCACCCGCCGCGTCACTGGGGCTCACCGAGCAAGCCCGGGCAGCCGAGGCGAAGGTGCTGGCCGCGCTCGGCCCCGGTCCGCGCGAGCAGGCGAACCGCCTTCGGGACCGGTTCTTGCTCGACCTGCCGGCCTGGTACGCCGACGGCGAGACGCCCAGGACGCTGCCCGACCTGGCAGACGCGGTCCTGTCCAATCGGCGGGTACGGATCCGCTACCACCGCTGGAGCGAGCCCCGTGACGTCCGTCGCCTGCTCGACCCGCACGGCCTCGTCGTCAAGAACGGCAAGTGGTACCTCGTCGCGGCCGACCGTAGCCGCCGCACCCACGCTTCGGCGCCGATGCGGGTGTATCGCGCCAGCAACATTCTGGACTTGACCGTCCTGGAGGAGACATTCGAGCGCGCCGAGCACTTCGACCTGCCGACCTTCTGGCGCGCCCAGCTCGCTGACTTCGATCGCCGCCGTTTCACCGACACGGCGGTGATCAGGGTGTCACCCGCGCTGATCGAGCGGCTGCCGGACGTACCCGACCGCAGCCTCGAGGTAGCCGCCGCTGCCGGATCGGTCGACGAGTCGGGTTGGCACATCGCCCAGCTGCCGATCGAGTCGCCGGCCAACGGCGCGGCCCACCTCATCAAGTACGGCGCGGACGTCGAGGTGCTCGCGCCGCCGCAGCTCCGATGGGAGCTCGTTGCGTTGGCCGACGCCGTACGAAGGACTTATGTCAGTGGCGATCCTCCAGAAGCACTTTCGGTTCGGTAGCGGGCGCGGCGGTCGGCGAGCAGACCATCGGTCACTCCGACGCCCGCCAGCGCCGCATCGCGCGTCGTCAACGCCACCACGCCGGCTGTCTTGCCGCCGCTGCGGGCTCTGTACCGTCAGCTGCGATGAATACCGAACCGGCGTCGAGCCAGCCCGGTGAGCCGGCTCGGACGCAGCGGGTGGGCGGCCGGCGGCGGCTGGCCGAGATCGGAGTGGACCCGGACTATCGGTTCACGCTCGCCAACGAGCGCACCTTCCTGGCATGGATCCGTACCTCGCTGGCTCTGATCGCCGGCGGTGTGGCAGTGGTCGAGCTGGCGCCTTCGCTCGGCAACCGGTGGATACGGCTGAGCCTCGGCTGTGTACTGATCGCCCTGTCGGCGGCGATGGCCGCCGCCAGCCACCGCCGGTGGTACCTCAACGAACGTGCGATGCGCCTGCAGCAGCAGCTCCGGCCGACCCGGCTGACGCTGGTTCTCGGGTACGGGGTGGCGGTGATCGCGGCGGCGGTGTTCGTGGTGCTGCTGGCCGGCGGCGGCTGACGTGGGAGATTCCGATCTTGGGGAGGCCGGCGGCGAGCGCGGTGGCGACGCCGGCATCGATCGCGGCGGCGGAATCGACCGCGACGGCGGCTCCGCCCCCCTCGGCGGTATCGACCGAAGCGCCCGCAAAGATGAGGGGCCGGTCGCCGGCCCGTGGGTGCAGGACCCGGGCCTGCAGGCCGAGCGCACCCGCCTCGCCTGGGCCAGGACGTCGCTGGCGATGGCGGTGGTCGGGGCGTTGGAGTTGCACGTGGGCGGGGGCACCGCCTCGCTGGTCGGCAGGCTGCCCGGGGCGCTGATGGTGCTGCTGGCCGCCGGCTGCTGGGCTCACGGAGGACGGCGTTACCGGCGGATCACCCGCGCGCTGGCGGCCGGACGGTTGGTGGCCGAGGTCGGCGGGCCGATCATGGTCGCACTGGCGCTGATTCCCGCGGTGATCGCGCTGTGGTCGCTGCTGGCCTGACGCCCCCTGCTGCCTGATCCCGAGTGAGGTCAGGCTCGCTGCTGGCAGGGTGCCCGACCGATGAAGATCGACGTCGGCGTGCGGGGGCGGGCCGCCGCCCCCTGCCGATCATCCGCGGACGAAGATGGGTGGATGCCAGCTGCGTTCACCACCCGTCCAGAACTCGCCGGAACCTTCGGCATGGTGTCCTCGACCCATTACCTGGCCTCGGCGGCCGGCATGGCCGAGCTGGAGGCGGGGGGCACAGCGGTGGACGCCGTCGTTGCCGCCGGCTTCACCTTGCAGGTGGTGGAGCCGCACCTGAATGGTCCCGCCGGCGACATGACGCTGCTGTTCGCCGCGGCCGACACCGCCCCGGTGGTGCTGTGCGGACAGGGTCCCGCTCCGGCGGCGGCCACCGTCGATGCGATGACGGCGCGCGGACTCGACCGGGTCCCCGGCTCCGGTCTGGTGGCCGCGGCCGTACCAGGCTCGACGATGGCCTGGCTGACGCTGTTGCGCGATCACGGAACGCGGACCCTCGCCGACGTGCTGAAGTACGCGATTCATTACGCGTCAACGGGTTTCCCGGTTCTGCCGAGCATCGAGCGGACCATCGGTACCGTCGCCGAGCTGTTCGCGGCGGAATGGACGTCATCGGCAGCGCACTACCTGCGCGGCGGGAAGCCTTGGGCGGCAGGTACGTTCGCCACCAACCCGGCACTCGCAGACACTTTTCGCCGCCTCGCGGCCGCTGCTTCTGCACGCTCCAGGGAAACCGGCATCGACGCCGCGGTCGACGTCTGGTCGAACGGCTTCGTCGCCGAGGCGATCGACGACTTCGTCCGCACCGAACAAGCGGACGGACTCGGAGGCCGGTACACCGGTGTGCTCACCGGTGACGATCTCGCCGGATTCCGCCCCGGTTACGAGGCCCCGGCGACGGCCGACTACCGCGGCTGGACTTTCGCCAAGTCCGGTCCATGGAGTCAGGGACCTGTTCTGCTGCAACAGCTCAGGCTGTTGCAGGATGTCGATCTCGGTGCCATAGCGCCGGGCTCCGCCGAGTGGGTGCACACGATCGTCGAGGCGGCGAAGCTGGCCTTCGCCGATCGGGAAGCCTGGTACGGCGATCCCGGCCCCGATGGCCCGGTGGTGCCGATGGAGGCACTGCTGTCCGACGCCTACAACGCCCAGCGGCGCAAGCTGATCGATGCGACGGCCTCGCTGGACCTGCGCCCGGGCTCGCCGAACGGCCTGCGGCCCCGGCTGCCGCACTGGGAACAGCCCGATCCACGGTCCGGCGCCACCGGCACCACCGGGGAACCGACGGTGGCCAGCAGCGGGGAGACCAGAGGCGACACCTGCCACGTCAGCGTCATCGACCGGTTCGGCGGCACGGTAGCGGCCACCCCCAGCGGCGGCTGGCTGCACAGCTCGCCGCTGATCCCGGCTCTCGGATTCCCGTTGGGCACCCGACTGCAGATGACCACCCTCGAACCTTCGCTACCCATCACGCTGCAGCCGGGGCGGCGCCCTCGGACCACGCTCAGCCCGAGTCTGGCCACCCACACCGACGGTCGACGGCTGGCCTTCGGGACCCCCGGTGGCGACCAGCAGGATCAATGGCAGCTCGGGTTCCTGTTGAACCACATCGTCGGTGAGATGAACCTGCAGCAGGCCATCGATTTCCCGGCATTCCACTCCACCCACTTCCCGAGTTCGTTCTATCCACGGGAGTCCTTCCCCGGTCAGCTGCTGGTGGAGGACCGGCTGGGGGAGGAGGTGATCGCCGATCTGCAGCGGCGCGGGCACCTGGTGGTGCGATCGGGCCCGTGGTCGCTGGGCCGGATGAGCGCGGTGTCCCGCAGCGCAGACGGGAGCGTGCTGCGAGCCGGCGCCAATCCCCGCGGCATGCAGGGCTACGCCGTCGGACGGTGACGCCGCCTGCCGATCGGTCGCCCGCGTGAGGAGAAAACACACCCACCGGGCTCTGTTCTACGCACCGTCGGACTAAGCTGCGGGGGTTCCACTGATCGCTGACCCGGAACATCGGTTGCGTCAGGTTCGGCCCGCCGGGCTGCCCGGCGGGCCAACCGAAGCAGGACACGCACGCAGCCGCGGTACCGAACTTGCTGGAGGCCACCTGTGACCGCCGTCGCTCCCCGCCCTGTGGTGACCCGGCCGTACCCCGTCCAGCGTCCGGCCCGCGGTTCGACGTTCCTGCAGTACTTCAAGACGACTGACCCGAAGGTCATCGGCGTGATGTACATCGTGACGTCCTTCACCTTCTTCATGATCGGCGGCCTGATGGCGCTGCTGATGCGGGCCGAGCTGGCCCGGCCCGGGCTGGATTTCCTGTCGCTGGAGCAGTACAACCAGCTGTTCACCATGCACGGCACGATCATGCTGCTGCTGTACGCGACGCCGATCCTATTCGGCTTCGCCAACTTCGTGTTGCCGCTGCAGATCGGCGCCCCGGACGTGGCGTTCCCGCGGCTCAACGCCTTGTCCTACTGGCTGTACCTGTTCGGCGCGTTGATCGCGCTGTCCGGTTTCGTCACCCCGGGCGGCGCCGCGGCGTTCGGCTGGACCGCCTACACGCCGCTGTCGTCGGTCCAGAACTCGCCGCAGGTCGGCGGCGATCTGTGGGCCATGGGTCTGGTGTTGTCCGGCCTCGGTACCATCCTCGGCGCGGTCAACATGATCACCACCGTCATCTGCCTGCGCTGCCCCGGGATGACGATGTGGCGGATGCCGATCTTCACCTGGAACATCCTGGTGACCTCGATCCTGATCCTGATCGCGTTCCCCATCCTGACCGCCGCGCTGCTCGGTCTGGCCGCGGACCGGCACTTCGGCTCACATGTGTTCGATCCGGCCAACGGTGGCGCCATCCTGTGGCAGCACCTGTTCTGGTTCTTCGGGCATCCGGAGGTGTATGTGGTGGCGCTGCCGTTCTTCGGCATCGTCTCCGAGGTGTTCCCGGTGTTCTCCCGCAAACCGTGTTTCGGGTACCGCGGTCTGGTCTATGCGACGCTGTCCATTGCCGCACTGTCCGTCGCGGTGTGGGCGCACCATATGTTCGCGACTGGAGCCGTTCTCCTCCCATTTTTCAGTTTCATGTCGTTCCTGATCGCCATCCCGACCGGGCTGAAGTTCATCAACTGGATCGGCACCATGTGGCGCGGGCAGCTGTCGTTCGAGACTCCGATGCTGTTCGCCTGCGGCTTCCTGGTCACGTTCCTGTTCGGCGGTCTGACCGGCGTCATCCTGGCCGCCCCGGCGCTGGATTTCCATGTGACCGACTCGTATTTCGTGGTGGCCCATTTCCACTACGTGCTGTTCGGCACCATCGTGTTCGCCACCTATTCCGGGATCTACTTCTGGTTCCCGAAGATGACCGGCAGATTCCTGGACGAGCGGCTCGGCAAACTCCACTTCTGGCTGACGTTCGTCGGATTCCACATGACCTTCCTGGTGCAGCACTGGCTGGGCAACATGGGCATGCCCCGCCGGTATCCGGACTATTTCCCCAGCGACGGGTTCACCTTCTTGAATTCCTTCTCTTCGATCGGGGCGTTCGTGCTGGGCGCATCGACGTTGCCGTTCATCTGGAACGTCATCAAGTCCTATCGGCACGGCGAGGTGACCATTGCCGATGACCCGTGGGGCTACGGCAACTCGCTGGAGTGGGCGACCAGCTCGCCGCCGCCACGGCACAACTTCACCTCCCTGCCACGGATCCGATCCGAGCGACCGGCCTTCGAGCTGCACCATCCGCACATGGCGGAGCGACTGCGGTCCGAGGCCCATCCCCATCGCGACTGGAAGGCCCTGGAGAGCGTCGAGTCCAGCGACCACCTCAAGATCTGACGTCGGCGCACACCGACCTCCGCCGGCGTTCCGGCGACCAGGCGCAGTGAGGGGGTTCGCGCGATGGCATCTGTGCTGATCACCGTCACCGGCCCTGACAAGCCCGGTGTCACGGGGGTGCTGTTCGCCGTCCTCAGCGCTCAGCGGGCCGATGTCCTTGATGTCGAGCAGGTGGTCATCCGGGGAGCGCTGACCCTCGGGGTGCTGGTCGAGTCCGCCGCCGATGCCGAAGGGTTGCAGGAGCGGGTGGAACAGGCGATGGCCTCCATCGGGATGAACGTCAGGGTCGCGATCGGCGCAGCGGTACCGCAGGACAGGCTTCCGGCCACTCATCTGGTGCTGGTGATGGGGCGGCCACTGCAGGCCAGGGCCATCGGCCGGTTGGCCGGGCGGTTCGGCGAACTCGGTGTCAACATCGACGCCATCAAGCGGGTCGCGGACTATCCGGTGACCGGTCTGGAACTTGCGGTCTGGGCCCCGGACGAGACGGTGCTGAGGTCGGCCGTCGCTGACGTCGGCAAGGCCGCCGGCGTCGACATCGCCGTTCAGCAGGCCGGCCTCGAGCGACGGTCCAAACGGCTGATCGTGTTCGACGTCGACTCGACCCTGATCACCGGTGAAGTGATCGACATCCTGGCCGAGCACAGCGGCAGCCGGCGCGCGGTGGAGGAGATCACCGCGGCAGCGATGAGTGGCCGCCTGGACTTCGCCGAGGCGCTGCGGGCCAGGGTCGCGATGCTCGCCGGCCTTGACGCCGGACTGTTGGACCAGGTCGGGGCATCGCTCGAGCTGACTCCTGGTGCCAGGACCACCATTCGGACGCTGAAACGCCTCGGCTACCGATGCGGCATCGTCTCCGGCGGCTTCACCCAGGTGGTCCGGCACCTGGCAGAGGAACTTGAGCTCGACTTCGTGGCGGCGAACACCTTGGAGGTCATGGACGGGCGGCTGACCGGCAAACTGACCGGCGACATCGTCGACCGGGCCGGCAAGGCCGGCGCCCTGGAGCGGTTCGCCGCGCAGTTCGGCGTTCCGCTGAGCCAGACGGTCGCGGTGGGGGACGGTGCGAACGACATCGACATGCTGTCCACATCCGGGTTGGGGATCGCCTTCAACGCGAAGCCGGTGGTCGCCGAGCACGCGGACACCACGCTGAACCAGCCATTCCTGGACCCGGTGCTGTTCATCCTGGGCATCAGCCGCGCCGACGTGGAGGCAGCCGACGCCGCCGACGGTGCGGCCGTCACCCGTCGCCTCCCGTTGCCCTGAGTCCTGCCGGCCCGGGCACCCCGTGAGTCCCGTGCCCCCGGCGAGGATCGACTTCGCCTGCGAGGACTTCACTGTTGCGTTCTGTCACACCCGTCACAGTTGAGGTGATGTTGATGCTCGCCCAACGATGAAGGGTCGAGCATCGACCAATACCGTGGGTGTCTCCTGCGACGAACGGGCAAGCTCAAGGCCCCCGACTCTCCGAGGAACGCTCCGATGTCACGCCCCGACACCGCCACCCTGGCGCAAGGCCGGCTCACTCACCGGCAGAGCCGCTGGTGGACGATCGCCACCTTCGCCATCTTCTTCATCTGCGGTATCGGCATGGCCAGTTGGATGTCCCGTATCCCGGCAATCCGGGACAGCCTGGGCGCCAGCACATTTCAGATGGGCATGCTGATCGTCGGTCTGTCCTGCGGGTCGATGGTGGGCCTGGCGGCATCCAGCCACCTGATCGCCCGGTACGGCGCGAAACGCATCATGCTGTGTTTCGAACTGCTGATGCTCCTCGGGCTGGCCGTCACCGGGCTGGGATCGGTGGCGCCCAGCTACGGGGTCATCCTGGCCGGCCTGGCGATGTTCGGCTGCGGCACCAGCACCTGTGACGTCGCGATGAACCTGTCCGGAGCGGCAAACGAGCGGATGATGGGCAGAACCCTGATGCCGCTGTTCCACGCCCTGTTCAGCCTCGGCACGATGGCCGGTGCCGGGGTGGGCGCACTCGCCGAGAAGGTCGGCGTCGCGGTCGTCTGGCATCTGGTCGGGATCGCGGTACTCGGGGCGCTGGCATTGCTCTGGGCGATCCAGCACGTGCAGCCGGAATCGCTGGGGCTGCCGAATTCCGACGGTGACGATGCGCACGCTTCCTGGCGTGACCGGCTGTCGGTGTGGAAGCAGCCAGCCACCCTGATGATCGGCCTGATCGTACTCGGGATGGCCTTCGCTGAGGGCTCGGCGGGGGACTGGTTGGCGTTGTCGATGGTGGACGATCGGGGTACGTCCAACGCGACCGGCGCGGTGATCTTCGGGGTCTTTGTCACCGCCATGACGGTGGGCAGGATCGCCGGCGTCTTCGTCCTGGACCGATTCGGGCGGGTACCGGTACTGCGGGCCTGTGCGGTGGCCGGGGTGATCGGCCTGTGCCTGGTGATCTTTGTCCCCAGCGTTCCGGTGGCAGTGGTCGGCACGGTGCTGTGGGGCCTGGGCGCCTCGCTCGGTTTCCCGGTCGGAATGTCCGCCGCCGCAGACGATCCGCGCAACGCCGCGGCCAGGGTCAGCGCGGTGGCCACCATCGGATATCTGGCGTTCCTCGTCGGTCCACCCGGGATCGGTCTGCTGGGTGAACACGTCGGCCTGTTGAATGCGTTGATCGTGGTGTTGGTGCTGATCGCGGTCGCCGGATTCGCCGCCCCCGCTGCCAGGGAACGCCGGACCTCGTCGACGCAGCCGGGCCGAGCGGGCCGCCCGGCGCAGGATGGGCCAGAGCACAACTGATCGGAGCAGTCGGAGCTACGAAGCCGGCGCTACCAGCACCAGCAGGGACGTCGTCGCCAGGGCGACGAACGCGATGGCCACCTCGGCGCCCATCACCACGGCCAGGCTCTGGATTCGCATCCTGTTGGTGCTGTCTGCGAAGGGATTGACGCGCCGGAACGCCACCCGTGCGGCGTACCGACGGCCGTGATTGCCCAGCAGCAGCATCAACGCGAAGATCACCACCTTGATGAACAGCACCAGGCCGAATAGGGAGCTGACCAGAGCGCCGATGCCGCCGGCGATCGCCAGCGCATGAATGCTGCCGGTGACCACGAGGATGACCACGCTGACCTTCGCCACCAACGAGAAGCGCGGAATGAGCCAATCCAGCTCCCGCAGATTCTCCTGCTGGATCAGCACCGCAGCCATAGCCAACAAACCACCCAGCCAGGCCGCCGTCGCGAGCACATGCCCGAAGGTGGCGACGATCTTGACCGTCTGCCATGGCCCCGTCACCGCGTTGGCCTGTACGACCATGGTGGCGGCGATCAGGGTGATCACCAGTACGGCCACCACCCGCCGCCATCCAGCGATCGCCGAGCGCACAACGTCGACGAGAAAGAACGCCACGAAGGCCAGCCCGGCCAACCGGACGATCGCGGCGGCACCGCTCAACGGGGTGACGACATCGCCGAACGCCCGGCCTCCGATCATGATTCCGATCACCAGACCGGTGACCGTGGCGACCGTCATCAGTGCGGTTCCCAGCCACGTCATCTGCACCAGACGTCGATCCAGTTGACCGTCCGGCCAGACCAGCGTCCAGAAGGTCAGCGTCCCGGCCAGCAGCACGTAGCCGACGTACAGGAGCACCCGGTTGACGCCGAGCGCCAGTGCCAGCGCGTCCGGATTCATCGAAGACTCGACAGATCGAGTTGTACGACGACGACCGATTGCGTCCACGGCAGCATGCGGTTCACCCGCAGATCAGGGAGCTCGCCCGTTGCACAGGCGCGCTGGCCCAGGCTGAGCTGGCGGCAATCGAGGTTGCGCACCCCGATGCCGACGACGGAGACGGCGACCGGCAGATCTGGGGCCACCCTGCCGGTCAGCGGCCCGATGGCGGCCAGGGCGCGGCCGGCCTTCGACGGGATGCTGCGGATGGTCACGCCGGCGAGTCGGTAGCGCAGCTCGAACCGCTTCTCGCTGCTGCCCAGCGGCAGCGTCACAGCAGCACGCAGTGTGTCGGAGGGCAGTACCACCGGCTGGTCGCCGGCCGTCACCTGGACCGCCGTGGCCACCGGTGAGCTGGACCGGAACTCGTTGCCCGCCTGGCTGATCGGAGGCGGTCGCAGCGAAAGTTCGGCCTGCGACTCGGGCAGCAGCACCAGTTCCGAGACATCGAAGCTTCCGTCGGACGCCGGACTGGCGGTGAGCAGGATGCCCGGTTCGGTGATTCCGGGGCCAGTGGTCGGTCGATCGCCACTGCCCGGCGGGGGCCCGGGATCGGAAGCCGTTGTCTTCGTCGGGCCACGGCTGGTGGGTACCGTTCGGACCGGATCTGGGGGTGCCACCGCAGCCGTCGACGGCCGCACCGTCGACGGCCGGATGGCGGATGAGGTCGTGGTCGTCCCGGTGGTCGTCCCGGTGGTCGAGCCAGCGGTGGTCGAGTCGGCGGGCGTCGAGCCAGCGGTGGTCGAATCGGCGGTGGTCGAGTCGGTGGGCGTCGAGTCGGCGGGCAGTGACGGGGTGAGGGCCGCGGCGGCAGCCGGAGTGGTCGGAATCTCCGGCGCGGCCCGATAGAAGACCACCGCTCCCGCCAGCAGCAGCGCGACCAGCACAGCCCCCGCGGCGCGGCGGGCCGCCGCCGTCCGATGAGGGGTGATGCCCCTGCGATACTCCGCGTCGCTCACGCCATCCCTCCGCCCGTCAGCCTGAAGATTCCACCACTTACGATTACATTCCGCATCTGAAGGGTGACCAGGCAGGTGATGTATGTTACACATATTACGCCGAACGTGGATCGTTCGTCGCGGAGACTACACAAAGTGAACGGATGGGGTCGCTATGAGAAGCCGAACCGTCGGACCTTGGTCCAAGCTCGCCGGTGTGGTCGCCGGCGCACTGGCGTTGACCGCCCTGGCCGTCGGGCCCAGCTACGCCGCGAACGACGCGGAAATCTACGTGGTGCAGGGCCTGCCGGGTGCAGCCGTCGACGTGTCGGTGGACGGGCACTCCGTGGCCAAGCGGGTAGCGACGGCCAAGATCGTCGGTCCCTTCAAGGTCGGCGCCGGCACTCGGACGCTCACCTTCATGGAGAAGGGCGCGGTCGTATTGAGGAGCACGGTCACGGTGGCCGCCACGTCCAGCACCGATGTGGTCGTTCACCTACCGGCACAGGCATCCGGTCGCCCGATCGTCACCACCTTCAAGAACGATCTGTCTGCCGTGCCCCGGGACAAGGCCTCGGTGGTGGTGGCCCACACGGCCGCGGTGCCACCGGCCGATATACGTGTCAACGATCAGGTGTTGTTCTCCAACATCGCCAACGGCGAATCGCTGAAGTTGGTGGTTCCGGTGAGCACCTACCGGGTGACGATCGTGCCGACCGGCGAGACTGGACCGGCCATACTCGGTCCGCTGGATCTGACGGTCAAGGGTGGATCGCTGAACCGTGTCTACGCGGTGGGCGACCCGGACAACAAGACGATGAACGTTGCTGTGCATGTGATCGCGGTGGACAATGCCGGCTCGGCCAAGCCCCATCAGGTGAACACCGGTACCGGCGGCCAGGCGGTGGGGCTGCAGCCCGCGGTCTTCGCACACTTCCTCCATTGATCGGACACCCATCGGGCGGACCCATCGGCCGGGCAGCGGCGCTGTTGGTCTTGCTGGCCGCGACGAGCTGTGCTGGACCGACACCAGCGGCGCCCGGCGGTGGATCGCTCCTGGGTGCGCAGGTTCGGTCCATCTCAGAATCTGGTGCCCGGTCAGCGGAGGTGACGGGCGTGCCCGCGCCTGCCGTCGTGACGAGCGTGCCCGCGCCTGCCGTCGTGACGAGCGTGCCCGCGCCTGCCGGAGTGACGAGCGGCGCACCGCCTGCCGGAGTGACGAGCGGCGCACCGCCTGCCGGAGTGACGAGCGGCGCACCGCCCGCCGTCGTGACGAGCGGCGCACCGCCCGCCGTCGTGACGGCCGCGCCGGCACCGCCCGGTGGAGTGACGGCCGCCCGGCTGGGTGGGCCGGCGGACAGCACCCGGATCAGGTTCGTGCCCCGACAGCTGACCCTTCCCGGCGGCGATGCCGCCGAGGTAGAGCCGGCTCAGACGGTGAACGGCGAGCTCGTGGTTCCTGAACTCGTCCAGCACCTCGGCTGGTGGGACGGCAGCTCCTATGCGGGCGATCCGTTCGGGTCGGTGGTCATCGCCGGCCATGTCGATTCCGCGGCCCAGGGCCTGGGCTTTTTCGCCAAGCTGCTCCGGGTGAAGGTCGGCGATCAGGTCACGGTTCGTGGCGACGGCCACGCCGCCGACTATCGGGTCAGCTCGGTGCAGTCGGTGGCGAAGGGGGCACTCGCCGCCGACAGCGAGGCCTTCGACCAGACCGGCGACCACCGGCTGGTGCTCATCACCTGCACCGGGACCTTCGACTACGACCGGCATTCCTACGACAGCAATCTGGTCGTCATCGCCCAGCCTGTCGGCTCGGCGCACTGACGACCGGCCGACGATGCCGGCCGGTCCTTTCACCGAACGGTGCGATTCACTGGGGAGGTGAGTCTTCCGCCCGGCCCGCCGACCGGCACTGCTCTGGGGCCGCTGCGCGAGCGCTATGCCGACTGGCTCGCCCTTGACACCCCCGGGGTGCTGGCCCGGCGGGATGACGAACCCGGGGCAATCCAGGCGCTGCAGTTGCTGTTGCGACTGGAACGCACCGCTGCGCCCAGCTGGCATCGCGCCCTCGCCATGGCGGCAACCGCATGTGCCGCACTGTGTCTGGACGCGCGGAGCGAGCCGGGAGGTGAATGGTATGACGCCGTAGCCGGTTACACCGCCGGGCACATCCGTAAGGTGACCCGCCGAGCGCGTGGCGCCCAATGGGACGCCACCGCAACCCTGCCAGGACTGTCCATGATCGACGGCGACACCCAGATCCGGGCCATCCTGCCGGGGCCGGTGCAGGAACTCGACCAACGGATCGGCAAGCTCCAGGTCGGCGGCACCGACCTGCCGATCGACAACCCGCCGCCGGATGTCACCGGGCCGGTCCTGCGGGTCTGGGTGCCCAGCGAACCGCGGATGACGGCGGGCAAGCTGATGGCCCAGACCGGCCATGCCGGAATGATTGCCGCCGCGCTGCTCGCCGGAGACGACCCGGCCGCACTGGCGACGTGGGCCGCCGCCGGCTGCCCGGCAACCGTGCGCAGGCCCGACCCCGAAGAGTATGCGGGTCTGCTCGAGTGGATGACCAGCCTGGAAAAGGCCTGGCAGGAAAGGGGTCTGCTCGCAGTTCGAGATGCCGGCTTCACCGAGATCGCACCGGCAACGGTGACAGTGATCGCGCGGGCCCCGCGCATGTAGTGCTGGATTCCGCCCGCAGCAGTCGTCATGGCAGCATCGGGCTCGTGCAATCCCCTTCAGCACCACCTGCCGGCGCAACACCGACAGTGTCCTTTCCCCGGCTGTCCGCCCGCACGCTGCGCTTCACCCTGGGCGAGCCGCGGAACGTCAGCGTCACCGCCGACGGCAGCCGGGTGTTGTTCGTCCGGACGCCCAGCGGCACCGACCGCACCGGCGCGCTCTGGGAATTCGACGTCGCGACCGGGACCGAGAGATTGCTGGCGGACCCGGCAGTCTTGCTCGGCAGTCCCGGCGAGGCGTTGCCGGCCGGCGAGCGGGCACGTCGGGAACGCGCCAGGGAGAGCGGCGGCGGGATCGTCGATTACAGCACCGACGATGCCGCAGCAATCGCCGTGTTCGCGCTGTCCGGCTCGATCTGGTGCTGCACCGTGCAGGTCGGCGCAGCCACCGAACTGCCGTCGACAGGCGCGGCGATCGATCCCCGCATCGATCCCACCGGTCGCACAATCGCCTACGCCGCCGACGGCGCGCTCCGGGTGATCGGCGTCGACGGAATCGGCGACCGGGCGCTGGCCGAACCGGACGGTGACGAGGTGGTGTGGGGTCAGGCCGAGTTCATCGCCGCCGAGGAGATGGACCGCCCGCGCGGATTCTGGTGGTCGCCGGACGGGCAGTCGCTACTGGTCGAGCGCTACGACAACTCACCGGTGCCGCTCTGGCACCTCGCCGACCCGGCAGTTCCGTCGGCCGCACCGGCTGCCCACCGCTATCCTGTGGCTGGAAGCGACGATGCCTGCGTGTCGCTGTGGCAGCTGACCCTCGTCGGCAAACGTCGCGAGATCGCCTGGGATAAAACTTCTTTCCCATATCTGACCCGGATGTCCTGGACCCGCTACGGTGATCCGGTGATCCAGGTGCTGAGCCGGGATCAGCGACGTTCCCGCGTCCTGAGCCCGCACCTGCGCCGGCACCCCAAGGCCGCAATGCCGGAGCCTTCCACCACCGTGGAGGGGTCGGTCGTCACCCGGCTGCTCGGCGAGCAGCGCGACGACAACTGGATCGAGCTGGTGTCCGGGGTGCCGTGTCTGACGCCCGACGGCCGCCTGCTGACCACGATCGACGACGCGGATTCGGACACCAGGCGGCTGGCTGTCGACGGGGTCCCGATCAGCCCGCCGGGTCTGCAGGTGCGCTCGGTCCTGTCGGTGGACGAGAACGGCGCCCTGGTCCAGGCTTCCGGCGCCGATCCCACGTCGATCCAACTACTGCAGATCGGGTGGGATGCCGCTGTCGCCGAGTTGAGCGGCGGACCCGGTGTGCACAGCGGTGCGGCGGCGGCCGGCACCATCGCGATCAGCAGCACGACCCTGCAGACGGACGGTGTCCGGGTAGCGGTGCATGCCGGCGGCACCGAAGTCGGTGTGCTGCAAGGGTTCGCCGAGTCGGCCAGCTTCACACCGGACGTGGCGCTGCTCAGGACGGGGGAGCGGGAGGTGGCCACAGCGGTGCTCTTCCCGCGTGGGTATTCGCCGGGGACGGGGCGCCTGCCGGTGTTGATGGCACCCTACGGCGGACCGCATGCTCAGTTGGTGCTGCAGTACCGCCGCGGCTTCCTGCAAGCGCAATTCCTTGCCGACCAAGGTTTCTGCGTGATCGTCGGCGACGGTCGGGGCACCCCGGGTCGCGGGCCGGCCTGGGAGAAGGCGATCCGCGACGAGTTCGCCGCCGTCGCGCTGCAGGACCAGTTGGACGTCCTGACCGGCGTTGCGGCACGATACCCGGACGACATCGACGTCTCGCGGGTCGGAATCCTCGGCTGGTCCTTCGGCGGTTACCTGTCGGCGCTGGCGGTGCTGGCCCGGCCAGATGTGTTCCGCGCAGCGGTGGCCGGGGCGCCGGTAACCGATTGGCGACTGTACGACACCTTCTACACCGAGCGATATCTCGGACACCCCGCGGAGCAACCACTCGTCTACCAGCGGAACTCGTTGCTGGAATTGGCATCGCGGCCGATTACCGCCGAGGAGCACGTCCCTGCGCTGCTGATCTTGCACGGAATGGTCGACGACAACGTGGTGGTCGCGCACACTCTGAGGCTTTCGTCGGCGTTGCTGGGCGCCGGGCGTCCGCATGCGGTGCTGCCGCTGACCGGCGTCACCCACATGACTGGGCAGGAGCAGGTCGCCGAGAACCTGCTCCTGCTGCAGGTCGACTTCCTGCGGGCATCGCTGGCCGGCTGAGGCGGTTCAGGCCCGGTGTTCGGCCAGTTCCGCGGTGGCGGCCAGTAGCATCATCCGGGCCGCCGCCTCCAGCGGCTCGGTACTGCGCAACGCCCGGCTGAGTACGAAGGCTCCTTCCAGACTGTTGACGAAGCCGATGATCAACCGGCGTCTGACGTCCTGCGGCAGGCCGCTGCCTTCGATGCTGAGTGTTCCACCGTGAATCCAGCCGTTGAACACGTCAGCGGTCGCCCCCCGCAGTGCCTCGTCGGTACCGGCCACCTCCAAAGCGATGGTGGCAATCGGGCAACCCTCGACGAAATCCGACCGCACCAGGGCATCGGCGGCGGCGGAGAAGGCCACCTCGATCGCGGTGAGCAGGTCGGGACAGCCATCGAAAATGGTCAGCACATGGGCGCCGTACTGCCCGCCCGCGGTCCGGATGGCCTCGCCGGCCAGCTCCGTCTTGCCACCCGGAAAGAAGTGATAGATGGAGCCGAACGGCGCCCGGGCATGCTGCGCGATCAGCTTCAAACCCGTACCCGTCATCCCCTGGCGGCGGAACAGCTCGCAGGTGGCTGCCACGATGCGGGCTCGAGTATCGACGACCACGACCACGTCCTTCGGCTGTTGTGTTGCTCGATGAAGCATTGTACCGTCGTAGTAGAACGATCTATCAAGTGGCAGGTGGCGCCCCGTACGCGGCCCGGGAACGAACCGGTGAACAGAGTTGTGACCGACCAGAGCGGAGCAGCGGATGGCGAGAACACTCAGGGTGCTGGCCATGGTGATGGGCGTCAGCTGCGCCCTGATCGGCCTGTACCACTTCGGCCTGGGACAGGCGTCGGTTCCCGGGGCGGGCGCCTCCACCGCCACCATCGATTCCCGGGAGCGGTTCTATTCCGCGATCTTCTTTGGCTTCGGCCTGGCCTGGATCTGGGCTGCCAGGCGGACGCCGATCTCGTCAACCGCGATCCGGATGCTGTCCGCCGTCTTCCTTCTCGGCGGCGTGGGCCGGTTGATCTCGCTGGCCGCCCTCGGCAGCCCACACTGGCTCCAGATCGCCGAGATGGTGGTCGAGGTGCTGCTTCCGCCGGTGTTCTTCTTGTTGTCGGCGGCCGACGAGAAGGCGGCAACCCGTGCTGGGGCCGACGGCAACCGGGCTCCGGCGGCATGACGTGCCACCCGGCCCGTCATCCTCATCCGGTCACCTGCACGCCGGCGTCCCGCATGGCCAACACGGCACGTTCGGCATCGCCGGGGGATAGTTCGACGAATCGGGTGAGCGCCAATGGGACCTCGACGGCGAAGCCGTGCCGGACCCCGTCGATGGCGGTCTCCTTCACGCAGTAGTCGCCGGCCAGCCCGACGACCACCAAGTCCGTGACGCCGTTCTCGTCGAGCATGGCCGACAGTTCGGTGTCCTTGGTCCGGTCGGTGGTCAGGTTCCGCACAGAGAACCCCGAGTAACCGTCGTCCGGCCCGGAACCCTTGCGTACCACCGGCTCCGATGGACCGTCCGGATCCAGGCCGGGCACGAACTCGGCGCCCGGAGTGCCCATCACGCAGTGCACCGGCCAGATCCCCCCGTCGCTGACGAAGTGCGGGGTGTGCGCGGGATGCCAGTCCTGGGTGAAGATCACGGTGGCTTCCGCCGCCCGAGCCGTGCGGATTTCCGCGCTGACCGGAGCCACGATGTGCTCTGCGCCGCGGACATACAACGATCCGGACGGATCGGCGAAGTCGTGTTGCATGTCGACGACGACAAGCGCGGTGGACGCAAGGTACTGCCGAGTCATCGAGACTCCCGCTGCGAAGGGTGTCCTGGCAGCTGGAACACGGTGGGAATGGCCGGATCTCCCTGTGACAGTTTCAGCCCTTCCCACGGCAGGCTGACCAGGCGTTGCTTGAGGTGGTCGCGGGAGCGCATCAGGTCCGGCAAACCCGGCACCACCGAACCGGCGCGCATCATCGGGATCGGTAGAACGGTGTCGTGGACGCCGATCTCGGGTTCCTCATGGCGCAGGTGCACGACCTCCTCGGTGGCGGTGCCGGTCGACTTGTGCCGGCGGAACGCGGACTTGCGGCCACCCATGGATGCCTTGTTCTCGCTGCGCTTCTCGACCGGGCGACCGTCCACCTCGACGAGCTTGTAGACCATTCCTGCGGTGGGCGCCCCCGATCCGGTGACCACCGAGGTGCCAACACCGTAGACGTCGACGGGTTCGGCTCGCAGCGCGGCGATCGCATACTCGTCCAGGTCGCCGGACAACACGATCCGAGTGTGCTTGGCGCCCAAGGCATCCAGCTGATCCCGGGCGGCCCTGGCCAGGACCCCGAGGTCGCCGGAGTCTATCCGGATCGCACCCAGGGTGTTGCCGGCCACCTTGATGGCTGCCTCGATACCCTTGGTGATGTCGTAGGTGTCCACCAGCAGCGTGGTCGAGGTGCCGAGCGAGGCGACCTGGGCGGTGAAGGCCTCGACTTCCGAGTCGTGCAGCAGGGTGAACGAGTGAGCGGCCGTCCCGCCGGTCGGAATGCCGTACCGGCGGCCGGCTTCCAGGTTCGAGGTGGTGTCGAACCCGGCGAGATAGGCGGCCCGCGCGCACGCGACCGCAGCCTGCTCGTGGGCGCGCCGGGAACCCATTTCGATCAGCGTCCGGTCACCGGCCGAGCTGGCCATCCGCGCAGCGGCCGATGCGACCGCGCAATCGTGATTGAAGACCGACAACGCGAGGGTCTCCAGTAGCACCGCGGAGGCGAAGGTTCCGGTGATCGACAGCACCGGGCTCCCGGGGAAGAACAACTCGCCTTCCGGATATCCCTCGATGTCGCCGTCGAACCGAAAGCCGGCCAGATGATCAAGGGTCCGGCTGTCCAGGATCGGCTCCAGCCGGGCCAGCTCTGCATCGCCGAAGGTGAATTCTTCCAACGCATCCAGCAGCCTGGCGGTGCCGGCGACCACGCCGTACCGGCGCCCGTTCGGCAGCCGCCGGGCGAACACCTCGAACGTGCACTTCCGATCGGCGGTGCCGCTGGCGAGCGCCGCCTGCAACATCGTCAGCTCGTACTGGTCGGTGAGCAACGAGGTGGACGGTGCGGCGGGTGACGGCACGGCGGGTGACGGCACGGCGGGTGACGGCACGGCGGGTGACGGCACGGCGGGTGACGGCACGGCAGTCTGCGTCATGGCGGAAGCGTAGAGGGCCGCTCACTGACGCTGACCGGCAGCTTGCGCAGCGTTCCCGGCCCGGCGGGGTGACTGCGCATCGCCCCTCCAACCGCCCGAGTTGAGCGCTTCTGGACGTGCGCTGGCCGTTTTGGCGCCAACAACCGCCCGGGTTGGGCACCCGCGTGGGCCGCGGCCGTCCCAGCGCCAACAACCGCCCGAGTTGGGCACTTCCGCGCCAGCGGCGGCCGTCCCGGCGCCAACAACCGCCCGAGTTTGGCACTTCCGCGGCGAGAACGCAGCTGCAACGCCGCAACCGCCCGAGTGGGGCACTCCGGCGCGGGTATCAGCCGTCCCGGCGCCAACAACCGCCCGAGTTGGGCACTTCCGCGGCGAGAACGCAGCTGCAACGCCGCAACCGCCCGAGTTGGGCGCTTCTGCGCCGGCGATGGCCGTTTTGGCGCCGATTACCGCCCGAGTTGGGCACTTCCGCGCCAGCGGCGCCGTATGCAGCGCCAACAACCGCCCGAGTTGGGCACTCCCGCGTGGGCCGCGGCCGTCCCAGCGCCAACAACCGCCCCACTCGGGCACAAGCACGAGGCGGCTTCCGGGCGGACGACCGAGGAATACCACCGACTACGCGCTGAATCGAGCCGGCACGGCCGGATTCCAGCAATCCTCGCCGTGGTCGCCGGGTCCGGTGAACGCTCACTAGGGTCGTGCCACACTGGAGAGGTGACAAGTAGTGCCCCGGCCGTCGAACGCTCCGACCTGGTCGACGAGACAGCACAGTCGGATCCGCCCTGGATCACCATCGTCTGGAACGATCCGGTGAACCTGATGTCCTACGTCACCCATGTGTTCATGTCGGTGCTCGGCCATCCCAAGGCCCGCGCCGAGAAGCTGATGATGGACGTGCACCACAAGGGCAGGGCCTCGGTGTCCACCGGCAGCCGGGACAAGATCGAAACCGATGTGGCCAAGCTGCAGGCAGCCGGTCTGTGGGCCACCATGCAGCAGGATCGCTGAGCGCCACCGAATGCAGGGATTTCGTCGCCGGTTCGGGAAGATCACCGCCACCCTCGAGCCGGTGGAGGCGACGCTCATCGCCGATCTGGTGGACCAGGTCCGTGAGCTGCTCGCCGGTCGCCGGCAGGACCGACCGGACGATCCGTTGGCCACGCTCACCGGCATGTCGGTCGGTCCCGCCGACAGGCCGCAGGATCCGGCCCTCGCCCGGCTGCTGCCCGACTTCCACGCCGACGACGCCGACCTGTCCTCGGGGCTGCGGCAGCTGCGCGAGCCTGAACTGATCGCCGCCAAAGACTCGGCCGCGGTCGGGCTGCTGGACTCGCTGCCCCGCGGCGGCGGCACCGTCCGGCTGGACCAGCAGCAGGCGACCAGCTGGATGACGGCACTCAACGATGTCCGGCTAGCCCTCTCCGAGCGGCTGCGGATCACCTCCGACGACGCCGCCGAGAACCCTCCGGCCGAGGTGCTGGCCGATCCGGACGGCCAGGCCGCCGGGATGTGGGCGACCTACCGTTGGCTGTCGATGGTGCTGGATTCGCTGGTGACGGCGGCGATGAAGTGATGCCTTCGGTGGCCGCCGACCTGATAGCGGCGATCCCGCGCAGCTATCGCGAGATGCTGGCCGGTCGTCCCGCGGAGGGTCACCAGGACGGATCGACCTGGTTGCGCCGGCTGCCCGGTCTGCTCGCGGAGGTCTTCGAGCACTGGCAGCTCGAGTTGGACGGTCCGTCCTGGCACGGCAGGTGCGCCATCGCGGTCCCGGTGCGGACGGCGGCGGGGCGCGCGGTGCTGAAGGTGAACTGGCCGCACTACGAGGCCGAGTACGAGCACCTGGCCCTCAAACGGTGGAACGGGGACGGTTCGATCCGGCTGATGGCCGCCGATCCGGCGAGGTGGGCCCTGCTGGTGGAACGCGCCGATGCCACGCGCGACCTGCAGGACGAGCCGCTGGAGCAGGCCTGCGCGGTGATCGGAACGCTGCTCCGGCGTCTTGCGGTGCCCGCCGTGCCGCAGCTGCGCAAGCTGTCGGAGGCGGCTGCCGGCATTGCCGAGGCGGCGGCCGGCTTCGACGCCATACCGCGGCGATTCGTCGATCAGGCCCGCTCGTTGTGCGCCGGCCTGGTGTCCGAACCGGCCGTCGATTCCTGCCTGCTGCACACCGATTTGCACTTCCAGAACGTGCTCGGGGCGACCAGGGAGCCGTGGCTGGCCATCGACCCGAAGCCGATGGCCGCCGAGCCGGCCTTCGGGGTGGCGCCGGCGCTGTGGAACCGATGGGACGAGGTCCTCGCCGCCCACAGCCCACGTGAGCACCTGCGGACCAGGCTGTACCAGCTGTGCGCGGCGGGCGGCATCGACCCCGACCGGGCGAAGGCCTGGACGATCGTCCGCGAGGTGCAGAACGCACTGTGGGCGACCCAGGACGCGACCGCGACCGGGACCGGGACGGGGACGGGGACGGGGACGGGGACGGGGACTGAGGATCGGCTGACCACCGCCGTCACCATCATCAAGGCAATGCAGTAGCCGCCGGTGGTCTATGGGCGCGGTGGTCTCGACGCCGCAATCCCGGGACGCGCCGGTCTTGGCGCGGGTCTGCACGCCGGGTCTCGGCGGTGTCGTCTCGACGCGGGTCTGCACGCCGGGTCTGGGCGTGGTCGCGACGCGGGTCCGCACGCAGGGTCTCGACGGTGTCGACTCGACAGAGTCTCCGATCAGGGTTCTTTCAGGGTCGATGTCGGCGGCGCCGACGCGCCGTCCCCGTACCCTGAGGAAATGAACATGCCAACGTCCGGATCGTTCGGTACCTCGGAGAACCGGGGTACCGGCGAGTTCAACCTGCCGGCGCTGAACAGCCCGTCGGTACCGGCGACCGTCGACGCTGCCGGAAACCGGCCGGTCGAGAAGGCCCGCCGGTCGCTGCTGCCGACCAAGATGCGTCCGGCGGCTTTCACCCTCGGCGGCCTGGCCACGGTGATGCTGATCGTGCAGATCGTCAACTCCTTGATGCACTACGAGCTGAACGCCAGGTTCGGCCTGATCTCCCGCAGCGTCGCCGGGCTGGACGGCATCCTGTTCGCTCCACTGCTGCACGGCAGCTGGGGCCATCTGCTCGGCAACCTGGTCCCGTTCCTGATCTTCGGGCTGTTGTTGTTCGTCGGCGGGATACGGCAGTTCGTGGTGGTGACGCTGTTCGTCTGGCTGGTGTCCGGGATCGGCGTCTGGCTGGCCGGACCGAGCCATACGGTGACTATCGGCGCGTCCGCGCTGGTCTTCGGCTGGCTTGCGTTCCTGGTCGGGCGAGGTGTATTCACCCGCAACATCGGCCAGATCCTGATCGGGCTGGTGCTGCTGGTGCTCTGGGGCGGCCTGTTCTGGACCGGCATCGTGACCACCGCGGTCAAGGACTTCGTCGGCGTCAGCGGAGTGTCCTGGCAGGGCCACTTGTTCGGGGCCATCGGCGGCGTGCTGGCGGCCTTCCTGGTCGCCAGGGCCGACGGACCCCGACGCAAGAAGATCGCGACCGGCGTCGGCTGACGTCCGGCCAGCGCCAGCAGCTCAGCCGGCGCCGGTAGCGTCTTCGGGGTGAGCACCGACCGGGCGGCGCCGATCGGCATCTTCGATTCCGGCGTGGGCGGCCTGACCGTTGCCAGAGCCGTGCTGGACCGGTTGCCGGCCGAACGGATCCGGTACATAGGGGACACCGCACACGCACCCTACGGACCTCGGCCGGTCGAGGAGATCCGCGCTTGCGCGATGGACGTCGCCGATTCCCTGGTGGACTCGGGCGTCAAGCTGCTGGTGATCGCCTGCAACACGGCCGCGTCCGCCGGGGTGCGGCAGCTGGCCGAGCGGCGCTACCCGGTGCCGGTGATCGAGGTCATCTCCCCCGCGGTGCGGCGGGCCCTCGCGGTGTCCAGAACCCGTCACGTCGGCGTCATCGGCACCGAGGCCACCATCGGATCCGGGGCATATCTGCGGGCGTTCGCAGCGGCCGACCGAGTCGCCGGGACCCATATCGCCGGTGCGGATCGTGCCAGTGCGGACGGTGCCGGTGCGGATGGTGCCGGTGCGGATGGTGCCGGTGCGGATGGTGCCGTTGCCGGTGCCGGCGGTACGGCTGAACGACCCGCACCGGTCACCGTTCACCAGCAGGCCTGCCCCAGCTTCGTGGATTTCGTCGAACGCGGCATCACTTCGGGTCGGCAGATCACCGGGCTGGCGCAGGCGTATCTCGACCCGCTGCAGAAACGGCAGATCGACACCCTGATCCTGGGGTGCACGCACTACCCGCTGCTCGCCGGTGTGCTCAGGCAGGTGATGGGCAACGCAGTAACGCTGGTGTCCAGCGCCGACCAGACAGCGCAGGACGTGCTCGCGGCCTTGATCGCGCGCGACCTGCTGGCCCCGCGGTCGAACATCGCAGGCCCGGCGGATCGGCTCGCCGAGAGCAGGGCCGAGAGCAGGCCCGAGAGCAGGCCCGAGAGCCCGGCCGAGAGCCCCGGCGCGAGCCCGGCCGAGAGCAGGCCCGAGAGCGGGGACGAGAGCCCCGGCGAGAGCCCGGCGGAGCGCCCCGGCGACAGCTCGGCCGACAGCCCGGCCGAGAGCCGTCATCAGTTCCTGGCCACCGGCGACCAGGCCGCCTTTGACCGTCTCCGCCATCGGTTCCTCGGCCCGGAAATCAGCGTTGGCTCCTGACGATCCGTCGGGACAGCCGGTCCCGCTAGGTTCGTCCTTATGACGACACCCGAACCGACCGGCGGCGGCCGCGCCGACGGCCGCGCCGACGACGAACTGCGACCGATCACCCTGACCCGCGGATTCCAGGCGCACCCCGCCGGCTCCGTGCTGGTCGAGTTCGGCGGCACGAAGGTGCTGTGCGCCGCGTCGGTGACCAGGGGGGTGCCGCGCTGGCGCAAGGGTTCGGGGCTCGGCTGGCTGACGGCCGAATACGCGATGCTGCCCTCCTCGACCCATGATCGCAGCGATCGGGAGTCGGTCAAGGGACGGGTCGGTGGCCGCACCCACGAGATCTCCCGGCTGATCGGTCGCTCGCTCCGCGCCTGCATCGACCTGACAGCGCTCGGCGAGAACACCATCGCCGTGGACTGCGACGTGTTGCAGGCCGACGGCGGAACCCGGACCGCCGCCATCACCGGCGCCTACGTGGCGCTGGCGGACGCTGTGCACTTCCTGCGGGAGACCCGCGCGCTGGCGGACCCGCACCCGCTGAGCTGCCAGATTGCCGCCGTGTCGGTGGGCGTGGTCGGCGGAAAGGTGCGGCTGGATCTGCCCTATGAGGAGGATTCCCGCGCCGAGGTCGACATGAACATCGTCGCCACCGACGCCGGCACCCTGGTGGAAGTGCAGGGAACGGCGGAGAACGCCACGTTCCCGCGCAGCACCCTGGACGCGATGCTCGACCTGGCGTTGGCCGGCATCGACCAGCTCACGAAGGTGCAGACTCAGGCGCTGGCCGCTCCTTACCCGAAGAAGATCGAAGTTCCCGGCGGCCGCGCATGATCCAGATTCCCGGCGGCCGCGCGTGATCGAGGTTCCCGGCGGCGGCACATGACTGTCGGCCGCGGCGCACGCTGGCAAGGACGCGTCCTGCTGGCGACCAGGAATCCGAAGAAGCTGGATGAACTGCGCCGGATACTCGGGCCGGCCGTCACCGTTCTGGGGCTGGCCGACGTCGACCGGTTCCCCGAACTGCCGGAGGTGGGCGCCACCTTCGCCGAGAACGCAACGGCGAAGGCGATGCAGGCGGCGGCGGAGACCGGCGAGATCGCGCTGGCCGACGATTCCGGGCTTGCCATCGATGCCCTCAACGGGATGCCCGGCGTGCTGTCCGCGCGCTGGTCCGGTCGGCACGGGGACGACGCCGCCAACAACGCGTTGCTGCTCGGCCAGATGATCGATGTGCCGGATGAGCGCAGGGGCGCCGAGTTCGTCTGTGCGCTGGCGCTGGCCCCTCCGGGCCGGGATGCCGCCGTGGTACACGGCAGGTGGCGCGGCCGCATCGGTCGGGAAGCGGTGGGCGACAACGGGTTCGGCTACGATCCGGTCTTCGTCCCGGCCGAGAGCGACGTCGCATCGGCCGGCGCCGCGCAGCCGCGGACCAGCGCCCAGCTGCTGCCGGCCGAGAAGGACGTGCTGTCGCACCGGGGCCTGGCGATGGCCCAGATGCTTCCGGTGCTGCGGGGGGTCCTCGGCTCGCCGACGACCTGACGGGCGGTGCGCTGCGGCGTCAGCGGTGCCCGATGCGTGCCAGCACAGCGTGCGCACCGGCGCGCCTGGCCCACACCGTGCCGAGGCCGGCGAACAGCAGTGCCAAGCCAAGCGGAAGGGCCACCATGACGATGAACTGCCCGACCCCCTGGCCCTTGAACCACTCGATCGATCTGGCCAGCAGCCAGTTCTGGAACCCGGTACTGAACAACGCGATGAGGCCGAGGATGGCGAGCAGCGCGCCGGGGACCCAGGCCGCCGCCGGCGCCCAGCCGGCCAGGAACGCCGGGATCGCGGCGATCACCACCAGAGCGAGCAGCAGGAACTTGCCGCCGACACTTCCGGTGAACAGGGCCTGCCCCTGACCCTTCAAGATCGAGTAGAGGATGACGGGGCCGAGGGTCAGCAGCAGCCCGAGCAGGGCGCCGCCGATGTTCTGCAGCACCCGGCTCTTCGCGGGCGCCAGCTCGGGTTGAGCCGACTGCGCCGGCTGGGAGAAGAACCCGCCGCGGCCGGTGCCCTGGTCTGCCGCGGACCCGTAGCCGGATGACGGCGAACTGGACGCAGAATCGGCTGTCGCCGTCGGATACGCCCCGGCGGGGGGTGCGGTAGCCGGGTCGGCGGAGTAGCTATATCGCGAGGTCGCCGTGCTGTCGACGGCTGCGGCAGTAGGTGCAGCGGCGGGTGCGGCGGGTGCGGCGGAACCTGCGGGGTCAACGGCCGGATCGCCGGAGCGCTCGGCAGCGGCGACCCCCCTGCCGCTCAGATCCCCGCGGTGGACGATGGTGGTGGCCTCGGCGTCGCTGTCCGGCGAGCTCGACTGCGGCGTGCTCGATCCCGCTGCTTCGCCGTCCGCGTCCGCGGCGCGAGGCCGGACATCGGCGTCGCGGTCTGCCCGCTGCGGCCATGGTGTGCTGCCGCCGGTTGGCTGCGGAAGGTCACGTTCGGGTCCGGTCATCGAAATGCTCACTCCCGTGGTCGTTGTCGAACAAGAGGTCGGCGGTTGGTGCACAGCTGGGTCGCGCGCCTTGACGGTACGGCGTCCCAACGGCGCACGCAGCCAGCCGGTATACGCGCCGCCAGTCGGTATGGATGCGGCCCGCACCAATTCGCCGACCTAAGCCGACGTAAGGTTGTGCGGCGAGGGGGCCGTAGCCCAATGGCAGAGGCACACGATTTAGGGTCGTGTCAGTGAGGGTTCGACTCCCTCCGGCCCCACCATCTCCCGATCACCGGGCCCTGATGGCATCGCGCTGCCGGTCGGGGCAGGATCAACCCGTGGAACTGCGCAACTGGGCCGGCAACATCGCATTCTCCACCGACCGGTTGCACGCGCCGGCCAGCCTGGACGAGCTGCAGCAGCTGGTGGCCGACAGCAGCAGCATCCGGGCCCTGGGAACCGGGCACTCGTTCAATCGCATCGCCGACACCCGCGGCGACCTGGTCACGGTCAGGGACCTGGCCGGTGAGATCGTGGTGGGAACGGACACCGTCAGCGTGCCGGCGGGGGCCCGCTACGGCGAGGTCGCCGGGGTACTGCAGGCGGCCGGGTTCGCGCTGGGCAATCTCGGCTCACTGCCGCACATCTCCGTCGCCGGCGCCTGTGCTACCGGGACCCACGGCAGCGGGGCGGGTAACAAGTGCCTGGCGGCTTCGGTCCGGGCGGTCGAGTTCGTCCGGGCCGACGGCGAGCTGGTCTCGGTCGCCGCCGGCGATCCGGCCTTCGGCGGATCGGTGCTCGCGCTGGGTGCGCTGGGCATCGTTACCCGGCTGGAGCTGGTGATCGAGAAGAGCTTCGACGTGCGTCAGGACGTCTGGCTGGATGCGCCGCTGGACGCGGTCGCGGAGCAGTTCGACGAGATCATGGCGGCCGGCTACAGCGTCAGCTTGTTCATCGACCCCGTCGGTCCGGACCTGGTCGCGAAGATCTGGGTGAAGACCCGCGGGCCGGATGCGGTAGACGGGATCAGGTGGGGCGCCCGGGCGGCGACCCAGGCGCAACATCCGACCACCGGCCAGGATCCGAGCGCCGCCACCGAGCAGTTCGGGGTTGCCGGCCCGTGGCATGAGAGGCTGCCGCATTTCCGGCTCGGATTCACTCCCAGCTCGGGTGACGAACAGCAGTCCGAGTTCCTGATTCCGCGCGAGCACGGCGCGGCCGCGCTGCTGGCTGTCCGTCGGCTCGACCTGTCCGACGCCCTGCAGGTGTCCGAGGTACGCACCATCGCCGCGGACGACCTGTGGCTCAGCCCCTGCCAGGGCCGGGACACCGTCGGCCTGCACTTCACCTGGTTCGACGACGACGAGAAGGTGCACGCCGCGGTGGCCGCCGTCGAGCGGGCGCTGGCGCCGTTCGATCCGCGTCCGCACTGGGGAAAGGTCTTCCTGATCGACCCGGTGGACCACTACCCGAAGCTGCCGGAATTCAGAGCGCTGGCCGGCCGCCACGACCCGAATCGCAAGTTCGGCAACGACTTCCTGGATCGGTACGTCTACCGCTGATCCGTCGTCGACAGGTGCCCGTCGATCTCCTCATGCAGGTCGCTGACCGGCCGGATGGTGTCCAGCGCCAGCCGCTCGTCGTGGCGAGGCTGAAACTCGGGTCGTCGTCGTCGTCGGCGTCGGCCGGCGCGGCGCATCGCCGCGTCGATGACATCGATCCGCAGCAGTACGGCGCCGATCCGGTCGGCGAGGTGGGCCGCAGGGCGGACTTACCGGCGCCGGGGAAGCCCGCCAACTCGACCACCGTGCCCACGGGCAGTCAGCCGAGCCCGACAGCCGCCAGCACCCGCGCGACGTGCCCGGTGGCCTTCACATTCCGCATCGCCTGGATGATGCGGCCGTCCGGCCCGATGACGAAGGTGGACCGGATCACCCCCTGCACGATCGTTCCGTAGTTCTTCTTCTCATCGAAGGCACCGTAGGACCTCAGCACCGTCCTGTCCTGGTCGGAGAGCAGGATCAGGTCGAGGTGCTCGTTGTCTGCGAACTCGGCCAGCTTTCCGGGCGGGTCGGGTGAGATGCCGATGACGGTGTAGCCGGCAGTGTCCAGATCCGGGCCGGCCGCGGTGAATTCGCGGGCCTCGGTGGTGCAACCCGGGGTGCTCGCCGCCGGATAGCAGAACACGATCACCGATCGGCCGGCGAAATCGGTGAGCGACACCAGCTTCCCGGCGGCGTCCGGCAGTGAGAACGGGGGAGCCGGGTCGCCGGCCTCCGGGAGCGATGGAGCGATCTGCGAAGCGGAGGAGACGGGATCAGTGGTAGCCGTGAACCGCTAGGGTAGTGACCCTGGCCGGCAAGGGATCGGCCACCACACCAGCGATGTGCGGGAGGCGACGTGGCGCGCGACGTCGAAACGATCCAGGCCGAGATCGAGCGGGCGCGAAACGCGTTGGCGGTCGCTGTCGACGAGATCACCGACCGGGCGAATCCGAAGGCTGTGGTGGCCCGGGGCCGGCAGACCGTGATGACCACGCTGAACGATCCGAGGGTGAAGTATTCGCTGATCGGAGTGGGTGCGCTGATGGTCGCCCTGGTCGTGCGCAAGATCTTTCGCTGACGCCCGCAGGCCTCGCAGGTAGCCTCGGAAGGGCCGTCCGTCCCGGATGCTCGATGTCTGCTGCCGGGTCCACCGCCGATCACCGAGGAAACCTGCGCCTGTGCGATCATCCCGTCGAGTTCGGTCCGCGCTCACCGTCATCCTGGCGCTGGCTCTACTCGGGGGCTGCACTTCGACGTCCGCAGGGGGGTCCGGGCAGACGGTGACCAGCACGGTCGGCGCGGCCGGACCGTCGGATCAGGCCACCGGCCCCGGCCCCGCTACCGGCAGTCGGATCACCGTCGGGGCGGGCGCCGATTCGTCCTCGACGTCAGCGGGCACGGCCTCCGGCACTGGCCCATCGACGTCTTCCCACACCGCCGGCACCCAGACCTCGGCGCCGAGCATGACCACGCCGGCGCCGAGCCCCTCGAAGAGCGCGCCGAGTGTCCCGACCACCACCGCGACTCCGACGTTCCTTTCGACCGTGGCAACGGTCAGTTCTGCACCCGCACTGAACAGCGTGGGGCTGTCCCCCGTGCAACCGATCACCGTGCGGGTCGCCAAGGGCACCATCAAGGAGGTGACCCTCACCAACCCCACCGGGTATCAGGTGAAGGGCGAGCTGTCCGCCGACAGATCCAGCTGGACAACGGCGGAGGTCCTGGGATTCGGCAAGAAGTACACGCTGGCCGGCACGGCCGTGGGGAGCGACGGGAAGAGTGTCCCGATCACCGGGAGCTACACGATGGTCCGGCCGAAGAACGAGGTGCGGACCACGATCTCGCCGGGCGACAGGGCAGTGGTGGGGGTGGCTATGCCGATCGTGGTGAAGTTCGCGGTCGAGCCGCGCGACCGCGCGCTGATCGAGAAGAACGTGAAGGTGACCACAGTTCCCCAGGTGCAGGGCGCGTGGGGATGGATCCAGCACGACGAGGGGGAGTGGGGTCTGGATTACCGGCCGAAGGGGTATTGGCCCTCGGGGACGAAGGTGCATGTCCAGGCCAACCTCTATGGGCTCGAGTTCGCGCCGGGCGCCTACGGCAAGACCAACCTGAGCAGCGACTTCACCATCGGCCGCAATCAGGTCGTGGCCGCGGACGCCAAGGCGCACAAGATTGTCGTCAAACGCGACGGCAAGGTCGTCGCCTCCTACAACGCATCGTTCGGTTCGGTCAACGATGATCGGGAAACCCGTTCCGGAATCCACGTGGTCAACGACAAGTTCGCCGACAAGATCATGGTGAGCCAGAAGTTCCACTATCGGGAGCACGAGAAGTGGGCGGTCCGGATCTCCAACAACGGCGAGTTCATTCATGCCAACCCGAAGACCGTCGGCGTGCAGGGCCGGCAGAACGTCAGCCACGGCTGCATCAACCTGTCGGACGCCGACGCGAAGGCCTACTTCACCGGCGCGATCGTGGGTGACCCGGTGGAGGTCACCGGTACCGGCGTTCGACTCGGGCCGCAGGACGGCGACATCTTCGACTATACGATCCCGTGGAGCGAATGGGTCACCCTGTCGGCGCTCGGCTGAGCAAGTCGTATCGGGTGTCCCGGCAGCAGATCGGGCCCGTAGGGTCCGTGCGGCCGTCGCCGTATCCGGCGCAACACCGCTGGGAGGCAGAGGAAGCCGGCGGCGAGCAGGAACATCGCCGACCATCGCCAGTTGCTCTCCGGATCCGGTGAACGGTATCCCTGCCGCCAGGAGTTGATCTTGACCGCCTGGACGAATCCCTCGGCGTAGGTGTGGCACACGGCCCAGTGCACGCCGGTGACCCGCAGCTGGTCGCACCGGGCATGCAGTTCCCGACCGAACATCGCGTCGGCCGCCCGCCTGCCGGAGGGCGCCATCGGAGCCTGGATCCGGGTGGCGTAGCGCACGATGTCGTAGGAAAGATCGTGCTCCTTGCAGACGTTGGTGAAGTCGTATTCTGTCTTGCCGGTGAACGACGAGCAGTCGCCATTGGGCTTAATCAGAATCGGAACGTCACGTGGACCGATGACAACCCGCGGCCGATAGCCCATCACGGAGAACCAGTCGGCGGGCATCACCGCGTCCGGGTGCCTCGGGTCGAAGGTTTCGGTGGTGACGGCCGCCATCGCCCGCGCGGCGGCTGGATCCCCGCGATCGTCGGGCTGGGTGCTGTCCGTCCCGCACAGCCAGAAGGCCGCCGTCAGCGCCAACGCCACCGTCCCCACCCAGCGCCACATGGGCTCAAGGGTGCCAGATTCAGACCGCGGGGACCCACCAGGCGTCCACCGGTATCGGTCCGCCCACATCGAACCGTTGACCCGGCGTCGGCAGCGCAAGAGCGATGCCACTGTCTTCGGCGGCCGGGATCAACCGCTGAACCGGCTCGGCCCACCGGTGGAACGCCAGGTCGAAGGTGGCCCAGTGCACCGGAAGCAGCAGCCGCCCTCCGAGGTCGCCGCATGCTTTGACGGCTTCCTCCGGGTCCATGTGGATGTCCGGCCATGCCTGGTTGTAGGCGCCGATCGGCAGCACGGCGAGGTCGAACGATCCGAACGTGGCCCCGATACCGGCGAACGCTGGGGTGTAGCCGGTGTCGCCGCCGAAGAACACCCGGTGGGACGGGCCGGCGATCACCCAGGACGACCACAATGTCGTGTTCCTGGCAAGGGTCCGGCCGGAGAAATGCCGCGCCTCAGTGCAGGTGATGGTCAGATTCCCGGCGGCCGTCTGCTCGTCCCAGTCCAGTTCGATGATGCGCTCGGCCGGCACTCCCCAGCGGCGCAGGTGCGCGGCGACGCCCACCGGCACCAGGAACGGACAGCGCTGGGTGCCCACCAGGTGGTGGATCGCTGCCATATCGAGGTGGTCGTAATGATCGTGGGAGATGACGACCGCATCCAGATCGGGCAGCTCCGCGGGCGATATCGGGAGGGGATGCAGGCGCCTCGGTCCCCATCGCTGCGACGGCGACACCCTCTCGGAGAACACCGGGTCGGTGAGCACTTTGGTGCCGTCGACTTCGAGCAATACGGTGGCGTGACCCAGCCAAGTGGCGGCCAACGCGGTCGTTGCCGATTCGGCAAGACTGGTGGCGTTCAGCGGCACCGGGCCGCCGGGCTTGCCGACCGATCCGCGGGTGAGCATGGCCAGCGCCACTTTGGCGGTGCTGCCGCCGCTCAGTATCGAGCTTGGTAGGACATTGCGGAACGTCGAACCGTCGAACTGGGGGGAGCGCTCGGCGGCCGGGCGGATCTGCCGCCGCCCGGCGCCGAGGGAGAGTGGAACGCCGCGGGCGGCGCGGACCACTGGAGCCAGCAACATCGGGGCGGCAGCCGCCATCAGCAAAGTGGCCAGGCGGGCTTTTGGTCGGGGTCGAGTTCGGGGTTGGATTCCGATCCGGGATGACATCACCCCAGTGTGCCGGAGTCGCCGAGCCGGCTTCACCGCGGAGTTTCCCCTTGTGCAACGGCCGGACACCAGGGCCGAACTGAGTAGCTGCTCGGCTTCTGGGCCCCGGCTTCTTCGCGCAGTGGCAGACGAGTCAGCGAACAGGCTGATCCGGGTTGCCAGCGCGTGAGTCGTAGCGGTCGTCGTGTCGGCTGGCGAGGCCGATTGCGAGCACGATGGTCTGAAGGACCGCAGTGATCAGGGCCAGGATAAGCCCGATTTCAACGCCTACCTCGGAGCCAACAGTCGGGCTGATCTCGCCCTTCCCGAAAAAGATGCCGACCGCGAGAAGCAAGCCGGTCGCAGCCAGACCGGTCGGAATCGCGCTGGGCACGCCCCTACCGGCGCGGCGCTCGGTGGCCCCCAGCAATGCGATCAGACCAGCGGCGAGTGAGAAACCGACGACCGCCGTGGTGGGCATCTGGAAGGCGTAGCCGGAAAACTTGTGCTGGCTCTGACCGTCCCCAACGTTCAACCACCGCAGGAAACCCCAGACGAACATCAGGATCCCGAGCGCGCCAGCGATCATGGATAGCATTCGCTCACGCCCCGTCGAATTTGAGCCGGTAGCTGCTGCGCCGTAAGTGGACAATGTGGACCTCCGTAGTAGCGAGCGGATAACGCGATGGTGACGATACCTGCTGGTGCCGCGTTATACCGACTGAAGGGACTCGCGGCGCGCCACCGGGTTTCAGAGCGGTGTGGGCATCGTCCGGGCGATGCAGGAAATCCCGATGCGTCGATGCCGATGAAAGGGGACCCGTTCGGTTTGCCACCGTCGCGGCGCACATCTCCTTGCAGAGCCGGAAGAACTGACACCGGGAGAAAAACATCGCTGCCAACGTGTCATGGTCCAACGTTCGGCCGGTCTTTGCTGCCACGCTTGGACATTGAAGCAGCCCCGACCCGTTCTCACGGGTCGGGACTCACGGTGCGCCACCAGGGACTCGAACCCCGAACCCGCTGATTAAGAGTCAGCTGCTCTGCCAATTGAGCTAGTAGCGCGCGTTCATCGAGTCTACAGGGCGGACGCGGTGCGACGGAAATCCCTGCCGGCACGGCCGAGGCTCGGACCGGTGATGCCTGAGCACAACGGCCCGTGCACACCCGAGCACAACAGCTCGAGGCGTGTCCGGATGATATCTTGTGCGCATGCAGCACCCGACGATGTCACAGCTCAGCTGGCGGGCCGCCTGACCGGCAGCCCCTGACGTCGTCTACTCCGAC
>JAABUT010000912.1_pt1 | contig 39309 bp, 41 predicted proteins | sample 5559281 | NCBI WGS metagenome assembly JAABUT01 (sample SAMN10711880, study PRJNA513359) | rock metagenome | isolation source: Antarctica rocks | place: Antarctica: Victoria Land, Ricker Hills nord | collected 2016-01-04 | reverse complement strand
GATGCCGGACCGTCGAGCCGTTGCTGTCCCCCGGCCCGCACGCCGTCGCCTGTCACTTCGCCGGCCGCACATCCACCATCGCCGCCGCACCCGCCGCCGCCGCCCCGATCCGCGCGAGCGCGGCAAAGCTGGTCGAGGTGGACGGGCTGACCAAACGGTTCACCTCGGGACCGCTGTTCCGCCGGTTTCGCACCGTGGCCGTGCACGACGCCGGCTTCCACGTGTCGCAGGGCGAGTTCGTCGCCGTGGTAGGCGAAAGCGGCAGCGGCAAGTCAACTCTCGGGCGGCTGCTGGTCGGCCTGGAGCGTCCTTCCGCCGGGCGTGTCGTGCTGGATCGTCGCGACGTGTCGGCGGCCACCGAAGCGGCCCGCCGGCACCGCATGGCCACCGCGCAGATGGTGTTCCAGGACCCGCAATCCGCCCTGAACCCGCGCCGCATCGTCGCCGACATCGTCACCCAGGCGATGGAGGCCCGGGGCGCATCCCGCGCCGCCCGGGCGCGGCGCTCGGCTGAGCTGCTGGCCGAAATGGGTCTGTCCCCGGAACTGGGCAGCCGCACGCCGTCGCAGCTGTCCGGCGGCCAGCGTCAGCGCGTCAACATCGCCCGCGCGCTGTGCCTGGTGCCGAAGCTGCTGGTGGCCGACGAGATCGTGTCCGGCCTGGACGTGTCGGTGCAGGCCCAGCTGCTGAACCTGTTGTCGCGGCTGCGCCAGGACCACGATTTCGCCCTGCTGCTGATCTCCCACGACCTGTCGGTGGTGCGCCACCTGTGCGACCGCGTGCTGGTGATGCACCGCGGCGTGATCGTGGAGCAGGGCGACACCGAGGCGGTGTTCACCAACCCGTCGCACCCCTACACCCGCAGCCTGCTGGCAGCCGTGCCGCCCGAGGCGGGAGGCTGCAACCGAACCGGACGTTCAATGCTGCCTGTCGAGTAGCTGTGCTTTATCCATCATCTCCAATTCCAACCGGCGCGTCTGCGTCCGCCTGCCTGCCGTGCCGGATCGCCACGACCTCGATCAGGCCGTCACGAGTGCGAACGGTCAGCACGTAGGCTCCAACAACCAGACGCCTGGTGTCAGGAAGCAGGCCCTGGGAACCAAGCAATGGATAATCTGCTAGGTTCTCCCGAGCTGCCCGCATCTTTGCCACGACAGCAACAGCCTTCGAAGGGCTGCGACCGGCCAGATAGCGGATTTCGGCGAGCAACCAGGCGGCGGCTTCCGGCGATATGCGCGCCAGGCGGCGGACCATCAGCCAGCCTGTTTGGGCTGCCCGCCTTTCGCCGCTGCGACGATGCCATCCGCTGCCGCCATCACATCGTCGAAGTCCTGTCCTTCGCCGCGATCCAGCGAGGCAAGCCCGTTTGCCTCATTGAGAACATCCGCTCCTTCGGCTTCCAGATATTGGCGACAGGCGCGAAGCAGCACCCATGTCCTGTCCCGATCCAAGGCGGCGGCAACCCTGTCGAGACCTTCGACCATGGCCACCGGAATGCGGATCGAGAGCTGGGTCTTGGAGGCGACATGATCCATTTACAGGTTCCGTAATACGATGGGATGCGTTGTATCACGCTGAGCGAGGACAAACAATCGAGGATCGCGCCTTGGACCAAGTCTGACGGGATGCACTTGTTGTAGATTGCGAGCAAGTGAACAAGGCGTCGGTTTCAGGGCGATCACGCGAAGCAAGGCAGGCGCGTGGATGTTTATGAATATAGTCCTTGCAGCGCCGACGCCGATATGGTCTTTTGGCGTCATGAGTTTGCCGCTTCTCTTCACCCCCTTGGCCCACTGGCTGACGCTCATCGTCGCCGGGCTGCAGAAGGCTGCCGCCGCCCGCGCCGGCCGCGACCACGCGGTCGCACCCCTCGTCACCCTGCTCTGGACCCGCCTCGCACGCCTCACCGCCCGCTTCGACGCCCTGGTGGCCCGCCTCACAGCCGGACACTCCCGGCCGGACGCCCTGCCGCCCCAGCCCGCCCGCGCACCCGGCCCGCCCGCAAGGCGCCGGCCGCCGGCTTGCGCCTGCCGCGCAGCCACACCTGGCTGACCCGCCTGCTGCCGGGGGAGGCGGCCTCCTACGGCTGCCAGCTCCAGGCTCTGCTCGCCGACCCGCAGATGGCGGCCCTGCTGGCCGCCGCCCCGGAGGCCGGCCGCATCCTGCGCCCGCTGTGCCGCCTGCTGGCGATCGCACCCGAGGGGCTGCTGGTTCTCCCATCCGCCGCCGGAAAACCCGCTCCCAAGCCGCGCGCCGCGAAGCCCGCCCCGCCGCCCGAGCCGCCCTCCGCCATCTCGCAGATATGGGCCGTTCTCACTGCCGGAATGCCTGCTGCGGCGCCCGATCCCCCTCCGCGCAAGCCGCCATGGCTGAGCCTGGCCTGATCGCACGTCCTGCCCGGGCTGCTTCGCCCGAGGCGGACCCGTGCGTTCTCCACCAATAACCTGGCCTTTTCCGTCAGATTTTATCCGTTAGCCGCCACCACCCGCCTCGCCGATCGCATGCGCGACCGAGGCGGAGGTATACGGCTTGGTGATCGAAGGCGTCGCGCGGTGCTCGGCCGGGTAGTTGATGCCTTTGCCGTAACCGGTTGCGAAAACATGCCGCACCCCAAGCTGGCGCAACCGAACGGCGACCGGCCAAACCATCTCATGCCCGAGATTGATGTCGAGCAACGCGAAGCCCGGCGTCTCGATCTCCAGCAGGCGCAACGCCTCGCCGACGTTGCTCGCCACGGCGACGCGCGCGGCGCCGAGCGACAGCAACATGTCCTCGGCTTCAAGGGCGATGATCATGTTGTCCTCGACCAGCAGCACAGGGCCGGACAACCGGGCAGGCAACGCCGCGACACCGGCCGTCATCGCGGCAACGGCCGCGTCGCCGCCGGCAAGCGCGTGGTGCGGGGGCAGCACGAAGCGCGCACGCAGCCCCGTCGCCGCATAGTCCAGCGTCGTCTCGCCTCCGAGTTCGTGCGGGATCGAGCGCTGGATGATCGTCGAGCCGAAGCCGCGCCGCGTCGGCTCCTGAACCGGCGGTCCGCCGGTCTCGATCCAATCGAGAACGAGGCCGGCAGCGGGGTCCAGCTTCCATTCGATCGTGATCCGCCCGTGCCCGTTGACCAGCGCGCCGTGCTTGACGGCGTTGGTCATCAGCTCGTGGATGACCAGGGCCACGGTCGAGAACGCCTGCGGCGGCAACATGACGGCGGGGCCGCCGGCGTGGATGCGGGCGGCGCCGTCCCCCAGGTAGGCGCCCGCCTCGGTGGCGATCAGCGTCGCCAGCGAACCCGGGCCCCAGTTCTTGGCGGTGATCTGGTTGTGTGCGCGCGCCAACGCGTGCACGCGGTCGCCGAGCACGGTGGCGAAGGTGTCGACGTCGCCGACGTTTAGCTGGGTCTGCGTCACCAGGCTGCGGATCAGGCCGAGGATGTTGCGGACGCGGTGGTTGAGCTCGGCGATCAGCAGCTCCTGCTTCTGCATCGCCGCCCGGCTTTCCTTCTCCGTCACGCCGGTCAGGTGCAGCACCATCTGGAGCAGCGTGACGCGGGCCGCCTCCGCCGCGCGCAGCTCCGCCTCGGTCCACGGCGCCGACCGGCCGCGCATGGTTTCGCGCCAGGCCTCGAAGCTTCTGCGCGGCGTGAGGCGCGCACCATGGGGTCCGGTCACCAGCAGCTTGCCCGGCTCACCGGCCCAAACGATCGTGCGCGCCGCTTCACGGCGGAAGAACACGAGATAGTCGCGCGGCAGATACGAGATCGGGATCACCAGAATTCCGGCCGCGCGTTCGACGAAGTCACGCGCAGGCACATGGGCCTGGCCCAGCTCCTCCGTGGCATAGACCTGGTTCGGCGCGGTGTGTTCCAGGAAGCGCCGCAAGGTGGCGAACTCGTCGCGCGTGGGCGTCGCACCCTTGAACGTGACGTTGCCGCCGATGCACATGCCGATGCCGTCGCACGGCACCAGCTCGGCGATCCGGTCGGCCAGCTCGGCGATGCTTTCGCCCACCGAACCTTTCGTCACCACGGCAGCGGTCAGGCGGTCATGGATCTTGAGGGTATGCGCCTCGTAGACGGCAAGCTCGTCGCGCTCACGCTTCTCGATCAGCAACGACAGCATCCGCGCGAACAGCTCGACCGTGGTCCGCTGCTCGAAGCCGACGTGGCGCGGCGTCATGTGGTGGCACGAGATCAACCCCCACAACCGGCCGTCGCGCAGGAGCGAGACGGTCATCGTGGCGCCGACGCCCATGTTCGTCAGATACTCGACGTGCATCGTCGAATGGGCGCGCAGCGTGCTCATCGAAAGATCGAGTGGCTTGTTCAGGCTGTCCGGCAGGGGCAGGACCGGGCAGGGCGCGGCAGCCACGTCGACGAGTATCCGCACCGGGTTGCGCATCAGAAGCGCCCTCGCCTGGCGCGGGATGTCCTCGGCCGGATAGCGCAGCCCCAAGAAGGCTCAAGCCCGGAACGCACGCGCTCGGCGATCACTTCGCCGGAGTCGTCGGGATGGAAGCGGTAGATCATCACGCGGTCGAAGCCGGTCAGCGCCTGCACCAGCCGCGCCGCCTCCCGCGCCAGGCTCGCCTGTCCCTGCATCCTGGCCAGCATCGAGCGGACCATCGCGCCGGCGTTCAGTTCCCCGTGCGGCTCGCTGGGTTCCGCCTCGATCACGACCGTTTGCCCGGACATGTGGATCGCGAGGTCGAACCGCGGGCCGTCTTCCTGCAACCGGACCGCGAACGCGCGCTCGACGGCATCGGGAGCGCGCAGCAGCAGCCGGTTGCGGATCGTGTGGATCGCCCCGGTCCCGATGATCTCCCGGAGCCGGGCGCCCAGAAGTGCCTCGACCGGCCGGCCGAGGTGGTCGGCCGCGTTCGCCGACACGCGCGTGATCACCCAGTCGGCCGAAACCGCGACAAGGAAGCCGATCGGCTGGACGGCGCTGATGTAGTGGATCGGCTCGCGGTCGCAGCTGGTCAGGTCAACCGTCGACGGTTCGTAGGAACTTGTCCCGGCTTCTGTCAAATCAATGCCCTCAAGTGCCAACCCTCAAGGATCGAGCTGCATTGGCAAGCACTGTAAACCGTTGTAACGTATCAGCAATGAGGGTGTCAATGTGCCGATGGGACTGCGCCGGCAGCCACGGCTCACACCACCTGGTTCAGCAACGCGGCCTCCCCGCGCCACAGCCGCTGGAGGTTCTCCATCAGCATGTCCATCACGTTGGCCTCGTAGCGCCGTGTTTCGCCGGCGCTGTGCGGGGTGATCAGGACGTTGGGCAAGGCCCACAGCGCAGAGGCCGGGGCCAGCGGCTCCTGCACCGTCACGTCGATGCCGGCGGCGGCGATGGCGCCGGATTGCAGGGCGGCCACCAGTGCCGCCTCGTCCACCACCCGGCCGCGGGCGCAGTTGATCAGGTGGGCCGACCTCCGCATCAGCCCGAACGCCGCGGCATTCATCAGCCCTTCAGTGGCCGGCGTCAGCGGGCAGGTCAGCGCCACGATGTCGGCCCGCGGCAGCAGCGTGGGCAGAGCGTCCAGGCCGTGCACCTCGTCCGCACCGCCGGCGGCTGGGTTCTGGCGGATGCCGATCACCGTCATGTCGAAGGCGCGGCAAAGCTGCGCCAAACGGCTGCCGATGCGTCCCAGGCCGACGATCAGCACGGTCTTGCCGCCGAGCTCGTCCTCGCGCCGCGCGAAGTCGCCGATCATGCCGCGCCAGTGCGCCTTGTGTTGGTTGTCGCGCGCCTCCGGCAGCCGGCGGGCCAGCGCCAGGATCAGGGCCATGGCGTGCTCGCTGACCGCACGGGCGTTGCCGCCGGCCGCACTCGCCAAGCGCACGCCGGCCTCGCGGAACCGCGCCTGGTCGTACTGGTCGGTGCCGGCGCTGATCGACTGCACCAGGCGCAACTTCGCGGCTGTCGCAAGCAGGTCGTTGTCCCAGAAGCCGGACACCACCACCACGTCCGCCTCCGGGATGCGGGCGGCGAGGTCCTCGCGGCTCCATACCTGGAAGCTGCGCATGCCGGTGGCGCGGGCGGTGAAGGGGTCCTGGAACCCGTAGGCGACATGGGCGAAGCAGATCGTCAGCTGGTCGCGCGGCGGCAGCATGAGGGCATCCTTTGGAATGGAGTTAGGTCAGGCTTGGCGCAACCCAGCCTCCTGCAGCAGCGGCAACACCGCCTCGATGAAATACGGCAGTTCATCTCGAAAGTTGACGAAGCTGACGGTGGTGCCGGCGAACCCCGCCTCGCTGATGCGCACCATCTCGGCGGCGATATGCGAAGGCGTGCCGACCAGCGGATAGGTGCCGGCGCCGGCGGCGAAGCGCTTGCGGTGCAGCCGGTAGGCGTCGGCCTCGTGCGAGCCGGAGAAGGTCTCCTTGGCCTTCATGTAGTGGTCGACGCTGGCGGTGTCCTGCATCGTCACGGCGTAGTGCTCGTAGTAGTCCTCCGCCTCCGCCTGGCTCGGCCGGCACACCACGTGGCAGGTGGTGTAGACGCCCACCGCGCGGCCTTGCTCGGCGGCGCGCAGGGCGATGTCGTCGATGGTCTCGCGGCCTTTTTCAATCGTGGTGAAGGTGGTGAACAGGAAGTCCGCCGCGCGCGCCGCGAAGTCCCGGCCGGGCGGGCTGAAGGCGGCGTTCAGCGTCACCGGCCGCGGACGCTGCACCGGCGCCGGGCGGCCCGCCACCGCCTTCAACTGATAGAACTGGCCGTCGAAGTCGAACGGGCCGGTGTCCGCGTGGATGCGGCGCATGATCTCGAACCATTCCAGGCCCTGGGCGTAGCGGTCGCCCTTCACCTCCAGGCCGAACATGCCGAACTCCTCCGGGTTCCAGCCGCAGACTATATTTAGCCCGGCTCGGCCGCCGGATATCTGGTCCACCGTCGCCAGCGCCTTGGCCGCGTAGACCGGATGCACCATCGGCACGTGGATGGTGGAGAACACCGCCATCCGCTCGGTCGCCTGCGCCAGCCCGGCCGCGAAGGTGAAGGTCTCGTAGCTCCATTCGCGGGAGTTCACCTCGCCGCCGAAGCCCTTCCAGCGCGCGATCGGCAGGAAGAACTCGATGCCGGCGCGGTCCGCCATGCGCGCCACCTCGACCACCTCGGCCCAGCGCGCCGCCCAGCGTTCGGCCACCTTGGTGAGCGTCAGGCCGCCGTCGGCGTTGGCGGAGAATATGCCCAGCTTGAACCGGTTCGGGCCGTGCATCGGGTTGGTCATGGTGGCTCCTGGTGTCCTGCCCCTGGAATACGCTCGTGTTTCAGGGACCAGCAGGGCACTGAAATAAACAACGGGTGTCCAGGAGATTCACCTGTGAATTTCCTGGACACCCGGCGGTCACCCCGGCAGCGTCGCCTCGATCAGGCGGCGCAGCGCGGGGGTGACTTCGGGTTCTATGTCGAACCAGGCGGCGAAGGCCGGCCTGGCCTGGTGCAGCAGCATTCCCAGCCCGTCCACCGTCGGATTGCCGCGGGCGCGCGCGGCTGCGAGCAGCGGCGGAACCAGCGGGTTGTAGACGATGTCGCACACCACGGCGTCGCGCGGCAGGGCGTCGAGCCTCAGGTCCAGCGCTGGCTGGCCCGCCATGCCCTGGCTGGTGGTGTTGACCAGCAGCGCCGCGCCGTCGGCGGCCAATGCCCGTCGTTCCCACTCGACGACCTCCACGCGGACACCGAAATCGTCGGCCAAGCGGCGGGCGCGTTCGGCGGTGCGGTTGGCGAGGCGTATGGCGGGCACGCCGGCGTCGAGCAGGCTGGCCACGATGCTGCGGGCGGCGCCGCCGGCGCCCACCACCAGGGCGGGGCCGGATTGCGGCCGCCAACCGGCGTTCGCTCCGCGCAGGTTTGCCAGGAAGCCGGCGCCGTCCGTGTTGAAGCCGCTCAGCGAGCCGTCGGCTTCCACCACCACCAGGTTCACCGCGCCCATCCGCCGCGCCGTGTCGTCCAGCCGGCCCATGGCGCGGGCGGCGTGCTCCTTGTGCGGCACGGTCACGTTGCAGCCGGCGAAGCCCAGGGCGGCGAGGCCGCGCAACGCCGCTCCCAACATCTCCGGCCGCACCGGCATCGCCAGGTAGTCGCCGTCGACGCCGTGCTCGCGCATCCAGTGGCGGTGGATCAGCGGCGAGCGCGACTGCGCGACCGGCCAGCCGATGACGCCCGCGAGCAGGGTCAAGCTTCCCCGGCGCGGTTGGAGAAATCCATCGGCCAGAACGGCCGCGTCACCTTGGTGAACGCGATGCGTCGCATGTTGCCGCAGGTCGGGCCGGGCGTGTCGGCCATCAGGATGCGCGCCGCGATCGGGCCGTACGACACGCGGAAATGCGACGGCGACTTCACGAAGATCAGCGCCGCGTGCAGCGGGTTCAGCCCGACGCATTCGTGGATGCCGGGGTCCCACTCGAAATGCGGCACCGAGCGCAAATTCAGCCGGATGTCGCCGATCGCCAGCACGGTTGTCAGCCCCATCTCGCCGACCATGCCCGACGCGCCCGGCCCGTGCAGCACGTACCGGCCGTCGCTGATGGTGCGCACCGTGCCGGTGACGGTGATCGGCGCGCCCATGCCGGACCGGCGGTGGCCGAGGCGCAGGGTCACGCTGGTTCCCACCCCGGCGGCGGCGGCCTCGGCGGCGCCTTCGGCGTCGGCCATGGTCAGGTACGTCAGGCGCCCGGCACGGTCCGCGCCGGCGGCGAGCAGGGCTTCCAGCACGGCGGTGCCGTCGGCCGCCGACCCGCCGCTGGGGGTGTCGCCGGCATCGCCTACCACCGTCAGCCCTGCGGACGACAGGCCGATGCGAATGGCTTCTTCCAAACTGGTCAGCTCGGGTTCGAAGCCGTCGCGGGCCGTCCAGAACATTCCCGCCAACGCGTCCGCCGCGCGTTGGGCGGCGGCCAGGTCGCCGTCGGCGCAGACCAGCGCGGCACAGCCCAGGTCCGGGATGTCCAGCCAGGGCTGCACCGGGAACAGGCTGGCGTGGAGAACGGCGCCCGACGCCTCCATGGCGCGGCCGACGGCGACGATGGCCGACAGCGGCGCTCCGGTGGTGCGGGCGGCCAAGGGGCTGACCACCATGTGCCGCTTGGCCAGCGCCATCACCGGACGCACCCGTCCGGCGATCCAGTCCAGCAACAGCCGGGCGGTGCGCTCGCCGGTCTCGTACATGTCGATGTGCGGGTATTCGCGGTAGCCGATCATCGCCACGTCGGGCTGGAGCATGGCCTGCGTGATGTGGCCGTGCAGGTCCAGCGACACGGCGATCGGCAGGCCCGGGCCGACCACCGCGCGCACCCGGGCGATGATCTCGGCCTCGGCGTCGGGTTCGTCCTCCAGCACCATGGCGCCGTGCAGGGCCAGCAGCACGCCGTCGAGCGGACCAGCGGCGCGCAGCCGGTCAGCAGCTCGGCCATCAGCGCCTCGAAGGCGTCGCGCGCCACCGGCCCGCTGGCCATGGCGAAGGCTGCGGTCAGCGGCACCGCCTCGACGCCGGCCTCGCGCAGCACGTCCATGAACGCCGCCATCTCGACCCGCACGGCGGCGAACCGGGTCCGCACCTCCTCGCCGGCGCAGATGTACTGGTCGCGGAAGGTGTCCAGCGTGGTTAGGAACGGGACGAAGCTGTTGGTCTCCTGCTTCAGCTCGGCGATTGCGACTCGCATCGCCTCGGCGATCGCAACCCGCATCGCTCAGCCGGGTTCGAGGATGTGGACGGCGCGGCTGGCGACCATCTCCTTCGTTCTCGCCCCGTATGCGACCATGTGCGGCGCGGTGGAATGCGCCTTCAGCGCGTCGGCGCTCTCCCATTTCTCCACCACCACGAAGGTGTCGGGGCCGAATTTCGCGGCTTGCGCGAACGCGCCGGAGTCGACGACCGGCCCGTACTCGATGCAGCCCTGTTCGGCGTGCACGGCGGGAACGTTGGCGCGGAAATGGGTCAGCACCTCGTCGCGCATGCCGGGCTTGGCGGTGATGATGGCGAGCACATGGATCATGTTCTGGTTCCGTCGGTTTCCCGAATGAACGCTAGATCGGTTCGCCGTTCTTTGCCATCCCCTTGGCATCCCCCCTCGCCGCGGCGGGATCGCGCGGTCTAGGATGGCGTCGGCGATGTGACGGAGAAACCGGTGCTGCACAACGACATCGACGGCGCTCTGAGGGCGCGGGCCCGCCTGGTCGTGCCGGGCGGCATGTGGGGCCACCAGAACGCCGCCGGCCTGCCCGACGGCTACCCGCAGTTCTTCGCTTCCGCCGAGGGCTGCCGCATCCGCGACGTGGACGGGCGCGGCTATGTCGACTTCATGTGCAGCTGGGGCCCGGTGATCCTCGGCCACCGCCATCCTGAGGTCGAGGCCGTCGCCCAGGCCCAGGCGGCGCTGGGCGACTGCCAGAACGGGCCGGGCGCGGTGATGGTCGAGCTGGCGGAGGCGATGGTGGCCACCGTGGCGCACGCCGACTGGGTGCAGTTCTCCAAGAACGGCACCGACGCCACCACCGCCTGCGTCACCATCGCGCGCGCCGGCACCGGGCGGCGCAAGCTGCTGGTGGCGCGCGGGTCGTACCACGGCGCGGTGCCCTGGTGCTCGCCGTCGCTGGCCGGCGTCACCGCCGAGGACCGCGCCCATATCCTGCAGTTCGACTACAACGACATCGCCAGCCTGGACGAAGCCGCCGACCGCGCCGGCGCCGACCTGGCCGGCATCCTGGTGGCCGCCTTCCGCCACGACATCGCCCGCGACCAGGAACTGCCGACGCCCGAATTCGCCGCCCGCGCCCGCGCCATCTGCGACGCGGCCGACGCGGCATTGCTTCTGGATGACGTGCGCGCCGGCTTCCGCCTGCATCCGGGCGGCAGCTGGGAACCGCTGGGCGTCCGTCCGGACCTGTCGGCGTGGAGCAAGTCGATCGCCAACGGCCATGCCCTGGCGGCCGTCACCGGGGGCGACCGCTTCCGCGAGGCAGCCACCAAGGTGTACTCCACAGGCTCGTTCTGGACCGCCGCGGTGCCGATGGCCGCCGCGCTGGCGACCTTGCGGGTGCTGGCGCGCGATGACGGGGTGGGGCACATGCGCCGCATGGGGCAGCGCTTCCGCGACGGCATGGCCGCGTTGTCGGACCGCCACGGCGTCGGCATCCGCCAGACCGGCCCGGTGCAGATGCCGCTGGTGCTGTTCGAGAACGATGCCGACTTCCGTCTCGGCAACGCCTTCTGCCTCGCCGCCCTGGACGCCGGCGCGTATTTCCATCCGCGCCACAACATGTTCCTGTCCACCGCCCACGGGCCGGCCGACATCGACGCCGCCCTGGGTGCGGCCGAAGCCGGCTTTGCCGCGGTGGCCAGGCTGATTTGAAACCACGGGAGAAGTTGCACGTGAGCGAAACCGGAAACTGGGTCCGCGTGGCCGCCGTCAGCGACGTGATCGAAGGCTCCGCCTTGCCTGTCGAGGTCGGCGAGCTGAACCTGGCGATCTACCACCTCGCCGGTGGCGAGTTCCACTGTACCGACAACATCTGCACCCACGCTTTCGCCATCCTGACCGACGGCTGGCTGGAGGGCTGCATGATCGAGTGCCCGCTGCACGCCGGCCAGTTCGACGTGCGCACCGGCCAGGGCCAGGGCGACCCGATCGAAGCCGATCTTAAAACCTTCCCGATCCGCGTCGAGGGCGACGACCTGCTGGTGCGGCTGCCAGCCTGACCGGCTATTCCGCGCCCGCCGCCGCAATGCCCCAGAAGGCGGCGATCCGGGCTGCGGCGCCGATCCGCGCGTTCAGCACGTAGGGTCCCACGCTGCCCTGCCCGGGCGTGCGCGGATCGACCGGGAAGCCGTGGCCGAGGCCGTCCAGCGTCCACAGCTCCACCGCCGGACGGTCGGGGCGGCCCCAGCTGCGATAACGGATGCCGGCCGGCAGCACGTGCTCCTGCACGGTCGGGTCGTGCAGGCCGTGCAGGGTCGTCCATTGCGTCGCCAGGTTTTCCGCGTTGCGTGGCGCCACGGTGTCGTCGGCGAGACCCTGCCAGATCGACAGGCGCGGCCACTGCGCCGGTTCGGCGCCGTCGCCGCGCACGGCATGCGCCCAGGCGTGGGCGGAGCGGTGGACGTCGGCCTGCCCCATGCGCAGCAACGCCACGCCGGGGGAGCGCGCGCTGTCAACCGGCATGCCGGCCACGACGGCCCCGGCCGCAAAGACCGTCGGGTAGGCTGCCAGCATCGCTGCCGCCATCGCGCCACCGGCCGACAGACCGACGATGAACACGCGCCGCCGATCGGAGCCGAACTGCTTCTGGGCGGCGCGCACCATCTGGCGGATCGACAGCGCCTCGCCGGCGTCGCGTTTGGTATCTTCCGGGCGGAACCAGTTGAAGCAGCGGCCGGCGTTGTTGGCGGCTACCTGCACCGGCAGCACCAGCGCGCAGCCGACCCGTGTCGCCAGGTCGATCCATCCGGCCTGACGGGCGAAGGCGGCGGCGTCCTGCTGGCAGCCGTGCAGCACGACGATCAGCGGCGCGTTGGCCGGCGGCGGCGCCGGCGGCGAGAACACCAGCATGCGCAGGCCGCCGGGATTGGTTCCGAACCCCGTGACCTCGTGAAGACCCGACACGGGCGGCAGTGCCGGCATCCGGCTCGATCTGGGCTGAGCGACTTTTTTGACCGCGGGACGCCTGACCCATCCGGTGTCCGCCAGGCGAGCGGCGCGGCGGGCGAGGCGGGTCAGTCCGGCGATCGAGAACAGGCTGGCGGGCGTTCGGCGGCTGACCATCAGGATGTGACCGCGTCGATCCGGCGGTCGGCGACGCAGTCTGACATGACGGGACCCGCAAAACGTTCAGCACGGGAATGCTGCGGCGCACCATACGGTTCCACGTGGGCTACTCGGCCGGCCGCGCCTCGCCCGCGACCTTGCGGCTGGCGCGCCAGGCTTTGGCGGCCAGCCAGACGATCGCTGCCAGACCGATGCCGCCGAGCAGCCAGCCGACGCCTTGCGGCCCGAGCCAGAGCGCCAGGAACCAGCCGCCGGCGACGAACGTCCCGGCCCATACGCCGGCGGCGATGAAGTTCAGGCAGGCGAAGCGGGCCATGTTCATGCCCGCCATGCCGCAGGCCGCGGACGCGACGTTGCGGATGCCGTACGCGAAGCGGAAGGTGAGCACGAACACCGCGCCGTATCTGTCCAGGAACGCCATCGCCTGCGCCAGCCGGCGTTCCGCGCCCGGAATGCGCCGCACCGCGCGCGCGCCGTAGCGGCGGCCGAGCAGGAACCAGCACTGGTCGCCGGCGAACGAGCCGAGCCACACGCAACCTGTCAGAATCCACGGGTCGATCAGCCCGGTGGCACGACCGGCCGCCGCAGCCAGCAACACGAAGGTCTCGCCTTCGAAGAAGGCCCAGGCAGCCGCCGCGGCATAGGCAAGCAATCCCCACTCTTCCCAGAACTCCGCCAGCGGTCGCCTCCCCAGGTACTCGAAGCCGTTGGACCAGCGTTGTGGTCAGCCATGCACCTTATGCACGGCCGGGGCGCGGATGTCAGCCATGTTCGGGTAAAGGCCGCGCAATCCGGCCGGCGACGCCGCACACCGGCCGCGCTCGGAAACCAGCCCGGTCACCAGCCGCGCCGGCGTCACGTCGAAGGCCGGGTTGGCCGCCGGGCTCTGCGTGACCCGCACCGTCGCGATGGCGCCGTCCGGCCCGCGCCCGGTGACCGTGGTCACCTCGCTGGCCGGGCGTTCCTCGATCGGGATGTCGGCCAGGCCGTCGGCGATGGTCCAGTCGATGGTCGACGACGGCATCGCGACCCAAAACGGCACGCCGTTGTCATGCGCCGCCAGCGCCTTCAGGTAGGTGCCGATCTTGTTGGCGACGTCGCCGTCGCGGGTCACGCGGTCGGTGCCGACCATGACCAGGTCGATGCGGCCGCGCTGCATCAGGTGGCCGCCGGCGTTGTCGGCGATGACGGTGTGCGGCACGCCCTGGCGCGCCAGCTCCCACGCCGTCAGGGCGGCGCCCTGGTTGCGCGGCCGGGTCTCGTCCACCCACACGTGCAGGTCGACGCCGCTCTCGTGGGCGGCGTAGACCGGCGCCAGGGCTGTGCCCCAGTCCACCGTCGCCAGCCAGCCGGCGTTGCAGTGCGTCAGCACGTTGACGGTGCGGCCGGTGCGGGCGGCGATGTCGCCGATCAGGCCGGCGCCGTGGCGGCCGATGGCCTCGCACATGGCGGCGTCCTCGTCGGCGATCGCGGCGGCCTCGGCATAGGCGGCGTGCCGGCGTTCGGCGGGGGGCAGCGGACGCAGCCGGGCCAGCATGCGGTCCACCGCCCAGGCCAGGTTCACCGCGGTCGGACGGGTCGCCTTCAGCAGCGACGCGTCGCGTTCCATGGCTGCGGTGGCGGCATCGGCGCGGACCGCCAGCGCCAGCCCGTAGGCCGCGACGGCGCCGATCAGCGGGGCGCCGCGCACCTGCATGGAGCGGATGGCATGCGCCGCCTGGGCGACGTCGGCCAGCCGCAGGATGTCCAGCGTCCATGGCAGCTTCGTTTGGTCGATGATCCGCACCGACCAGGCGTCCTGCCCGTCGACCCACACGCTGCGGAACGGGGTTCCGTCGATTTTCATGGCACTTGGTTCCGGTGACTAAACGCGCTGGTGCAGCACGCACACCAGGGTGAACAACCGTCTTGCCGTCTCGAAATCGATGACGATCTTGCCGGCCAGGCGGTCCAGCATCAGCTGCGCGCCCTCGTTGTGCAGGCCGCGACGGCCCATGTCGATCGCCTGGATGCGCGCCTCGCGGCCTTCCTCGACCGCCTTGACATGGCTTTCGACCAGCATCTCGTAGTCCTTGATCAGGCCGCGGAACGGCCCCAGCGCCAGGGCGATGATCACCAGCGGCGCGTCGTCCATGCGGCGGACGTCGAACACCAGCCGGCCTTCCTGGACCGACAGGCGCAGCGCGTACGGGCCGCCGTACGGCGCTGCCACGCCCGGACGGGCACGCACCGGCGCGAACCGGTTCTCCGCCAGCAGGTCGGCGACCGCCTGCGCCCGATCGGCCTCCAGGATCGGCGAAAGCCGCGTCAGCGCCTCGCCGGCCAGCACGATGCGGGCCAGCCGGCCGGGCACGACGGCGAGGCCATCCGGCGTGGCGGCCGCCTCGACCGGCATCAGGATTTCGGCGCTGCTACGCATCCTCCTCGGTTTTCATCATCCCGAGCTTGAGCATCAGTCCGACCGCGATGCCCTTCAGCGGCCGGATCAGGGTGAGCGACATCACCATGGTCAGCGGCAGCCAGATCGCGGCATGGACCCACAGCGACGGCTGCCAGGTGCGCTCCACCCACAGCATCAATCCCACCACGATGTGGCCGACGACGAAGATGGTCAGGTATGGCGGCAGGTCGTCGGCGCGGACGCGGCCCAGCGGGGCCTCGCAGGCCGAGCAGTTGTCCACCACCCGCAGATAGCCGCGGAACAGATGCGCCTGGCCGCAGACCGGGCAAATCCCGCGGACGCCGCGCCACATGGCGGGTCCCCAGGACGGCATCGGCCAGCGTGCCGGCGCCTCGGTGCGGTCCGGCTGCCAGTTGGCAGGGGTCATGTCGGGCATGTCAGCCCTCCTGTTGTCGGGCCGGAAGCCCTGTTGTGCAGTGCAATATACTCGGCTGTGGTCAAGTTGGCGATCGAAACCTGCGGGTCGCCTGCGTCGTCGTCTTTATCCTGACTGTAATCTAGCCATGCGGCGGCGCAATTTCAGCCGCAATCGCCGATGATTTGCAACCGAACGCATGCTTGCCGTGCGCAGGCCGCGACACTACGAACATCCGCACCTGAAATCCGGCCGGCGATCCCGGCCGCCGCCGCACCGACAAGGACCCAAGATGAAGCTGCATGATGTGAAGGTGTACCCCTCCAAGGTGGCGCTGGCGCGCGAGGACCAGCTGGCCTGGAAGATCGCCGGCGTGGCGGCCGACAAGGTCGCGGTTCCGAAGGACACCGCGGAGATGATCGCGAACCGCATCATCGACAACGCTTCCGTCGCCATCGCCGCGATCAACCGCCGCCCGGTGGTCTCTGCCCGCGGCATGGCGCTGGGCCACGCCCGCAAGGGGGCCGCCACCGTGTTCGGCGTTGGCGGCGCCACCCGCGTCAGCCCGGAGTGGGCGGCCTGGGCGAACGGTACCGCGGTGCGCGAGCTGGACATGCACGACACCTTCCTGGCCGCCGACTACTCCCACCCCGGCGACAACGTCCCGCCCATCCTGGCGGTGGCGCAGACCATGGGGAAGTCCGGCCGCGACCTGATCCGCGGGCTGGCGACGGGCTACGAGATCCACATCGACCTGGTGCGCGCGATCTGCCTGCACGAGCACAAGATCGACCACATCGCGCATCTGTGCCCGGCCCAGGCCGCCGGCATCGGCACGCTTCTGGGGCTGAAGCAGGACGTGATCTACCAGGCGGTGCAGCAGGCTGTGCACGTCAGCTTCACCACCCGGCAGTCGCGCAAAGGCGAGATCAGCTCGTGGAAGGCCTACGCCCCCGCCCACAGCGGCAAGCTGGCGGTGGAAGCGGTCGACCGGGTGATGCGCGGCGAGGGCGCCCCCAGCCCGGTCTACGAAGGCGAGGACAGCGTCATCGCCTGGCTGCTGGACGGCCCGCAGGCGCATTACCAGGTGCCGCTGCCCGAGGCTGGCGAGGCCAAGCGCGCCATCCTGTCCAGCTACACCAAGGAGCACAGCGCCGAGTATCAAAGCCAGGCGCTGATCGACCTGGCTTTCCGCATGCGGCAGCAGATCTCCGACCTGGGCAAGATCGAGAAGATCGTGCTGCACACCAGCCACCACACCCACAACGTGATTGGCACCGGCGCCAACGATCCGCAGAAGATGGACCCGAAGGCGTCGCGCGAGACGCTCGACCATTCGATCATGTACATCCTCGCCGTCGCCCTGCAGGACGGCACCTGGCACCACGTCGACAGCTATGCCCCCAAGCGCGCCGCCCGCCGCGACACCGTGGCGCTGTGGAACAAGATCGAGACGCAGGAGGACGCGGAGTGGACGCTACCATTCGCGCGACCCGGAGAAGCTGGCCTTCGGCGGCCGCGTGGAGGTGCTGATGAAGGACGGCAGCCGGCTGGTGGACGAACTCGCGCTGGCCAACGCGCATCCGGGCGGGGCGAAGCCGTTCGGGCGCGACGACTACATCCGCAAGTTCCGCATCCTGACCGACGGCATCATCACGCCGCGCGAGTCCGCCCGCTTCCTGGAAGCGGCACAGAACGCCGCAGCCCTTCCGGCCGGCGAGCTGGACCAGCTGAACGTGGCGCTGCCGAAGGGCGCGCTGGAAGACAGCAAACCCGGCATCTTCTAACATTTCCGCAAGCGGTCAGGAGAGCGACATGAGCGACACCACTGCCGACAAGCCAACGGTCAACAAACCGAAGAAATCCGTGGCGCTGTCCGGCGTCACCGCCGGCAACACCGCGCTGTGCACGGTCGGGCGCACCGGCAACGATCTGCACTACCGCGGCTACGACATCCTCGACATCGCCGCCACCTGCGAGTTCGAGGAGCTGGCGCATCTGCTGGTCCACGGCACGCTGCCGAGCGCCGCCGAGCTGGCTGCCTACAAGACCAGGCTGAAGGCGTGGCGCGGCCTGCCAGCGGCGGTGCGCGCGGCGCTGGAGACCATTCCGGCGGCGGCGCATCCGATGGACGTGATGCGCACCGGCGTGTCCGCCCTCGGCTGCGTGCTGCCGGAGCGCGACGACCACAACATGCCCGGCGCGCGCGACATCGCCGACCGGCTGATGGCCTGCCTGGGGTCGATGCTGCTGTACTGGCACCACTGGTCGCAGAACGGCCGCCGCATCGAGGTGGAAACCGACGACGACACCATCGCCGCCCACTTCCTGCACCTGCTGCACGGCGCGGCGCCGCGGGCGAGCTGGGTGCGCGCGATGCACACCTCGCTGAACCTTTACGCCGAGCACGAGTTCAACGCCTCGACCTTCGCCTGCCGCGTGGTGGCGGGCACCGGGGCCGACATGTACTCCGCGATCACCGGCGGCATCGGCGCGTTGCGCGGGCCCAAGCACGGCGGCGCCAACGAGGTCGCCTTCGAAATCCAGAAGCGCTACGCCGGCGTCGCCGAGGCGGAGGCGGACATCCGCGCCCGCGTCGCCGCGAAGGAGGTGGTCATCGGTTTCGGCCACCCGGTCTACACGATCAGCGACCCGCGCAACCACGTCATCAAGGCGGTGGCGCTGGAGCTGTCGCAGGAGGCCGGCAACACGCGGATGTTCGAGATCGCCGACCGCATCGAGGCGGTGATGATGGACGCCAAGAAGATGTTCGCCAACCTCGACTGGTTCAGCGCGGTCTCGTACCACATGATGGGCGTGCCGACGGCGATGTTCACGCCGCTGTTCGTCATCGCCCGCACCGCGGGATGGAGCGCGCACATCATGGAACAACGCGTCGACAACAAGATCATCCGCCCGGCGGCGAACTACGTCGGGCCGGAGAACCTGGCGTTCGTGCCGCTCGCGCAACGCGTCTGACGACACCCTCCGGCGCCGGAACGCTGCGGCAGCAATGTCGCGGTGTTCGCTTTTTATTGACCAAGCCGCAAGTAATGAACGCTATTTAGTTGACATGCATATCCGCGACGGCAGATAGCGGAATTCGGCATGCACGAGGACGATTCGCGGTTCGCATCGCGGCCTCGGGCAGGTGCCGGACCGAGCAGCATGGTCGATGGGTCACATGGTCGATAGGTCGCACAGCCGTCGCCCCGCAGGACATCTGAAACCGGTCGCATCAACGTACGGCAATCAGGAGTTCAACGACGTGAGCAACGAAGAGACCAAGGCCCCGCGGGCATTGTCGATGGCGATCAAGGCCGCCGCGAAGAAGGCTGCCGCGGCACCGAAGAAGGCTGCCGCGGCACCGAAGAAAGCTGCCGCCCCGGCGAAGAAGCCTGCGCCGGCTGCCGCGAAGGCGAAGCCGGCTGCCAAAGCCGCGGCGTCTGCCAAGAAGGCGGCTCCGCCGAAGGCGGCGGCGAAGAAGGCGGCACCTGCACCGACGAAGGCGGCTCCGAAGGCTGCCGCTGCGCCGAAGGCCGCGGCCCCCGCCAAGAAGGCGGCACCTGCGAAAGCCGCTGCGGCCCCGAAGGCGGCTCCCAAGGCCGCCGCGATGCCGGCCAAGAAGCCTGCCGCCAAGCGCAAGGCCACCGGCGCCTCGGCTGGCTGATCCATGCCGTCCTGCGCAGGTTGAACTGCGCGGGACGACCACGCTTTCAGGGTGATGTGCCGAGCAGGTCCTGCACCTGGGCGCCGGTCAGCAATCTTGGCCGATGCGCGCGCAGCAGCAGGAAAAGCCGGGCGGCTTCCTCCGTTTCTTCGGCGGCATAAACGGAGTCGGTCAGCGTGCGGCCGGACACCACCGGGCCGTGGTTGGCCAGCAGCACGGCGCTGGCGTCGAGCGCTGCGGCATAGATCGCCGGTTCCATCGCCGGATCGCCCGGGCGGTAGTACGGCACCACCGGCATGCGCGCGCCGACCCGCATGACGAAATACGGCGTTAGCGGCGGGATCGGGGCCGTTTGGTCCACATCCGGCAGGCACGCCACCGCGGTCGCCATCGTCGAGTGCAGGTGCACCACCGCGCCGGCCTGCGGGCGGGCCCGATAGAAGGCGCGGTGCATGAACACCTCCTTGGAAGGCCGGTCGCCGCCGACGTGGTTGAAGTCCGCGTCCAGCCTGGCGACGCGCGCGGCGTCCAGCCGGCCCAGGCACGAGTTGGTCGGCGTGATCAGGTAGCCGCCGTCCACCCGCAGGCTGATGTTGCCGGCGCTGCCCACCGAGAACCCGCGCGCGAACAGGCTGGCGGACAGCTCGACCAGCAGGTCGCGCGATGCGTTCTCGTCCATCACGCGCCCGCCTTGCACACGCCCGCCGGGGCGAACGCCTTCAGGAAGAAATCCGGCGCGCCGAAGTTGCCCGACTTCAACGCCAGCCGCATCGGCGCCGAGCGCCCCTCGGCGTAGGTCCACGGCACCCCCGGGTCGATCTCGGCGCCGATGCGCAGGCGCCGCACCCCCAGCCGCCCGACCACCGCCCCGGCCGTCTCGCCGCCCGCCACCACCAGGCGGCGCACGCCGGCCTCGACCAGCCCGGCGGCGATGCCGGCCATGGCGCGTTCCACCAGCGCACCGGCGGCGTCACGTCCCAGTCGGGCCTGCAGGGCCGCCACCTTGTCCGGCGGCGCGGAAGCGGCGATCACCACCGGCGTGTCGCCCAGCTGGCCCGCTGCCCATGCCAGCGCGTGCGCAACCAGCGCGTCGGCATCCGGCAGCGCCAGCGCGTCCAGCTCCAGGGTCGGCACGTGGGCGCGGGCGTTGGCGATCTGGAACAGGGTCGCGCGCGAGCACGACCCCGCCAGCACCGCGGCATGGCCAGCGACCGGCGGCAACAGGCCGGGATCGCCGGCGGCGGCCAGCAGCCCGGCGGCGCGGTAGTTGTCCGGCAGCCCGAGGGCCACGCCCGAGCCGCCGGTGATCAGCGCATGGCTCGCCGCCGCCCGGCCGATGGCGCGCAGATCGTCGTCGGTGACGGCATCGACGATGGCGTAGCGGCGGCCTTGTTCCGCCAGCACGGTCATGGCGCGGCGGATGGCGGCGTCGCCCTTGTGGACGGTGGCGAACGGCACCAGCCCGACGGTGCCGGTCGTCTGCCGCGACAGCACCCGCACCAGGTTGGCATCGGTCATCGGCGTCAGCGGATGCTTCTCCATGCCGCTTTCGTTCAGGAGCGTGTTGCCCACGAACAGATGACCCTGGAAGACGCTGCGGTTGTTGGCGGGGAAGGCCGGGCAGGCCAGCGCGAAGCCGGCGCCGAGGGCCGCCAGCAGCGCGTCCGCCACCGGGCCGATGTTGCCGTCGGCGGTGCTGTCGAAGGTGGAGCAATACTTGAAGAAGATCTGCCGGCAGCCGGCACCTTGCAGCCAGGCCAGCGCCGCCAGGCTGCCCTGCACCGCTTCGACCACCGGCGCGGCGCGCGACTTCAGCGCGATGACGACGGCGTCGGCGTCGGGCATGCCGTCGATGTCGGCCGGCACGCCGATCAGCTGCACCGTGCGCATGCCTTGGCGCACCAGGGTGGATGCCAGGTCGGTGGCGCCGGTGAAGTCGTCCGCGATGCAGCCGAGAATGAGCAATTCTGCCTCCCTGCCGGCGAGGTCAGCCCGGCAAGGCGAGAATGTCGCGGTGGCCGACGCGGATGGCAAGCCGGCGCGCCGTGATCTGCCGCCGGCGGGCGTGTTCCCAGGCGCCGATGGCGGTCCTGCGCGCGGCGGGCCGGGACAGCGCCACGTCGGCAAACGACCCCGCCAGCTTCAGCAGCATCCCGGTGGCGCCGCGCGGGATGTGCCAGTCCGACCGTGCCGACCGCACGGTGAAGCCATGCCGTCGCAGAGCACCTTGCAGCACGGCCGGTGCCGTCGGGCCGAGTGCGCGGCCGAAGCCCTTGTCGCGTGTCTGGTCGCGCCGGAACGCCTTGTCGATCGCAAGGTCGAGCGGGTGCGGCGGCAGGATGGCGTCACGGCCGTCCACCGACAGGCATGCCAGCAATGGAACGCGCAGTCCGGCCGCGAACCGTCGGACCCAGGCCGCCGACACCAGGTCGAGCAGCGCGCTGCACACCGCCGCATCCTGCCCGGACAGGTCGGGCGCGCCGTCGGCGAGGTCGGCCACCCGTGCCGTGACCCGCCACCTGCCGGAAGCCGACACGAGCAGCAGCGTTGCGGCCGTTCCGGTCACCTCCATGCCCCGTGCCTCGCCCCAGTCGGCGATGTTCCGCATGGCGCGGCCCAGCAGAACCGGGTCCGCATCCACCAGGGTCCATCGCTGGTCACGCCCGATCAACGGCGCCAGCCAGCGGAACAGGCTGCCGGTGCCGGCGCCCATGTCCAGCAGGCGCGGACGCTCGGGCAGGGCCGCGGCCAACGCCCGGGCCAGCGCCGGGCTGCGGGCGGCGGCATCGAAACTTTCACGCAGCGCCAGCCAGCCGCCGTCGAAGGTTTCGTTCAACTGGCGATGGCCTGGGCAAAGGCGCGCGCCTGTGCCGGCCAGTCCGGCAGCGCGCGACCGAGCGTCCAGGCGTGGGCGGCCATGTCGCGGCGCAGCTCGGCGTCGAAGATCAGCCGGCGCAAGGTCTTGGACAAGGTCGCCAGGTCGCCAACCGGGCACACCGCGCCGGCTTGCGGCGTGACCAGCCTGCCTGCCGCGCCGCCGTCGGTGACGACCACCGGCAGGCCCCGGGCGAGCGCCTCGGCGACGGCCATGCCGTAGCCCTCGTAATGCGTCGCTAGGGCGAACAGGTCGGCCGACTGCCACAGCGCCTCAAGTGCTTCGTCCACCACGGTTCCGGCGAAGCGGACGCGCTGGCTGACGTGCAGCTGTTCGGCCAGGGCCTGCAACGATCGTCCGGTCACGCTGTCCAGCTCGCCACCGGCGACCGTCAGCCGCCAGTCGAGATCGAACAGCTTCGCCAAAGCGGTCAGCAGCAGGTCGTGGCCCTTGCGCGGGATCAGCGTGCCGACCGCCAGGATGTGGCAGGTGGCCGCGCCGGAACCGGGGCTGCGCCGCGCCGGGCCTGTGCCGGGCACCACCACGGCGATGCGCTCGGCCGGAACGGCGAAGTCGGCGGCCAGGGTGGCGGCGGTGACGTCGGACGTGACGACGATGCGCGGCAGGCGGGCGAACAGCCCGGTTTCCAGCCGGCGCAGCTCGACGGCATCGGGTTCCGGCAGGCCGGCTTCCAGGCAGGTCGGATGGTGGATCAGCCCCACCGCCGCGCGCGCCGCGAACTCGTCGGCCACGGCCGCGAAGGCGGGCAGGGCGAGGCCGTCGATCACCGGCACGGCCCCTGTGGGCAGGTTGTCCCATGCGGTCCGCGCCGCCTGCCGCGCGGCATCGTCGGGCAGTGGATACTGCCCGCCCAGTTCGGCCACCGTTACGGTGTGGCCAAGTTCGCGCAGGCCCCGGACGATGGCACGGTCGTAGCCGTAGCCGCCGGACACGGTGTCAAACGGCCCCGGCACCAGCAGGGCTGCGTGCATCAGCCGGCCCCGCCTTCGCCGGTGTGGCCCTCGATGGGGCGGTCCTCGCCGATGCGGCCCTCATACGCCGCCCAGGCCACCGGGCTTTCCCGCAGCACCACCTTCAATCCCGTCACCGCCAGACCGCCCGCACCCATGCCGCCGGCCTGCAGGCTGTCTGCCAGCAGGCCGAAGATATGAAAAGCCATGTATTCGGTGGTGGTGTTGCGCGCCGCCAGCGCCGGCACCTCGTCCAGGTTGCGGTAGTCGACGCCGTCCAGGATGCGGCGCAGCTCGACCTTGGCCAGGCCGATGTCGATCAGCAGGTTCAGCCGGTCCAGCCGCGGCGCGCGGAACTCCGCCTCGATTGCGTAGGTGGCGCCGTGCAGGCGCTGGGCGGGGCCGAACGCCTCGCCCTGGAAGCTGTGGGCGATCATGATGTGGTCGCAGACGGTCAGGCTGAACATGGGGGGTTCCTGTAGGTGACCACGTGGCACAGCCCGCCGGACAGCAGGCGGGGCATGGCCGCGGGCAGGGCTTCGAAGTCGGTCGGCGGCTCCAGCAGCACATCGAACACCGGGTCGGCAAGAAGTGCCAGCGCCGCCGCCAGCCGCTGCGTGTGGGTGCGGCGGCCGCGCATCGTGCCCCCGATGCTGCCGACCTGGCTGGACACCAGGCGCAGGCGGCGCTGGTGGAACGCCTCGCCCAGCGGCACCGCCGGGCTGCGGTCGCCGAACCAGCTGGCCTCCACGATGCGACCCTCGAAGGCGGCGCGGTCGAGCGCCAGGCGCAGCCCCGCCTCGCTGGCCGAGGCGTGCACGATCAGCTCCTGATCCGCCGGCGCGTCGTCCGGTCCGGCGAAGTCGCAGCCGAACGCGCGGGCCAAGGCGGCGCGGGCGGGGTCGATGTCGATCACGGTCACCCGGGTGGCCGGGATGCGCGCCAGCAGGGCGGCGGCAAGCAGCCCGACCACGCCGGCGCCGATCACCGCCACGCGTTCGCCCATCAGCGGCGCCGCGTCCCAGGCGATGTTGAGCGCGGTTTCCATGTTGGCGGCCAGCACCGCGCGCGCGGTCGGCACGGCGTCGGGCACGGGCACGCACATCGCCGCCGGCGCCAGCAGCAGGTCCTGGTGCGGCGCCAGCACGAACACCCGTTGGCCGTTGTCCAGCACGCCGACGCCGGCATAGCCGTATTTGACCGGAAACGGGAAGCTGCCGCCCATCAGCGGCGCCGCCATGACGGCGTATTGCGACGGCGGCACCCCGCCTGCGAACACCAGCGCCTCCGTCCCGCGGGAGATGCCGGTGGCCAGCATGCGCACCGGCACATGGCCGCAGGTGGGCACCAGCGTCTCGCCGCGGATTTCGCAGCGTCCGGGGGCGACGGTCCACAGCGCGCGTGCGGTGGTCATGGCGAGCGGGTCTGCACCGCGCGGTCCAGCGCCACGTCCAGCAGCAGGTCGCGGCCGAGCTGGTAGGGCGTCCATTCCAGCCGGCGGCCCTGCTGCGGGGTGTCCACGCCGGGCAGGGAGAAGGCGGGGATGCCGGCGCCCAGCAGCAGCGGCGCGATGGTCACGTGCAGGCGGTCTAGGCAGGACTGGGCGATGAAGCGCGACACCGTCATGCCGCCGCCTTCCACGAACACCCGGCGCAGCCCGCGCGCGCCCAGCGCCCGCAGCACGGCCGCGCAATCCAGCCCGCCGCCGGGCACGCGCGGCAGCGCCAGCACGGCAGCACGGCCCAGCCGGGCAGGTCCCGGTACATCGTCAGCCGCCAGCACCAGCGTGGTCGGGTCCTGAAAGACGCCGTAGGCGGCGCCCAGCCGGCGTTCCGGGTCGATCACCACGCGCACCGGAGAAAGCCCGGCGCAGCGCCGCGTGGTCAGCTTGGGGTCGTCGGCGTGGACGGTGCCGGCGCCCACCACCACGGCGTCGCACAGCGCGCGCAGCCGGTGGGTGTGCAGGATGTCGGCCTCCCCGCTGATCCAGAAGGACTGCCCGGACAGGGTGGCGATGCGCCCGTCCAGCGTCTGGGCGATGCGGCCGATGACGTACATGCCGTCCGCGCAGGCAGGCGGAGCGATCAGCCCGGCATATAGCGGCGTGTCGGCGGCGCACCCGGGCGCACGCGCCAGGACGCGCTGCCAGCCGGCGTCGCTGAGCTCACCCGGGATCGTGACAAAGGCGTCGGTCGTTACGGTCTGCATGACAGGTGGTCGCGTATCACGCGCGGGCGGACAGCGCCACCGGCGACGGGCTGCGGTTGTCGGCCAGCGCACCCTTGGCATCGTAGCGCGGCGACCGCGCCATCGCCCTGGGAGCGGCCCTGGCGATGCTGCCGATGACCCGGCGCTGGGCGGCGATGGCGCGTTCCAGCAGCTTCTTGTTCTCCGCCGCCAGGTCGCGCAGGCGGCGGGCTATGTCGGCCACGTCGCGCGGCGGAGGCCCGCCCGGCCGGCCCGTCGCGGCCAGCCGGGCATGGGCGGCGGCGAACCGCCCGGCCGCCTCGCGCTTGGCGTCCAGCAAGGCGGCGGCGGCGACGAAGTCGACCGCGGCCAGGGCCGTGTTCTCCCGCGCCAGGGCTTCGGACAGCAGGGTCGCGGCGCGCATCAGCTCGGTCGTCATGGCAACATCCTTCACGGGGCTTCCTCGCGCGCCTTCTGGGCGCCCTCCTGCATCTGCAGCATCTGGCGGAACACCGGCGCCGCGATCCCCAGGCCGCCGTGGCTGGCGACCTGCTTGGCCATCTCCTGCGTCATCATCGGGCGCCAGGTGGACTCCGCGGCGCCGCCGCCGAAGACCGACTTGCCGTGGTCCACCGTGGCGAACATCGGCGCCAGCAGCTGGCCCAGGGCCATCGCCTCGAACGCCTGCGCCGCCTTCCACATCTTCGCGGCACCCGGCTGGGCCAGGGTCGCGGCATCGGGCAGGGCAGGCGCGGTCAGGATGTTCATCAGCGCACCTGCAGCTCGGCCTGCAGCGCGCCGGCGGCCTTGATGGACTGCAGGATGCTGATCATGTCGCGCGGTCCCACCCCCAGCGCGTTCAGGCTGGTCACCAGGTCGCGCAGGGTCACGTTGCCGCGCAGGATGCCCAGCTTCTTGTCGGCGCTGTCGTCGATCTGGATGTCCGTGCGCGGCACCACGACGGTGCGGCCGTCCGAGAACGGCGCCGGCTGGCTGACCTCCGGCGTCTCGGTGACGCGGATGGTCAGGTTGCCCTGCGCGATGGCCACCGTGCTGACGCGCACGTTGGCGCCCATGACGATGGTGCCGCTGGCCTCGTCGATCACCACCAGGGCGGCGTTGTCGGGTTCGACCCGCAGCATCTCGACGCGCGCCAGGGTGTCGACCACGTCGCGCCCGGCCAGGTTCAGCGCCACCGTGCGCGGGTCGTTCGCGGTGGCGACGTTGGCCCCCAGCGCCCGGTTGATCGCGTCCGCGATGCGCCGCGCCGTGGTCAGGTCCGGGTTGCGCAGGCCCAGCCGGACGGCGTTGCGGGTGGCCAGCTGGAAGCCGACCTCGCGTTCCACCGTGGCTCCGTTGGCGATCCGGCCCGCGGTCGGCACGCCCCGGCTGACCGAGGCCGCGGCCCCGCGGGCGGCGATGGCGCCGGTGGTCAGCGCGCCCTGGGCGACCGCATACGATCTGGCGTTCCTGGTCGCGCGTGTTCACCCCCAGCCGCTCCAGCATGCCGATCAGCGACTGGCGGGTGAACACCGCGGAGTCCAGCTTGTCGCCAGTGCCGTTCAGCCCGACCACCAGGCCGTAGCCGACCAGCTGGTTGGTCCGCACGCCCTCCATGTCGGCGATGTCCTTGATCCGCACCTGGGCCTGGGCGTCGGCCGCGACGATCGTTCCGCAGCACAGCCAGACCAGCGCGGGCAGGAGGAAGCGCGAACGCGGGGATGAGTGATATGTCACGAATGAACGTCCTGGCCGGGCATCCGGCGAATGAACCAAGTGTCAATGAATGACGCCCATCCTGCCGGAGCAAGGTGGCGCCCAACATCACGCAAGCCGCATGCCAGGCAAAAGCCGCAGCAATGTGGCAATTCTGGCGTCGGGGCCACCCGGCTGAAACTGCCGCCCGGCAAAAAGGAGTCCGGCCATGACGATCTTCGCCTTCGCACCAGGTGGCGCCGCCAGGCTGCGTCCGACGGCACCCGCGCGCTGGTCGTCCGGCACGCAGGCAAACGAAGGCGGCACCTTCCGGGTGCCCGATGCCGCGGCGTTCGAGGCGGCGCCATCCGAGGTCAACGCTTCGGCGGAAACGGCGCTGTCTGCCGCCATACGGCAACCCGATGCCGCCGCCGAGCGCCGCAACCGCGCGGCCCGCCGCCATGGCCAGGACCTGCTGGCCGAGCTGGCGCAGCTGCAGCACGGCCTGCTGGGACATGGGGACGGCGGCCAAACGACGCTGGCGCGGCTGGCCGGGCTGGCGAGCGCGATGCCGGCGGCCGACGATCCGCGCCTGGGCGAAATCCTCGACGGCATCGTTCTGCGCGCCCAAGTGGAAATCGCACGGCGGTTGCAACCATAACGATCTGCCGTCCCCACCGGCGTAAGCCGACCGATATGACAACGCCTTGTTAAATTATGACTTGGCTCTTGGCTGGGCAGTTTGGCCTGCGTATAAGCCGCATCGACCGGACGGTCCCTGATCGGCTGCCAGCGCAGGCTCGTTTCTGCTTCATGTTGCGCAACGAACGGTGTGACTGGCTGCCACCGCCTGACCGCCAGCGGCATGTCGCTGCGGACCCGGCGCAACGATGCAGGAACGCCAGGCATGATGGTTACGCTGCCACACGACTACCGCCCCTCGGATGTCGAGGAGTTCATGAATCCCCAGCACGTCGAATATTTCCGCCTGAAGCTGCTGCGTTGGCGCTCCGACCTGCTGCGCGACGCCGACGACACGCTGGCCAGCCTGTCGGAAGGCGGCATCCACGAAGCCGACATCACCGACCGCGCCAGCGTGGAAACCGACCGGGCGCTCGAACTCCGCACCCGCGACCGCGCCCGCAAGCTGATCAACAAGATCGACCAGGCCCTGCAGCGCATCGAGAACGGCAGCTACGGCTTCTGCGACGAAAGCGGCGAACCCATCAGCCTGCGCCGCCTGGAGGCCCGCCCCATCGCCACCATGTCGATCGAGGCCCAGGAGCGCCACGAACGCATGGAGCGCGTTCACCGCGACGATTGAAGGCCGGTCTGCCGCGGCTGCCCGTTGCCGCCGGCGTGGGTGCGTGCCAGGCTTGAAAGCCATGTCGGTGAGGTTGGACCTGTGACGTACATCATCGCCAGCCGCACCAACGTCTACACCGGCAGCCCGCTGGACCGCGCCAACGAACGGCGCGACGACGCCGGCTGGATCGCGGAAGCTTTCGCCGCGTCCGACAGCCTGTTCGCGCCGGTGTGGCGGGCGCGCAACCTGATGCGCGGCGTGCCGTCCGGCCAGCCGCAGGCGGTGCTGCTGGAGGGCACGGCCGCGGCGGCGCTGCGCCAGGAGGCGGCCCATTGGGCATTTCTGGGCCTGCAGGACGGCCGACCCGTGTTTGCGCTGGATGTCAGCGGGCACGACGACCCGGGCGTGCTGGTGGGGGCGGCGGAAGCCGGGTTCACCGATCTGCGTGCCGTCGCCGGCGCCCTGCCCAACCCCGACGCGTCGATGCTGGCACATGCCCGCGGGCTGATGCACTGGCGCACCAAACACCGTTTCTGCGGCATCTGCGGCGGCACCTGCGAGCCGCGCAGTGCCGGCAACGCCATGGCCTGCACCGGCTGCAAGGCGCAGCACTTCCCGCGCACCGACCCCGCCGTCATCATGCTGGTGCACGACGACGGCCGCGCCCTGCTGGGCCACTCGACCCGCTTTCCCAACTCCACGATGTACTCCACCCTGGCCGGCTTCGTCGAACCCGGTGAAAGCCTGGAGGAGGCGGTGGCGCGCGAGGTGTTCGAGGAGTCGGGCGTGCGCTGCGCTGAGGTGCAGTATCATTCCAGCCAGCCCTGGCCGTTCCCCGGCTCCATCATGCTCGGCTTCTACGCCCGCGCGCTGACCACCGACATCACCATCGACCCCGCCGAGATCGCCGACGCGCGCTGGTTCAGCCGCGACGAGATGCGCCGCTGCGACGAGCTCGGCTTCAGCCTGCCGCGCGCGGACAGCATCGCCCGCCGCCTGATCGAGGACTGGATCGCCGCGGAATGAAGTTCCTCCCCGTGCTGGCGCTGCTGTTGCCGACTGCCTGCGGCCCGGCGCCGGGCAGCTATCCCATGCCTGACGAACAATGCCGCAAGGTCGTCTTCAGCGATCCTGCCGTGCTCGAGCGCGAGTCGAGATACGTCGGCGTGCAGAACACCAACACCGCCTCGCTTGACGCCGAAGAGTCGGCCCTGAAGCGCGACACCTATCTCCGCTGCATGCGTGCCAACGGCCGCGCCCCGCTGGGCGGCGTGGAACCGGTCCGGCCGAACTGACCGCCGAGCATCACACCATCGCTCGACCGGTCAGCTGTTCCAGGGTGCGCAGCGGGGAGCGGCTGGGAAGCGTCATCGCGGTGGCGGGCAGATAGAAGGTCTGTTCCAGGGCGAAGCGGCCCGCCATGGCGGCGTGCATGACCTGGTCGGTGAAGCACATCCAGGTGGTGCCGGGCGGGAACGACACTCCCAGTTGCGGCGAGTCTTTCTGGTAGGCCTCGTCCATCTTGGCGGTGTCGTGCAGGCCCAGCATGGCCTGGTCGTAGGCGCTGCGGGACCCCTTGGTCAGACCCAGCGTCGCCATCGCCCAGGCCTGGCCGGGCAGCAGCGGGCGGAGTTTCGGCAGGAAGCGCTGCGCCATGTCGGTGAACGGCTCGCCGACCCGCCATTCGCGCGCGGTGCCGTCGGGGGCGATGTTGCTGAACACCCGCAGGATGCGCCGGCCGCGCAGGGGGCGGGACGGAAACGCGTCCACGTGCAGCCGGCGGTCGTCGTGGCGCGGCGAAGTCGCGCGGCCGCTGATCTCGACGGGGCGGAAGCTGGTGCGGGCGCGTTGCAGGCTGGCGGCATAGGCCGGCACCAGGCCGCGGACCAGGGTTTCGGCTGCGCGCCCGAAGCGGTCGATCATGGCGGACAGCGCCGTGCGTTCCTCGCCCTCTGTGTCGGTGCCGTGGCAGCGGCCGGTGGCGGGGTCGAAGCTGATGTTCTTGCGCGCGCCGCTGGCGGTGTCCGGAGCGCAAAACCGGTCTTCGCCGGCATCGAGCGTGAACGGCAGCAGCGGCAGCACCACCACGTGGCCGGTTTCGAGCGCCGTTGCGGTGCGCGCCTGGTCGTCGGCCGGGAACGGGCCGTCCCATGCGGTGATCTGCAGTTCGGCCAATGCGGAGTTGCGGTCCACTGGTTCATCCCGGTTAAGGTTTGCGGCCAATAAAGGACCGCGCGTCGCCGCGTGCAACCGCAGCATGCGAAATCCGAAGGTTTCAAGCCGGTGTTTTTCACGCTATGGCGCAACGCACCATGAATGCCTCGATCGCAGCCACGAAAGCAGACCCCATCCGGCCCGAGGCTCCGGCAGGGCCGCTGCCGGCCTACCGCGCCCGCGTGGCCGCCGGCGTGTGGGCCGAGGACGCCTCGCAAAGCGCGGCAGCCGAACGTTTGCAGCAGCTATGGTCGATGTTGCGCGGCTACGACCCGGCGCCGCATCCACCGGAACGAACCGGTTTCCTGGCACGATGGTGGCGACACCGGAGGGATGCCGGCCTGTCGGCGCCGCACGGCCTCTATCTGGTCGGCAACGTCGGCCGCGGCAAGTCGATGCTGATGGACCTGTTCTTTGAGCAGGCGCAGGTGCCCCGCAAGCGCCGCATCCATTTCCACCGCTTCATGCAGGACGTGCACGCCGACCTGCACGCCTGGAAGCACGCCCATCCCGAGGCCTCCGACCCCATTCCGGCATTGGCCGATGCGCGGGCGGCGCGGGCGGCGCTGCTGTGCTTCGACGAGTTCCAGGTCAACGACATCGTCGACGCCATGATCCTCGGCCGGCTGTTCCAGGCGCTGTTCGACCGTGCGGTGGTGGTGGTCGCCACGTCCAACATCGCGCCGGACGACCTGTTCCGCGGCCAGCCCGGCCGCGACGCGTTCCTGCCGTTCATCGCTGTCCTGAAGGCGCATCTGGACGTGGTGGCGATCGACGACGGACGGGATTTCCGCCGTGCCCGGCTACTCGACATGGCCACCTGGCATGTCCCGGCCGGCGCCCGCGCAGAGCAGGCGCTGGATGCCGCCTTCGACGCGCTGACCGGCCATGCCAAGCCGAAGTCCGAGACTCTGACGGTAATGGGGCGCAGGCTGGTGGTGCCGTTGGCCGCCAAGGGCGTCGCGCGCCTAGATTTCCAGGCGCTGTGCGGCCAGCCGCTGGGCGCCGGCGACTACCTGGCGCTGGCTGCGTGCTACCACGCCGTCATCCTGGACGCGATCCCGCGCCTGGCGCCGGGCAACCACGACGAGGCGCGACGCTTCATCACCCTGATCGACACGCTGTACGACCATCGTGTGAAGCTGGTCGCCTCGGCCGACGCGGTGCCCGACCAGCTTTACGAGCGCGGCGAGGGCGCGCGGGCGTTCGAACGCACGGCCTCGCGGCTGATGGAGATGCAGAGCCGGGAATATCTGGCACTGCCGCACCTGTCCTGACCCACGTTCCTGGGTCGGTCCGTCCCTGTCTTGCCCCAAAATCACCGATGGGCTAGCTAAACATGCCTTTCGGGGCCGTCATGCGGTCGATTGGGCCGTTTGGCGGTCCACCCGGCGGGCATCGCTGTTCTGACACCACGCCACGCTCCCAAAGGACCAATTGGAATGGCACGCAACAAGATCGCCCTCGTCGGCGCCGGCAACATCGGCGGCACCCTGGCCCATCTGGTCGGGCTGAAGGAGATGGGCGACGTCGTGCTGTTCGACGTGTTCGGCGGTGTCGCGGCCGGCAAGGCGCTGGACATCATGCAGTCCGGGCCGGTGGACGGCTTCGACAGCGTGATGGTCGGCACCTCGGACTATGCCGCCATCGCCGGGTCGGACGTGGTGATCGTCACCGCCGGCTTCCCGCGGATGCCCGGCATGAGCCGCGACGACCTGCTGACCAAGAACGCCGGCGTGGTGGCCCAGGTGGCCGAGGGCATCAAGGCGCATTGCCCGGACGCCTTCGTCATCGTCATCACCAACCCGCTGGACGTGATGGTGTGGGTGATGCAGCAGAAATCCGGCCTGCCGGCGCAGAAGGTGGTCGGCATGGCCGGCGTGCTGGACAGCAGCCGCTTCCGGCTGTTCCTGGCGCAGGAATTCGACGTTTCGGTGGAGGATGTGAACGCCTTCGTGCTGGGCGGCCACGGCGACACCATGGTGCCGTTGATCCGTTATTCGACCGTCGCCGGCATCCCGGTGCCCGACCTGATCACCATGGGCTGGACCACGCAGGAGAAGATCGACGCGATCTGCGCCCGCACCGCCAACGGCGGCGGTGAAATTGTGAAACTGCTGGAGCGGGGCAGCGCCTTCTACGCGCCGGCCGCCAGCGCCATCGCCATGGCAGAGGCCTACCTGAAGGACAAGCGCCGGGTGCTGCCCTGCGCGGTGATGCTGAACGGCGAATACGGCATGAAGGACTTCTACGTCGGCGTGCCGGTGGTCATCGGCAGGAACGGCGTCGAGAAGATCATCGAGGTGAAGCTGACCGCCGCCGAGCAGGCCGCCTTCGACAAGTCGTGCGACGCCGTGCGGGGCCTGATCGAGGATTTCAAGAAGTTGGGCGTGTGACCGCATGAACATTCATGAATACCAGGCCAAGGAACTGCTGAAGACCTACGGCGTGGCAGTGCTGGAAGGCCACGTCGCCTGGACCGGCGAGGAAGCCGCCGAAGCGGCGCGCAAGCTGCCCGGGCTGGTCTATGTGGTGAAGTCGCAGATCCATGCCGGCGGCCGCGGCGCCGGGCACTTCGCCGAGGACCCGATCGGCAAAGGTGGCGTCCGCATCGCCAAATCCGTCGAGGACGCGCAGGCGGCGGCCGAGGCGATGATCGGCCACACGTTGGTGACCAAGCAGACCGGCGCCGCCGGGCGGCGGGTCAACCGTGTGTACGTGGAAGCCGGCTGCGACATCGCCCGCGAGCTGTACCTGTCGCTGCTGATCGACCGCGCCACCGCGCGCGTGACCATCATGGCGTCCACCGAGGGCGGCATGGAGATCGAGGAGGTGGCCGAGCACCACCCGGAGAAGATTCTGCGCGTCGCCATCGACCCGGCCGCCGGGTCGTGGCCGTTCCAGGCGCGCGAGCTGGCTTATGCGCTCGGCCTGACCGGCAAGCAGATCGGCTCGTTCGGGAAGTTCGTCGCCAGCCTGTACAAGGCGTTCATCGACCTGGACTGCGCCATCGTGGAGATCAACCCGCTGGTGGTGACTGGCGCCGGCGACATCGTGGCGCTGGATGCCAAGGTCAGCTTCGACGACAACGCGCTGTACCGCCATCCCGAGATCGAGAAGTTGCGCGACGAGGCGGAGGAGGATTCCAAGGAGCTGGAGGCCGCCAAATACAGCCTCAACTACGTGACCTTGGACGGCGTGATCGGCTGCATGGTCAACGGCGCTGGCCTGGCGATGGCGACGATGGACATCATCAAGCTGTACGGCTCCTCGCCGGCCAACTTCCTCGACGTCGGCGGCGGGGCGACGAAGGAGCGGGTGACGGCCGCCTTCAAGATCATCCTGTCCGATCCCAACGTGGAGGGCATCCTGGTCAACATCTTCGGCGGCATCATGCGCTGCGACGTGATCGCCGAGGGCGTGGTGGCGGCGGCGCGCGAGGTTAGCCTGAACGTGCCGCTGGTGGTGCGGCTGGAGGGCACCAACGTGCAGCTCGGCAAGGACATCATGGCGCAGTCCGGCCTGCCGATCATCTCGGCGGACAACCTCGCCGACGCCGCTGAAAAAGTGGTCAAGGCCGTGAAGGAAGCTGCGTGATGGCGGTTCTCGTCGACGGCAACACAAAGGTCATCACCCAGGGCTTCACCGGCGCCCAGGGCACCTTCCACTCCGAGCAGGCAATCGCCTACGGTACCAAGGTCATGGGCGGCGTCACCCCGGGCAAGGGCGGATCGCGGCATCTGGACCTGCCGGTGTTCGACACCGTGCTGCAGGCGGTGTCGGCCACCGGCGCCAACGCGACCGCCATCTACGTGCCGCCGCCGTTCGCAGCCGACGCCATCCTGGAGGCGATCAACGCCGAGCTGGCGCTGATCGTGTGCATCACCGAGGGCATCCCGGTTCTGGACATGGTGCGGGTGAAGCGCGCGCTGTCGGGCAGCCGGTCGGTGCTGGTCGGGCCGAACTGCCCCGGCGTCATCACGCCGGACGCCTGCAAGATCGGCATCATGCCGGGCCACATCCACAAGCGCGGCAAGGTCGGCATCGTCTCGCGCTCCGGCACGCTGACGTACGAGGCGGTGGCGCAGACTACGGCGGCCGGCCTGGGCCAGAGCAGCTGCGTCGGCATCGGCGGCGACCCGGTGAAGGGCCTGGACTTCATCGAGGTGCTGGAGATGTTCCTGGCCGACGCCGAGACCGAGGCCATCATCATGATCGGCGAGATCGGCGGCCAGAGCGAGATCGACGCCGCCGAGTTCATCGCCCGCAGCGGCACGAAGAAGCCGGTGGTCGGCTTCATCGCCGGCGCCACGGCACCCCCCGGGCGGCGCATGGGCCATGCCGGCGCCGTGATCAGCGGCGGGCGCGACACCGCGGCGGCGAAGTTCGAGGCGATGCGCCTGGCCGGCATCCATGTGGCGGAAAGCCCGGCGGCGCTCGGCAGCACGATGTTGCTGGCCTTGGGCGGCTGAACGCGCCCGGCAACCCTGGTATGCCTGCGCGGCGCCAGGGGCGTGCCTATGTTTGGGGCCAGGCGGGGTAGACACCTGCCGGTCAGCATGAGGGAAGCTCCATGGCAGGCGTCGACATCATCGCCACCGCGTTCAACGGCGCCAACGCGGCGTTCATCGCCGACCTGTACGCGCGCTGGGCGGCCGATCCAGCCGCGGTTGACCCAAGTTTCGCCGAGTTGTTCGCCGCCCTAAACGACGAGTCTCGTGCGGTGCTGTCCGATGCCGCCGGCGCGTCTTGGGCGCCGCGGCATTTCGATGTCGGCGAGCCTGAGCCTGCCAAGCCGGCAGCCAAGGGCGCGAAGGCCGCTAAGCCCGAAGCGCCCGTCGCAGACCCGGAGCAGGTCCGCGCCGCCACCAAGGACAGCCTCCGCGCGCTGATGATGGTTCGCGTCTACCGCGTTCGCGGCCATCTGGAAGCCCGTCTCGACCCCTTGGGCTTGCAAGTGCCAAAACCGCATCTGGAGCTGGACCCGGCCACCTACGGCTTCACCGAGGCCGACATGGACCGGCCGGTGTTCCTCGACCACGTGCTCGGCTTCGAGACCGCCACGCCGCGGCAGATTCTGCAGGTGCTGCGCGAAACCTATTGCGGGCCGATCGGCGTCGAGTTCATGCACATCCAGAACCCTGAGCAGAAGGCCTGGATTCAGCGCCGCGTCGAAGGCGCCCCCTGGCGCACAAATTTCGACGCACAGGCCAAGACCGCCATCCTGCAACAGCTGACCGAGGCGGAAGGGCTTGAGGCGTTCTGTCAGAAGCGTTTCGTCGGCACCAAGCGCTTCGGCCTGGAAGGCGGCGAGGTCACCATCCCCGCGCTGCATGCCATGATCGCCACCAGTGCCGCCGCCGGCGTTACCGAGATCGCCATCGGCATGCCGCATCGCGGCCGGCTGAACACGCTGGTCAACATCGTCAAGAAGCCGTACGCGCAGCTGTTCGCCGAATTCGGCGGCAGCAGCTTCAAGCCCGACGACGTGCAGGGCTCCGGCGACGTGAAATACCATCTCGGCACCTCAACCGACCTGGATGTCGGCGGCCGCAGCGTGCATCTGTCGCTGCAGCCGAACCCGTCGCATCTGGAGGCGGTCGATCCGGTGGTGATCGGCAAGGTGCGCGCCCGCCAGGACATGGCCGGCGACACCCGCAGCCGCCGCACCGTGCTCGGCATCCTGATGCACGGCGACGCCGCCTTCGCCGGCCAGGGCCTGGTTTACGAGACCCTGGCGATGAGCCAGCTGATCGGCTACCGCACCGGCGGCACCATCCACCTGGTGGTCAACAACCAGATCGGCTTCACCACCGTGCCGGCGCATGCCTATTCCGGCCTGTATTGCACGGATGTCGCCAAATCCATCCAGGCGCCGGTGCTGCACGTGAACGGCGACAACCCGGAAGCCGTGGTGTGGGCCGCCCAGTTTGCCGCCGACTACCGCCAGGAGTTCGGCTCGGACTTCGTGCTGGATGTTGTCTGCTACCGCCGCCACGGCCACAACGAAACCGACGAGCCGGCCTTTACCCAGCCGATCATGTACCGCGCTATCAAGGACCTGAAGACCACCCGCACCCTGTATGCCGAGAAGCTGGTGGCCGAGGGCGTGCTGACCGCCGAGGCGGCCAAGGCCATGTGGGACGACTTCGCCGCGACCCTGGAGGACGCCTACCAGGCCGCCAAGGGCTTCAAGGTCAACAAGGCGGACTGGCTGGAAGGCCACTGGTCCGGCCTGTCGACGCCGGAGCGCGAGTCCGAGTGGGCCGACGGCGACACCACCGTGGCGCTGGCCGACCTTGCTGCCATCGGGAAGGCGATCTCCTCGCCGCCGGCCGATTTCAGCGTCAACCCGAAGATCCTGCGCCAGCTTGAGGCCAAGCGCGCCATGGTGGACGGCACCGACGGCGTGGATTGGGCCACCGGCGAGGCGCTGGCGTTCGGCAGCCTGCTGCTGGAAAGCCACCGCGTGCGGCTGTCCGGCGAGGACTGCCAGCGTGGCACCTTCAGCCAGCGCCACGCGGTGCTGATCGACCAGGACAACCAGAACGAATATGTGCCGCTGAACAACATCCGCGCCGACCAGGCCAAGATCGAGGTCTACAACTCGCTGCTGTCCGAAGTGGGCGTGCTGGGCTTCGAATACGGCTACACCCTGGCCGACCCGCGCACGCTGGTGCTGTGGGAAGCGCAGTTCGGCGACTTCGCCAACGGCGCCCAGGTCATCATCGATCAGTTCCTGGCGTCGGGCGAGACCAAGTGGCTGCGCATGTCCGGGCTGGTGCTGCTGTTGCCGCACGGCCACGAGGGGCAGGGGCCGGAGCACTCGTCGGCGCGGCTGGAACGCTATCTTCAGCTGTGCGCCGAGCGCAACATGGCGGTCGCCAACCTGACCACGCCGGCGAACTACTTCCATGCCCTGCGGCGGCAGCTGAAGCGCAACTATCGCAAGCCGCTGGTGCTGATGACGCCGAAGTCGCTGCTGCGCCACAAGCTGGCAGTGTCGCCGATCGAGGATTTCGGCCCCGGCAGCCGGTTCAAATACGTCATCCCAGAAACCGGGAACCTGGTGCCGGACGCCGAGGTGAAGCGCGTCGTGCTGTGCTCCGGCAAAGTTTACTTCGACCTGCTGGCGGCACGGCAGGAGCGCGGCATCAAGGATGTGGCGATCGTGCGGGTCGAGCAGCTGTATCCGTTTCCGGTGATGTCGCTGCCGAAGATTCTGGGCGCTTATGCCAACGCCGAAGTGGTGTGGTGTCAGGAGGAGCCGCTGAACAACGGCGCCTGGCACCATGTCGACCGTCGGATCGAGGAGGTGCTGGCGAAGCTGGACGTGGCGGCGAAACGTCCGCGCTACGTCGGCCGTGCGCCTGCCGCCAGCCCGGCAACCGGTCAGGCCAAGGTCCATGCCGCCGAGCAGGCCGCGCTGGTGAACGAGGCGCTGAGCGTTTGATGTAATGGCCGTCTGACCGCGGCTGCCGACCTACAGGGACTGGACAAGCATCGACATGGCGACCGAGATCAAGGTGCCCACACTGGGCGAGAGCGTGACCACGGCGACCATCGCGCGATGGCTGAAGCAGGCCGGCGACGCGGTGGCGATGGACGAGCCGCTGGTCGAGCTTGAAACCGACAAGGTCACCGTCGAGGTGCCATCGCCCGCCGCCGGCACCCTGTCGGAGATAATCGCCGCCGACGGCGTGGAGGTCGAGGTTGGCGCAGTGCTCGGCCTGGTGGGCGAGGCGGGTGCCAAGGCCGCCGCGTCCGTTGCCAAGCCTGCCGCCGCACCGGCGCCCGAACGCGCCAACCCGGCTGCCAATCCGATGGCTGGCGTCAACCCGCCGCCGAGGCCCAGCGGCCCGGTCGCGCGTCCGGCCACGCCGCCAGCCGACGTGGCCGCCCATGCGCCGTTGCCGGCGGCGGCCAAGATGATGGAGGAAAGCGGTATCTCCGGAGCCGCGATCGGGCAAGGCACCGGCCGCGACGGCCGCGTCACCAAGGGCGACGTGCTGGACTTCATGGCCCGCCCAGCCGCCGCACCGCCGGCACCGGCCGCGCCGAAGGCCGCCCGTGCCGCCGGCGAGGGCGAGGAGCGGGTGAAGATGACCCGCCTGCGCCGCACCATCGCCACCCGGCTGAAGGAGGCGCAGAACACCGCCGCCATGCTGACCACCTTCAACGAGGTGGACATGACGGCGGCGATGGCGTTGCGCACCGAGTACAAGGATGCTTTCGAGAAGAAGAACGGCGGCGTCCGCCTGGGCTTCATGAGCTTCTTCGTGCGCGCCTGCGTCGCCGCGCTGAAGGAGTTCCCGGCGGTCAACGCCGAGATCGACGGCGACGACCTCGTCTACAAGAACTTCGTCCACATGGGCATCGCCGTCGGCGGCGCCAACGGCCTGGTCGTGCCGGTCATCCGCGACGTGGACCAGATGGGCTTCGCGCAGATCGAAGGGAAGATAAGCGACTTCGGCCGCCGCGCGCGCGACGGCGCGTTGAAGCTGGACGAGCTCAGCGGCGGCACTTTCAGCATCACCAACGGCGGCGTCTACGGCTCGCTGATGTCGACGCCGATCCTGAACCCGCCGCAGTCGGCGATCCTGGGCATGCACAAGATCCAGGAACGCCCGATGGCGATCGGCGGCAAGGTCGAGATCCGGCCGATGATGTACGTGGCGCTCAGCTACGACCACCGCATCATCGACGGCAAGGAAGCGGTGTCGTTCCTGGTTCGGATGAAGGAAGGCGTGGAAGACCCGCGCCGGCTGTTGTTGGGCCTGTGAGGAAATAGGATGTCCGAAGCCTTCGATCTGAT